>Ga0315268_10000147_pt1 | contig 82358 bp, 70 predicted proteins | sample C1_top_MG_FD_204535 | JGI IMG/M metagenome (GOLD analysis project Ga0315268, IMG submission 204535) | Sediment microbial communities from Yellowstone Lake, YNP, Wyoming, USA - C1_top | ecosystem: Environmental > Aquatic > Freshwater > Lake > Sediment | place: USA: Wyoming | collected 2017-08-01
GAAGAAGACGGCGTGCGTTCGGCTCTACGACCCAGCCACCAACCAACCGCTGACCGACACGACGAGCACCTGCTACGAGTCGGTGAGCTATGCGGGGCCAATGGTGGGCCTCGGCTTCGAGTGGCGGTTGTAGACTCCGCGCGCCATTCCAATCCGACTTCATTTGGCCGCCCGCGAATCCGAAAGCGATAGACTAAGATGCAAAACGGCCGCGATGGATAAGAAGGCATTTAGCGAGCGCGACATCTGCACCAAGCTCATCACGCCCGCGTTGCGGCAAGCAGGCTGGGACGAGCAGCTGCAAATTCGCGAAGAGGTGAGCTTTACCAAGGGCCGCATCATCGTGCGCGGCAAGCTCGTCACGCGCGGCAAGGTCAAGCGCGCCGACTACATCCTCTACTACAAGCCCAACATCCCGCTCGCGGTCATTGAGGCCAAGGACAACAACCACAACGTCGCCGGAGGCATACAGCAGGCTCTCGACTACGCTACCACGCTCGACATCCCGTTCGTGTTCTCGTCCAACGGCGACGGCTTCGTATTCCACGATCGCACAGGGACGAGCGCACAGTGCGAAGCGACTCTGCGCCTCGATGCGTTTCCTGGACCCGACGCGTTGTGGGCCAAGTACCGCGCCTGCAAACGGCTCTCACCCGAAGCCGAGCGCATCGTGCTGCAAGACTACTTCGAGGACGGCACCGGCAAGGCCCCGCGCTATTACCAGGCGGCCGCCGTCAACGCCGCCATCGAGGCCACCGCGAAAGGGCAGGACCGCATCCTGCTCGTGATGGCGACCGGCACTGGCAAGACGTACACCGCCTTTCAGATCATCTGGCGTCTATGGAAAGCGGGCCGCAAGAAGCGCATTCTGTTTCTCGCCGACCGCAACGTCCTCATCGACCAAACGATGGTGAACGACTTTCGGCCGTTCGGCCCGGCGATGGCGAAGCTCAGCACGAGGAGCAAAACCATCGCGCGCGACGACGGCACCGCGGTGGACCTCAGCACCGCCATCGACGCCAAGCGGCGCATCGACACGTCCTACGAAGTGTACCTCGGACTCTACCAGGCCCTCACCGGCCCCGAAGAGCGCGACAAGCTCTTTCGCGAGTTTTCGCCCGGGTTCTTCGACCTCATCGTCGTCGACGCGTGCCATCGCGGCAGCGCCGCCGAGGACTCGGCTTGGCGCGAGATCCTCGAGTACTTCTCGGGTGCGACGCAGATCGGCATGACGGCGACGCCCAAGGAGACGCAGTATGTCTCGAACATCCACTACTTCGGCAAGCCGATCTACACCTACTCGCTCAAGCAAGGCATCCACGATGGCTTCCTCGCGCCCTACAAAGTCATCAAGGTCCACATCGACGTGGATGTCGACGGCTACCGCCCGAAGGCGGAGGCCGAGAGATCTCCCTGGGTAAGAACGCTGAACTTGGCACCAATCCCGTCGCCAATACGCTCGCCCGTCCGATGGATATTGGGCTTCGCCGCTTGCGCGGTTCGTGCGTCGGTGTTCCGACTCGGCGCCATTGCCATATCGGTGCGGGGTTGCCTCCATCAGGCTCCCCAGAGGACTTAGCTTGCTTGCTTCACCTCCTGTTCAACGCCGATGCCGGGCGCGCGATCTCGACGCCGTCGGCGAACACGGCCGCTGGCACGGCATTGCCATCCATGTCGGCCGCCGAGACGTCGACGATGCGCACGCGAGGCTCCAGCGTCTGAGTGAGCACTGCGCTTTCACCTCGCTCGATGCGCAGGTCTTTACCCGCGGCGACGTAGCAAGGATCCCGGACCAAGACCGATCGTCTCCGAGCCACGAACAGGCGCCGGCTCGGCGAGCATGTCGCGTGCCGTGTCGCCCGAGCTCACTCTGAACAGTTGAAGCACGGCCGTGTCCAAGGCGCTGCGGTGCCCTGCAGCGACGGGCGGGTGCGTGCCGGGGGCGGGTTCGGGTGGCCAGGCAACGCGCTTTCGTCGCCACGCCATGCTTTCGGGTCATCGATCGCGGGCCGATGGCGTCCGCAATGGGCCGAGATCTCAGCGGGCAGGCCGATCGTCATGTTGACAGTACCGGTCGCGGGGGCTAATTTCGCTTATGAGCCCGATACTCGGACGCGGCCAGCTTCGATTTGGGGCACCGCCTGCGACCGCAGCATGGGCAGGGCACCACGACGCGGGGACTGGACCCTGGCTCAAGGAGAGACGATGCGGACCGACGCGAAATCCTGGTATCGTTCGGGTGCGCTGCCGTTTCTGGCGGCGCTCGCCGCCACCCCTGCGTGCGACAGTGGCACCAAGACCGAACCCTCACCGACCAGTGACGCGCTGGACCAAACGGCCACAGGCGCGCTCGACCAGCCTTGCCGTGGGGGCCGGGCCTGCGACGCTGGACTCTACTGCGCCAACGAGGTGACGTGCCGCGCCGGTACCGACCCCTGCGCGGGGGTCACCTGCTCGTCGCGAGGCGTCTGTGTCACTACGGCGAGCGGCCCGGCTTGCCTGTGCAACGATGGCATGCGCCAGGACGGCCTCGACTGCGTGGACAAGCGCGGCACCCTCGACGCGGCCTGCCGCGACGGCGGCGCGTGCGACGGTGCGCTCGTCTGCGGCCTCGGCAACGTCTGCGTGGTTGATCCGTGCGTCGGGGTGACTTGCTCTGGCCATGGCACCTGCACCGTGACCGCGGGGGCTGCAACCTGCGCTTGCGAGCCGGGGACTACCGCCTCCGAGCTGAGCTGCCTCGCGCCCACCTGTGACGGCCTGCACTGGCAAGTGGTCAGCGGCGACCCCTCGCGGCTGACGATCGTCCCGAGCGGCATGGGGATGCGCTACAACGGCAGCTCAGCGCAGGCGTTCGTGCTACGCCTCCCCGACATCAGCGGGGATTTCCGCGTCGACCTGTACGTGCAGGAGCTGCTGCCCGCCGCCCAGGTCGCAACGTTCCTGTCGCTGTCCATGATCGACAGGGCCGCTGGCGCGACCTACCGCGCCAGTGCCGAGCGCCGGGTAGGCGATGATCGCATGTGGCTATCGTACGAGACCCCTGGCCACACGGCCGAGAGCACCGGGGCACCCTATCCTTCAGCTCTACTCCAAGTTCGCCGTGCCGGTGACCAGTTGTACGTCACGACCCTCGACGCGCGGTGCGGCCCGAGCTGCAAGACCGAGTACTCGTCGTTCTTCGGGATGTTCAGCGGCATCATCGGCACCGCCGGACCCGTCGACCTCGAGGTGCGTTACGCGCCGACGAGCTTCCCGCTCACCGGGGCCGACGAGCCGGTGGCCGTGCTGTCGCACCTGCGCGTCTACAATGCGACCGACGCAGCCTTGCACGCGGACGACTTCACCTGCATCAACGCCATCTGGCAGTAGGACTCGTATGGCCACCATCCAATTCCTCGGCGCCGCTGGCACGGTCACCGGCTCCAAGTACGTTCTCGAAGCGCACGGCAAGAAACTGCTCATCGACGCCGGCCTCTATCAAGGCAAGAAGGAGTTGCGCCTGCGCAACTGGAACAAGCTGCCCATCGAGCTTGGCGGCCTCGAACGGGTCGTGCTCACCCACGCGCACATCGACCACACGGGCTACCTGCCAGCGCTGGTGCGCGACGGCTACGGCGGGCCGGTCATCGCCACGCATGCCACGGTCGACTTGCTCCAACTCTTGCTCCCGGACTCGGGCTATCTCCAAGAAGAAGAAGCGGCCACGGCCAACAAGCTTCCGCTACGGCGGCACAGTGGCGACCGCGAGCGTGCCAATTAGCGAGCGCTCCTGGCTCTTTGGTCGCGGCGGCGGTGGCGCGGCGGGCTTTGGCTTCGGCGAGCTCGGGCTGCGCTTGCTGCTCTTTGGCAACGGCCATCGCGACTCGGGCTTCGTGAGCGCCGCGCTCGGCGGAGCAGGGCTCTTTGGCGAGAAGAAGACGGCGTGCGTTCGGCTCTACGACCCAGCCACCAACCAACCGCTGACCGACACGACGAGCACCTGCTACGAGTCGGTGAGCTATGCGGGGCCAATGGTGGGCCTCGGCTTCGAGTGGCGGCTGTAGCAGGGCCCTTCGCCGAGAGCGGACGCGCCACGGCACCGGCGTGGGCGTGTAGGTCTGTGTCTACGTCCGCGTCTTGAGCGCCGCCCCGAGCTCCGCGTACAGATGAATGGCGCTGCGCACCGCCTTGTCGAAGTCGGCGAGGCACAGGCTCTCATTCTCCGAGTGCGCGTTCGAGTACGGATCCTCGACGCCGATGAGCAGGGCCGGCACGCCGCCTAGAGCCTCGACGAACGGCCCAACGAAGCCAATCGAGCCGCCGCAGCCGATGGCCAACGCCTCTCTGCCGAAGCCCTTGCTGAGCGCCCGAAAGAGGGCACCGAAGGCCGGGTGCGAGGTGTCGGTAGTCCACGCGGCACCGCTCGCTTCGATGTCGACCTTCACCTGCACGCCGAACGGCGCGGCATCCTCGATGGCCTTCTTGAGCGCCTTGGCCGTCGTCTCTGGGGCCATGTGTGGCACGAGCCGCACACCGAGCCGCGCCCAGGCCACGTCGTTGATGATGTTTCGCGCTTCCTTGCGACTCGAGGCCTCGAAGGCGTTGATGGCCAACGACGGCTGCCACCAGTTCATCTCCCACGGCGGCCGGCCGCCTAGGAGCTTCGTGCCGGGCAGCATGCCGGCTTGGCGACGAAAATCCGCGTCGGTCGTGGGCAACGCGGCGATGCTCTTCTTGCTCGCAGCCGAAAGTGGCGTGACCTGCTCGTAGATGCCGGGGATGGTGAGCGTGCCGTCGTCCTTTTGCAGCGACGCGAGGATCTTGCACAGGGCCATCGCCGGATCGGGCACCGGGCCGCCCCACGAGCCCGAGTGCAGGCTCTGCTTCAAGGCGCGCACCTCGACCGTAGCGACGACGATGCCGCGCAGGGCCACGGTCACCGACGGCACGCCCGTGTCGAAGTTGCCGGTGTCGGTGATGGCTACAGCATCGGCGTCGAGCAGCGAGCGGTACTTCTTGATGAAGGCCTCGAGGTGATCGGAGCCGGCTTCCTCTTCGCCCTCGATGACGACCTTCAAGTTGATGGGCACCTCGCCGGCCGAGCGCAGCCACGCATCAGCGGCGGCCGCGTGCACGACGATCCCTGCCTTGTCGTCGGCCGTCCCGCGTCCGTACAAACGCCCCTCGCGCTCGGTCGGCTCGAAGGCAGGCGAGCGCCAAGCCGCGGCGTCGCCAGCCGGCTGCACGTCGTGGTGCGCGTAGAGCAGGAGCGTCGGCGCGCCCTTGTGCGGGCAGCGCGACGCGAAGACATAGGGTGGCGCTCCATCGACGAGCAGGGCGCGGGCGTCGGCAAAGCCGCGGCGTTTCAAGAGCTCGACCACGGCTGCCGCGCTCTTGTGCAGCTCCTCGGGTGGAAAGCCGGAAAACGAGACGCTCGGCACGCGCACGAGCTGCTTTAAGTCATCGAGGTATTCGCGGGCGTGGGCATCATAGAAGGCGGCGGCGCGCGAGGCGTTTGGTGCGGTCATGGGGATCCTCCTGGTGGGCCAATCCTATATGCTAAATACGCCGCGCAAGCCCAGTCGATGCCGCGAACCTCATCGATCTCAAATGTCCAAGCCCGATCGCGCGCGTCTAAGCGCGTGCACGGCACTTTCGCTTCTCGACCGGACGCGATAGCAACGACGGTGCACGAGGTGCCACATGCCGACCGAGCCCGACTGCTATTCGCCCCGACTCGACGACGCGCTCGCCTTCGCGGCGCAGGCTTTTCGCGCCCGCCGGCGCAAGGGCACGAACACGCCGTATCTTTGTCACCTCTTGCAGGTGGCGACGTGGGTCGGCGAGTGGGGCGGCGACGAAGAACAAATGATCGCCGGCGTCTTGCACGACTATCTCGAGGACATCGAGGGAGCGAGCGCAACCAAGATCGCGGCGCGCTTTGGCGAGCGAGTGGCACGCATCGTGACCGCCTTGTCTGACGCGACCACCCATCCGAAGCCGCCCTGGCTCGAGCGCAAGCAACGCTACTTGGCAGCCCTGCGCATTGAGCCGGCCGAGATCAAGTTGGTGAGTGCCTGCGACAAGCTGCACAACGCCCGTTCGATCGTGCGTGACGTCGCGACGCTCGGCGACGCCCTATGGGCGCGCTTCTCCGCGAGCAAGGAGCAGACGCTGTGGTACTACCGCAGCGTCGCCGCCGCGCTCGCCGAGAATTGGCAGCACCCGATCTTGCGCGAGCTCGATGAGGCGGTGCGCCGGATGCACGAAGCTGCGGGAGCGCCGCTTCCCGGCTAGGAGCCTGCGCGCCACGGGCAGATCCGCGCCGGCAGCGACTCGCGGCGAGGAGCGTTGGCAATCGATCGCTCAGTGCTCGACGAGCCGCCCGAGCGCCTTCTCGACTTTGGTCAAGAACGACTCGGCGAGTTGCGGGTGACTGACCACCGTGGCGAAGCCGAGTTCGATGAGCTTGAGCGTCCCCGAGAGCGACAGACCGTCCTTCTTGATGAGCACGAAGACCGCGAGCGGGACGCGCGCGCGGGCCTGTGTCACGAGGTCGGCCGCGAGGGCGAGCTGCCCGTCGCGCGTCAGGGTCGAGTCGAGCACGACGAGCTCCGGGTTGTGCGTATGCACGGCGCCAAGAGCGGCGGCGAGCGAGTCGACCACCGCGATGCAGCTCATCGCCGTGCCCATGTGGGTCATGAACCAGGCCCGATCACGCGCGTCTGGCGAGACGACGAGAGCGCGGATCTTTTCGCCCGGCGCGACGGCGGGCGCGGCGGGCTGGTGCAGGAGGCTCACGGCCCGGCAGAAGTGATCGGCCGCGCCGCTGCCGACGGCTAGGCGTCGCGCGCGACGCCGCGTATAGGCGGCGTCGATCGCCTCGACCACCGTGAAGATATTGTCGAAGGGCTTCTCGACATAGTAGTCGACGCCGGCCTCGAGCGTCTGCATGGCACTCTCGAAGGTGCCGTAGGCGGTGATGAGCACGCAGGCGATGGTATCGTTGGTGCGCCGCACCTCCTGCACCGCCTGAATGCCGTTCATGCCGGGCAGGTTCTTGTCGATGACGAGGACATCGAACTCACGCGTGGTCATGCAGCCGAGGCCGAGCTCGGCTGACCCTTCGGTGTGCACCGACCAACCGGCGTCTTCCATAGCGAGCTTGAGGGCACTGCAGACCTCAGGCTCGTCATCAACGATGAGGCAGCGCAACGCGGTGGTCATGGCGAGGGCGGCACCGGAACCACGGCGAAGTCGGCGCGCGCAAACCCGGCCTTCGCGGCCACGAACAGCGTCTTCTTGATGAGCACGTAGGGCACGGTGACATCGGCCTGCACGAGCACGATCCCTTGCGCCGACTCGGTGGTCACCCGCCCGCCGGTCGCCTGCTCCACGTCGGTCGACAACTGCCGCAATTGCCGCAGCGCCTCCTCGAGCTTGGGCGCGCTCCACTCGCCCTCCTTGCGCAGCGGCTCGGTCGGCTGTACGGGCTTGCCCTGCACCGAGATCATGTCGTTGGTGATGGTGATGAACGGCGGGTTGCCGTTGACCTCGCTCGCCTTGCGCGCCGCGGGCAGCGCGATGTTCGGATCGATAAAGAGGATCTGGCCGGTCGCGTTGAATTGCTGAATCAAATACAGCACCAAGATCGTGAACATGTCGACCATGGGCGTCAGCAGCAACGCGGCGTAGGTGGCGCGCCGGCCGTGATGCAGCTTCTTCTTGAGCGCCTGGCTCTTGTAGGCGGAGCCGATGCGACGACCTGGAGCGACGAGGGCCATGGGTGGGTGTGCGTCCTGCCCGCTACAGCGCTGAGCCCGAGAGGCTGATGCCATCGAGGCCGACGGCGAGGCAGGTGTCCATGGTCTTGATCATCTCGTTGTACGGTACTCGGTCGCCGAGGACGATGGCCACGTCTTTTTGGCTGGCGAACTTGGCCCGCAGCTCCTTGAGCGTGAGCTCGAGCCGGGCGTAGTCGTAGGCCGAGACGACGGTCTCGCGCTTGAGGCCCTTGGTGTCGGTCTGCTGCTCGATGCGAAAGCAGGGCGGCTCGCGCAGGCAGGCGATCTGCGTCTCAAAGCCCGCCGATTGCTCGAGCACGGTGAAGCCCTTGTCGTGGATCTGCACCTTGAGGAGCATCTTTTGCTCTTGCGTCGGCGCGGGCTGGCTGTCGGGGCCATCGGCGCCGTTCTTTAGCTCGAGGCGCGAGATCTGCGTCCAGATGGCCGTCATCAACAGAAACGCAATCAACGAGCAAAGCAGGTCGATGAGCGGCACGAGGTGGATCTCGGCGTCGACCGCTCGCCGGCCGCCGCGCCCACTGCCCATGCCAATCAGGCCAGCCATCGCGCGCCCTAGGCCTTCATCTTGTCTCGATTATTGACGATGAGATTGAGCACCGAGACCGCGGTCTCGTTGATCTCGTCCACCATCTGCTGCGTGCGCCCGTTCAAGAAGGCGAAGGCCACGAGCGCCGGGATGGCGGTGATGAGACCGAAGGCGGTGCAGTTCATGGCCTCGGCGATGCCATTGGCGAGGATCATCGACTTGATCGCGGGGTCGACGCCCGGCTTCGAGACCGCGGCGAAGCAGGCGATGAGGCCGTTGATGGTGCCGAGCAGCCCGAGCAGCATGCCGACGTTGCCGATCATGGCCAGGTAGCCCGTGCGCTTCTCGATCTTCGGCATCTCGCGCAAGCTCGCTTCGTCGATGGCCGACTGCACGACTTGGTCGGAGGCGCTGATGCGCAGGAGCCCCGCCTTGACGATATTCGCGAGCGGCGTCGGCGGCTGAGAGCCCACGAACTTGACGGCGCCGTGCAGGTCGCCGGCCAAGATGTGCTTGCTCATCTGCGCCACGAAGGCGTCCTTGTCGGTGCGGTACTTCCAGAACAGGGCGATGACGCGGTCGATGGTGATGGCGACCGCGAACACGAGCGCGAGGGCGATGGGGTACATCCAAAATCCGCCGCCGGTCCAATGCTGTTGCAGGCTCGAAACAAAGGTCTGCGATGGTTCCATGGTTCCTCCGAAGGGACGCGGGCGCGCGCGACGATGGGGCCAAAGGCGCGCGAGGGTGGGAAGAGGGCAGTTTGGAATACAGAAGATTACCGGCCGTGGCAACATCGTCGTGGCGCCGTGGCCGGCGCGAGGTCGACGCGCACCCGCCGCCTGACTATGGTACGCATGCCATGCCCGCCGCCGCACCGCCGTTGGATGTAGACGAAGCCGAGCTCGCGCTCTCGGCGCGCTTCTTGACCCTCGCGCACCGCGCCGCAGGGCAGGGCGCAGGCGACACCGTCCTGCTCGGCAGCGTCATCGACGATCTGCGCGAGCTCGGCGTGGCGCTCGTGGCCCTCTTTCTCGTCGTGCCGTTCCTGCAACCTGTGCCGGTGCCCGGCCTCTCGACCGTGCTCGGTCTCGCCGTCGCCGTCGTCGGTCTGCAGATGGCGGGCCACAAGCCGCTGTGGTTGCCGGCTCGTCTGCGCAGCCGGCCGGTCTCGCGTGCGCTCGTCAGGCGCATCGGCGAAGCGGGCGCCAAGGTTTGTCAAAAGCTCGAGCGCATCGTGCGGCCGCGCGGGCATTTCTTCCACGCCCACCCCTTCATGCAGCGCCTGTCGGGCGGCGTCATCGTGGTGCTCGCGCTCGAGTTGGCGTTGCCGCTGCCCATCCCGATCACGAACTTCTTGCCCGCCTTTGGCATCGCGTTGCTCGCGCTCGGTCGCCTCGAGGAAGACGGGCTGCTCGTGGTGCTCGGCTACGTCTGGGCCTTGTGCACGACCGCGTTCTTCGTCTTGCTCTTGCTCTTGCCGATCCTCGGGCTCGGCGAGCTCGAGAGCCTGTGGCAGGCGAGCTAGGCGCTTTCTCCTCTAGCCGCAGCCCGCAAGACCCGCTACAAGGCGCACCCCATGACTTTGCAGCAAGAGGCCGCGCGACGGCGAACGTTTGCCATCATCTCGCACCCCGACGCGGGCAAGACCACGCTCACCGAGAAGCTCCTGCTCTACGCGGGCGCCATCCACCTCGCCGGCTCGGTCAAGTCGCGCAAGGCCTCGCGCCACGCGGTCTCCGACTGGATGCAGATGGAGCAAGAGCGCGGCATCTCGATCACCTCGTCGGTCTTGCAGTTCGGCTACAGCGGCAAGGCCTTGAACCTCGTCGACACCCCCGGCCACGCCGACTTCTCCGAGGACACCTACCGCACGCTCGCCGCCGTCGACTCGGCGGTCATGCTCATCGATCACGCCAAGGGCGTCGAGGCGCGCACACTGCGCTTGTTCGAGGTCTGCCGCATGCGCAAGCTGCCGGTCATCACCTTGATGAACAAGCTCGATCGCAACGGCCGCGAGCCGCTCGACCTGCTCGACGACGTGAGTAAGCAACTCAAGCTGCACGTCACGCCGCTCAACTGGCCAATCGGTCAGGGCAAGGAGTTCTGCGGCGTGGTCGATTTGCGCACGCGGCTCGTGCATCGCTTTTCACCCGAGCAGCATGGGGCTGGGATCTCGAAGGTCGTCACCGTGCCCTACGCCGAGTGCGAGCCGCTCATCGGCGCGCGCCTAAAGGCCCAGGTCGACGACGAGCTCGAGCTCGTCGAGGCGGCGGGCGAGCCTTACGATCACGAGGCGTTTCTGCGCGGCGACTTGAGCCCAGTCTTGTGGGGCTCGGCCTTGAACAACTTCGGCATCGAGCCCTTGCTCGAGTTCCTGGCGGACAGCGCCGCCGCGCCGACCTCGCGCAAGCTCGAGGACGGCACCCCGGTCGAGCCCGACAGTGAGCGCTTCGCCGGCTTTGTCTTCAAGATCCAAGCGAACATGAACCCGCGCCACCGCGACCGCATCGCCTTTATGCGCGTCGTCTCCGGCCACTTCGCGCGCGGCATGGACGTGACCATCGGCCGCACCGGCGACACGTTGCGGCTCTCGAAGCCACACTCGTTCATGGCGCAAGAGCGCTCGATCATCGACGACGCCTGGCCGGGCGACATCGTCGGCCTCTACGACCCCGGCAATCTGCGCATCGGCGACACGCTTTCGGAAGGGGCGCCGCTGCGCTTCGCCGGCATCCCGCGCTTTGCCCCGGAGCACTTCGCGCAGCTCACCATCGAGGACGCCATGAAGCGCAAGGCGCTCGATACCGGGCTCGAGCAGCTCGCGCACGAGGGCGTCATTCAGCTCTTCTTTCGCACGCAAGGCTCGCGCCAAGACGCCGTGCTCGGCGCGGTCGGTCAGCTGCAGTTCGAGGTGCTCAAGGAGCGCCTAAAGTCGGAGTACGGCGTGAGCGTGCGCTACCACGCCGCCCCATATCGCTTGGCGCGCTGGGTCGGGGGCGATCCGAAGGGCCAGAAGTGGCTGCAAGCGCGGCGCGACTACGCGGTCATGGAGGATCGCAACGGCCAGCCCGTGCTGCTCGTCGAATCGCCGTTCTCGTTGACCTACGCCCTCGAGCATGCGCCTGGGCTCGAGCTGTACGACATCGAGCCGCTCTAGGCTTGTTTGGCGCTAATGGTCATAGGTGCGCCGTTCATGTCGTGCGCGTCCGACGCGTCTGTCGCGCCGGTCACGTTGGCCGACGGTACCGTCGCCGCGGTAGTCGCGGCGAGCGCCGGTGCCTCGGCGGGCTTGGCCACGACAGGCGCGGGCTTGGCGGGCGGCGGCGGCGCAGCTACGGGCGCGAGGCCAAAGCCATCCGAGCCGGTCTCGTCGAGCAGGATGACAGGCAGGGGCTCACCGCGCCCCGGGCTCCAGTGCACGAGCTCGCCCTCGTCGTGCCGCACGCGCAGATAGGTGTACTGCACGCGCTCGCGCGGCATGAGGACATCGTGCGTAAAGACGGCGATCCAGGTGCCGGTGTTGTAGAACCAGGCGCGTCCGCCGTTCGGGCGCGACAGGCGCGACAAGGTCTCTTCGTGCGTGTGGCCAAACGTGACGATGGGCACGTCCATCAGATCGACGAGCTTCTGCGCCGCCCGCAGCGCCGCCTTGCCGTGCTCGACCGACGGGGCGCGCAACAACGAGTAGGTGAGGGTGGCGACCGCCGCCCCCGCCATCAAGAAATTGAGGATGAGAAAGAGAAACGCCCGCAGGCCGAAGCCGGCGCCGCGCAGCTCGCTAATCGCCATCAGGCCGACGAACCACAGGCCGAGCCCCGACAGCGAGATGAGCGTGATGAGGCCGAGGGCGAAGACGAACTGCTTCGTGAGCGAGCGCGTGGCGTGGAAGGCGTCGGCGTTGGTCTCCTTCATCTTGTCGACCGTGTAGAGTCGTTCGCCCAAGCCCGAGCCCACCGCGAGGCGGGCGAGCACCCCTTCGTGCACGCGCTTCAAGTTCTGATGCGAGTGCATGGCCGCCTTGGCGAGGCGGCGCAGCACCTGAAACACGAACGGCAGGTGACTCGCCAACACGCCGAACAAGAGACGCGGCTGATTGACGAGCAGGTAGCGCAGGTAGCGCGGGTTGGCGCGGGAGGTCGGCACGATGAAGGTGACGTGGCCGAAGCCGTTGTACAAGTAGCGTTGGAAGAAGTTGCCGAGCGGCATATCGTGCTCGGTCTCGCGCACGGCCTCGGGGTCGGTCGGCACGTCGTGGCGCAGCGGATAGCGAAAGGCGTTCTCAGGGTCGTACTGACAGCCGTGCTCGACCCAGATGCGGCCGGGCTCGTAGTAGAACCAGTCCTCGAAGCGCAGGCCGAGCAGCGCCCAGCGCACCGACTTCGGTCCGCCTTCTTCGGCGAGCACATTCTCGAGCGCGTGCCTTATCTCGTCGCGCACCGACTCCCATTGGATCTCGATGTCGTGGTTGCCCGCGAGCATGATGACCTCGTGGCCGGAGCGCAGAAGCTCAGCGATGCCCCGCACGAAGTTCGGATGGCCGAGCAAGATCTGGTGGGCCATACGCGCCGCGAGCTCGGGCGTGTGGATGGCGCCATAGCGCCGGTCGATGAGCGGCAGGGCGGGGTCGCCTTGCTCGGGCTCGATGCGCAAGAGGTCGAAGACATCGCCGTTGATGATGACGCGCAGGCTCGCGCCCCTCTTGGTCGCGTCGGCGCACAGGTAGCGACAGAAGCGCAGGAAGTCGTCGTCGTAGAAGAAGGCCTCGAGCGCGAAGAAGCGGCCGGTCTCGGTGTTCTTGCCGCGGCCCATGTGCAGATCGCTCAAGATGATGAGCTCGCGCCTTGGCGCGATGGCGGAGGTGCGCGTCGTCTCTCTCATCAGTGGCATAGCGATGCTCAATCCGTGGCCGTGTCTGCCAAAGAGCCCGATCGGGTCTCGCGTGCGACGCAGCCTGTCGCGTTGAGTGTAGCGCGTGGGCCGCTCGCGCGCGAATCTTCGGCGCCGCGCGGTGACGGCTCATCACAGTGAGAAGTCTGCCGTGTCATGCGGCCCGGCCCCCTGCCGACGTCGCCCGTTGGCCCGTGGGAAGAGAAAGAGGAAGAGGGTGGACGTGAACATAATGTTGTATTAACATAATCACGTGAAGCTGGCGTTCATCAACCGAAGTCTCGAGCTCGCCCGCCTTCGACGTGCGTTGCACGCCCGCGAAAGCACGCTCGTTTGCGTGTACGGCCGACGTCGCATTGGCAAGTCGCGGCTCGTCGAGGAAGCGCTCGCGGGTTTGCCTGCCGTGTACTTTCTCGCCGACGAACGTGACGAGCGCCTGCAGCGCCGGGCCTTGGCGATCGAGGTCGCGCGGTTGCTGCCTGGCTTTGCTGCGGTCGAGTATCCCGACTGGGATGTCCTCTTCTCGCGCTGGCAAAAGGAGGCACCGGTCGGCGCCGTGCTCGCGCTCGACGAGCTGCCCTATCTCGTGGCCGCGTGCAGAGCCCTGCCGAGTCTCTTGCAGCGCCGCGTCGATCGACCCGAGGGCACGACGCATTGGCTCCTATGTGGCTCATCGCAACGCATGATGCATGGGCTCGTCTTGGACGCGGCGGCGCCTTTGTATGGACGCGCGCGCGAGGTGTTGCGCATAGAGCCGCTCGCCTACCCGTACATCGCGCAAGCGCTGGGCCTTCGCCGAGCTGAATTGGCCGTCGAGGCATTTGCCACCTGGGGCGGCGTGCCGCGCTACTGGGAGCTAGCGCGCGACCACGACTCGCTCGCGGCGGCGCAGCGCGACCTCGTGCTCGACCCGATGGGCGTGCTGCATCGAGAGCCCGACCGTTTGCTGCTCGACGAGGTGCGCGAGACCATGCAGGCGCACTCGATGATGGCGCTCGTCGGCCAGGGTTGCCAGCGCTTGTCTGAAATCGCCGCGCGGCTCGGACGGCCGGCGACGAGTCTGACGCGACCGATCGCTCTGCTCGCCGATATCGGTCTCGTGCGCCGCGAGCTGCCGTTTGGCGAACATCCGCGCCGGAGCAAACGTTCGCGCTACGTCGTGGCCGACCCCTTCTTGCGCTTTTGGTATCGCTTCGTCGACCCCAACCGTTCGCTGCTCGAGGCCGGACATGTCGAAGCGGTCATCAAAAAGCACTTCGCCGCGGGTTGGCCGCATCACCTGGCGCAGATCTGGGAGGAGTTGGCGCGTGCCAGCGTGCCACACTTACATCTCGAGGAAGGGACGTTTGGTCCGGCCTCGCGTTGGTGGGGGCGAACCATCGACGGCGCGAGCGTCGAGGTCGACGTCGTTGCCGAGAGTCAGGCTGATCACAGGCGTCTGCTCGTCGGCGAGGTGAAGCTCTCCTGCACCGCCGCGGAGGTTCCGCGAATCTTGCGTGATCTCGAGAGCAAGGCGAGAAGGTGCGCGTGGAGCGCAGGCAAAGACCTCGTGCTCCGGCTGTGGGTGTTGCGACCGCGCGCGGGGGCTCTGCCTCCCCGCGTTATCGACGCGAGGGCGATGCTGGCCGATTGGCGCGCCGCGCTCGCGCCATGACTTGCGCGAAATGAATTGAGTTGACCGAGCGCACTGCCCTCGCGTATAGCTCGACGCGGTTCGGGGCGTAGCGCAGTCTGGTTAGCGCACTTGACTGGGGGTCAAGGGGCCGCTGGTTCAAATCCAGTCGCCCCGACCATTCTTTCGCTGTAATTCCCCCCCGCCCGGGCTCGGCCCGAATGCTTGCCGATGTCGAAGCCGCGCATCCTCCTCGCCAACGACGATGGCATCATGGCGCCAGGCCTGCGCACGCTCGCCGACGCCTTGCGCGAGCGCTGCGAACTGTGGATTGTGGCGCCCGATCGCGAACGCAGCGCCACCTCGCACTCCATCTCGCTGCACAAGCCGTTGCGCATCCGCCAAATCGCGCCGCGGGAGTTTAGCGTCGATGGCACGCCGACCGATTGCGTCTACATGGCGGTCAACCACCTCATGCGGGATCCGCCCGACCTCGTGGTGAGCGGCATCAACGACGGACCGAACCTCGGCAACGACGTGCTCTACTCGGGCACCGTCTCGGCCGCCATGGAAGGGGCGCTCTTCGGCCATCGCGCGCTCGCCGTGTCTATGTGCCTGCCGGCGCAGCCGACCGGCCTGCCGACGCCACCCGCCGCCTTTGCCGCCGCCGTCGACGTGACCGTGCAGCTCATTGACGCCGTGCGAGGCCAGCCCATGCCCGCTGGCGTCGTGCTCAATATCAACGTCCCGTTTGGCGGCCGCGAAGCCTTGCGCGGCATCAAGCTCTGCCGCCTCGGCTACACCGACTGGGCCGACGCGGTGACCGAGCGCCGCGATCCGCGCGGCAAGCCTTACTACTGGATCGGCGGTGAGCGGCTCGGCCACGACGCCATCGCCGACTCGGACAACAACGCCGTGGCCGCGGGCTACGTCTCGATGGTGCCCATTCATTACGACATGACCGACTACCGCTCGTTCGCCTACGCACGGGGGCTCGAGGTGGCGGGCCTCGCGCGCGCTCCGGACGGGCTCGGCGAGCAGAGCTTGCCGCATCCGGTGCGCTTGAAGGGGTAGGGGCCGCCGCCGAAAAATTGCGATCGGCGCCGGGCGCGCTACCTTTGTCGGGCGGAGTATGCCGATGTGGACAAAGGTAACGAGCACGCCAAATCCTGCGATGAAGACCCCCAGCCGCCGCTCGCCGCGAACCATGGGTCGCGGTGCCGCGCGAGGCGCTGCGCTCACCACCGGCCTCGCGGTCGGGCTCGCCACGCTCGGCTGTGCACCGACCGCCCGTGGTGCTCGCCCCGTCGTCGCGAGCGCTGGAACGGCATCGGCCGCCGCGAGCGCCGCGAGTGACCCTGACGCGAGCGCCACTGCGCCGTCAGTGCACGTGCTCGCGGCCGGCGAGACGCTGTGGCGCGTCGCGCACAACTACGGCGTGAGCGTCGACCAACTCGCCCTCGCGAACCAAATCAAGGACGTGCGCACCGTGCGCGCCGGCCTGCGCCTGACCATCCCGACCTCGGGTCGCAAGGGCGCCGCCAGCGTGGCCGACGCCTCAGCGACGAGCGGCGCGGGTCGACAAGGGCAGGGTCAAAGTGGCGTCGCAGTCGCCGGGGCCGCCGCGCACAGCGGCGCAGCGCCGCACGGCCGCTACCCCCTGCGCTGGCCCATCGATGGCGCCATCACCTCACGCTTCGGCACGCGCGACGGTCAGAACCACGACGGCATCGACATCGACGCACCAAGCGGCGCCGCCGTGCACGCCGCGGCCTCTGGCCAGGTCATCTTCGCCGACGGGCACGCGGGCTACGGCAACATGGTCATCGTTCGCCACGTCAGCGGCCTCGTCACCATCTACGCGCACAACAGCCGTCTGCTCGTGCACAAGGGAGATCCCGTCTCAGCCGGGCAGGTGATCGCGAGCGTCGGTGCGACCGGGCGCGCCACCGGACCACACCTGCATTTCGAGGTTCGCAAGGGTGTGGCGCCCGAGAACCCGCTGCACTTCCTGCCGCCCTAGCTCTTGACCTGTACGAGCCCAGTCACGTAACGTCGCCGCCTTCTTGAACAGAAGGCGTCCGCAACCGCTGCGGCGCAGGCTCGGAGGATCGGTCATGAAGCGCGTAGTCCTACTCTTGGCACTCGCCGCCGTCGGCTGTGGCGGTACCAGCAAAGACACCAACGTGTGCGGCGCGGCAAAGGCCTGCAGCACCTCCTCGCAGTGCAACTTGGGCGACGTGTGCGAAATCGGCGGTAACGGCAAGGGCTGCTGCGCCCCGTTCAAGGGCTGCGCCCCCGATACCTGCAAGACGGGCGAGTACTGCGACGAAACCTTCGTCTGCAAGACGGTCACCGCCAAGTGCGCCATCGACAAGTGCGAGTGCCACATCCTCAACGCCGCAGGCGAGATTCAGGTCGGCATCACGCCGCACCTCACCCTCGGCGCCAACGCCTCGCACACGGTCGTGGCAGTGCTCGCCGTGCAAGGCAAGAGCCTCGTGTTGCCGGTCTCCGAGTTTACGCTGAGCGTCGACAACGCCGCGAGCTTTAGCACGAGCGGCATGCAGCTGACCGCCACGACGACGGCGACCGCTGCGCCCGCGACGCTCAAGGCCGAGCTGGCGATCGACGCGAGCACCACCGTGAGCTGCACGGCGCAGGTCGAGAACTTGGGGGCGCCGCCGGCCACGGGCGTGCGTTTCTTCGTCTTCAACGACCTCACCGGCGAGCCCGTCGGCAGCGCCACCATCGAATACGACGACAAGAACGACGGCGTCGTCGACCAGGAGCTCATGACCGACGGCAACGGCCAGATCGCATCGAGCACCAACCCAACCGGCCCCTTCACGGTCACGGTCTTCAAAGACGGCTACAGCTACCTCTCGGTCGTCGCCATCGACCAGAGCGTGCGCGACGTGACGCTGCCCATCCAATTCCGTCCGATGGCCGAGCAAATCGGAGGCCTGACCGGCAAGCTCGACATGTCGACCTACTACAAGCTGCGCAAAGACGGTCAGCTCCTAGCCGGCTTCGTCGCGGCGAGCTTCCCGGTCAACAGCTTCCTCAACTTCGACCCGAGCCGCTTCTTCGGCACACTCACTGCCGACTGCACTGGGACGCCGACGCCCGCCGGCTGCTATAAGATCGACATCCCTGGCCTCGGCAGCACCTCGGCGCCCGTCGCTATGCCGGGCGGCGCAGTGCTCGGCTACGGCACGACGCCCATCAAAGAACACTTCGACGTGGTGGGCCTGCCAGGCATGCGCTATGCGTGGGCCATCGCGGCCGACGTCGACCTCGCTGACTTGAATGAGGTCATCGGCCTCGTCTCGCCGTACTTGAAGTGCACCTGCGACGTGACGCAGAACGTCTGCGACGCCAACTGCGCCTGCGACCTCGACTGCCCGCTGCAGCTCAACTGGGGCAAGGCCTTCGACGCCGTCATGCCGCTCCTGCCGACCTTCGCCATTGGTGTCGGCGGCAATCTGCCTCTCGGTGAGGTCTCGGCCGACGCCTGGCAGACCTACATTCAAGCCGCCTATCCGAGTCGCACCGCCAACGCGACCTTCCCGAAACTCGACAGCGGCACCGGCAACTTTGGCCCCCTGCAAGTGCGTGAGCTGCTCGACAAGTTCGTCGACTATTCGGCCCCCTCGCTGCCGATTGATCCCGAGTTTCCCGGTAAGCCGATGGACGGCATCTTGCTCGTCGAAGGCGTCTCGATGCCCGGCTTTGGCTTCGTGCCCCTCGGCCTCGGCGCCGGCCTCGACTGCTCGACCGCGAACTGCCTCGATCGCGCCAACCACGCGGCGGACTTCGACGGCGTCGTCAACGGCGGCGCGGTATGTGCCTACGACGTGAACCCGGACTTGAACCGCTGCGACGACATCCCCGGCCTGCCGCGCGACGGCATCTTGCCGAAGGGCCACATCGGCGTATATCGCGCGCCGGCGTACAACGGCCTCGAGGCGGGCGAGTGGCTCACGCTCGCCATCGCCGCGCCGCTCGATCTCGGGCCGCTACCGGCTGCCGCTGCGCGCGGCAGCATCCAGATCCTGCACCCGAGCACAGCCCCGTCGGGCGCGCAGACCCTCCCCGACGCTTTCCCTGGCTTCCCCACCATGCCCGCCACCATCGCCGGGCGCGTCTACACGACGACCGCGCACACCGACGCCAACATTCAATGGGTCATGCTCTCGGCCCAGCCGACCGGCCAGACGCGCTCGACGCGCTGGAACATGTGGTTCCCGAGCGGCGCCACCACCTTCAAGGCCCCGGCCGTGCCAGCGGGTTGGGTCGATCCGTTTGCGCCGTCCACGGGCAGCGATCTCGACGTGCCGAATGGCTATGCCTACGTCATGCACTTAGGCCTCAAACTCAACGCCGCCAAGACGGTGAGCTCGCTCGCCGCCAACGACGGCGCGTCGTTCGTCGATACGCTGCGCTTCGTCGACGGCGTGTCGCTGCAAATCAAGAACGTGTTAGCGCAATAGCGGCGCGTCCCGGGGGGAGACACGCCGTCAGCGCTACTTGGTTTTCGGCGTTGATGGCGCCAACCTTCCGCGCGTCCGCAAGGATCCGCCCATGATCACCGTCGGTATCGATGGGTTGTTCGCACCCGTGCTCGAGGGCGGGCTCGCGCGCTCGCGCCTGTCTGACCTCGAGCCCGAGCTCGTCACCGCGCAGCGCGAGCTCATGACGCGCCGCACCCGCGACGTCGGCTTCTACGACGCGCCCTCGAAGAAAGGCGTCGCGCGGGCCATCATGACCGAGGTCACGCGCCTGCGCGCCCTGGCCGACGATCTCATCTTGCTCGGCATCGGCGGCTCGAGCCTCGGCGGCCAGGCGTTGTCGACGGCGCTCGCGGGCACGTCGGAGCGCGACGTGCGCGTGCATTTCGTCGACAACATCGATCCCGACTCGCTCGCGTTGCTCATCGGCCACCTCGATCCGGCGCGCACGGCGGTCGCCGCGGTCACCAAGAGCGGCAGCACGGTCGAGACCTTGGCGCAGCTGCTCATCGTAAGGCGCTGGCTGCGCGCGAGCCTCGGCTTGGGTGAAGCGCGCTCGCGGATGACCTTTGTCACCGACCCGAAAGCGGGCCTCTTGCGCGAGCTCGCGCAGAGCGAGGGGATCCGCGCTTTCGAGATCCCGCCCGAGATAGGTGGCCGCTACAGCGTGCTGACGCCGGCGGGCCTGCTGCCAGCCGCGTTTCTCGGTATCGACATCGCCAAAGTGCTCGCGGGCGCCTCGGCCATGGTCAAGCGCGTCACACAAGACGACGTGACGAGCAACCCCGCCTGCTTGCTCGCTGCCGGGGCGGTCCTCGCGCAGCGCGAGCTCGGGCGCAACAGCATCGTCATGATGCCGTACTCGGACGCCCTGCGTGTCACCACCTCGTGGTTCGTCGAGCTGTGGGCCGAATCGCTCGGCAAGAGATTCGACCGCGCGGGCAAAGAAGTGCGCGCCGGGCAGACGCCGATTGGCGCGCTCGGCGTCACCGACCAGCATGCGCAGCTGCAGCTCTTCGTCGAAGGCCCGCGCGACAAGGTGGTGACGCTCATCGCGGTCAACAAGGCCCGCGCCCCGATGCCAATCCCCGACGAGCTGCCCGAACATGAAGAAGTACGCTACCTGCACGGCCGCGACCTCGGCGAGCTCTTCGCGGCCGAGCGCCGGGGCACGCGGGCGGCCTTGCTCGACGCCGGGGTGCCGGTCATCGACGTGGCCTTGCCGCGCATCGACGAAGGGACGCTCGGCGGCTTTCTGCTCCTCTGCGAAGCCGCGTGCGCCTGCGCCGGCATGTTGATGGGCATCAACCCCTTTGACCAGCCCGGCGTCGAGGCCGGCAAGCGCATGACCATGGGCTTGCTCGGTCGGGCCGGGTATGAGCAGGATGCGGCGCGCGTGGCGGCGCGCGAGTCACTTCAAAGTGGCGGCGCCAGCCCGCCGCGCGTACGCTAGATCGAAGTGGGGCCCGGCTGGAGCGGGATCGTGATGGAGAAGGAAAACGAGACCGTCGTTACCGTCGTCAGCGAGGCCATGCGCGAGGACAAGTCACTCGCCGCGGGCGTGCCGTGTATGGTCGTTCTCTACGGCAAGAACCTCGGCAAGCGCTACTTCCTCGACACGCCCGAGCTCATCGTCGGCCGCTCGGACTCGGTAGCCATCCAGGTCGACCAGGAGAGCATCTCGCGCCAGCACGTCAAGATCGTCACCCTTGGGGGCCATACGCGCGCCGCCGACCTCGGCTCTACCAATGGCACGTTCGTCAACAACGAGCGCATCACCGAGATAGAGCTGCGCGACGGCGATCAGCTCCGCGTCGGCCAGACCATCTTCAAGTACCTCTCCGGCTCCAACATCGAGAGCAAATACCACGAAGAGATCTATCGCCTAACGACGGTTGACGGCCTGACGCAGGCGTTCAACAAGCGCTACTTCCAAGAAGCCCTCGGCCGCGAGATGAACCGCTCGTCCCGCTACGGCCGCGCGCTCTCGCTCGCCATGCTCGACATCGACTTCTTCAAGAAGATTAACGATCTACACGGCCACTTGGCGGGCGACTACGTCTTGCGCGAGATGGCCGGCATCCTGATGCAAAACATCCGCCGCGAAGACATCTTCGCGCGCTATGGTGGCGAGGAGTTTTCGCTCATTTTGCCCGAGGTCGAAGAGCAGGGCGCCATGCAGGTGTGTGAGAAGCTGCGGGGCCTCGTGGAGCTGTACCACTTCGATTTCAATGGCAAAACCATCCCAGTCACCGTGAGCCTCGGCCTGCGTACCTACGCGGGCGACCCGAAAGACATGGACGCCACGACCCTCATCGCCCAAGCGGACGCCAAGCTCTACGAAGCGAAGCAAGGCGGACGCAACCGCGTGTGCGCTTGACCGACCTCATCCGGGTTCTGCCCGCCGAGGTCATCGACAAGATCGCCGCCGGCGAGGTCATCGAGCGCCCGGCGTCGGTGGTCAAGGAGCTACTCGAGAACGCCGTCGACGCGGGCGCGACGACGCTCGAGGTGCACTTAGAAGACGGGGGCCTCTCGCGCCTCTGTGTCTCCGACGACGGGGGCGGCATGTCGCCCGGCGACGCCCGGCTCGCCGTCGTGCGTCATGCCACGAGCAAGCTGACGAGCGCCGAGCAGCTCTTTGCGCTCTCGACGCTTGGCTTTCGCGGCGAGGCATTGTCGTCGATCGCCGCCGTGTCGCATCTGTGCATCACGACGCGACGCCCGGGTGACGCGGTCGGGACGCGCGTCACGCTCGTGGGGGGAGGGCAGGCCGCCATCGAGGAGGTCGGCTGCCCCATCGGCACTACCATCGACGTCCGCGATTTGTTCTTCAACACCCCGGCGCGGCAGAAGTTCATGCGCTCGTCGGCGACCGAACAGACCCACGCCTGCGAGGCTGCCTTGCGCGTCGTGTTGGGCGCGCCGGCGCGCGGCGTGGTCGTGGCGAGCGGTGAGCGACGGCTGCTCGACGTGCCGGCTTCGGCCTCGGCCGAGGAGCGGGTGCGCATTGCGCTTGGGGGCCGACCGACGCCGCTCTTTGCCCTCGGGTTCGAGGGCGCGCTCGTGCGCGTGCACGGCTATGTGGCTCCGCCCGACGTGACGCGACGCGATGCGCGCGGGCTTTGGCTCTTTGTCAACGGCCGCTTCGTGCGGGACCGAACGCTGCAGCGCGCGGTGCTCGACGGCTTTCGCACGTTGCTCGAAAAGGGACGCTATCCGCTCGCGGTCGTGTACGTCGAGGTCGAGCCGAGCCTCGTTGATATCAACGTTCACCCCCAAAAGCTCGAAGTGCGCTTCTCCGACGCCGCGCCCGTCTATCGCGCTGTCACGCAGGCTTTGACGAGCCTGCTCGCGCGTTCGCCCTGGATCTACGACGCCGCGCCCGGCGCCGGGCAGCAAGGGACGCCGGCCCGCGCCGCACCGCGCTGGAGTGGGACACCCGAGGCGGCGCCGCGCGAGGACGGGGTGTGGCATTTGGCAGGCTCGACGCAGCTCGCCGAGTCGGCTGCGAGCTACTCCTCGGCGCCGAGCCCGACCGCCGGTGCGGCTTCTATCGCGGGGCGGCGCTACTTCGGTGCGCTCTCGTCATGTGGCCAGGCGCTCGGCACCTACCTCATCTGCCAAGGCGAGGACGAGCTCGTGCTCATCGATCAGCACGCGGCGCACGAACGCGTCGTCTTCGAGCGCCTGCGCAAACAGGCCGCCTCACACGAGGGCATTGCGCGCCAGCAGCTCATGTTCCCGGTGCTCCTCGCCTGGACTGGGCACGACGCCGACGCCCTGCACGCTCACGCCGACATCCTGGCGCGGCTCGGCTTCGAGATCGATCTCGTAGGGCCGAGTCGCTTTGCCGTGCGCGCCGCGCCAGCGGCACTCGGCGCCTGCGACGTTGAGCGCGCGCTCGTTGATATCGTAAGCGACCTATCGGGGCGCGAGGGGGAGGCGAGCGCTGCCGCGGGCCTCGATCCGGATGTCCTGTCGCGCTGCGCCTGCCACGCCGCCGTGCGAGCGGGAGACACGCTCGGCGAGCTCGAAATCCGCGCCCTGCTCACCGCCCTCGACGAGGTGGACTTTAGCGCCAGCTGCCCCCATGGGCGGCCGGTCTACGTACGCCTGCGTCGCGTCGAGCTCGAGCGCCTGTTTCACCGCTGAGCCATTAGAGACGCTTGAGCATCTCGCGGTTCTGCACGTAGCCCGAGCGGGCGTAGAACTCGAGCGCCCGCGGCGCCGCGTGCAAGAGCGAGTGCCCGATCCCCTGCTCGCGAAACCAAGCCTCACAGCGACGCATGAGCTCGGCGCCAATGCCGCGCTGACGAAAAGCCTTTTGCACAAACATCTGATCGATATAGCCGCAGCGATGGTCGCCGCGCAGGCGAAAGATGGGGTCATTGATGAGGACGTCGGCGCGGCCGAGTCCAATGGGCACGCCGTCCACCTCGGCGAGGAAGATCCGCACCCTGGGCGACGCGAGCGCTGCGCGGATGTCCTCGTGCAGTTGGATCTTCAGCTGCGCGGGGTTGTCCGTCGTGCCGAGCTCGTCGACGAGCTCGGCGAGCATCGCCACGACGAGCGCATGATCGTGGGCGACCGCTTGACGATAGGTGGGATCGGACCGCATCGCTGTGCTCCGTGGGACTGCGGCGCACCATAGTCGAGGTGCAGAGGTGAGGAAAGCCGAGGGGGCGCCGGCGTGACAGAAACCGTTGCCCTGCGCACGCGTTTGCTGGTAGAAGGCGAGCGTTCTTGGCCCTTTTGGACAACCCGGGGACGGTCACCAAAGCAATGCGGTGGCCGCAGATAGGGGAACTAACTATGGCTCTGCGATCCGTGTTCTTGACCTTTGCCCTCGCTTCGCTCGGCGGCGCGTTGGCGTATCCACTCACCGCAGTTGCGCAAGAACAAGCGCCCGCGGCTGAGGCCACTGCTCCCGCGGCCGAGGCGGCCGAGGCGACGCCCGCGCCGACTCCTGCGCCAGCCGAAGCGGCTCCGGCTCCCGGCGCGACGACCGTTGCTGCGCCTGCCGACGCGGCGCCCGCGGCGCAAGCTCCGGCCGTGCCGAAGGACGTCGAAGAGATGCTGGTCACGGGCTCGCGCCTGCGCCAGAAGGACTTGACGACGCCGGCCCCGGTGACGGTGCTCGGCAAGAGCCAGATCCAATCGGCCCCGAAGATCAACATCGGTGACATCTTGCAGACCCTGCCCTCGCAGGGCAACGCCCTCAACACGTCGGTCAATAACGGCGGTAACGGCACCACGCAGGTCAACTTGCGCAGCATCGGCGCCAACCGCACGCTCGTCCTCGTCGACGGCAAGCGCATGGTCTACGGCGGCCTCGGTGCTGACGCCACGGTCGACTTGGCCACGATTCCGACCGGTGCCATCGAGCGCGTCGAAGTCCTCAAGGACGGCGCCTCGGCCGTGTACGGCTCCGACGCCATCGGCGGCGTCGTCAACATCATCACCCGCCAGCCCTTCAACGGCGCAGAAGCGACCGCGTTCGAGGGCATCTCGCAGCGCGGCGACGCCGAGACGCGCAACGTCGACGTCATCGCTGGCGCCAAGAGCGACAAGGGTGGCTTCTTGTTCGGTGCGGGCTACTTTGACCAAAAGTCGTTCATGGCCGCGGATCGCTCGTGGGCCAAGTACGCGCTCGCCTACGATTACGCCGAGACCGACCCGGCCAAGAAAGAATCCCGCGGCGGCAGCGGCTCGATTCCTCAGGGGCGTGTGCAGCTCGATCCGTCGGCGTGCACCACGCCCCTATGTGGGGAGCTGGCGGCCGCCTACGGCGCCACGAGGCAGTACTTCATCAACGATCCATCGGCCACGGGCGGCTGGCGTCCCTACGTCGGGTCGACCGATGCCTACAACTACCAGGCCGTCAACTACCTCGTGACGCCGACGCAGCGCATCTCGATGTTCGCGAGCGGTGACTACAATCTCGGCGACGTGGCGCGCGTCTACTTCCAGAGCACCTACGTCAACCGCAAGTGGGCCAACATGCTCGCTCCCGAGCCGTTGAACCAGGGCTTCGGCGTTACGATTGCCGCCGACAACCAGTACAACCCCTTCGGCACCGAGATCACGGCCTTTGGCCGCCGCCTCAACGAGCTGTCGGGCCGCAGCCAGGCGACCGACATGGACACCTTCCGCCTCGTCGCCGGCATTGACGGCACGATTGGCCAGGCCGCCGGCCCGCTCGCCGGTTGGACCTGGGACGCTTCGCTCAACTACGGCCGCACAGCCGGCATCACCAAGAGCACCGGCTCGCTCAACACCCAGATCGTGCAGCAAGGCATCGGCCCGAGCTACGAAGACGCCACGGGCTGGCACTGCGGCACGGCGGCGAGCCCCATTGCCAACTGCGTGCCCGTCAACCTCTTTGGCGGCGAGGGTACCATCACCCCGGAGATGGCGGCCTCGCTTGGCGCCTTCACCGGTATCGCGCAGGGCTGGAACCAACAGTTCACGGCTGAAGGCAACGTGAGCGGCGAGCTGTTCAAGCTCGCGGCCAAGCAGTCGGCGGCCATCGCGGCCGGTTATCAATACCGCTACGAGTACGGCGGCTTCCAGCCCAACCCGCTCGCGGTGCTGGGCCTCGATGCCGACTACTCGTCCATGCCGACGAGCGGCATGTACCACACCAACGAGGTGTACGGTGAGTTCAGCCTGCCTATCATCGACAACACCTTCATGGCCGAAGAGCTGAGCCTCGACGCGGCGGTGCGCTACGCCAAGTACTCGACCTACGGCGCCACGACCACCTACAAGGTCGGCGGTCGCTGGAGCCCGGTCAACGACGTGACGTTGCGTGGCACCTACTCGACGGGCTTCCGCGCTCCCTCGGTCTCCGAGCTGTTCTCGGGCACGCAAACGAGCTGGCCGTCGGCGATGGATCCCTGCGGCAATCCGAATAGCCCGGATACCGCCGACCAGTGCGGCGCCGCGGCCGGCAACGGCAACGACGACACGCAGCAGCTCGAGACCATCGGCGGCAACAAGAACCTGCAGCCCGAGAAGTCGAAGATGTTCACCGCCGGCGTCGTGGTTCAGCCCGCGGCGGTCGAGAACCTCTCGGTGACCCTCGACTACTACAACCTGGCGATCAACAACAACCTCGGCGCCATCGGCGCAGCAGTGATTATCGCCGGCTGCTACCCTGGCCCCGGCGGCACGCCTGACCCCATCCTGTGCTCGAAGATCACCCGCGATTCGAGCACGAACATGATTAGCGACATCGACGACGTCAACACCAACCTCGGTAGCCTAAAGACGCAGGGCATCGACATCGGCGTGCGTTACGCCTACCCGACGGAGTTCGGCCGCCTCGGCCTCGTGGCTGACGCCAACTACTTGCTGGCCTTGGACCAAATCGTCGGCACGGTCAAGATCAAGGGCAAGAACACCTACGATCTCGGTGTCAATCCGGCCCTCAAGATCAACGCGGGCGTAAGCTACGACAAGGACGGCTTTGTCGTCGGTGTCGACACCCGCTACGTCGGCGCCATCCACGAGTGCGCGGCGGCCGACGGCACGGCGGCGGGCGGCGGCTGCTATGCCAACTACCGCGACGCGGCGGGCGAGCTCTACCCGACGCACAGCATCCCGGCGTATATGGTGTACAACATGACCGCCGCGTACACGTTCGACTGGGACAACGCGTGGGGCAAGACCACCATCTCGGGTGGCGTGCAGAACTTGGCCGACACGAATCCGCCGCTCATCTACAACTCGTTCTTGAGCTACGCCGATCCGAGCGCCTACGACTTCCTCGGTCGCTACTTCTACGTCCGCTTGGCGCAGAAGTTCTAAGGCCGACGCTCTAGCGTGTTAACGTGCCCTCAGGCCGCGCCTCTTTGGCGGCTTGAGGGCATTTTTTTTGGGGAGGAGGAACTCCGATGAAGCGATGGGCAGAGCTAGCGGCTACTCTCGCGGTTGCATGCAGCGCAGCGTGCGCCAGCATGGTGCCGGCGCGTAGCACGCTCACGCTCCCGACGGCGTCGCCGCGCTGGCTCGCCGGCTTTTCGGTCAACCTCGAGGTCGAGGGGGCACGCAACATCTTGAGCAGGCCGGGCGGGGACGAGTTAGCCACGCAGCTCAAAGGCGTCTTCGCGAGCGCGCTCGAGCAAGCAGGCGCGCGGTTGACGCCAGCGAGCACGAACCTCGTCGTCGTTCGCGTCGAACGCTATGACGTGCGTGAGTACGCACGCCTCGACCCGACTGCGTTCTCGGTCTTCGCGGGGTGCGCCGGTTTGACGGTGGAGTTGCGCGTCGATCCGCCACAAGTGCTCGGTGCGGCGGAGCGCTGCTTCGAGGAAACGGCGCCGAGTCGGGCGCAGGCACGCAGTCGCCTGTTCGCGGCCTATGAGGCGGTGCTCGGCGAGGTGCTTGCTGCCTTCGCGCAATCGCCGGACGGTGATGTCTTGGCCCTATTGCGTAGCCGTGCCGCAGAATCCGAAGCTGCGGTGGCCAGCGGTAGCGCCCGGCCTGCAGGCAAGCCCACGTCCAAGTCTGAGCCCAAACCCGTCGCTAAGGCCAAAGCGAAGCCCCCGGCGACTGCGGCGGCCGCACCCGACCCGCTCGGCGCCCTGCGCGGCAAGAAGCTGCTCGTCTTGGACCTGCGCGCGAACGGCGTCGACACGCGCGTGGCCAAGCTCCTTACGACCTTGCTCCTAAGCCGCCTCGATCAAGTGGACCAAGTGCGCGCCATGGGCGCCGCGGACGTCAACGCCGTACTCACGGCGGATAGGCAAAAGAGTCTGCTCGGCTGCGATTCGGCGAGCTGCATGGCCGAGATCGGTGGGGCGATCGGCGCCGAGATTGTCATCCACGGTGAGGTCGGCCGCCTCGGCTCGCAGTACACGCTGAGCCTGACGGCGCTCTCGACCACCGCGTCGACGCCGCTCGCGCGACTGAGTGAGCTGACGCCTACCGACGAAGACGCGCTCTCGCGCATGCTGCCGACCATCACGGATCGCCTCCTGGCGCGCGTCAGCGAGCGCCTCAAGACCCCGTAGGGTCACCGGCCACATTGCCGTGGGTTGGCTCCGCAGCCTCGCTTCACGGAGACTGACATCGGGGTGGGGGGAGGCAGGGATCTTTCTTCTTGGCCGCAGCGCCACGGCGGCGCATTCTGTGGCTATGGGAAGCGCGATCCCCAGCGCAAGCGAGCCGGGAATCGAGCGCCGACTCGCGCATCGCAGATGCTTCTCGGCGATCGGAGCCGGCACAGCGGGTGCGTTCCTCATCGCGCTCCTCGCAGGCTGCGCCGCTCCACGCAAGCTCGCGTATACGGCCGACGAGCTGCGCGCCGAGATCCACAACCGGGCGCCCGCCCTAGCCGACAACGTGATCATCCCGTTCGACGTCGCCCCGCGCGACGTGGCTCTCGCGCGGCAGGCCGTTGCGTCCTACATCGGCCCAGGCGAGCAAGTCCGCGGCCTCGTCGACGCGCTCTTCGATCCTACCGTCTTTGGCCTGCGCTACGCGCCGATCGTCACCGCCACCGCCGCCCAGACGCTGCAAACCGCCGAAGGTAACTGCCTCTCGCTCGCCTCGGTGTTCGTAGGCCTCGCGCGGGGGCTCGGCTTGAAGGCCTACTATCTCGACGCCTCGGCCCTCGTCGGCGAGGTGACGCACATGGACTCGAGCCTGGTCGTCAACGCCGGGCACATCACGGCCGTGGTCGAGGTCGATAAGTGGCGCTGGTATCTCGACTTTGATCGCACGCTCGGCAGCAGGCTCGGTAGCTTCCGCGCGCTCGACGACATCGAGGCCGTGGCGCACTTCTACAACAACCGCGGCTACGAGCGCATCGAGTGGGCACGCCAAGGCGAGCAGAGCATCGACTGGGAAGCCGCGGCACGCGACTTCGAGACCGCGGCCGCCGTCCAGCCGAACTTCGCACGCGCCTGGAACAACCTCGGCATCGCCTACGCGCGGCTCGAGCGCCAGGTCGACGCCGAGCGCGCTTATACCCGCGCTATTGCCGCCGACCCCAAGGTGTCGGCCCCGTACAACAACCTCGGCACGCTCTACTTGCACCAGGGCAAAGTGACCGAGGCGGTGGCGGCGCTGCGCATCGCCGTCAGGCTCGAGCCCGACAGCGCGCACGCCTACCTAAATCTCGGCCGCGCCCTCATTACGGCGCACGACGTCCCGGCCGCCGTCGAGGCGCTCGAGCGGGCCGCAGCGCTGCATGACAAGCGCGCCTCGGCGCTGCTCGGCAAGCTCGGGCGCTACCAGAGCACCCACGCGCTCGAGCGGCTCGAGCGCTGACGGTCGAGCCGCGCGAAGAATGGCACAGCCGCCGGAATAGCTCGCCCCGCAGGCAGGGCGGTCGAGTTCCACTTACGGCTCGCCGTTCGGCAACCCCGCGCTGTGCAGGATGTCGGGATTGACTCTACGATGATGACCGGATATATATCCGGTATGAGCGGAGCAGCAAAGAAAGCCGTGCAACAGTATCGGCGCCGGGCTCGCCAGAAGGGTCTCGTGCGCCTCGAGGTGCAGATTCCGCGGCAGGATGTCGAGCCCGTCAGGGCAATCGCGGCACTGCTGCGTGACGCAGACCAAGCGCTCGTCGAGCACGCGCGGCGCGATTTGCTCGAGCTGACCCAGGGCAGGGCGCGGGTCACGTCTCTCAAGGACCTGCTCGCCGCAGCGCCCTTCGACGGCGTCGAATTCGAGCGCCCGCGCGACCTCGGCCGCAAGATTGACCTGCCCTGATGTACCTCATCGACACCAACGTCATCAGCGAAGTGCGCAAGCGCGAGCGGTGCGATCCGCACGTGGCGCGGTGGTGGGCAACGGTCGCCGATGCGGACCTCTTTCTCAGCGTGCTCGTGCTCGGCGAGGTGCGTCAAGGAATCGAGCGCGTGCGGACACGCGATAAATCACAAGCCGCCGCACTCGAGAGATGGTTGCGCGAAGTCACGATGGCCTTTGACGGACGAATTTTGCACGTGAACCAGGAGGTCGCTTTGGCCTGGGGACGGATGGCGGCGAAGAGATCTACGCCCGCAATTGACGGCTTGCTCGCGGCCACGGCGTTCGTGCACGGCCTGACGCTCGCCACGCGCAACGTGGCCGATGTTGCGCACAGCGGCGCGAAGGTCATCAACCCTTTCGCTTGACTCGCCTTTCGTCCGAAGCTACACGCACCAAGGTCGCCGAATAGGCGAGCACGGCCACGCACGAGGAGGTGCGAGCGACGATGAATGAGCTAACTGCCAGACGAGCACTAGCCTTGGCCGCCGCCTTCGTGGCCGCCTCGGTCTCCTTTGCCGAAGCCGCGTGGTCGCAGAGCATCGAGGTTGCGATGAGCGAGCAGGCCGCCGCCGACCGCGCTGCCGCGGCTGCCCAAGAGCGCATCAACACCGTCAACGACGAGACACAAGGCATGGTGGTCAAGTACCGCCAGGCGCTGACCGACGCTGAGAGCTTCAAGCAGTACAACGACCAGCTCGCCGTACAGCTCGCTTCACAGGCCGACGAAATCGCCGCCATCAAGCGCCAGCTCAACGACATCGACGTGACCGCGCGCGACGTGTTGCCGCTCATGCAAAAGATGGCCGACACGCTCGAGAAGTTCATCGCGCTCGACGTGCCGTTCTTGCAGGAGGAGCGCAGCAAGCGCGCCGCGACGCTCAAGAGCATCCTGCCGCGTGCCGACGTCACCATCTCCGAGAAGTACCGCCGTATCCTCGAGGCCTACCAGATCGAGATGGAGTACGGGCGCACGCTCGACGCGTATGACGGCAAGCTCGAGGACGGCAAGGAGTCGAAGACCGTCGAGTTCGTGCGCTTGGGGCGCGTCGCGCTCCTGTACCGCACGCTCGATGGCAAAGAGATTGGCTACTGGGATGCGGGCAAGAAGGGCTGGGCGCAAGACGACTCCCTCGGTCACCTCGTGCGCGCCGCGTTGCGCGTCGCGAAGAAGCAGGGCGCGCCGGACTTGCTCTTGATTCCGGTGCCGGCCCCGAAGAAGGTGTCGCCATGAAGCTCGCCCGCAATTTAGGCCTCGCCCTGTGTCTCCTGCATCTCGGCGTCGCAGCGCCGGCGTTTGCCGCCGCGGCCACGCTCGAGGAGCTGCTGCAGTCGGTCAAGAATGCCCGCGCCGACGAGCAAAAGGTGACCGCCGAGCGCGAGGCCGACTTCAAGGCCCGTCGCGATCAGCAAACCGCGCTCATGAAGGAGGCGCTCGCCAAGCGCGCCGCGCTCGAGGCGAAGAGTAAGGAATACTCGACACGCTACGACGCGAACGACAAAGAGATCAACCAGCTCAACCAACTCCTCGTGCAGCGCGAGGGGAACCTCGGCGAGCTCTTTGGCGTGACGCGCCAGGTCGCGGGCGACGTGGCGACCGCGCTCTCGCAGTCGATGATCGGCGCGGAGTTTGCGGATCGTGAGGCCTTCTTGATCAAGATCGCCGGCACGAAGGCGTTGCCGTCCATCACCGAGCTCGAGCGGCTGTGGTTCGAGATGACGCGCGAGATGACCGAGTCCGGCAAGGTCGTACGCTTCGAGACCAAGATCGCTACGCCCGACGGCGCGAGCAAGGAGGCCGAGGTCGTACGCGTAGGGCCGTTCATGGCGGTTTCGGAGGGCAAGTATCTGCTCTACCAGCCGGCCATGAAGCAGTTCGCGGTTTTGTCGCGTCAGCCTTCGGGAGACTTGCGCGGTGCCGCCAAAGACCTCACCGCCGCCACGAGCGGCTACGTGACGGCCGGCATCGACCCGTCGCGCGGCGTGCTCTTGGCGCTCTCGGTCGAGCGGCCGACGGTCATCGAGCGCATCAAGAAGGGCGAGTTCGTCGGCTACGTCATCATCACCGTCGGCGCCATCGGCGCGTTGCTCGCGCTCTACCAGTTCTTCTTCCTCGCGCGTATTCGTCTCGCCGTCGCGCGTCAGCTCGCGCACCTCGACAAGCCGGTCGCCGACAACCCGGTTGGGCGCGTTCTGATGGCCTTCAAGGGCAACGCCGCGACGATCGAAGAAGACGCCGAGGTCGTCGAGCTGCGCATCTCGGAGGCCGTGTTGCACGAAGTGCCGCAGCTCGAGCGCTTCCAGTCGTTCTTGCGCCTCGCGGTCGCGGCCGGCCCGCTCCTCGGCCTCGTCGGTACTGTCATCGGCATGATCATCACGTTTCAGAGCATCACCGAGTCGGGCTCGAGCGATCCGAAGTTGATGGCGGCCGGCATCGGCCAGGCCATGATCGCGACCGTGCTCGGCCTCGGCATCGCCATCCCTCTGTTGTTCATCAACGCGGGCCTCTCGACCATGTCGAAGCAGATCATCCAGGTCATCGACGAGCAGAGCACCGGCCTGCTCGCCGAGAGCATCGAGAAGCGCCAGCGTGCTTGAACCCGTCTACAACAGCCTTGCTGCGGTCGCCGACCTCGTCGAGCAAGGCGGGCTGTTTGTCTATTTCATCTTCCTGACCGGCGTGCTGCTGTGGCTGCTCGTCTTCGAGCGCATGTGGTACTTCGCGCGGGTGCTGCCGCGCGACATCAGCGCGGCGGTCGCCATCTGGCAGCAGCGCACCGACAAGGTGTCGTGGCGCGCTCGGCAGATTCGCAAGGCGATGATTTCGCGCATCAATGGGGCGATGGGCGGCAATCTGCCGCTCATGCAGGTGCTCGTGCCGCTCTCGCCCTTGCTCGGCCTCATCGGCACGGTCAGCGGCATGCTCGAGGTGTTCGATTCGATGGCGCTGCGTGGCTCGGCTGACGCCCGCACGATGGCGAGCGGTGTCTCGCACGCCATGATCTGCACCATGACCGGCCTCGCGGTGAGCATCACCGGCCTCTATCCCGTGCACTACTTTCGCTCGCGCACCAAGCGCGAAACCGAGCTGGTCGCCGACCGGCTGACGATGTGACATGCGCCTAAAGAGACACGGATCCACCGAGCACGGCGAGAGCAGCCACGGCATCGACTTGGCGCCGATGCTCGACTTCGTGCTCAACCTGCTCATCTTCTTCATCATCACCGCCGTGTTCGTCAAAGAGTTCGGCCTGCAAGTGAGCCGGCCGGGTGGCCAGGTGCAAACGAGCGCCGCGGCGGGCGAGGGCAGCACGGCGATTCGCATCCTGCCGGGCGGCGAGGTCTTCATCGACGAGCGCATCGTCGACGTGCGCGCCGTGAGTGCCAACATCGAACGCATCCACGCCGTGACCCCGAGCAAGGGCGTGCTCATCATCGCCGATCAAGAGTCCGCCACCGGGGTCCTCATCCAGGTCGTCGACCAAATCCACTTGGGTGGGGTCTACGACATCACCTTCGCCACGGGCCGCTAGCCGAAACGGAGAGATGACGTGCAATCGCGCCAACACTCTGCCGAGTCCGAGGACCACGGCATCGACCTCGCACCCATGCTCGACTTCGTGCTCAACCTGCTCATCTTCTTCATCATCACGACCTCGTTCGTCAAAGATCCCGGCGTCAGCATCTCCCGGGCGCAAGCGGCGACGGCCGAGCACCGCGCCAACGGCAACCTGCTCGTCGCTATTCGCGAGAACAACGAGATCTGGATCGACCGCAAGCGCGTCGACATCCGCGAGCTGCGCGCCATCCTCGAGCGCCTGCACATCGAGAGGCCTGACGACGCCGCGGTGATCGTGGCCGACAAGGCGTCACGGGCCGGCGTCGTGGCGCAGGTCATGGACGAAGTTCAAATGGTCGGCATCAAGGATGTCTCGATCGCTGCCGCTCCGGGCGAGGGTGGGTGAGGTTGATGAGCGCAGCGACCGCAACGCCAATGCAGACGCGACGCGTGCACGTCAGCGAGAGCTTCATCTTGCGGCTCGTCGTCTCGAGCGTCGCCGCGGTGGCCTTGGTGAGCGCGATGTTCTTCTTTCTGCGCGCCTTGGTCGGTGCTCACGGCGGCGTAACGGACTTGAAGCCGGCGATGCGGATCGAGTTCTCGCGCCTGCGCCGCGACTCTGATGTCGAGTCGCGCCGGGCCAGTAAGCCTAAGCTCGAGCTCGGCGCCCAGGCACCCGCGGCACCCATGATGGCCGTCAGCAGCAGGAGCACGGGCGGCGCCGCACCCATCTCGGTGGCGCCCGCCAAGATGGGCGAGGTCGTCGCCAACGTCGGCATGAAGAAGCTGATGGTCAAGGCGGGGGGCTCCGATCGCGACGTCGTGCCGCTCGTGCGCATCGAGCCTGAGTATCCGGCGCGGGCCTTGCAGCGCGGCATTGCGGGCTGGGTGCTCTTGCGCTTTACGATTACGCCTATCGGCACGGTCAAAGACGCGGTGGTCATAGACGCGAGCCCGAAGAAGGTCTTCGATGACGCCGCGGTCGCCGCCGTGTCGCGCTGGAAGTACAACCCCAAGATCGAAGAGGGCGTGGCCGTCGAGCGGCGCGGTGTGCAGATTCTGCTGCGCTTTGACTTGGCCAAGGACTCCGCCCAATGACACCACGCGCCCTGCCTCGCGCTCTCGCGATCGTTGTGATGCTGTGCTTCGCCGCCGGTATCGGTGTGAGCCTCGCGCCCTGGTGCGCACGCGCGGCCGATCGCGCCCCGGGCTCGCGCGCCGGCAAAAATCCAAAGGCGGGTGACAAAGAAGAAAACGCCGCGCCGGTCATGGATATGAAGGTCGGCATCAAGCTCAACAAGGCCGTCGAGTTGCTGAACGCGGACAAGTACGAGGAGGCCCGCGAGCTGCTCCTCGGCCTCAATCGTGACCGACTGAGCCCCTACGAGCTCGCGCGCGTCGAGAGCGTCCTCGCGGCCATCGCCCAAGGGCAGGACAAGATGGGCGAAGCGCGCGAGCACTTGCAGAAGGCCATCGACTCAGGCGGCCTCAACGACCAAGAGATTTCATCGACGCGCTTCCAACTCGCGCAGCTCTTCTTGGCCGAGGAGAAATGGAAAGAGGGTATCGCGGCGCTCAAGGCCTGGTTCGCGAGCGGCGTGACGCCGAACGCCAATGCCTACTACCTGCTCGCCGTCGCCTACTACCAGTTGAAGGATTGGAAATCGGCGCTCGAGCCGGCGCAGAAAGCCGTCGATCTCAATGACCGGCCGCAAGAAGGCTGGCTGCAGCTGCTCTTGGCGCTGCGCTTGGAGCGCGAAGAGTACGAGCCGGCAGTGCCGCTGTTGCGCCGGCTCATCGGCCTCGCGCCGACCAAGAAGACCTATTGGATGCAGCTCTCGAATGTCTACGGCATGATGGAGAAGTACGGCGACGCGATCGTGCCGATGGAGATCGCCTACGCCGCGGGCTACTTCACCGAGCCAGGCGAATACCGCCGCCTCGCCGACCTCGCCATCAACCAGAACATCCCGTACCGCGCTGCCACTCTCTTGACCCGCGCCATCGACGAAAAAAAGCTCGAGCCCGACCAAAAAGACTGGGAGAAGCTCGGCAATTGCCTCGTCGCGGCCCGCCACTTCAACCGCGCGATTGCGCCGCTCACGCGCGCGGCGACCATGGCCGACAGCGGCGACGTGTATCTGCGCATCGCCGAGATCCACGTGCAACACGAGGAGTGGCCGAAGGCGGTCGAGGCCGTCACGCACGCGCTCGACAAGGGCAAGTTGAAGAACCCGGCCGACGCGCAGATGTTGATGGGCGTCGCGCTCGTCAGTCAGAAGAAGCACAAGGAAGCGCGGGCCTATTTTCTGCGCGCGAGCGAAGACCCGAAGGCGAAGGCCGAGGCGCAGGGGTGGTTGCGGTTCATTGATGCAGAGCTGCGCGGGCGCAATTAGGCGGGCGGCGGTGCCCCACCGACGAGCGGCTACGCGGCCCTGCTCGGCCCGATGACGATGTCATCGCCTGGATTGATGGCGTCCAACAACTCGGTGAGCTTTTGCACTGTCGGCACCGCCACGCCGCGCTCGTACCTCGAGTAGGCATTCTTTGAGGTCTGTCCCATTCGACGCGCGGCCTCGGAAAGGCTGATGCCGTGGCGCGTGCGCGCTCGCTTCAGGAGAAAGGCGGTGAGCGTGGCGGTATCTCTAGACCCAACCTCGACGTACTCGCCGACGGTCGGGACGAGCCAGAACTCGCCGTCCTTCCAGATTCTTCCCGTGAACCTCATCGCTTTGTTCCTCGGGCGCGCCGGTGGACGGCGGCAAGATCTCGAGTGCCATCGTGTCGAGGACATGCCTGCGGCAATACTTGGCCCGGGCGGCAGAGAGGGCCTTCGCCTCGCCTGCTCGATCACTGAGACGGCATTCGGGTTGCGTCCGTGGAAGATTCCGGCCGGTGTGCACAAGCACCGCTCACTCGAAGAGGCGCGGCGCTGGCGAGAGAGTTGGACGGTGCGCGTCGCATCTGGGAAGACCTAGCCGCGCTCCGGCGGTCGCGTCCGCGACGTGAATGTCGATGCGGATGTGCTTCGCCATATCTGCCCCCGACCTCGGCGAACGTTCAACTCTTGGCTCGCGTGCCGCTCGACTGCACCGTCGGCGCTGCCGGGCGCACGACCACGACGCTGCGCGGCTGCGTGCCCAACAGGGCGGCGCAGTGCTCGGCCACCGTCAGGCGGTGCGTCGCGAGCACCGCGTCGAGCTTGGCCTGTGCTTTGACGCTGAGCACGTTGTGCACGGGCACGGCGACGCTCGCGGTCGACCGAGCGGCGAATGCCATCGAGGGGGCCAACGTCAGGGCGAGAACGGCGATTGTGCGCAACATGTGAGTCTCCTCTTCGTTCTGTGTGTGCTTCGTTCTGTCTCTGCTCCACGGTACGCTCAGCGTGTCACCGTTATTTCACGGCGGCGCGCATCGAGCAGCGGGCGATCATTTCTTCGGTAGAACCTCGGCCACCTGCGAGACGGGCGCCGCTGGTCGCACGACGACGACATCGACGCTGCGCATCCCCAAGAGCGCGGCGCAGTGCCGAACCACCGTCAGGCGATGCGCCGCGAGCACGGCGTCGAGCTTCGCCTGCGCCTTGGTGGAGATCGCGATCTGGAAGGGCAGGGTGGCGGGCGCCGCCGGCTCGGCTGCCGACACCATCGCGGGGGCGAGGACGAACGCGAGAACGGCAACGGTGCGCAGCATGGGGGTCTCCTTTTCGCGGGGGGGCTTTCTCTCTCTGCTCCACGGTACGCATGCTGTGTCACGGGTATTTCACGGTGACGTGACGAGTTGACCACGGCCGCCACGGACGATCGTTTTGCTCGTGCGCAAACGCGTTGACGCACCGCATGCGCGCTTGACTCTCGCGTCGCGCTTCTCGACACTCGGCCGACCGACAACGCCCGATTAGGGCGCTTGCCGTCTCTGCCCAGGGGGTCTTCGATGCCTGCTTCGCGCTTTGCCCGCCTCGCCGCACATGCTCGTCGTGTTCTTGGCACTCCACCCTCGCCTGGTCGCGCACGACGCCACGCCCTCGACGCGCGCCGCGCGCTGAGCCGAATGCGACACCAGGCCCTCGGGCTCTCGCTCGTGCTCGCCGGCGCGGCTGCGTGCAACGGCTGTCATGGCGGCAACAAGATCGAAGTCCTGCGCGCCTCGCCGCTAGGTCAGCTCACGGCGGTACCCGGTTGGGTCGAGGTGCAGTTCGACAAGGCGATCATCAACCCCGACGCCCCCGATCCGAAGCCCGTCGGGCTGCGCATCGAGGTCGACCCCGAGGTCAAAGGCGAGGCGCGCTTCCCGACGCCGAGCTCGCTCACCTACACCTTCGCTGAGGCGCTAAAGCCCGCGCAGGCTTACGAGATCACCGTCAAGTCGGGACTCAAGGCCGCCGTCGGCGACGCCCTGCTCGGCAGCTCCTACTCGTTCTCGTTCACGACCGAGGTCAATAGACTCGCGAGCATCGAGGTCGTCGCGCCCGAAGCGGCTGAGCCCGCGGCCGTCGACGCCGCGGCGAATTTCCCGAACCGTGGCCGCCGGGAGCTGCGCAACCTCGATGTTGGCGAGCGCCTCGTCGTGCACCTCGCGCTGCCGGCCGAGGTCGCCGAGCTCAAGAAGCTCGTCACCGTACGTGGCGCCGAGCTCGGGGGCAGCGGCACGGCGAAGGGCGTCGTCGCCAAGGTGAGCTTCCCGCCCGGTGAAACGGTCGATCGCTTCCTCGTCACACCACTGCCCTACTGGCCGAAGAGCACCAAGATCAACGTCACCTTGGCCAAGGGCCTGCATGTGGCCACGCCCGGCGCCGGTCGCGCGACGCTCGCCGACGAACAGGTGTTGAGCGCCTCGACCTTCGGCGCGCTCGCGGTAGTCAAGGGCCCCGAGTGTCAGGGCTGCCGGCCGCGGCCGACCCTGCTCGTCGAGTTCTCGACGCCCGTCGCCTGCGAGGCCGCGCTCTCGTTCATGTCGCTCTCGCCTAATCCGGGCGAGCTGCACTGCGCGGGTCAGGCCAACGACACGACCCTCCGCCTCGAGCCAACGCCGGCCTTACAGCCCTTCACGAAGTACACGCTCACGATTGGCAGCGGCGTCACCGATCGCTTCGGCCAGACCTTGTCGTCGCGCGCCGCCTTCAAGTTCGAGACCGGCGACGCCAACGCGCGCGTCGCGCACCAGCTCATGTTCAACGTGCTCGAGCGCAAGCTCGCCGGCACCCACGAAGAGCAGGTGTTTCGTGCCTCGCAGCTCGAGGTGACGGGTGGGCGTCTTGGCTTCGCCGAGGCGTGGAACCTCATCGCAGAGCAAGATCTCACCGAGCAGATCGCCTGGACCGAGCTGCCGTGGTGGCTCGAGAACCCCTACGGCTACTACGGCGACGACTGCTACTACGACGAGGAGCAGGGCGGCGAGGTGTGCTCACAGACGAGCCGCCGCGAGCCGGGCGAGACCGATGGCGAGGTCGTGATCCCGAACGCCACGACGACGACGCTCGCGGTCGGTGACGACTCAGCGTGGACCAAAGTGCCCGTGCCGCTTACGCCCTTTCTCAAAGACCAGGGCGGCTTCGTCGTGCTCAAGAGCACGCCCATCGGCAAGGGCGGCAAGCGCCTGTCGCCGCCCACGGTCCGCTTGCTCAACGTCACGGACTTGGGCCTCTCGGCCAAGTACTCGCCGAACCAGCTCGTAGTCTTGGTGGCCCGCCTCTCCGACGGCAAGGCAGTCGCCGGCGCTAAGATCGAGATCTACACGACGCACGACAAGGCGCCGCTCGCCGCCCCGGCCGCGGCGCTCGAGAGCGACGCGCAAGGCCTCGCGGTCTTCCCGGCCGCGGCGCTCACCGGCGCTGGCGAGGAGCCGAACCTGCACGGGCGCGGCTTTGTCGTCGTGGCGACGCAGGGCGACGACCAGGCCTTCATGTGGTCGAGCTTTCAGGCCGGGGGCCAGCGCGCGTACAAGAGCGGCCCGAGCGTCATCGGCAAGGTCTACACCGAGCGCGGCGTCTATCGGCCGGGCGAGACCGTCTACTACCGGGCTGTCGTGCGCCGCGAGACGGCCGGCGGCTTCGCGACCCCGGCGGGTGAGACCGTGCACCTCGCGGCCAAGAAGGGCGAGTACGACTACGACGGCGAGGGGGAAGAGATCTTTGCCGTGCAGCACGAGCTCTCCGAGTTCGGCACGGCCTCGGGCAGCTTCACGGTGCCCACCTCTGCCGCGCCCGACACCTATCGCCTCCGCCTGACGGTCGGCGACCAGTCGCTCAGCGCGAACTTCCTCGTGGCCGAGTTTCGCCGCGCCGAGCTCAAGGTCGCCGTGGCCGCCGACAAGCAGCACTACCTTACGGGCGACGAGCTCACCGCCAAGGTCAACGCCGACTATCTCTTTGGCGCCCCCGCTTCGGGCTTGAAGATGCAGTGGAGCCTGCGCCGCAGCTGGGGCTACTTTGACAGCGCGCGCTTCCCCGACGCCTTGTTCTCCGACTACGACTACCACGTCTGGTACGACGAGCGGCAGAGCTACAGCGAGTTCCTCGATGAAGGCACGGTGATGCTCGACGACGCGGGCTCGTTTACGCTCTCACGCAAGCTCGACGCCGCCGGCGCCAACGGCCGGCTCGAAAACCTCGTCATCGGCGCGACGGTCGACGATACGAGCGGTCAGTCGGTCAGCGCGACGACCACCGTACAGGTGCATCCGGCGAGCTTCCATGTCGGGCTCAAGCCGCACGGCTACTTGAAGGACAAGGGCAAGGTGATGACCTACGAGGTCATTGCTGTATCGCCCGAAGACAGGCCGTTCGCCGGGGCGCGCGTCACGGTCTCCTCGGTGCAGGACGTCTGGTACTCGGTGCAGCGCAAGGGCGGCGGCGGGCGCATGACGTGGGACTATCGCCACGAGACCCTGACCAACGACAGCATCTGCAGCGGCGTCACCAACAACGACGGCGTGCTCACCTGTCAGTACACGCCGAAGAAGGGCGGCTCGCTGCGCATCCGCGCCGCGGCCAAGGATCAAAAAGGCCGCGAGACCCGGGCTTCGACCTGGTTCTGGGTGACGGGTGACGACGACTACTACGGCGGCCGAACCGACGGCGAAAATCAGGTCGGCATCATGTCCGATACGCCCGAGGTGGCGGCGGGCACGACGGCGCGCATCGCCATTACCTCGCCGTTCAAAAAGGCCCTCGCGCTTATCACCGTCGAGCGCGAGGACATCCTCTGGCGCAAGGTCATCGAGGTCGGCACGAACGCACTCGTCGATGTGCCCGTGTCGGCCGACTGGGCGCCGAACGTCTACATCTCGGCGACCCTCGTGCGTGGCCGCATCTTCCCCGAGGGCGGCCTCGCGCCGGATCCCGAACGCGACAAGCCGGCCTACGCCATCGGCACCTTCACGCTCAAGGTGAAGCCGACCGCGAACACCCTCAAGCTCGCGGTAGCGAGCGACAAGCCGAGCTACGAGCCGGGCCAAGAGGTCACGGCGACGGTGCAGGTCAAAGACTTTGGCGGCAAGCCAGCGCACGCCGAGGTCAATCTCTACGCGGTCGACGAGGGCGTGCTCATGCTCACGGCCTACAAGACCCCGGACCTCATCGCCGCCATGTTTCGCGAGCGTCGCTACAGCGTGCTCGCGCTCGACACCCGCATGCATGTCCTCGGGCAGCGCAAGTACATCACGCCCGTCATCAAGGGCGAGGAGGACGGCGGCGGCGGCGGCGACGAGCAGGCGGACGAGCTGCGCAAGGACTTTCGCCCGGTCGCGACCTGGGTCGGCGCGGTCGTGACCGACAGCGACGGCAAGGCGACGCACAAGTTCAAGCTGCCTGACACCCTGACGACCTTCCGGTTAATGGCCGTAGCTGTCAGCACCGGCGCGCAGTTCGGCAGTGGCCAAAGCGAGTTCAAGGTCAACAAGACGCTCATGATCCGCCAGGCGCTGCCGCGCTTCGTGCGGCCGGACGATCATGTGCAGGCCGGCGTCGTCGTCAATCACTTGGCCGGCGGCGCGCAAGACGTGACCGTGGCCCTCGAGAAGATCGACGAGCGGCTGTTTAAGGTGAGCGGACCGCGCAGCCAAACGCGTAAAGTCGGCGGCAAGGAGACCGTGGCCTTCCGCTTCGATATCAAGGCCAACGACGCCGAGGGCCCGAGCGAGATCATCTTCGCGGCCAAGATGGGCGCCTTTCGCGATCGCGTGCAGCTGAATCTGCCGGTCGTGCGCGTCACACCGCGTCAATCGGTTGGCATCTCGGGAGTGGTCGAGCCGGGTGGCAAGCTGAGCCATACGGTGAACGTGCCCGAGGGGGCGCGGGCGTTGTCGCTCGACGTGAACCTAAGCGGCCTGCCGGTCTCGGCGCTGCAAGAGCGCATGCGCAATCTCATCCAGTATCCCTACGGCTGCCTCGAGCAGCGCACGAGCCGCATCATGCCGCTCATCGCCGTGCGCGAGCTCGCCGAGAAGCTCAAGTTCACGGCGCTGCCGACCGACAAGATCAAGACTTGGGTCGAGGAGTGGGTGACGCTCGTGCCGAAGTACCGCTGCTCGGATGAGGGCTTCGACTACTACCCGGGCTGCGGCCACGGCTCGGATCCCTATCTCACCACGTTCGCGCTCGACGCCCTCGTAACGGCGCGCCACTTTGGCTATGCCGTGCCCGACGACCTCATCAATCGCGCCGCGGGCTATCTCGAAAACCAGCTCTCCGGTATGCGCAAGGGCGCCGGGGCGAGCTGGGACGGCAACGCCGCGGGACTCGCGGGCGCCTTGCGCGTCTTGGCCGAGCTCGAGCGCAGCAAGCCGGGCTACGAAAATACGCTCTACGAGGGGCGCGCCAAGCTGCCGCTCTTCGCCAAGGCCGACCTCGTGCGCGCCATCTATCGGCGCGAGAAGAAGCAGACGCCGGTCGTCGACACGCTGCTGCGTGAGATCACGAGTCGTGGCGTCAGCACTGAGGGCATGCTCAAGTGGAAGGCCGACGACCCAGAGCGTTACTGGTGGGCGTGGGACTCGGATCAGCGCGCCACCGCCGTCGTGCTGCGGGCCATGCTCGAGGTTGTGCCCGATGACGCGCGCGTGCCACTCGCGGTGCGCGGCCTCGTCGACATCGACAGCGCCGAGACCTACTGGGTAACGCAGGGCATGACGCAGTCGCTGCTCGCGCTCGCCGAGGCGGCCGCGCACTTGAAGACCGAGGCGGCCAAGGCGAGCGTGACGGTGAACACGAAGTCGCTGCTCAGCGCCGAGAGCATCGGCGACGCCGTCAAGGCCGTGACGGTGGCGGGCAAGGATCTCGGCACGACCGCCATCACCGTCGACCTCGGCAATAGTGGCAAGGGTCCGCTTTTCTTCGGTGGCTTCTTGCAGTTCGGCTATCCGGCGACGGCGCGGCTGCCGGCCGAAAAAGAGGGCTTCAGCGTCACGCGCACCTATACGAAACGCGACGGCAAGCCCTTGGGCGACCGCGTCAAAGTGGGCGAGTACGTGCAGGTGAACCTGGTGATTACCGCCGACGAGCATGGGCGCATGGTGGTGGTTGAAGATCCACTCCCCGCTGGCCTCGAGCCGGTCGATTTGAACCTCGCCACCTCCAACAGCGAGATGGCCGAGGTGATGGACAAGGGACGCGATTGGTCGTGGTGGCGCAGCCGCTATTCGGAGATGCGCGACGACCGGGTCGAATACCACTTTCGCGAGATCTGGTCGTACAAAGACTACCCGATTCGCTTGTCGTACCTGACGCGCGCCGTGACGCCGGGCACGTACTATGCGCCGGGTACGCACGTCGAGCGTATGTACCAGCCGCATATCCGCGGGCGGGCGGAGGGTAGGGCGCTCGTTGTCGAATAGCCGGGGAGCGCTCGGCGCCGCGGCCTTCACGCTCGGCGCCTGGGGCGTGGTCGCCGCGCTCTTTTGGCCCCTGCCGCCCGACGCCCTGTCGACGGCGGGCATCGATTCTGTCGTCTGGCTCGATCGGGAGGGGCGCCGGATCGCCGAGCAGGTGGGACCGCTCGGGGTGCGCGCCGAGAGCGTGGCCGTCGCCGACGTTTCGCCTCACTTCATCGCCGCCTTGCTCGCGGCCGAGGACAAGCGTTTCTACTCGCACCATGGCATCGACGCTTGGGCGGTCGGCCGGGCCGTGTGGCAGAACCTGCGCGCTGGCCGAGTCGTCAGCGGCGGCTCGACGCTGACGCAGCAGTTGGCGCGGCTCTTGTTGAGCGAGCGCGCCGTGCTCACCGGGCAGGAACTGCCCTCGCGCTCGCTGCCGCAGAAGCTGCTCGAGGCACGGCTCGCCCTACGTCTCGAGCTGTCGTTCGACAAGCCCGCGCTGCTGCAAGCGTTCATCAACCGCGCGCCCTTCGGCAGCAACGCCGTCGGCGTGCAGGCTGCGGCGGCGCGCATCTTCGCGGTCAGGCCGGCCGAGCTCTCCTTGGCCCAGGCGGCGTATCTCGCGGCGCTACCGAAAGGCCCCTCGGCGCTGAGTAAAAGCCCGAGCGACGCCCGCCTGCGCCAGTGGCACATCCTGCGCCTCATGCTCGCGCATGGGGCCATCACAGCCGGTCAGCTCGAGCGCGCCAAGGCTGAGCCCTTGCGCCTCGGGCAGACGCCAGAGGTCCGGCGCAGCGAAGGCCGGTATGCCGTGGCCTTTGCCCGCACCCTGCTCCTCGAGGGGGACCAGAAGCCACGCGGCACCATCCGCCTGACCATTGACGAAGCGCTCGAGCACGACATCAGCGACATCCTCGACGAGCAGATCCCCCATGTCTACGCGCGCGGCGGCCGCTCGGCGGCGGCCGTCGTCATCGACAACGAAAGCGGCGAGGTGCTCGCCATGCTCGGCGCGGCCTTCGAGGACAACCCGCGCTGGGGCCAGTTCAACGCCGCCGTGGCGCGCCGGCAGCCCGGCTCGGCCCTCAAGCCCTTTCTCTACGCCGCAGCGCTCGCCAGCGGCTCGACCGCGGCGACGCTCGCGGCCGACGTCTATCGACCCTACCCCGACACCTGGGGCGTCTACCTTCCCGAGAACTACGATCAGCGCTACCATGGACCGGTGCGCTTTCGCGAGAGCCTGGCGCAGAGCCTCAACGTGGCCGCGGTTGACGTGCTGTGGAAGACCGGTCTCGAGCACACCTTCAACCTGCTCGACGCCGTGGGCCTCAAGACCCTCGACCGGCGGCCCTCGTTCTTTGGCCTCGGCCTGGCGCTCGGCAGTGGCGGGGTACGGCTGCTCGACCTCGCGAGCGCGTATGCCACCTTGGCGCGCGGCGGCGTCTTTCGACCGTGGCGGCTCTTCGCCGAGTCCACCCCCGGCACCGACGATGCAGTCCGTCGCGGCGAGGCCATGGCTGCCGACGCCGAGCGGCGCGTCATTGACGCGCGCGTGGCTTACATCATTTCGAACATCATCGCCGACGCCGGCGCGCGCACGCCCCAATTCGGACCGCACAGCGTCCTCTCCACGCCTTACTGGACCGCGGTCAAGACCGGCACCAGCAAGGGCTTTCACGACAACTGGACGGTCGGCTTTACGACCGCGGTGACCGTCGGCGTGTGGGTCGGCGACCCGACCGGCCGGCCGATGCGCCACATGAGCGGCGTCGAAGGGGCAGGGGTCATCTGGCGCAAGATCATGAACCGCGTCACAGGGTACAGGAGCGCGCCGCCCGTTGAGCCGGGCGGCATCGTCCATGCCCGTATCTGTCCCGTGTCGGGCAAGCTCGTCGGGCCGAGCTGCCCCGGGGGGCTCGACGAGATCTTCGTTGCGGGCACGGCGCCCGGCGCGACCTGCGACATGCACCGTCGCGCGCGGGTCGACCTGCATAGCCGGCGCGGCGAGCCGCTGCTCGTCCCCCCCGGCTGCGACCTACCCGACACAGAAGAGCGCCTCGTGACCGTCTACCCACCCGCCTTTGCGGCCTGGGTGGCGGAGCACGAGGCCGGCATCGTCGAGCGCTACACGCCGCGCTGCCCGGCGCCGGCGGCCGGGGCGACATTGGGACAGGCGTCGATCCGCCTGACGAGCCCGGCGCCGAGCGAGACCTTGCGCATTGACGGTGACGCGCCGCTCGACAGGCAAGCCCTGTTGCTCGCCGCCGAGGTCGAGGGGTGGACCGGTCCGGTCACCTTCGTCATCGATGATGAGACCTTCCGCACCCTTGAGGCGCCGTATGAGGTCTTCTGGCCATTGCGCCGGGGAGACCACCGCTTTTCGGCGCGACTCGGCACGAACGGGACGCAGAGCGCCGAACATCGGGTCGTCGTACGGTAGTCCACCTCCGTTGCTCGATGCGCCTGCTGATCGACATGGGCTGCCACGACGCGAAACGTCAGCCTACGGGCTCAGCACGGGCGACGGCAAGACGTCAAAACCCTCACGCCGAGCGGCGTCGGCGAGCCGGTCATCGAACGTCACGAACGTGAGGCGTTGGCCGACTCTCTCGGCGAGCCAAAGAGCCGCCCCGAGCTGCCCAGCGTCCGCCGCCCGCAGCGGGTAGAGGCGAAGGCACTGTTCGGCCCGCGCTCGCACGGCGCGCAGGTCATTGACTTCGTGCCACGCTCGGCGCAAGTCGTCGAGACGCCGAAAGGCCGTAATTACCCCAGGCTGTGCGAGCTCGCGTGCCCGACGTTGACGCTCCACGGCAGACACGCACTCCACTGCGCTCCAAGCCCAGGTGGCGATGGTCGGATCGGCGAGCAAGTAGGCGCGCGCCTGCTCGGCGGCTGCCTGCGGGCAGAGTAGTGGCACGAGCGCCGAAGAATCCCAGAACCTCACCGACCGTGCTCCCGCTCCTCGAGGACTGCGGCGAGTAGGTTAGCGCCAGCGCCGCTCAACGGCCGCAGGCACCACTCGGGCAGGCGCCCGGTGCCGAGTCGCAGGCCTCCCTGGCTCGCGATTTCGACGAGCGTGGGTTCGAGGGACTCGCTGTCCGCATGCGCGTCGGCCCGAGACGGAGGTCCAATCTCGGCGACGATCTCGTTTCGCCTGCGCACGAGAAATCGCTCCCCGCGCGCCACCTTGCGTAAATAGCCGCTGAAATGGTTGCGAAGCTCGGCGATGGTGGCGCTTTTCATATGTACATCATGGCGCTCTAAGATGGGCATGTCAACACGACCTTCAGTGATGCGCGTTTAGTAGTTGTCGAATCGTTCGCTTGCTCGTATGGTCCGCCGGCGCCGGATAACGAGCGCGTGAACCCGACCATGACCTCGATAGAGATACCGACCGGCCTGACCGCCGACGAGCTGCGCGACGCCTGGCTCGCGCTCGACCCGACCGAGCGCAGCGAAGGCTTCGGCCTGCTGTCGCGCAACGACGCGCAGGACTTTTTTGTTGCTCTTGCGCCGCGCGAGCAACGCTCGCTCTTGACGCTGCTCGGCGTCAATGAGCGACGCCTGTGGATGCGCGTGCTGCCGCCCGATGACGCGGCCGATCTCATTCAGCACGCTGGCCGTGAACCGCGCGACGAGCTGTTGGCGCTCCTCGACGAGCCGACGCGGCGCGAGGTCGCGGCGCTGCTCGCCTACGCCGAGGACTCGGCCGGCGGCTTGATGAACCCGCGCTTCGCGCGCCTGCGTCCGGGCATGAGCGCCGACGAGGCCATCCGCTACCTGCGCCGCCAGACGCGCGAGCACGCCGAGAGCATCTACTACGTCTACGTGCTCGACCAAGAGCAACGCCTGCTCGGCGTCTTGTCGTTTCGCGAGCTGTTTGCCGCCGAGCCGACGCGCCTCGTGCAAGACCTCATGCACAAGACCCTCGTCACCGTGCGCGAGGACACCGACCAAGAAGCGGTGGCGCGCCTCATCGACACGCACGACCTGCTCGCCGTGCCGGTCGTCGACGAGCACGGGCACATCAAGGGCATCATCACCGTCGACGACGTGGTCGACGTCGTGCGCGAGGAGGCCACCGAGGACATCCAAAAACTCGGTGGCATGGAGGCCCTCGGCGCGCCGTACTTGCAGACGCCGTTCTTCTCGCTCGTGCGCAAGCGCGCCGGCTGGCTCTCGGCGCTCTTTCTCGGCGAGATGCTCACGGCGAGCGCCATGGCCCACTTCGAGAGCGAGATCGCGAGCGCCGTCGTGCTCGCGCTCTTCGTGCCGCTCATTATCTCGAGCGGCGGCAACTCGGGCTCGCAAGCGACGACGCTCGTCATCCGCGCCATGGCGCTCGGTGAGGTGCGCTTGCGCGATTGGTACCGCATCGTGCAGCGCGAGCTCGGCGCCGGCCTGACGCTCGGCGCCGTGCTCGCGACGATCGGCCTCGTGCGCATCGTCCTATGGCAGGCCATGTTTCACACCTACGGTGAGCACTACCTGCTCGTGGCGCTCACCGTCGCCATCAGCATCGTCGGCGTCGTCACCTGGGGCACGGTGTCGGGCTCCATGTTGCCCTTCATCATCCGCCGCTTGGGTTTCGACCCGGCGAGCGCCTCGGCGCCGTTCGTGGCGACGCTCGTCGACGTCTCCGGTCTCGTCATCTATTTCAGCACGGCGAGCGTCGTGCTCGGTGGCACACTGCTCAAGCCCTGAAGGTGACACGCGCGCCGGCCCGCGGTGTTCAATTGGCTCCACTGCATCACGCAAGGAGAGCCACATCATGGGCAGCACGTCTATTGGTCTCGTCGGCACGCTCACCGCGTTGCCGATCTTTCACGCCGAGTGGGTGTTGTGGCTCCTCATCGCCCTGTCGATAGCTTCGATCGGGGTGATGATCGAGCGCACGCTCTTTTACCGCCGCCACCGGATCGACCTCGATGCGATTCGCCGCGCGCTCTCGGCGAATCTCGCGAGCGGCGACTTTAGCGCTGCCGCCAAGATGCTCGCGTCCCACGACGCGCTCGAGACCAACGTCGTGCTCTTCGGCCTGCGTGACCACGCGCGCGGCGCCGACGCTGTCGAGGATCTCCTCTCGGGCGCCACGCACAAGGAGAAGGAGCGCTACGACGCGCGCCTCAGCTTCCTCGCTACCATCGCCAGCAACGCCCCCTTTATTGGCCTGTTCGGCACCGTGCTCGGCATCATTCGTTCGTTCAAGGACCTTTCGGGCAACCTCGGCGAGGCCTCGAGCGTGGTCATGTCGGGCATCGCCGAGGCGCTCATCGCTACCGCGGTCGGCCTCCTCGTCGCTATCCCCGCGGTCGTCGCCTTCAATGCTTTCAAGGCCAAGGTCAAGCGCGCCATGAACAACACGCATCTCTTGTCGAAGGTGCTGCTGTCACACCTCAAGACCATCGACGGCTAACGCCCCCCCCCCCCCCCACGTCCGAGCAGCAGGAGGTCCCCATGGCGGCAGAGGCAAACATGAACGGTGACGGCGAAGACGACGCCATCGCCACCATCAACATCGTTCCGTTCGTCGACATCGTGCTCGTCTTGCTCATCATCTTCATGCTCACCTCGGCGGCCATCGCCAAGGCGAGCCTGAAGGTCGAGCTGCCGAAGGCCGCGAGCGCCGGGGCGGGCGTCGAGTCGACGCTCAACATCGTCCTCACCAAAAACGCGCTGCTCTACTTGAACGGCGCCGAGACGAACCGCGAAGCGCTCGCCGCCTTCGTGCGCGCCGAAGCGCAACGCAACGCGCAGCTGCAGGCTGTCATCGCCGCCGACAAGGTCGCTTCGTACGGCGACGTGATCGCCGTCATCGATCTCGTCAAGCACAACGGCGTCAAGGCCTTCGCCTTGAACCTCGAGCGCGATGCACAGGCGGCCAACGCCGAACCGTGAGGCCGGGCGAAAAGCTCGATCCGCAAACCAGCCAAGGAGTAGGGCCGTGATGGCTTTGCACGACAGAGCAGACGCAGCGCCGACACCGAGCCGATCGCGCCGCCCGTACGAGGCGCGCCACGCACGGCGGTACGCGATTGTTCGGCGCCGGCCGACGCCCAACGGTGCGTGCGCCGCGGCGCCGGAGCTCGGCCGCGATCCGTTCCTGCGTCCGCGGCTGACGGGGCGGCGGCGACTCGCGGCGCTCGCGCTCCTCGTGGTTGGCTCGCTCGCCGTGCACGCCGGATTGCTGTTTGGCTTCGCAGTCGTCAGCGCGGCGTTCACGCGCAGCGGCGGCAGCGGGCCGCGGCACGAGAAGATCGAGATCACGGTGGTCGAGCCGACGCCTGCGCCGGTCGAGCCGCCGCCACGAGACGAGACCCGCCGCGCGCCGGTGCCGCGAGTCGCCCCCGCGCCGAAGGCGCGCAAGAACGAGCCGCCACCGGCGCCGGTCAAGGAGGCCACACCGGCCGAGCCTGCGGCCGCGCCGCCGCGGCGCATCGTCGGCTTGAGCCTCGAGTCGACGACCGTCGGCGGTGGCGGGGCGGCCTTCGCCGTCGGCAACACGCGTCTTGGCGCGACGGCGGCGGTGGCCGAGGATCCCTACGCCGCGCGCGGCCCCTTGGCCGCGGAGAATCGGGTGTCGAATCGTGTGCCGACAGGCAAGGTCGCCTTCAGGCCGCCGCAAAAGCAAAGAGAAGTGCGGCCGGACTACCCCGCGGCGCTGCGCACGGCGGGCATCGAGGCCGATGTCGTCCTGGCGGTCGTCGTGTCGCCCGACGGCAGCGTCGGCCGCGTCGAGGTCATCAAGTCGCCCCCCGAGCCCGAGTTCGCGGCCGCGGCGCTCGCGGCGGCGCGGGCCGAGACCTACGCGCCCGCGACGCGCGACGGCATCCCCATCGAACAGCTCATCACCTTCACCGTGCGTTTTCGTCTGACCGATACCTAGGAGGCCTCGTGATGCTCAATGATTCTCGGACGTTGGCATGGTTCGCGCTCGGCGCCGCCGGCGCCCTTTGGGGCTGCGGCGCGTCCTTCGCGCCCTACAACGAGCTGTCGGACTTTAGGCTCCTCGCGGTGCGCGCCGAGCCGCCGACCTTGGCGCCCGGCGGCACGAGCCGCCTCGACGCTCTCGTCTATGATCCGAGTGGGCCGCTCGAGCCTGCAGACCCGAGCACGACTTACTCCTGGTCGTGGTGTCCGGTGCGCTTGGGCGCCGCCGGTGCCTACGAATGCGCGCTCTCGGAGGCCGACTTGCGGGCCGAGCTCGCGGCGGCCGGCGTCTCGGCCGACGCGCTGTCGTTCGACCTCGGCCAGGCTCCGAGCGCCACGTTCGCATATCCGCTCGACCCCACGATCCTCGCGGCGCTCTGCTCCCAGTCGTCCGGCCCGCCAGGCGGCGATGCAGCGGGCGTCCTGCACTGCGAGAGTGGCTTCCCGGTGAGCGTCGGCCTCAGCGTGACCAAGGGTGACAAGACGATCTCGGGCACCAAGACCGTCTACCTGGCGCTCGATGGCGCCGCGCCCCGCAACGCCAACCCGCTCGTCACCGGCCTAGCCATTGCGCCCGCCAAGGGGCAGGCCGTCGACGCCGAGCCGCTGCTGGCGGTTGAGGGCACCGACGGGGAGGGCGCCTACGTAACGACGCTCTCGCGGACGTACGAGCTCTTCGCCGACGTGCCCGAGACGGCGGCCGAGACTTTCTTTGGCACGACCGCCGCAGGCGTCGCCCCGCGCGAGCAGCGGGAGGTGCTCTTTATGACCTGGTTCATCGAGGGCGGCAGCACGGCGAGCGGGCACACGACCTTCTACGCCGGGACGGCGGGCTTCGAGCGGCTCGCGCACAACACCTGGACCTTGCCGCAGCCCGAGGAGTTCGCGCGTGACCACGCGCGCGTCATCCTCGTCCTGCGCGACAATCGCGGCGGCGTCGCCTGGCTCGAGCGCGATGTCGTAGTCGTCAAACCGTAAACAAGAATCGAGAACCACCGTGCAACATCACATGCTCACGAGTCTTTTTGCGACGACCATTTTGACGGCGACCCTCGCGCGGGCCGCGCCCGTTCTATCGCCGACGACTCCGCCGGACGCGGGTGCCACGCATGCGGAGCCCGGCCCGTCGCCGGGCGGCGATCGGGCCGCGCTGACTGCCGCGCCGCCCGCGGTGCAGCCACCCGTGCAATCACCTGCGCAATCGCCAGCGCCGCAGTCTGCACCGCCCGCGGACGCCAGCCCGACCATCACCAAGATGCCGGCGCTCAAGGGCTTCGTTGAAGCCGAGTATCCGGCGCAGGCGGCCGCGCAGCGCATCGAGGCCGTGGTCATCCTCGAGATCGACATCAGCGCGGCAGGCGCGATCGACGCGGTGCGCATCATCGAGCCTGCTACGCCAGCGGGCTACGGATTCGACGAGGCCGCCGCGCTCGCCGCGTCGCAGTTCGCGTTCGAGCCCGCTGAGGCAGCCGGCGTGCCGATTCCCGTGACCATCTCCTACAAGTATGGCTTTCGGCTCGAGCCCGCGACGGCACCGAGCATCGCTCGGCCGCGCGAGCCGCGGGTGTCGCTCGCCGGCCTGCTCCTCGAGCGCGGCACCCGCGCACCGCTCGCCGGCGTCACCGTGACGGCGTTTCGCGGCGAGGGCGAAGCCGCGCAAGGGCTCGAGACGACCTCGAACAAGCAGGGGCGCTTCGCGTTCTTCGACCTCTCCCCCGGCGAGTGGAAGATCCTGTGCGATCCGCAAGGCTACTTTCCGGTGCGCACCGCCGAGACGATGACCGCCGACGAGGTCGTCGAGGTGACCTACTACGTCGAAAGGCGCGCCTACAGCGCCTTTGACGTGATGGTCGAAGCGCGCCGGCCGAAGAAAGAGGTCACCCGCCGAACGGTCACGACCGAGGAGATCGACCGCGTTCCGGGGACCTTCGGCGACCCCATCGCCGTCGTCACGAATCTGCCGAGCGTCGCCCGCACGGCGTTCGGCAGCGGCCTCATCGTCGTGCGCGGCTCGTCGCCGGCCGATACCCTCATCGCCGTCGACGGCGTCAACATCCCGTATTTGTACCACTTTGGCGGCATCCGCACGGCGTTGCCGTCCGGCATGTTGCAGTACCTCGACTTCTACCCCGGCAACTTCTCGACCACCTTCGGCCGCGCCACGGGCGGCGTGCTCGACATCAAGTTGAAGCGCCTGCAGCCGCCCAAGGCGACGGGCTCCATCGACGTGAACTTCCTCGACACCGGCGTCTTCTTCGCGATGCCGGTAGGCGACAACGCCGCCATCGCGCTCGGCGGCCGCCGCAGCTACATCGACGTGCTGCTCAAACAGGTCATCCCCAAAGACGGACCGGTGACCATGACCGCGGCGCCGCGCTACTACGACTACCAGCTCATGGGCACCTGGCGGCCGACGCCGGCGCACGAGCTCAGCGCCATCGTCTTTGGCTCCGACGACGCCTTCGCCCTCGTCTTCAACAACCCGGCCGACGCCGCGGGCATCGACGTCCCCGAGATCAAGCAAGCGACGCGCTTCTACCGCGGCATCGTGCGCCACGCCTGGCAGTTCGCCGCGAAGAGCTCGAACGAGCTCGAGCTCACGTTCGGCTGGGACGCGCAGGTCGCCGACTTCGGCCCGAGCCTGTACCTGCACCAGGACTTCTACAGCCCGCAGCTGCGCGACACCGCCACGTTCGCGGTAACCGACTCGATGCAGCTACGGCTCGGCCTCGACTACCTGCTGTACAACGCCTCTTGGGACGTGTCCTTTCGCCGGCCACCGATGGAAGGGGACACGCTCGTCGACAACAACAGCTTCGCCACGGGCGGCATCACGAGGGCGAAGCTCACGCGCAAGGTCATTCACCTGCCGGCGGCGTTCATCGAGAGCGAGTGGGCGCCGACAGCCAATCTGACACTCACTCCAGGGCTGCGGGTCGACTACTTCGACTGGGTGCACGAGACCGTCTTCGATCCGCGTCTGTCGGCGCGCTGGCGGATGACCGAGACCATGGCGCTCACGGGTGGCGCGGGCGTCTTTCACCAGGCGCCGCAAGCCGACCAGCTCGACGTGTCGTTCGGCAATCCCGCCGTCAAGGCGTTCTGGGCCTATCACTATTCGCTCGGCGTCGAGGTTCAACCCCTCGCGTTCCTCAACGTCGACGTGACCGCCTTCTATAAAGACATCCGCAACATCGTCGTGCTCTCGGACGGCATGGTCGAGCGCGACGGCGCGCCCGCGCCCGAGCGCTACAACAACAACGGTCGGGGCCGCGTGTACGGCATGGACCTGCTCATCCGCCACGAGTTCGCGCACAACTTCTTCGGCTGGCTCGCCTACACGCTGTCGCGCTCGCTGCGCCGCGACAACCACTCGCCGGGCTTTCGCCTGTTCGACTACGACCAGACGCACATCCTGACCGCGCTCGGCTCGTATCGCCTACCGCGCAATTGGGAGATCGGTGCACGGTGGCGCTATGTCTCGGGAAATCCCTACACGCCGGTCACGGGCGCGACGCTCAACCTCGACACCGACACCTATCAGCCGGTGACCGGCGCGGTGAACGCGAGCCGGCAGCCGGCGTTTCACCAGCTCGACCTGCGCGTCGACAAACGCTGGGTCTACGACACGTGGATGTTTTCGGCCTACATGGACATCCAAAACGTCTACAACCACGCCAACACCGAGAGCTGGACCTACTCGTACGACTACTCGCAGAAGAGCGGCGGCGGTGGGCTGTCGTTTCTGACCATCTTTGGCGTGCGGGCCGAGTTTTGACGGACCGCAGAAGAGGTACGGCTGTGCTTCAATCCCGCGCATTTCGACGACGGCTGGCGACTCGCCAACAAGGGGTAGACTCCATGGGTATCACGCAACGACGAATGGGCGACCGCAGCGGCTGGCCGGAGGTATGCCGCGCCATCGCAACACTCGTGCTCGTATGGGCGGCAGCGCGTCCGAGCCAGGCTCAGGCTGGGGAGGACCTGACCGTGCCCAACGCCCGCCAGGGCTACTTCGTGGCGCTCGGCGTCCACGGGGTCGCGATGAGCAGCAGGGACCACGACCTCGGCCGCCTGCAGACCGACTTCGGCCCGGCGTTGACGCTGCGCCTTGGGCAGATGGTTACGCCCTGGCTCGGGTGCGGCCTGCTCGTCGACGGCGGCCTCGCCACGAGCGGCCGCTGGAACCAGAAGTTTGGCGGTTTGCTCCTCGACCTGCAGCTCGTGCCGTGGCGCGCGCTCTCGCTGCACGCGAGCGCCGGGCTCGGCGGCGTGATGGCACGCGATACGCTCGGCCATGTTGCGGGCGCCAAAGGCACGGGTGGCGCCTACTACGGCGTCGGCTTGGCGTACGACTTCTTCCCGTTCTACGTAACCGGCAGCGGCGGCCTCGGCATCACCCCCGTCATCCAGATGCGGCACCTGCCAGGCAGTGGCTTCAACGCGCTGCTGGCGTGGGTCGGCGTCGATCTGGTCTGGTGGCGCGGGCTCGACAAGCAGGAGCTCGAGCTGCCACCAGACGCAGCGTTCGTCCACTAAAAGGGGACATTCTACTTTATCGCCGGTGTTTGACTTGCCCGCGCGAGGCGCCATAGCTTGCGCCCGCATGACTCAACGAGGGGGCGTCATCGCCACGTGGGGCGTCATCGCCCTGTACCTCGCCGTTAGCGCCACGACGCTCGGCATGCCGCCCTTGGGCCGTGACTCCTGGCGTGAGTCTGACGTGCTTGGCGTCGGCCGCAACTACTGCACTGAGCAGGCGTCGTTCTTAGAGCCACGCATCGATGCGCGCGGGGACACGAGCGGCATCACCGGCATGGAGTTCCCGCTCCTCAATTACCTGCACGGCCTCGCCGCGTGCGCCGGACTCGATCAGGTTGTCTTCGCCCGGCTCTTGACGCTGTGCCTGTCGCTCCTCGGGGCGCTCGCCTTTGTCGGGCTCGCCCGAGGCGCGCTCGATTCGTCCAGGCTCGACAGCGGCACGCTCGGTTCGCACGACCGCGCGACAAGCGCCAGCGGCGACGCGCAGGCGCCTGTCCTGGCGCTTGGCGTCTATCTCTTCTCACCGCTGACGCTCTACTACGGCCGCGCGATTCAACCCGACGTCCCGGCGCTCGCGCTCGTCTTGCTCGCGTTGTACCTGCTGCAACGCTACGCCGCCAGGCGCTCGCGACTCGTGCTCGCGGCATCGGCGGTCGCGCTATCCCTCGGCATCCTCATCAAGCTGCCGGTCATCGTCTTCGGTTTGCCGGCCTTGTTCCTGCTGCTCGATGGGCGACCCCTCAAAGCCTTGCTGCGGCCACGCTACGCTCTGTACCTCGCGGCGACGGTGGGGCCAGCCGCTGCTTGGTACGTCCACGCGCGCCAACTGCAAGTCCGCTACGGGCTTACGTATTTCTACCTCGGCAAGAGCCTCACCGAGCTTTTCGGTGACTGGTGCGACCCGCTCTTCTATCGCAGCGTCGCGGGCAAAATGCTCGACGTCTACGCCTTTCCGCTCGTGGCGGTTCTCCTGCTGCCCATCCTCGTGGCGCTCTGGCCGAAGCTGCCCGGTTGGATCCGTGCCCTCGCGGTCGCCACGCTCGCCTACATCTTCCTCGCCGCCGGGCACATCGCCCATCACAACTACTACGGCATCCCCGTCGTGCCGCTGCTCGCCTTGGTCGCTGGGTTTGGCTGGTCGCACTTTTCGCCCCGACTCGCGCCTAAGACCCGCGCCGCGGTGCTCGCGCTGCTGTTGCTCGGCGTCGTCGTTCACTCGGTCTACCGCACCGAAAGGAGTTGGCCGCGACCGGAGGCGCAGGCGGAGCTCACGACAGCTCGTCGAGCTCTCGATGGTCGGGAAGCAGCCGAGCAGCGCGCCGTCTATTTTTCGGCAGGGGACCCGACGCTCGTCTGGCAACTCGGCCGCAAGGGGTGGCTCGAGCAGGTCGACGCTTGCGACGGCCCGTTGACGTTGCACGGGCTCGACATCGTCGTCGTCGACCGCAATCGCATCGCCCTCGGTTGCCCCGAGCAAATCCGGCAGCAACTCGAGCGGGAGGGCTTTACGACCCTCGTCGACGGCCCGCGCGCGCTCGTCATCGTGCGTTCGCGCAGCTAGGGTCAGTTGACATGACGCCTCCGCGTGCCATACGGACCACGAATGGCACGCGTGGTCTTGGAGGGTCCCGCAATCGCCCAAGCGCTCGACCGCATGGCCGCCACGCTCTGCGCCCGCGCTACCGACGCGCCGTTCGCTGTCGTCGGCATTCGTCGCGGCGGCGAGATCATCGCGAGCCGCCTCGCCGCGCGCCTCGCTCGGCAGAGCGGCACGACGCCGCCCGTCGGTAGCATCGACATCACGCTCTACCGCGACGATGGCTTCGGGCCACACGACTGGCCGGTCGTTGGCACGAGCCACGTCGACTTCGATCCGGCGAGCTACACCATCGTGCTCGTCGACGACGTGCTTTACACGGGCCGCACGGTGCGCGCCGCCATCGACGCGCTGCTCGACTACGGTCGGCCGAAGGCCATTCGCCTCGCCGTCCTCGTCGATCGGGGCCTGCGCGAGCTGCCGTTCGCCGCCGACGCCGTCGGTCTCGCGCTCGCTACCGAGCCGGGCGAACACGTGACCGTCGAGCTTGCCGAGGCAGGGGGTGCAGGCGCGACGGGGCCTGCGGCAGCTGCGGGCACCGCGGCCGACCGCGTCATCGTCGAGCCGGCACCACGAGGGCGCCGCCTTTGACGCGCCTCGCCGGCCAGCACCTGCTCGGCATGCGCGGTCTCGACCGCGACACCATCTATCGCATCCTCGATACGGCCACGGGCTTTCGCGACATCTCGCGCCGGACCATCAAGAAGGTCCCGACCCTACGCGGCCGCGTCGTTCTGACGATCTTCTACGAGCCCTCGACGCGCACCCGCATGAGCTTCGAACTCGCGGCGAAGCGTCTGTCGGCCGACACGGCGGCCATCCAGGTCGCCGGCTCGGCCGCGCAAAAGGGCGAGACGCTGCTCGATACGGCACAGAACCTCGACGCCATGCAGCTCGACGCCGTCGTCATCCGCCACGGGGCTTCGGGGGCGCCGCACTTTCTCGCCGAGCGCATCAAGGCGCGCGTGATTAACGCGGGCGATGGCCAGCACGAGCACCCGACGCAGGCGCTGCTCGACCTGTACACGATGCGCGAGCACTTCGGCCGCCTCGAAGGGCTCGAGGTGAGCATCGTCGGCGACCTCTTGCACTCGCGGGTCGCCCGCTCGAACCTCATCGGCCTCGCCACCGTCGGCGCCAAGGTCCGCGTCTTCGCCCCGCGCACGCTCCTGCCCCCCGGCCTCGCCGAGACCTACGGCTGCACCGTGTGCACGACCCTCGACGAAGCGCTCGAGGGCGCGCGCGTGCTCATGACCCTGCGCCTCCAGAAGGAGCGCATGACGAGCGGCCTGTTGCCGAGCTTGCGCGAGTATGCGCGCGAGTACGGCATCAACGCCGAGCGCCTGGCCAAGATCAGGCCTGATGGCGTCCTCATGCACCCCGGGCCTGTCAATCGCGGCGTCGAGCTGTCGCCCGAAGTCATGGACGGCCCCCGCAGCGTCATCCTTGCGCAAGTCGAGAATGGCGTGGCGGTGCGCATGGCTGTCCTCTACCTCATCCTCGGCGGCGGCGAGGAGGCCGCGTCATGACGGGCGTGCTCATCCGCAACGCGCGGCTGCTCGATCCGGTGCGCCACACCGACGAGCTCGGCGATGTGCTCGTCGTCGGCGAAACCATCGCGGCGCTCGGACCGCCGGCAACGCTTTCGGCGGCCGATGGCGTCGAAATCATCGACGGCGGGGCAGGGCGCCTGTGGGTCATGCCCGGCCTCGTCGATCTGCACGTACACCTGCGCGAGCCCGGCGAGGAGTACAAAGAAGACATCGAGAGCGGCTCGCGCGCCGCTGCGGCAGGCGGCTTTACGACCATCGTCGCGATGGCTAATACAAAACCCGTCGCCGACAATGCCGAGGTCATCCGCTACGTACTCGAACGCGGGCGCAGCGTCGGCCTCTGCCGCGTCCTGCCGGTTGGCGCCGTCACGATGGGACAAGCAGGGGAGACGCTCGCCCCGTTTGGCGAGCTCAAGGCGGCCGGCGCGGTGGCGTTGAGCGACGACGGCCATTGGCTAGCGAGTAGCAGACTTTGTCGCTCGGCCCTCGAATACGCACAGGATTTCTGTCTAGGCCTGCACATGCACGCCGAGGATCCGGGCTTGTCCGCGGGCGGTCTCATGCACGAAGGCGCCGTGTCGACCGGGCTCGGCCTGCGTGGCATTCCCGGCGCCGCCGAGGACGTGGCCGTGGCCCGCGACCTCATCCTCGCCGAGGCCACGGGCGGCAGACTGCACATTTGTCACGTCTCGACCGCGCGCAGTGTCGAGCTCATTCGCGCCGCCAAGGCGCGCGGCGTGCGCGTCACGGCCGAGGCGACGCCGCATCACTTTACGCTCACCGATGAGGCCGTCGTCGGCTTCGATCCGAACACGAAAATGCGCCCACCGTTGCGCGGCGTGGCCGATCGGCAGGCCGTCATCGCCGGCCTCGCCGACGGCACGATCGACGCCATCGCCACCGATCACGCGCCGCACTCAACAATCGAGAAGGATGCGCCGTACGAGGAAGCAGCGAATGGCATCATTGGCTTGCAGACGGCGCTGCCGCTGGCGCTAGCGCTGTGGCGAGCCGGAGGGCTGTCCTTGCTCAACATGGTCGAAAGGCTCACGACAGGGCCCCTCGGGGTGCTCGGCATGACGTGCCCAGGGCTCGCACGCGGCGCGCCCGCCGATCTAGCGATTCTCGATCCGGAGTGCACGTTTGACTTGACGGCCGCCGCGCTTATGTCCAAGAGTAAGAATTCGCCGTTTGTCGGCTGGCAACTCAAAGGTGCGGTAGAAACCACGCTGCTCGGCGGCCGGGCGACGTATCGCCGGCACGAGTCAAAATAGATGTTCCAGGCTCACTACGAAGAAATCACGCGTTTCGCCGCTGAGGGCGAATTCGCGAATGAGCTGCAAACCGCCAAGCTCGAGTACATTGCCCGCACCGGTGAGATGTTCGAGACCGACCCGTCGTTCGAGCGAAGAATCGCTGCGTTTCTCGAATGGTACGTGCTCGACAGGCCGATCTCCAAGCAACCCCAAGTCACGCCGGCCGAGGTCTTTTGCGGCACCGTGGCGTTGAGCCGCGAGATCATTGACCAGCGGCGTTTTCGCAGCCTTACTTGCACGCGACTGTCGCTGTTCGAGTTCCAGCGCGTCCGCGGCGACAGCATGCAGGTCATCGACCTCATTAGCGACGAAAAGCTCGACGTCTTCGAAAGACGCACGGTGGCGGGCCTCGACAAAGGCGACCTCATCGAGGGCCGATTGGTGCCGTTCGACGGTCAGCTGTACATGTCCGAGGTCTATTATTGCCATCCACGGCTCGTTCGGGGTGCCATCCAAAAGGCCGTCAAGCGCCTGCGCCGGGACGACGCCGACCGGGCGGCGCGCATCGACATCGTGCATCGTGTGGCATACTTCGCCAATCGCTCGGAGCGCTACAAGCACGTGCATCCAAAGAAGATCTTCGCTGAGTTGATGGCCAACAAGGCCGCCTAACAGAGCGGTCGAGCTCTAACTCGACCTGTGTTTGTCTGATAATGTATATTATGTAAACTATACGGCTGGCTCAATCCGCAGGAGCACGAGCTGGTCGAGCCGTTCGGTGGTCAACACCCACTCCCGAATGGCCAACGTGCCATCGGCGGACGGTCGATAGGTGCGCGCCTTGATGGCCACGGACGGCACACCCGTGCGCAGCGTTTCGGTGAAGGCGCGGCGGATCCCACAACCGTCGCAGTGCACGGTGCGGCCACAGCCACCCGGGCGCCGAGCGTTCGAACACTCGATGACGTTGCCGGCGAGCTCGCCCGCGATCTCGCTCATGGCTTTGCCTAGCATCACGAGGCTCGCGCCGTTCGCGCCGACGACCGTGCCGCGGCTGTTGACGACCACGGTGGCCGTGGCGAAGCTCTCGAGGACCTGCCCGAGCTTGATTGGGTTGCCCTCGAGGTAGCCGACGCAATCGACGCACAGGCCATGCGTGAGCGGCGCGTTCGTCGGCGGCCGATCGCGCGGCCCGCTGATGACCTGGTGACACCACAGGCACTGCTGCTCGACTCCCAGATTCTGCATCGCCGCCTCACAGGGTGCGCTGAAACGCCTTGGCGCGTCGTGGGCAGTAAGATAAGGCATGTGGGGCGAGGCGGCCACGCAGATCACACGATCTGCGCCACCGACCCGCTGTCGGCCACGAGCCACGCCATGCAACGCCAAACCCGCGTCCTCATCGCCGGCCTCCTCGTCGCGCTACCGCTCTTCGGGCTCGCACCCGCGACCGATCCAGCCGCCGCCGCCACGCATCGCTGGCGCATCTTCATCGATGCTGGCCACGGCGCCAAGGACAACGTCGGCGCCCTCTCCTGCACGTGCGAGCCCGAAGAGCGCTTCGATTGGACCGTGGCTGACGATTTGCGCCGCGCTTTGGGCGCCAGCAATTCGTTCGTGGCGCGGATCAGCCGCGGCGCCAACGAGCTCGTCGAGTACCCCGTGCGACTCGCCGACGCCGAGGAGTGGGCGGCCGACGCTTTCGTGAGCATTCACGCCGACGCGCGCGGCGACGCCGAGCCGTGGCAGCCCGTGCCCGGGACGTGGTGCTTTCGCAATGACAACGAGCTTGGGTTTACCATCCTCTTCTCCGACGAAGCGGCGCCCCCTCTCGTCGCGATGCGCCGACGTCTCGCCGCGCGAATCGCGGCGCGCCTCATCGCCGCGGGCTTCGTCCCGTATGACGGTCGCGACTACTTTGGTCTGTACGAGGCCGAATCGACACAGGCCGGAGTGTTTGTCGACAGGCACGCGCCCAAGCAGCGCCTCTTTATGCTGCGCCGGCCGTCGATGCCCTCGGTCATCATCGAGACCCACCACGCGCTCGCGTTCGATGAGGCCGAGCGCTGGCACGACCCCGCTACACTCGCGGCGTTCGACCGCGCGGTCCTGCTCGGGTTGACGGACGCCTTGAGCACCCGTGCCCCCTAGCGCAGAGACAGACGGACTCGCCGACGCCCTCCACGAGCGCTCACGCTAGCGCAGCAAGGCGAGAATCTTCTCTTGCTGCGCCGCGAGCCCGGCGAGCTCGTCCTCGTGCGCGATGACGGCCTCGACCAACGCCTCGCCATAGCGCCCGCGCGCCTCGGTCGCGTCGCGCGTCGCGTCGACGCTGGCCATCGTTTCAGCGACGGCGGCGCGCATCTGCGCCTTTTTGTCCGCGGATGCCCCACGCAGTTGCCGTCGCAGCTCGGCGCGCATCTGCTCGGTGACTCCCGCGCCGGTCTTCTTCCATAGCCGGCGCTCGATCGCGATGTCGTCGACGACGCGCGCGAACCCTCGCGTCTCGGCGAGCGATAAGCCAACTTTAGCGCCGAGCTTCGCTTCTTCGACGGTGATGCGAAGTCGAGCGCGCGCCGCCGCCGCCGCGCTCGCTTGCGGCGAGTTGGGCGCGCCCGGGTTCTCTGCCCCGAGGGCGGCCGTATCAAGGCGCCACTGCGCGAGCGTGCTTTGCAGCAAGCCCAAACGCTCCTTCTGGTAGACGATGTACTTCGGCACCTGCTCGGGCGCAAGGAGGACAGCGGCCGCGACCGCGGCAGCGTCGAGAGCGGCTTGCTCCCGTGAGGCGCTCACTGAGGATGCTGCCCCAGAGAGCGACGTCGATGTGGATGTCGACGTGGATACCGGCGGCGGCTGCGATGTCGGCGGCGCCTTGCTGCACCCCGCGAACGCGGCGCCGCACGCCGCGACAACCATGGGACCTAAGGCGCCGAGCGCTCGCCGCATCGCATTCCTCCGTTGCAGCGCGTGCTCAACAGGTCTCGGGATGAAGATTGTCGTCGCTGGTCTGCAACCACAGTGTGCCGACATTCGAGTCAAGACCGTACGCCACGCCATGCCAAACGACCGCGTCGATATCAGCGTCCGCAAGCGCGAACAGGCCGATGTGCACTGCGACAACTTTGGGTTTGCCGGGCGCGCCGCTCGCCCACGCATACTCGTACTCGAGATCGTGGCGGGCCCACACGACCTTGCCGTCCCGTTGGCGCGGTAGCAAGACGAAGACGCGCTCGTGCGCTGTAAAATCCGGGGCGCCGCCGGCCACGAGCGCGTCGTCGACGCACACCACGGTTGAGAGCTGCCGCGTCGTGACGGTGACTTGCGCACTCGCTTGAACACCGTGTTCGAGGATCTTCATCGCGGCTCTTCTGCGCCTCGTTGCGGGCGCGCTCGCTCGGCGCGTTCGTTCGCTCGTTGCGTGACTTCGACTTATCGCGGCTCGCTTCGGCTGGCAACAGTTTGCACCCGGCCCGGTCCGCGCTAGGGTGGCACTATGCTGATGCTCGTGTGCAGTGCCCTGATGCTGGACGCGGCCGTCGCCGCCGCGCCCTCGCCGCCGCTCCCCCTCAAGCCATGGGTCGACTACGCCAAGCAGCTCTATGGCGCGAGCGACCTGCCCTGCCCGCCCGCCCGCGCCTGTGTGCAGCTGCAGACGCTCGAGGTGCGCGGCCGCGCCGAGCGCGGCGACATCACGCTCACCGCAAGTGGCCGCAACTTCGCCGCCGAGCCGCGCACGGTCACCCTGGTCGGGCCGAGCAGCACGTTCGCCGTGCGCCGCAGCCGCTTTATCGAGGGGCGCGGCGATGTGCAGCTCGCCGACGGTGGCTGGGTTGCGCACGTGTCGCCAGGCCCGTGGAAGCTCGAGGTCGATGTAGGCTTCGAGCCCGAGGCGGCCTTGTCCCTGCAGGTCGCCAACGACTTCGCCAGCGTTGTCGACGCGCTCGCGGGCGGCCGCCTCGCCTTCGACGAGTCGAGCCCCCGGCACGGCGGCACGTTGTTCCTCGAGGCCGAACGCGCCAAGGGCGCGGCGCGCATGCCAGTGAGCATACGCGCGAGTCGTCTGTTTAAGTACGCGAGCGTCACCACCTTCGTCTATCACTTCACCGTCACGGGTTTGCGTGAGCAGACGCGCCTGCGCCTACCGCTCGTCGGCGGCGAGGCCGTCGAGACCGTCGCGCCGGACCTGCCCTATTCGCCGAGCCCCGACGCACTCGTGGTCTCGCTCGGACCCGGCACGAGCGGCATTGACGTGACCGGCCACTTGGCCGCAGCACCAGCGGTCATCGCTAAGCCCCCCGCCCTACCCTTCGAGCAATGGCTCTTCGACTTCGATCCCCGCCATCCGGTCGAGCTCTCGACCGACGGCGTCGAGATCGACCCGGCCGAGGTGAGCGAGATCGCCGCCGGGCCACGCGCGCGGGCCTTCTTTCTGACGGGCGCGCAGCAGCTCGCCATCTTGGCGCTTGACGTGCACGTCGACCGCGGTCGGCAAGGCGCCGCCGTCGCCACGCTCGACTACGAGCAGGGCAACGGCGAGCACTGGCTCGCGAGCCTCCAACTCACCGCGAGCAGCGCCCCCGACGGTGATCGCGTCGCGATCCGCACGCCCGTGCCCCCGCACTACGCCGAGCACGCTGGGCGCGCCATTCGCATGTTCACCGACGACAAGACGCTCTCCGTGCGAGCGACGAGCGACACCGGACAGCTCGCCCCAATCGGCGTGCAGTGGCGCGAAGCGGTGCCCGTCAATTCCGTGCTCTTCGTCACCCACTTGAGCCTGCCCGAGCAGGCGCTGCACTTGGACGACGAGAAGGTGACGCTCTCGCTCTTGCCGGGCTACGTGGCGCTCGCCGTGCTCGGGGCCAATCACTCGGAGGGCGACCTCGTCAACGGTTTGCACATCTACGCGCTGCTGCTCGCGGCCCTCGCCGTAGCGCTTGGTCGCGCCGCGCGTCTGCCGCGCGCCGCGCTCGCTCTCGTTGGCGTTCTGTTCGTCGGCCTTTATGCGGTCGAGGGTTTCCCACGCACGGCTCTCTTGCTCTTGCTCGCCGCGAGCGCCGTCGTCGTGCTCTTGCCCGACCGCTCGCTGGCGGCGCTGGTGTCGCACCGGCGGCTGCACGGCTTCGTGGTGCTCGTCTGGGTGGTGGTGCTCGTCGGCGCGCTCGTGCCCTCGGTGCTCTACGTCAAGGATCGCCTCCTGTCGGCCTTGCACCCCTGGGCGGCCGCGAGCAGCGTCGCCGGCTCACAGGATCGCTTCGCCGAGCTCATCTTGAACGAGTCGTCCTCGGCACTCAACGCCCCGCAGGCCCAGGTCGCGCAGTCGTTTCGCCAAGACGATGCCGAGCAGCGCGAAGAGCAGCCTGGCGGCGGCGACGGATACGGCGCGCAACAACAAAATGCCGCCCCCAATCTAAAGAAGGTCAGAAAGCAGGTGGAGCTCAAGAGCAAGGCCTATGCCGGCCTCGAGACGCAAAAGCGCAAGGAGCGGGCCTTGGCCGCCGAAAAGACGGTGCGACCGGTTCCCTTCGACCGGGCACAGCTCGCCGGCAGCACGGTCAGCTATTCCTTCAACTCGGTGCTGCAAGGCGAGCGCGCCACCGCCCGAGTGTTGGTGAGCGGTCCTCTGCTGCGCGGCGCGTGGATGCTCGGCGAGTGCGCGGGCCTCGCCGCACTCATTGGGTTGATGGTCCTGCGGGCGCGTCGGCTATGGCGGCGGCTCGACGCGCGCCCGGAGGTGCAATCATGAGGCGGTCGGCACGCATCATCCTACGGCTTGCCTTGATCGGGCTCGCGCTCGGCGGCAGTCGTGCGGCCGAGGCACAGGGCCTCGACATCACGCCCCCGAGCAAGCAGGCCTTCGACGAGCTCTTGCGCGGCCTCGCCGAGCAGAACGCGCCGAAGCCCTGGTGCATGGGCGCCTGCGCTTCCTTCTACGAAGCGGCGCTGCGTGGGCGTCTCGCCTCAGGGACGCTCGAGTTTACGCTGAGCGGCGTGGTCGGCGGCGACAAGCCGGCCTACGTCGAGCTCTTCGAGACCAAGCCGGCGGCGGCGCTCGATTCGGCACAAAGCGCGAACGGGGCGCACGTGCCCCTCTTCTGGTCGGGCAACGCCTACAGCGCCGCGCTCGGCCCGGGCGAGTTCGTCTTGCGCGGCGCGCTCAAAGTGCCCGCCGGCACGAGTTTGTCGTGGCGTTTGCCCGGCCCCGTCGGCCTCGTGACGATCGAAGTCGCCGACGCGGACGTCGTCGGCTTTGGCGAGCGACGTGGAGTCAGTAACGCCACCTATCAGCTTACGCCGCACCAAACGAGGAGCGGCCTTGACGACCGCGCGGGCGGCAGCAACGGGCAGCGCTTGCGCCTGACGACCACCCGTCGCTTCGTGCTCGGGCGCGACAAGACCTTCACCGTCGAGATCGCGGCGAGTGGCGCGCGCGCCGGCCAGGTCATCGCCCTGCCACTGCTCGTCGGCGAGAGCGTCGAGGACATCGACAGCAACGTGGCGCACGTGCGCAGCGAAGGCCAAGTGAGCCGCATCGATTGGGTAGCGAGCGGCGTCGACGCCACGCTCGCGTACGGTGGAAAATGGACCGGCGCGACCATCGACCTCGTGGCTCCGGACGGCGCGACCAAAGAAGCCTGGACCGTGCGCTGCGACGACCCCTTCTCGTGCACCTTCGCCGGCGACGCCGAGCCCCTCGCCGGCGAAGCCGGCCACGCCTGGGCACCACAGGCCGGGCAGAAGCTCACCGTGGCGTGGCGCGAGCTCGCGGCGCTCGCTGGCGTGCACACGGTAGCACAAAAGGTGACCCTCGAGAGTCGCCCGGTTGGTCGCAACTTGCAGCAGCGACTCGGGATTGAGTGGCTCTCGTCGAGCGGCAGCCTCGCAGCGTTGCGCCTCCCCGACGGCGCCATGGTTAGCCACTTCACGCTCGATAACGTCACCTTGCCCGTGCTCAAGGATCGCGAGGGCAGCGTGCAGGTCAACCTGCCCGCCGGCCGCAGCCGCCTCGTCGCGGCGTGGGAGATCGCCGGTCTCGGCAAGAGCATGCGTCCGCCCGTTCCGACGCTCTCGGTGCCGGTCGCTGCGCTGTGGCATCGCTTTCATCTGCCCCCCTCGCGCAGCGTCCTTGCAACCGGGGGCCTCGCGGGCTCGCCGCGCGTCGAGCTCTGGCCTAGCCTCCTCGCCTGCCTCATCGTCGCCCTGCTCGGCATGCGCCTCGCCACGACTGCCCAGACGCCCCTCGTGACTTCACGTGCCCTCACCCTCGCGGCCACGCTCGGCTTCGCCGTCGTTTCGCCGCTCGCCCTGCTACCGCTCGTCCTCGCCATGTCCCTCGGACGCTGGCTCAGCGCGGCACGCCAGGCCCGTTCGCGCCTGCGCATCGTCTGCGAGCTCGTGCTGCTCTTGGGCCTTTGGATAGGCGCACTCGGCGCCGCGCTTGGCACGCTCGAGCACGCGCTCTTTACAGACCATCCGCTCGAGGTGACCTCGTTCGTCAGCGGCCCGCCGATTTCCGAGCTCGAGCCGTGGACGTACGATCCGCTCACCTGGACGCTCTACCTCGCCGGCAACACGGAGCTACCGCTCGTACCACCGGCGCCGTGGATCCTCACCATCCCGACGCTCGTCGTGCGCCTCGTGTGGGCCGCGTGGGCCGTGCTGCTCGCGGTGTTCTTGGTGCGCGAAGGCAAGGCGACGCTCGGACAGCTCGGCCGCTACTGGCAAGCCGCGGCGTGGAAGAAGTAACGCCAACGACGCAGCGCCGTGCGGCACCTAGGACGGCCTGCGCCGCACGCTACCTTGACGACCGCGGGCGCGGACAGCTAGGTTCGCCCCGCCAAACAGCAAGATGAGGTTTTGATGATTCGTCAACGAGGTCACCTTGCCAGAGATCCGCTGTCGACTCAGGTGGCCACCGTTCGCAGACCGCTGCTGAGCACGGCCCAGCAGGCTTAGAACGCCTAACATTATTCGGGGGTTGTTTGCACAATGGTACGCCTTGACCAGGAGATTCGAATCCAAAACGCAGCGTCGACCAACGTCGTGAATGGCGACGGGGGGCCCGCCCTGCACGGCGGGATCACTCCGCTCGAGGTGCGCCCCTCAGACGGAATGTCGGTCAAGCTGCAACTCGCCGGCCGGGCCGAGTGGCATGCCGCGCGGATATGGCGATTGAGCCCGCTCGCGATCGAGATCGTCTGGGACACGAAGCTCCCCTTTCTCACCCTCGAGACCACAATCCAACTCGAAGTATTGGCCGGAGCGACGCGCGCAGCCATGCAAGGCACCGTCAGCGCAAAGTGGAACGAACAGGGACGAGACATCGTCGGCTTCGCGTTCGCCGCGCCGAGTGCCGATCCAGCCGACGGCGCGAGCGACCAGCGCAGGGGCCAGCGCATGCGGTCCCCCTTGGACCTCGCCCCGCTCGGTCGCGCCGAAAACCCGCTGCGCTTCGCGGACATCGTGTACTTTTCGATCAGGGACATCGCGCCATCGGGCATGCAGTTCGTGTGCAGCACGCGCAACCGTACGCTCGTTCCTGGCCTCGAGTTGGACGCCGTGATTTCGTTCCCCGAGGGGGCTCCCGTGCCCCTGCGCTTCGTCATCCGCCATGTCCGGGTCAGCTCAGACTCTGACGGGCAAACCCAGCGTCTCGCCGTTGGCGCCCGATTCGTCTCCCCGAGCGCTGCCGCGCGCGAGGCCATCGGGCAGTACGCGCTGCGCTTTGGCAGCGTCTCGCCGACGACACTTACCACCTCCGGAATCACGCCGAGCTCAGTGCGCCGGGCCGTCGACTTCGGCTTTTCGGAGACCGAAGACGACTACGACGCCGTCGTTGCGCTGCGGCGCCTTGCCTATTCGGCGGCAGGCAAAGTGCGTACCGACGACGGCGACCAAGGCGTCGCTGACGCCTTTGACAAACGCGCCAGAATCCTCGTGGCCAAGCACCACGGCAGGGTCATCGCCTCGATGCGGCTCATCTTTCACGGCCCTGGGGAGGCCATGGAGCACGAGCAGTTCACGAGCCTGCCCGACGGCAGCCCACCTCGCGAAGACATGGTCGAGATCACTCGCGTCTGCACACACCCCGACTACCGTCGCGGGGATTTGCTCGCCGGCCTACTCGTCCACGCGGCCCAGACGGTCATGGAAACCGGCCGCCCGTGGCTGGTCGGCAGCTCGACGACCAAGCTGCTGCGGATCTACACGCGCATCGGGTGCCGACCTACGGCGACGACCTATCGCCACGCTCACCTCGGCAACGAGGATCATGTGATCTTCTTCGGCCACATTCCGAGCATGATCAGCGGCAAACACGTCGGCCCCGTTGTGTGGAACGGGCTGTTTCGCGAACTCTTTTGGTTCATGAAGGAGCGCGGTGTCCTCCCTGTCGAGCGTCGGGACAGGTTGCGGATCCGTTACTACGCCCTCTGGGCCCCTTTGGCCCGCTATCTCCAGCGGCGAGCCTCGCAACCGAAACGTGCAAGGAAACGAGCATGACAATCGTGTTAGCCGGCGTGGCCGCCCTGACCTACGCGGTATTCGCATCCTCGATCGTCCTGGTATTTCGGCAGCACGATTCAGCAAGCCCCGCCGGTCTTCGCCTCATCAAGTTCGGGGCCGTCGCAACCGCCGTCTGCGAGGTATGGGCCATTGTCGCCGCTCCGCCACCGACGGCAACACGAACAGCCATCGCACTAGCGGCCTTTGCGGGCTCGCTCGCCTTGTATGCTGCGAGCGCCCACGCTAACCGCGGTCGACCCCTGACCCTCGCCTTCTCCTCCGACGTTCCAGTACACCTCGTCGAGCACGGTCCCTATCGGATCGTCCGCCACCCCTTTTACGCGGCGTATCTGCTCTCCTACCTGGCCGGTTGGGTAGGGTCCTGGAACCACTGGCTTTGGTTGGCAATCGCTGCCATGCTGACGCTCTACGCCGCAGCCGCTACACGGGAAGAGAGGAAATTCCTCGGCTCCGAATTCGCTTCAGCCTACGAAGCCTACAAAGCGCGCACCGGCATGCTGATTCCCACGTTTGGACTAGGACTCGGTACAAGATCACGCTCATGACGACAAAGCTCGAGAATGCTCGCCGTCGGATCGCCACATGGTGGAGTCCACGGCGGCGGATCACTGATCCGGAAATGCTGGGCGAATGGCGGGCGGCTGAAGACCGGGCGATTCTCGTCAACGCGCGATGGTTCTTCGGCCTCGCGGGATTAGCGTATCTGGCCCACGTTCCCCTCGTGGATCAACCACTGCACCTGGCTCCTGAGTCGCTGTGGCTCTCATATCGCCTCGGCTTGGCCGGCCTGTGCTCGCTCGCCCTGGTCCTCACGCTGCCGCGCAAGCTGCGTTCGGCCATTTTCCTGCGCACCCTCATCATCGTCGTTGGCGCGGCCATGGGCTACCTGCAATCGAATTCGATGCTCTGGAGTCCCATCGTACCGTACGTCTACTCAGTCGTTCTGCCGACTATCGCGGCGCCGCTGCTGCGCGCGCCCGTTGGCCCGAGCGTCCTCTACCTCTGGGCAGTCATTGCTCTCGAAGCGCCGCTCTTGATACAGGCCGGGGTGCCGGGTTCGCTCGTGGCGAGCGGCACGATGGTCGCAACGGTGTTCGTCGCGATGCTGCGCACCCGCCTGAACCTCGAGGTGACGGCGTTCCTCGCCGAGAGCGAGGTCAAGGTGGCCAACGAGAACCTGCGCAAGGTCGACGCCGCCCGCACTCGGTTCTTCGCCAACGTCAATCACGAGCTGCGCACGCCTCTCATGTTGATCGTCGGGCCGCTCGAGCGCCTACTCGCGACACCAGACGCCACGGACGCCCGCCCCCTGCTCGACACCATGGCTGCGAACGCCGAGCGTCTGCTGCGCCAGATCAACCTCACGCTCGACTTCGCCAAGATCGAAGCCAAGCAGTTGCGCGCCGAGCTCGCGCCCGGCAACCTCGACCGCGTGCTTGGCCGCATGATGAAGGCGGCACAAGGATACGCCGACGTACGGGGCATCCGCCTCTCTTACGTGGGCGGCGAAAGAGTTCCCGAAAGCATCTTCGACGCCGAAAAGGTCGAGACGATTCTAGCGAATCTCCTGTCCAATGCTCTGAAGTTCACGCCGCGCGGCGGCGAGGTGGCGCTCACCGTTGCGAGCGACGCCGGGCGGCTAACCGTGGAAGTGCGCGACACGGGTGAAGGAATCCCCGGCGACCAGCTCGAGCGCATCTTCGACCCCTTCCACCAGGTCGAGGGCGGCGTGACGCGCCGACACGAAGGCACAGGGCTCGGACTCGCGCTGGCTCGCGAGCTCGCCAGTTTGCACGGCGGCTCCGTGTCGGTCGAGTCGACGCTCGGCGTGGGCTCGTGCTTTCGCTTCGTGCTGCCGCAGCAGCCCCCGTCGGCCGAGGAGCGCCGACAGGAGCCGCGCCGCAAAGAAGATCGCACCGTCGCCCTGCGACGCAGAGGACTACTCGCCAACGAGTACGAGCAGGCGGCCCGGCGCCGGGCGTTGTTCTCGGACCTCACGGCCCCGCGCCTCAGCGTGTCCGCGAGCCCGACTCTTCTCGGCCCCAAAGCCCCGCACGTGCTGCTCGTCGAAGACAACGACGACCTTCGCGCCTTCTTGCAGCAGAGCCTGCACTCGCGTTTCGTGGTCGAGACGGCGCGCAACGGCGTCGAGGCGCTCGCCCGACTCGCGACCGACACCCCCGACCTCATCATCGCCGACGTCATGATGCCGCAGATGGATGGCTATACGCTGTGCCGCAGGCTGCGTGCCGACCCTGCGTGGGCGGGCGTGCCCGTTATCTTGCTGACCGCCCGGACCGGGGCGCCCGCCGTGGTCGAGGGCCTCACCGCCGGGGCCAACGACTACATTGCCAAGCCGTTCGACGTGCGCGAGCTCGAGGCCCGCATCGACGTGCAGCTACGCCTGCACACGCTCGAGCGCTCCCTCTCCGAGCGCGACAAACGCCTCGCACTCATTGGTCAGATGACGAGCTCGATCGCGCACGATCTCAACAACCCGCTTGCGGCCCTCGTGCTGCTCTCGGATCATCTCAAGCTCAACACCGACCTCGATGATAGCGCGCGGCGTCACGTCGTGAACATCGACGCTCAGACCGAGCGGCTCATCGGTATGGTGCGCGACATCTGCGACTTCGCCAAGCTCGGCACCGTGACCCTGCAACTACGTGAGACACCCTTCGCGGCGCTCGTGCAGGAGATCGGGCTCGCCGAGCGCGCGCGTCTCAAGCGCCTCGATATCGAGTTGCAGATCGATGTGGACCAGGCCTCCGCCGAGCCCGTGGCGCTCGATCGTGAGCGCATTCGGCGCGTCGTCGAGAACCTGCTGCGCAACGCCAAGGAGGCGCTCGAGCAGCAAGACTCGGGGGTCAAGCACATCTCCTTGTCCGCTCGCAGCGCGCCGGGTGGCGTCGAGCTGCGCGTCGCCGACAGCGGCCCTGGAGTGCGCGCCGAGATTCGTGACCACTTGTTCGAGCCCTTCGTCACCGACGGAAAGCCCAACGGCACGGGGCTCGGCCTCGCGATCGTGCATGACCTCGTGGCGGCACACGGCGGCACGATTGAGCTCGCCGACACCGAAGCCGGCGGTGGTGCCGTGTTTCGCATGTGGCTGCCGCGGGGCGGTCCCGCAACCTGAAGATCGATCGCTCGCCAAGCAGTGTTCCGCCGCCGCGACGCGTGCTAATCGATGACGGATGATCCGCGCGGCACACGACAGCGGCGATTTCGAGAGGACCTACGCGGCAGAACGCGACGCCCTGCTCGTCGAGCGCATGCACCTGTTTGCATATGTGTGCGCCGCTATGGTTCTCGGATTTTGGAGCCTCGATTGGCTCGTCGCGCCCGAGTATGTCTGGAGCCTTGGCGCAACTCGGCTCGCGGTCGCCGCTGTGGCCCTGAGCGGTCGCGCCGCTATGGGCCCGGGCTCGCGCTACAACGACCTGCGGAGCGCCGCCATCATCGTTGCGTCGAGCTTTGGCCTGTCAGTCGCGACGCGCTACACCGGGCACTTCTCGAGCTTCTACCTGCTCGGTGTCGTGCAAATCGCCTTCTTCGTCGGCTTCTTCATCCCTTGGACGCTCGAGCGCACCGTCGTGGTCACCTCGCTGATGGGCATCGACCACTATCTCGCCAATCTCGACCGGGTCGCTTGGGAACCCGCCGTGATCGCTGTCGGCTTTGGGCTGCTCGGACTCGCTATCCTGACCTCGCTCTCAGCCTGGGCAGGCGAGCGTGCACGGCGCCGCGATTTGCGACTGCGCACAGACGTATTACGAGCCAACGAGGAGCTGCGGCGCGCGGGGGAGGCGCGCATGCGCTTCTTCGCCAACGTCAACCACGAGCTGCGCACGCCGCTCATGCTCATCCTCGGCCCGCTGCAGCGCCTGCTGGCCGCGCCCGACGTAGGCAACGCCAAGCCGATGCTCGAGATCATGGATGTGAACGCCGAGCGCCTGCTGCGCCAAGTCAATCTGACCCTCGACTTTGCCAAGGTCGAGGCCGGTCGCTTACGCGCTGCGCTCGAGCCCGGCAACCTCGAACACGTGTTGCGCCGCATGAGCAAGGCGGCGCAGGGCTACGCTGAGCTGCGCGGTGTTCAGCTGCGCTACGACGGCGGCGCGGCGCTGCCCGACAGCGTCTTCGACCCTGAACAGCTCGAGACGATTCTCGCCAATCTGCTATCGAATGCCGTAAAGTTCACGCCGCGAGGCGGCGAGGTGACGCTCGTGGCCGCGCGCGCGGGTGATGAGCTTACGGTCGAAGTGCGGGACACCGGTGAGGGCGTCCCCCCCGAGCACCTCGAGCGCATCTTCGACCCCTTTCATCAGGTCGACGGCGGTCCGTCGCGCCGGCACGAGGGCACAGGTCTCGGCCTGGCCCTGTCACGCGAACTAGCGCGGCTGCACGGCGGTGACCTGCGCGTCGAGTCCGTGCTCGGCAAGGGCGCCTGCTTTCGCCTCACGCTGCCGCTGCATCCGCCGGCCCGTAGCGAGGAGCCCGGCGTCGAGTCACGCAACCCAGCAGAGCGCGCCGACGAAATGCGTCGCGAGGGTCTGCTCACGACCGCCTACGAACAAGCCGCCGCGCGCCGCGCGCTGTTCGCGGACCTCACGACGCCCCCTGTCGCTGACTCGCCGAGCCCGCTTCCTGCGAGCCCCGGCACGCCACACCTGTTGTTGGTCGAAGACAACGACGATCTTCGTGCTTTCTTGCGGCAGGTCTTGGGCACACGATTCGTCGTCGACACGGCGTGCAACGGTCTCGAGGCGCTCGTCGCGCTTGGGCGTCGCCCGCCCGACCTCGTCATCGCCGACGTCATGATGCCGTTCATGGACGGCATCGCGCTATGCCGCAAGGTGCGCGACGAGCCGCGGTGGGCGAGCTTGCCTGTCATCCTGCTCACGGCCAAGACGGGGGCGGTTGCCGTGGTCGAAGGCCTCGGCGCGGGGGCCAACGATTACATCGCAAAGCCATTCGACGTGCGCGAGCTCGAAGCCCGAATCGACGCGCAGTTGCGCCTGCGCACGCTCGAGCAATCCTTGTCCGAGCGCGACAAACGCTTGACCCTCATCGGCACGATGACGAACTCGATCGCGCATGATCTCACCAACCCGCTCACCGCCCTGCGACTGCTCGCCGACCAAGTGCAGCTGAGCGGCAACCTCGACGACGCGACGCGCAAGCACGTCGTGAACATCGAGTCGCAGACCGAGCGCCTCTGCGGCATGGTGCGCGACATTCGTGACTTCGCCAAGCTCGGCACGGTGGCGTTGCAGCTGCGCCCCACGCCCTTCGCTGCGTTTATCGCGGAGATTGGGCTCACTGCGCGTGAGCATATGCAGCGCCTCGGTATCGAGTTTCAGATCGAAGCCCACGAAAGCGCGGCAGCGCCCGTCGCGCTCGATCGTGAGCGCATTCGTCGCGTCATCGAAAACTTGCTACGCAACGCGCAAGAGGCGTTCGAAGCGCACCGCGCGAGCGCCAAGCGAATCTCGATGCGCGCGCGCGGCACAGCGGGGGGCGTCGAGCTGCACATCGCCGACAGCGGCCCCGGGGTGCGGGCCGAGATTCGCGATCGTTTGTTCGAGCCTTTCGTCACCGCCGGCAAGCACGATGGCACCGGGCTCGGCCTCGCCATCGTACGTGACCTCGTCACGGCGCACGGTGGCACCATCGAGCTCGTCGACAGCGCGACCGCGGGCGGCGCCGTGTTTCGAATGTGGCTGCCGCAGGGCGACCCCGCCGCATAGAGCGGCCTGTTAGCGCAAGGCGCGCAGCTTCGTGACCGCGGCGATGACCGCTGTGGCCACGTAGTCCACGTGCTCGCGCGTATTGCTGCGCCCGATGCCAAAGCGAATCGTGCCAGCCGCGAGCGCCGGGGGCACGCCGAGCGCACGCAGCACATGCGAGGGTTCGAGCGTGACGCTCGTGCACGCCGAGCCGCTCGACAGCGCCACGTCGCGCAGCGAGAGGAGCAGCGCGTCGGCCTCGAGATCGGCGAACGACAGGCTCAGGTTCCCGGGCAGGCGCGCCGTCGGATGACCATTGCAGTGCACACCGTCGAGCCCACGCATGATCGCGTCGCGCAGCGCCTCACGCAGTTCGACCTCGCGCGCGGCCTCGGCCTCGCCTTCGAGTCGCGCCAGGGCCGCCGCCGCACCAAAGCCGACGATCCCGGGGACGTTGAGCGTGCCCGAGCGCAGCCCCCGCTCATGCCCGCCGCCGTGCAAGATCGGCAGGAGACTCACACGGGGAGCCTTGCGACGCACGTACAGCGCCCCTACGCCCTTCGGTCCGTAGAGCTTGTGGGCCGAGAACGACGCCAAGTCGACGTTGTGGGCCTCGACGTTGAACGCAACGTGACCGAGCGCTTGCGCGGCATCGCAGTGCAACAACGCGCCCTTCGCCCGGCACACGGCGCCAAGCTGCGCGAGCGGCTGCAGCGTGCCTACCTCGTTGTTCGCAGCCATGATCGATACGAGGACGGTGCGTTCGGTGCAGGCGGCCGCGACGGCCTCGGGGCTCACGACGCCATACTCATCGACGGGCAGCACGGTCACATGCGCTTCACCCCGACGCTCGAGGGCGAGCAGCACGTCGAGCACCGCCTTGTGCTCGGTCGCCTGCGTAACGACATGATCGCCGCGCTTGACGTAGGCCGCGACGATACCGCTCAACGCTAAGTTGTTGGCCTCGGTGGCGCCGCTCGTAAAGACGATCTCGGTCGGATGGGCGCCGATGAGTGTCGCGACCTCGCCCCGTGCCACCTCCACCGCCTCTTCGGCCTGCCAGCCGAAGGCGTGACTGCGACTCGCGGCGTTGCCGAACTTCTCGCAAAAGTACGGCAGCATACGCGCAAGGACGCGCGGCTCAACCGCCGTCGTGGCGTGGTGGTCCATGTAGATCGGCGTCACAGTGCGTTCTCGTCGAAGTGATGCCGGCCCGCCCCGCCCGTTGTTGGCGCGCCTAGGGCGGAGTCGCTCGCTTGGTTAGCTGGCCGTTGAGCCAGGTGACGATCTGCTCGATGGTCGAGCCAGGCGTGAAGATCTTCTCGATGCCGGCTTTCGCGAGCGGTGCGAGGTCTTCGTCGGGGATGATGCCGCCGCCAAAGATGAGCACTTCGTCGAGCTTCTCGGCGCGCAGCAATGCGACGATGCGCGGCATGAGGGTCATGTGAGCGCCACTCATGATCGAGATGCCGACCGCGTCGACGTCCTCGTCGGCGGCGGTGCGCGCGATCATCTCGGGCGTCTGGTGCAGCCCCGTGTAGATGACTTCGAAGCCGGCGTCGCGCAGACCCCGTGCCACGACCTTGGCGCCCCGGTCATGGCCATCGAGTCCGGGCTTGGCGATGAGGATGCGTTTCTTGCACGTATCAGTCACTGTCAGTAGCCTCCAGGGTCGCGATAGGCGCCGAAGACGTCGCGAAAGACCCCACAGATTTCGCCGAGTGTACAGCCCGCACGTGCGGCGTCAAGCACGAGCGGCATGAGGTTGGTGTCGGTCTTGCAGCCTGCGGCTAGAGCCCGCACCGCTCCTGCGGCACGCGCCGCGTCGCGGCTTGCGCGCGTCGCTTTGACACGCTCGACTTGCTCGCGCTCGACCCCAGGCTCGATCTTGAGCGTCGGGATGGGCGGGTCGCCGTCTTGGTGGTGGCAGTTGACCCCGACCACCGACTCGTCGCCGCGCTCGACGCTGCGTTGGAACTCATAGGCGCTTCGTGCGATCTCGCGCTGCGGAAAGCCCTCCTCGGCCGCCGCGACCATGCCGCCCATCGCGTCGATCTGCTCGATGAGGTGCAGCGCCGCGGTCTCGATTTGGTCGGTCAACGCCTCGACGAACCACGAGCCGCCGAGCGGATCGATGACCTTGGTCACACCCGTCTCGCCGGCGATGATCTGCTGCGTGCGCAAGGCCACGGTCGCCGCGGTCTCGGTCGGCAGGGCGAAGGTCTCGTCGAGAGAATTCGTGTGCAGGCTCTGCGTGCCCCCGAGCACGGCCGCGAGGCCTTGGATGGCGACGCGCGCGACATTATTGAGCGGCTGCTGGGCCGTGAGCGAGACGCCCGCCGTCTGGCTGTGGGTGCGCATCAAGAGGCTCTTGTCGGTCTTGGCGCCGTAGCGCTCGCGCATAAAGCGCGCCCACATGCGCCGCGCGGCGCGCAGCTTGGCGATCTCCTCGAAGAAGTCGTTGTGGATATCGAAAAAGAACGACAGCCGGGGCGCGAACTCGTCAATCGCGAGACCCGCTTTGACGCCGGCGTCGGCATAGGCGAGGCCATCGGCCAGCGTAAATGCGAGCTCCTGCACCGCCGTCGCTCCGGCCTCGCGGATGTGGTAGCCGCTGATCGACACCGGATGCCACAAGGGCATCTCGCGGGTGCACCACACCAACATGTCGCGAAAGATGCGCATCGACGGGCGTACGCCCGTGATCCACTCTTTCTGGGCGACGAACTCCTTGAGCATGTCGTTCTGGATGGTGCCCCGTAGCTCGTTCGGTTTGACGCCCTGGCGCTCGGCCGCGACGACATAGAACGCCAAGGCCACCGATGCCGAAGCGTTGATGGTCATCGAGGTCGTCACGTCGCGCAGCGGGATGTCGGCGAACAGGCGCGCCATATCGTCGGCGGTGGCGACCGAGACGCCCTCACGGCCAACCTCGCCAAGCGAGAGTGGGTGGTCCGGGTCGTGGCCCATCAGGGTCGGCATGTCGAACGCCGTCGACAGGCCGGTCTGACCGCGCGCCAGGAGCGTGCGAAAACGCGCGTTGGTCTGCTCGGGCGTGCCGAAGCCCGCGAACATGCGCATGGTCCAGGGACGGCCGCGGTACATCGTATCGTAGACGCCGCGCGTAAAGGGGTACTGGCCGGGCTTACCAATGCTCGCCGGCGCCCCACCCTGCGGCTCATAGAGCGACTCGAGCGGCAAGCCCGACATCGTGCGATCTTGCGGAGCCACGACCCCGGCTGTGCCCCTTGCCTTCCCTGCCCTGCCTCCTTTGCTCGGCTGCGCGCGCGAGTGCGCGCCGTGGCCACTCGTATGCTCGGCGCTCTTGGCGCGGCTCATCGCTGGGCACCCGCGGCGCCTTCGGCGAGGACCTGGCGCGCGATGACCAGACGTTGGATCTCGGAGGTGCCCTCGTAGATCTGCGTGATACGCGCGTCGCGCCAGTGGCGCTCGGCCGGGTAGTCTTGAATGTAGCCGTAGCCGCCAAACACCTGCAGCGCCTTGTCCGTCACGCGGCCGCTCATCTCGCTCGCGAACACCTTGGCCATCGCCGCCTCGGTGGTGAAGCGCTGTCCCTTGTGCTTCATGTCGGCCGCCCGCCAAATGAGCAGGCGCGCCGCGTCGATCTCGGTTGCCATGTCGGCGAACATGAACTGGATGCCCTCGAAGTCGGCGACCGCCTTGCCGAAGGCCTTGCGCTCGAGCCCGTAGTCGCGCGCCGCGTGCATGGCTGCGCGGGCGATGCCGAGAGCCTGCGCGGCGATGCCGATCCGACCGCCATCGAGCGTGCTCATCGCCACCTTGAAGCCGTCGCCGGGCTTGCCGAGCAGCGCGTCGGCCGGCAGGCGCACGTCTTCGAGCGCGATCTGCGCCGTGCTCGAGGCGCGGATGCCGAGCTTGCGCTCGTGCTTGGCAACCGAGAAGCCGCGTGCATCACAGGGCACGAGATAGGCATTGATGCCTTTTACGCCCTGGCTCTTATCGGCCATGGCGAAGACGATGGCGAGGTTGGCCTCGCGACCGTTGGTGATGAAGTTCTTGACGCCGTTGATGACCCAGCCGTCGCCGTCGCTCTGGACCACGGTCGTTTGGGCAGCCGCGTCGGAGCCGGTGCCGGGCTCGGAGAGCGCAAAGCAGCCGAGCTGCTTGCCGCTCGCGAGCTCGGGCAAGAGGCGCCGTTTTTGAGCGTCGGTGCCAAACTTCATGATGGGGTCGCAGACGAGCGAGTTGTTGACGCTCATGATGACCCCACAGCTCGCGCAGCCGGCTGAGATCTCCTCCATAGCGATGGCGTACGACAGCACGTCCATACCCGCCCCGCCGAGATCCTCGGGGACGCTGACGCCAAGCAGCCCGAGCTCGGCCATGGCAGCGATTTGCGCGCGCGGGTACTCACCCGCCTCGTCGAGCTTGGCGGCGACAGGAGCCAGGCGCTCGCGCGCGAAGGCGCGAACGCTGTCGCGCAACATCATGTGCTCTGCGGTCAAGTCGAAGTTCATGATACGCGTCTCCCTCGAAGCGGTTCGTGCGGTCTCGGGCGCCCACGACAAGCGCGGGGACCTTCCCCTTCGCCGCATCGGCGTGTCTCGTCAAGGGGAAAGTCAGGACTCGTGGCGCAGCTTCTGGCAACGGCCATACACCAGGCGCCGCGGCAGCTCGAGCATGGCCGCGACCGCGGTGGCCGCGTCGCGCGCGCTTAGGCCCGCGTCGAGACAACGACCAAGCGCCGCGTCGATCGCGGCCTCCTCAGGCGGCACGTGCGGCAGCGCAAACGGGCCGAGCACGAGCGTCAGCTCGCCACGCGGCTCGATCGCCTCCGCCCACTCGGCGAGCTGCGCGAGCGTGCCGCGCCGCACCTCCTCGTGCATCTTCGTGAGCTCACGGCACGCGCACGCCTCGCGCGTGGGCTGCAACGTCGCGAGTGCGCGCAGGGCCGCCGCGAGCCGGTGCGGGGCCTCGAAGAACACGACCACGCCCGGGTGCGCCACGACCGCGGCGACGGTCGCGGCGCGCTCACTGCCCTTGCTCGGCAGAAATTCGATGAACCACACGCCGGCCTCGCCGACGGGAAAGCCCGCCACCGATAGCGCCGCGGTGAGCGCCGAGGCGCCAGGGATGGGCGTCACCTGGGCGGCGCTCGCCGCAAGACGGCGCACGACCTCGGCGCCCGGATCGCTGACGGCCGGCGTACCGGCGTCGGTCAGGAGAGCTACGTCATCGCCCCGCTCGAGCGCCGCCTGCACCTCGGCGCTGCGCGCCGCCTCGTTGTGCTCATGCAAGCTACGCAGCGGCGTCGCTATGCCAAAATGGTCGAGTAAGACGCGTGAGTGCCGAGTGTCCTCGGCATAGACGACCGCCACGTTGCGCAACGTCGTGATGCCGCGCTCGCTGAAGTCGGCGAGGTTGCCGATCGGCGTCGCGACGATGAAGAGCGTGCCGGCCATGATTCCTAGGCCTCGAACGCCGCACGCACGAGCTCGATGCTCGGCGGCTCGCCGAGCACAATCCCGACGGCGTCGAAGCGCATCTCCGGCCAGGGCGCAGGCAGCGTCTCGAGGTAGTGCCGGGCAGCCCGGACGATACGTGCAATCTTCGGGCGCGAGATGGTCTCGAGCGGCGTGCCGAAATCGACAGTGCTGCGGCTTCGCACCTCAATGAAGCACAGCACCGCGCCATCGTAACCGATGAGATCAATCTCGCCGACTGCGCAGCGGTGGTTGCGACCGATGATGCGATAGCCCTGTGTCGCGAGGTATTCGGCCGCCGTGTCTTCGGCTCTCATGCCGCGTCGGGTCGTGCTCTCGCGTGCCTCACTCATGCAGCAGCCCCGCCGTCGAGGGTGACGTACTGTTCGGGCGCCATGCCCTCGGCCTGCGCCGTGACATAGAGCACCTGCGCGCTCTCGGCCAAGACATTGGCGCTCGCGTGCGCGAGCTTACCGCCGCCGTTGACGACCAGGGTCGGCATGCGCAGCGCGGCGGGACAGGCCGTCACGACCGAGCAGCGCAGCGCAGTGTAGAGGATCTGGCGATCCCCGGGCGACAGCGCGGCCCATGCCGTTGGTTCGCCGTCGCGCACGACGACGAGACTCGCGCCGCTGCCGAGGTCGAGCCCACCAAGGCGCCCCGCAGTCCAACCGGTGGAAATGCGCGACGCCTCGGTCGACAGCGCCGTCAGAAGCGCGTCGCGGCCGACGCTCAGCCAGGCGTTACCGGTCGCCACGAGGAGCGCCGCGAGCCAGGCGCGCGGGTCTGCTCCCGCACCCCCGGCTCCCATATCCGCGTCGCGCGGCGCCGCGAACGCGAGCGCTGCGCTCGGCGCACTGGCGGACGTGAGGCGGGCGCGCAGCAGCGCAGCTTCTTGGCGCAAGGCCGTGGCGTTACCCAAAGCGTTGAGCGTCGCGAGATCAGCCTCGAGCTTGTCGATGCGTGCATCGAGAGCGCGACGCTCGGCATGTAGGCCTTGCTGGCCATCCTCGGCCACGACGTGCGACACCGTCGCTGCGAGAACCGCGGCCAAACGCTCCTCGGCGGCGGCCCGCATCCCGGTGAGTTCCACCACATCGCGCTCGGCGACGATGCGCAATTCGAGCGCGAGCTTGTCCATCTTGTCGAGCTCGTCGGCATCGCGCGCCAGGATCTTAGCCCGGCGATCATCGAGCAGCGCGAGCAGTCGGCGCAGGCTCGCCTGCTTCTCGCGCGCGTGGAGGTGCAGCCAGGTGACGGCGGTGGCCGCGCCAAAGGCGGGAATGTCGAGCAGAGCGACCGAGCGCCATCTCGCCGCGAGGCCCGCTGCCGCCGCGATCGCTGCCGCGCCGAGCGCCAGCCCCGCCCACAGCCACGGGCTGCTCGCCAGTGGCGCCGGCGCGCGCGGCCGGCGCGCGGTGGCCGCTGCACGCTCATCGTCGATGCGCTTGCAGTCCGCATCGCGCCGGGAGCGCAGCTTGCCCGAGCGCGCGTAACGCTCGGCCAAATCGGAGGGCACGTTGGCCACATGGGCCATCGCCGCCTGCGCTGCGGCGAGCGCGGCGTCGGGATCGTTGAGGTGCAACAGCTGCTGGTCGAGCGCGAAGCGCTGCTTCTGCAAACCATCGAGCGAGAACTCGAGCTGCTCGGCCGCTGTGGCGTTGACGAGCAGGCCCTCGATCTCGGTGAGCCGCGCCGTCATCTCGGCAGGGCTCTGCACGTGCCCGGCGTAGGTCGGCGCGGGTGGCAAGGCGGCGCCGTCGTCCGAGCTCGCCGCGTCGGGCGGCGGCGTGGTCGGGTCGAGCACAAAGACGGCGCGAAAAGTCTTGGCGTCACATACGCCCGCTTGGCTCTTGAGCTGCGCACCCGCTTCGCGGGCGTCTTGTGAGACCGCAACGAACTCTTGCGTCGTCGGATCGTGCCGCCACAGGCGCGCTCGGCCGCTGATGAGATCCCGCGCCAGGCGCAACACGACGCCGCTATCGGCGGCGAGCAACAGCGCGCCCTCGGTCGTGGCCGTGCCCGCGGCGCGCAGGCTCTCAGCGTCCGGATCGTAGTCGGACGCGAAGAAGAGCTGCTCGATCCCGCGCACGAACGCGGCCTGCGCCGTGGGCGCCGCCACAAAGACGTTGAGCCCAGGCGCGAGGTTGAGCTTGAGGCTCGGCAGCAACCCGCACACGCCCTTGAGCGAAAGCTGCGAGAGGCGCACGCGTCGTGACGACTTGTGTTCTAGGCGCTCGGGGCCGCAGCGGCCGGGGCTTCGTCTTCGGTACGGGCGCTGCGATCACGTTCT
>Ga0315268_10000148_pt1 | contig 81683 bp, 61 predicted proteins | sample C1_top_MG_FD_204535 | JGI IMG/M metagenome (GOLD analysis project Ga0315268, IMG submission 204535) | Sediment microbial communities from Yellowstone Lake, YNP, Wyoming, USA - C1_top | ecosystem: Environmental > Aquatic > Freshwater > Lake > Sediment | place: USA: Wyoming | collected 2017-08-01
TAAGAAAATATTCGGCTCCGGCCTTAAGGGTGCGCTTGACTTCGGGCGACCGCTCCCTCTCCGGGATTTCGGCCAGAGCTTTCATAAGCTTAACCGCCCCTGAATGACAGGTATGTCTTCCCCAGCAAGTCTCTCGCTTTTCATAGGGCCAGCCTCTAGGCGCGAGGCGGATCCGGTCATCAAATCGGGCGTACTTCGTGATCCAATCGACGCCAGACCTTACCCGGGGATCGCCGAGATAGCCCAGGCGGATGAGACTCCAGACCATGTTGCCAGTTAGGCAAGGAATGACGGCGCTGTGGTATGCTCCCCCCGGTCCACCAAGATAGGCGAAGCCTCCGCTCCGCTTGTCCTGAGATGCGCGGAGGACGAAATCACCGGCGCTCTTTACCCGGGGATCATTTCCGTCAGCGCCCAGTTCGGCCAGGATAATAAGCTGCCAGACGGTTCCCTTGTATTTTGTGCGAATGTAGAAATCTTCACGTTTTTCCCAGTATCCACCCTTTTTTTGCCTGGAGAGGATTTCGGGAACCGCGCCTTTCTCCATGATGGCCTTCTTGGCTGCGGCCACCCGTTTGTCGCGAGGGGGGAAGCCCAAAATGTCGACAAGCGTAAAGGTGCGGACGGAGGGATTTTCTTCTTCAAGAAGCCAGGGCAGCGGATCATCCTTCAGAACGGAAGTCCTAGCACTCATCTGCGAGAACCTTCCTGAGGATTCGCATGGGCCCACTCGCTGACCGACCGACTGCTTTATCCCACGGCCTGCTTGGTTCGCTTAGGCGTCATCGGGGGCCGGAACAGGCGGACTCGGCTTTGAATCTCAGGATTGTGTTCGAGGCAATGCTAAAAATCTATCAGATGGTAATCATGGATGTCAATGAAGGAAAAATCAGGTGGAGCGGCAATTTCGGCCTGCCACTTGAGCGCGGAGGCTTGCAAACGAAGACGAATCTTCTTAGAATCACCTGAAAGGAAAAGGGCCTTCGCCTATTCCGAATTTTGAGATCAAAGGTAGGCAAAATGCATTTTAAGAAGCGGCGATTCCATCCGGGCTTTGTCTTTTTTCTCGGGCTGTTTTTATTTGCGACGGCTGCCGATAGCTCCGCCGCCGAAAAGCGGTTCGAAATCAGGCTGTACGGCGGAATTGGCTATCTCAGTTTAAACGAAATGAACGACGGCATTAGGGGTGCGCTCAACGATATGGCCTTCAACCGCAGCATGGCCGAAAACTCGGTTTACAATGACCTCCGGATGGGCACAGACTTCGGCGCCGATCTCATTTATTTTCTTACGCCGAAGGTTGGCATCGCGGTGGGTGGCGAATACATTCATGGGCGGAAATCGAGCCGGCATTCCTTTTCGGGAGGGGCGACCGGTTTCATCTCGGGCGAACCCATTCTCACCTCAATCCCGGTTAAGGCCGGACTGTTTCTGAAGTTGCGGCTCTCTGGAAAGCTGAATTTCACGGCCGGCGCCGGGGTCGGCTTCTACCATGTCAGCTTCGACAACACCTATGCCTGGGAAATAAAGGGAGTCGTGCCCCAGACGACGGAGAGGCTCAAATTTTCGGCTTGGCGGCCTGGGTTCCAGATGGGAATCGGGTTCGAGTACGCGCTCGGCCCCCGCCTGGCCGTGTTTTTCGAGGCCTTGGGAAGGCTGGCCAGAGTCAAGGGACTGAAGGACACGGTACAGTCCAACCAGAACGAGGCCAAATCCGCGACACTCTATTCTTTGGAACAACTCGTCGACACAACGTGGTTTCCCCTTCTCGATGCCATGCCGGCGGCTCCGACAGGAGAAGAATTTCGCAACGTGCGAGAAGCGGCGATCGACCTCGGCGGGGGCAGGGGCCTCGTCGGATTCGTCGTCCGTTTCTAGCGTCCGACGCGAGGTTTTTGGTTTTAAGATGTCACCTTTTCTTTATCGCTTGGTATAAAATAGGGACCAATCGACGATCACCCGGGAGACTTTTGAAGGATTCGGATATGAAAAAAATTCAGACAGGCAATGCGAAAAATTTAAGGCCTTCGCCCTATGATGCTCCAGAGCTCTATGACCTTCTTTTCGAGACTCTCGATTTCGATATTCCCTATTGGCTGGAAGTGGCACGCGAGGCAGGAGGGCCCGTTCTCGAGCTGGGTTGCGGGACCGGGCGCGTGCTTGTGCGCCTTCTTGAAGCGGGCGTGGATGCCGACGGGCTCGACTCGAGCTCACCCATGATTAAACGCTTTCGGGCTAAGGCTCGCGCCAAGGGATGGAAGAACCGCGCGGTCGTGGCCGATATGAGAAAGTTCACCTTGCGGCGCCGCTATGCGCGGATCATTTGCCCCTTTAACGGCTTCGCCCATTGCGAGACGACAGACGATCAGGTCCGCACGCTCCGTTGCTGCCGCGATCACCTGGAGCCTGGAGGCGCATTCGTCCTTCATATGTCATACCCCGGCCCTAAATACTGGACCGAACCCGACGGTGTTCCTGCTTTCGAGGCGGAAGCGAAAGATCCATCGACCGGCCGGACGATCCAGATGTGGGACACGCGAACCAAAGAGCCGATCGCCCAGATTCAGCAATCAGAAATCGAAATCCGGGAGGTCGACAATGCGGGACAAACAGCCGCTTCCCATTGGTTCGCCACAGCCCAACGATGGGTGTATCGCTACGAGCTCGAACTCCTCTTCCGCACAGCCGGATTCGGACGATGGACAATTTTGGGCGGCTTCGACGGCAAAGCTTTGACAGATCCCGAAGACCAGATGATCGCCTGGGCCTGGAGAAGATAGAAATTTGAAATAAGGACTTCGACATGGAGCCGAATTGAGCCGTTACGCAATTGGGATTGACCTGGGCGGGACGAAAGTCGAAGCCTGCCTTGTCGACGAAAGCCGGAAGATCCTGGTTCGCAAGCGTCGGCCGTCCGAACCTCATCTCGGGCGTGAAAAGGTCGTCGCCAACATCATCGAGCTCGTTATCGACACGGCGGGCGGCGCGCCTTACGAGGCCATCGGCATGGGGACCCCCGGAACGTACGACGCCTCCGACGATATCATGTACGGCGCTCCCCACACTCCGCTCTACGAGAAGCCCGGCCTTGTCAGCCTGCTCGGCAGGAGGCTCTCGGTCCCCCTCATCATCGAGAACGACGCCAACTGCTTGGCCTTGGCCGAGTTCTTCGCCCAGTGTTATGGAAAATACGACACGGTGATGGCCGTGATTCTAGGAACTGGGATGGGCTCGGGCCTCATCCTCGGCAATAAGCTTCACCGCGGCCCGCACGGAAATGCGGGGGAAATCGGGCACTCGTCGATCGATATCAACGGCCGTCTCTGCGAATGCGGCCGGAGGGGCTGCGGGGAGGCTTACCTTTCCGGGCCCAGCTTAACGCGCCGCTATAAGGAGCTCTCCGGCGAGATCCTGGCCCCGCAGGAGATCTACGGACGGTACGAGAGAGGGGAAACGAATGCCATCCTCCTCTTTTCCGATTCCTGCCGCATCATGGGCGAGCTCTTCGCTAACTGCGTCAACATCCTGGACCTTCAGGCTATTATTCTCGGCGGCGGCGTCTCAAACATCCCGCTCTGGTATAAAAATGTCCCGCCCCACATGGATAAGGCCATCTTCGGCATCCCGAGAAGACGGATTCCCATCCTCAAGGCGGCGCTGGGGGATTCAGCGGGAGTCCTCGGCGCGGCTTACCTCGGCCTCCGCGCTATGGGTCTGATGGAGTTCTGATAAAAAGGAGGGGGGCTGGGATGAAAAGCAAGGAGAAAAACTATGGTGGATACCGGACTTAAAGGCAAAGTTGCGTTTATTACGGGAGCGAATCACGGCATCGGAGCCGCTGCAGCCGCAGCGTTCGCTCGCGAAGGGGCGGACGTATTCCTGACATATATGCGACTTGATGCGGAGAAGCATGGCGCGAAAGGCCCGCGGGCCGGCGAAGTTGAGTCGGAGCCCGGCCCCAGCCGCTATTATGGAATTCTCGCGCGCGGCGCCGAGGACGTCATCCGCTCGATTCGTGGTCTGGGAAGCCGCTGTCACGACCGCGAAGCGGATTTGTCAGAACCCGATAATATCCCCCGCCTGATGGACGAAGCGGAGAAGGCTCTCGGGAAAGTCGACATCCTGGTCAATAATGCGGCTCACGACCGGCCTGACTCATTTCTGCCGCCGGGAGAACTCCCCGAGAATGGCTTGTTCGGGGGTGACTATTCGCTGCGCACAATTTCGGCCGCTTCCCATGACGAGCACTTTGCGGTCAACTGCCGCGCCGCGGCCCTGCTCATAGCTGAGTTTGCCCGCAGGCACATCGCCAGGAAAGCGAGCTGGGGACGGATTATCAACATTAGCACGGATGGGGCCTCGGGGCATGGCTGGAATGTTTCATACGGCGCCAGCAAATACGCAGGCGAAAGCTATGCCAGGGCCGCCGCTGCGGAGCTCGGTCCTTTTGGAATCACAGTGAACGTTATTTCTCCAGGGGCCGTTCAAACCGGCTGGCTGCCTAAAGATGCCGCCGAAGCCCTGGCCAGGACTTATCCGTTGCGCCGGATCGGGACCCCGGACGACATTGCCGCGGCCGTCATCTTCTTCGCTTCCAGGCAGGCGGACTGGATCACCGGGCAAGTGCTCTATGTCGGTGGCGGGAATCGGATGTAGGCCTGGGCTCTGTGCGACTTCTGGTCGTTTTCTATCTGCTAGAAGGTTCGGAGCGTTTCGCCAGCGCTATCCATTTATTCAATGTTAGAAATAGGCTTGATGATTCTAAATGTCAGAGTCCCTTTTAAGACATTCGCATCGGCGTCCTTGAGTTTAATTCGGACATCATAGTGCATGGGCCGCGCCGTCTGGGCTAAGGAAACGCCGTTGACAATGGCCCCGAAGCCTGTGGGTTCGATGCATCTCAACGATGCCTCCGTGATTTCGTCGGGGCGGAGCCGGAAGATCCTCGAGTAACCCTGGCAGAAGAATGATTTCTCTGATTCAAAGTAACACGTCAATTCCAGGTCCTCGATCATCGACGAAGAGTCGTTCTGGATAAGCGTCTGCAAGACCGGGACATACAGCTCTCGGGGTCCCACATTCCGCATAATGTAGCCCGATTCCGTAACGACGACACGGACCGAATCCAGCAATTGCCTGGTTTTCTCCGTGATTTGTTTTAAGTCCCGTTTTTCTTTTCCTGTATGGAGGTTAGAGAGAAGGCCGAAAAGGACGAGAGCCAAAACAAAAACAAGAATGGCCGGGATGACGAAGAGATATCTTTTAATTCGTTCCGTGGGCCGGCTTTTCTGGACGTACTCTTTAAGCATTTGCTCGAGAAAACTCCCCAATGAAAGTGCCCAAGCGGAATACCCTCTTCCCCTTGAGAATAGTCCAATCCTTAAGGCAGCGCAAGCCAAAGAGTCTGGCGGCCTGACGCGCTTGACTTCACTCCTTCCGCCGAATTATAAATATCTTATCGCTCCCAAGGAAATCACGCAGGTCCCATGTCTATAACCGGCCAGACGCTTCTTCATTATCGGATCCTTGAAAAGATTGGCGAAGGCGGAATGGGCGTCGTCTATAAGGCGCTCGATACTCACCTCGACCGTCATGTCGCCATCAAGGTCCTGCCGCCAGATAGAATCGCCGATCCCGAGCGCCGCCAGCGATTTGTCCAAGAGGCTAAAGCCGCCTCTGCGCTCAACCACCCCAACATCATTGTCGTGCATGACATCACCGAGGACCGGGGGGTGAATTTTATCGTCATGGAATACGTGGAAGGGAAAACACTTGATCAACTGGTCGGCCGCAAAGGATTGAAGCTCAATGAAGCGCTCGGCTATGCCGTACAAATTGCCGATGGGCTTGCTAAAGCGCATTCGGCCGGGATTATCCATAGGGACCTGAAGCCGACGAACATCATGATCACGGCTGAAGGACGAGTCAAGATCCTAGATTTCGGCCTGGCCAAGCTAACGGAAGAGGGTGGGGCTGAGGAATTCGGTCCCACGCGCACCCTGGGCCGCCCCGAGAAACCGCGCACCGAAGAGGGCTTCATCGTCGGCACGGCGGCCTACATGTCGCCAGAGCAGGCGGAGGGCAAAAAGGTCGACGCGCGCACCGATATTTTTTCGTTCGGCGTCGTGCTCTACGAAATGCTTACTGGTCAAAAAGCTTTTAGCCGCGATACAAAAGTAGCAACGCTGGCGGCCATCCTCCGTGAAGATCCGAAACCGGCCAGTCAAATAAATGAGGCGCTTCCGCCCGACATTGAGCAGATTTTGGTGCGCTGTCTCCGCAAAGACCCGCAGCGGCGGTGGCAGAACATGTCCGACCTTAAAGTCGTCCTTCAGGATTTGAAGGAAGATTCGGAATCCGGAAAGCTCCGCGCTCCTCAAGCGGCCGTTGCCCGGCGCCGAATACAGCCATTCGTCTGGATAGGTTTGGCAACCCTAGTATTCGCCGCAGCGATCCTGGTATGGATTTTCTTCCCGAGAGCCGCAGGCCCGCCGCAGTTCGAGATCACCCGCCTGACCTTTGATTCAGGCATGACCTGGTTTCCTTCTTTATCCCCGGACGGGAGAATGTTTGCCTACGCATCAGACCGGAGCGGCCACGGCGATCTCGATATTTGGATTCAGCAGACCGCGGGAGGGACGCCTCTAAGATTGTCGACCGACTCCGCCGATGATCGTTCCCCGTCCTTCTCTCCTGACGGCTCCAAGATTGTATTCTATTCCGAGCGCGAAGGGGGCGGGCTCTATGAGGTCGGCACCTTGGGCGGCCAGGAGCGCCGCATCGCAGACCACGGCCGTCATCCTCGTTATTCCCCCGACGGACTATGGATTTCTTGTATGGAGGTCCCGGCTTCCCTGGATACGAGTCTGAATAAAATGTTCCTCGTTCCAGCCCGGGGAGGGACTCCGATTCCTTTTCAGCCGGAGTTTTCCGTCGTTGATTTGGCCGCTGGTTCGGCTCCGGTCTGGTCATCCGATGGAAAATATATTATTTTCAACGGCCGGCGGGCGGACGATCCAACGAGCCTCGATTGGTGGGTCGCGCCTGTCGCGGGAGGCCTGGCTGTCCGCACGGGCGCTCATCGCAGCCTGTCCCTGCCTCCGGTCTGGCATAGCCCCCAATCTTGGGCGGGGTCTTATATTTATTACTCGACCGGAACGACCGTTGAAGGAGTCAATATTTTCCGTACGCAGATCGATAGAAAAAGTTGGCAAGTCAGCGGGCCAGCCGAGCGGATCACGTCAGGGGCGGGAATGCAATACCAAACATCGGTTCTTGGGGACGGCCGGCTTGCTTATGCCAACCTCAATTGGATTGCGAATATCTGGACCCTTGAAGGCAAACCAAATCTTGGCCAAATCAGCGCGAAACCGGTTCCTGTCGCCCAGGACCTCCTGGCTAAATTCAATCCCAGCCTCAGCCGAGATGGTTCCAAGATGGCTTATAGCGCGTTTGGCGGTTTTAAAACAGGCCGCATTGAGATGCGGTTGAAGGACCTGGCGACCGGAGAAGAAAAAGCATTTCCATTGAGCGCCGATCGATTCGGTCAGACGCCGCGGATAAGCCCCGACGGTAGCGTCCTTTCTTACCGTGATCTCGTTGAAGGCAAGTTCCGGACATTTTTAGTGACCAGAGGGGCCCCCGCCGGCCGCGATATCTGCAACGCTTGCCTCATCCTTGGATTCTTTGCAGACCCAAACTTTGCCCTCATCCTGGAAAACGGCCGGCAGCTCTTGAAATACAATATTGCCGCGGCAGAAAAGCTGCCCATCCTGGATGCCGGCGCGGGCAGGATAAGGGAACCCGCACTGTCGCCCGATGACCATTGGGTTGCTTTCGTCCTCGATAAACCGGATGGAAGGGCCGCTTTGTATATAGCCTCTCTGGCTGGAAACCCGGCTCTAGAAAAAGACTGGATCCTTCTTTTTGAGGAGGATCATTATCTGGGTTCGCCGGCCTGGTCTTCCGATAGCAGCCGACTTTATTATCTTTCAGAAAGAGACGGCCCTTGCTCAATCTGGACCCAGAGACTCGCCCCCCTATCGAAAAAGCCGGATGGGAAAACCGAGAACGTTTATAGGCCCTCGTCCAGCCGGTTCCAATTGAATTGGCCGCGGGGCAACGGCACCCTAACCGTCGCTGATGACAAGCTGGTCATATGGGCGGGCGAGGGGACGGGCAATATCTACCTCGCGACGCCGAAAAAGCGAAAATAAAGGGGGGACGCGTCTTAGATCCCGCCGATGTTCTGTTTGGTTCTTGATTCTTCAAACCTAATTTTAAAGGATGTCCCATCCTGCCGGCAAAGCTCAATGTGGCCGTTCAGCTGATCGACCAACATCGTGATAATCTGCATCCCCAAGCTCTCTGTCTTGCGGAAATCCAAGTCTTCCGGGAACCCTATACCGTTATCGCTGACGGCTAAAACATATTGAAAGCTCCCTGCGCCGAGAAGTTCGATGTGAATCTCGCCATTCCTGCCGTTGGGAAAGGCATGCCTCAGGGCGTTGGAGATAAGCTCGTTCACGATCAACCCGCAGGGAATGGCCGTATTAATATTCAAAAATATTCTTTCCATATCCATCCGGAGCTGAATGGCCTGGGGCTGGATCTGGTAGAATTGGAACAAATGAAGCGTCAGGCTTTGGATGTATTGAGAAAAATCAATATGGGCCAGGTCCCTGGATAAATACAATTTCTCATGGACAAGGGCCATGGCCCGGATCCGCCTCTGACATTCTTTCAGCAGGCTGACGGCCGATGAATCCTTGATATTGGACATCTGAAGATTCATCAAGCTCGACATAATCTGCATATTGTTTTTAACTCGATGATGGACCTCTCGCAAGAGAACTTCTTTTTCGCCCAGAGACGCTTTGAGCCGTTCTTCCGCCCTTTTGCGTTCGATGGCCATCGCCGCCTGGGATGAAACGAACATCAGGATATTCTTATCGTCTTCCCCAAACCTTATGTTTTCCGTATAGTTTTGAACAACCATGACCCCAATTGTCTTATCCTCTGTTTTCAGGGGAACTCCCAGCCAATCAACGGCCGGTGTTCCGATCAATTCAACGTGATTGCGTTTTTGGAGCTCTTCGAATTTTTTCGGAGAACTCAAGAGAGGCTCTCCCCGGCGGAGGACGTATTCCGTGAGCCCTTTGCCAATTTTTTTAGGGGCAGGAGGCGAGTCAAATTCGTCCCTAAAATAAGGAAAACTGAGAATCCCATTTTCAGAATCATAGAGAGCGATGTAAAAATTCTTGGTGGGGATCAATTCCGTGACGACGCTGTGGATCAACTGGAAAAGCTCATTCAGGTTTAGCGTCGAACTTGCCGCTTCCGAGATTTTATAGATGGCATTTTTGAGTTTTTCTGATTGTTTGCGTTCCGTGATGTCCCTGGCGATTCCTTCGATGGCATACGGCCGTCCGTTGCGATAAATGATTGAGCCTTGAGTCTCGATGTCGACGTATTCCCCATTCTTGCGCTTGACCCGATATTCCGTGGGAACCCTTTGCTGACCTTTCTCTTTGAGCTCGAGAATCGACTGGAAGGCCAAAGGAATTTGGTCCTGGCTCAGAAGGGAGGCAAAATTCAGAGACCGTATTTCGTCTCTCTCGTAGCCGAGAAGCGCCAACGCGGCCGGATTGGCATCGATGAAATTCCCTTCGAAATCGTGGATGTAGACGCAATCCAGCGAACAGTCAAACAATGTCTTGTACCGTTCTTCGCTATCCCGCAGGGCCGCTTCAGCCATCTTGCGCTCCGTAATGTCATCAATGATGCCGTCATAATAGATGACCTTTCCGTACTCATCTTTGATGGCCACGGCAGAGACGGAGCCAATGAAGGGCGTCCCATCTTTTTTCTTCAAAGGCAGTTCTTCGTTTCTGACGAATCCTTCCTTGAGCATCTTGTCATTGAATTTATTTCTGTCTTCCGGGTTTTGATATAAGTCAGCCACATTGATCGCCAGGAAATCCTCTTTATTCTCATAGCCAAACATCCTAATGCAGGCCGGATTGGCCTCGAGGAACCGGCCTTTTGGTCCGACCGTATTTCTGTAGACTCCGGCGTTGACATTGTCTGTCAGCGTTCGGAATTTCTCCTCACTTTCACGGAGGGCCTGCTCGGCGTGCTTGCGCTCGGTGATATCCAGCACCTGGGCGACCGTTTGGATCTTTCCCTTCGAATCTCTGGTCACCGAGGTGCTCACTTCCAGATGCCTTTTTTCTCCATCCTTCCGAACAAAGTTCAGCTCATAGCGGGGAGGAATGTTCTCTCCTTTTTGCCGGCGAAGATAGCGTTCGATGACAATTTGTTGGCTTTCAGCGTCGAGAAATTTCCGAAAATCCTGGCCGATGATCTCCTGGCGAGAATACCCCAGCAGCTGGTAGAGCTCGTTATTACAATAGATGAGCCGAAAGGCATCATCTATGATAAAAATCCCTTCATGGGAGTGTTCGACCACAGACCGAAATCGCTCCTCGCTTTCTTGCAGCGCCTCTTCGGCTTGCCCGTTTTGAGCTTTGATGATCTCCAGTTCCATAATCCTGTGGCGTAAATCCTGGATCTCCTTGATCATCTCTTTCTTGGTTTTATATTCGTCTTTCATTTTTTATGACTCTTTGAACTCAGAGCGATACCTTTCTTCCTTGAGATTTAGATATATTTAAAAAAATGAAATCACCCTTAAGAATGAAAAAAGAGGTGATTTTTTGACCGCCTCTATCCCCTGGAAAGAGGGGGGCCGTCCTAACGGAAACGAGGTCTCCGACTCGAAATTTGTTTATCGACGCCGAATTTTTAGGGAGAACGGCGGAACGCAGGCCGAAGCGATGGGAATCGAACTCCGGAAGTGTCTTTAAAAGAGGAACTGAAAAAATTAAAGAGTCTGAGTTTCTCAGGCAAGCTGCCGGGCCTCCATGTAAAACCGCTTCTCCCAGGCCTCACCCATGGAAAATGTCTTGCGGGGTAGAACGCCATCCAGGATGACGGTCTTGAACAGGTCGGTCTTTTTCATGGCTGGAAGGTAAAACGCCATATTCCGGGGTTTCGCGCCGAGTTCGGCTGTGGATTCCGTGCCGTGGACATAGTCGATTTCTTTCGCGCCTTTGTTTTTCATAAAAACATCCAGGGCGTTCTGGAGCGTCCCGACCGGAAGATTGGATTCGGGGCTCTTGACTTCGAGGATTCCGAAGCCGGTGGGGCTGATGACGCCAATTTTATGAGAACCCTCGCTTTGTCCATCGACCGCGGCCTTCATCTCGGCCAGGCCGGCCGCGCTCGAATAGCCGCACCTCCCAGAATAAAAAGCAAAAATCTCCTGGACCGCGTCCTTGCCTGCCGCGATCTCAAAGAGAACCCGATGGATTGGCTCGAAGACGAGGGCCTCGTCATGGAGGTTGACAAGCTCGACCATGGCGTAACGAATCGAAGAGCTCATGAGTATGCTCATATCCGGAGCCGCTCCCTTGGCCTTTTCCCAAATCGTCTTGGCCGTGGCCAGGGAATGGTTTCCATCCCCCATGGCGAAGAGGAGGACCGGAGTGCCAGGCTTCAATGCGTATTTTTTGAGGAAATGAGACGGGTTGGCCAGCGCTTTGAGGTTATTGAGGATCCCGGTCTCGAGCGCCGCATCGTTAACCCGGTAGCCGGCAAGATGACCCGAGCGCATCATCAACTCGAAATCGTAGAGTTTTTCGAGGGCATCCTTCTTTTCCGCAAGCGGGCCGATGACCGTATTTTCGGGGTCGTCGATCAGAACCATGATATGGGGAAGCTCGATGGGAGCGCCCTCCCGGATCCTCACCCGCGGCGGGATTCTTTCGAGGATCGTCCCTTCCGTCGCCCGGATCAGGCTGGTCGAGCCCTTTCGGAAATTGTAATGTTCGAGGTCCAGGCAGACCATCAGACCTTTTCGGGTATGCTCGCCCACTTTCCGTTCGACATAAACGAATCCCTCGTGTTCTTTAAAAAGCCCTTGCTCGAGATAGCGTTTCATGTGTTGCCGGATGCGGGCGATCCTGGCTTCGGGGTTTTTCTCATTGAGAAAGGCTTCCGGGAAAATGAGGTTGAGCGTGGAAGGCGATGATCCGACATATTCTTTGACCTTTTGCCAGTATTTCGGGTCTGAGGTGAACTGGTCGCAGGCGATGACCGCCCACCTGCTCAGGTCCGTGCCGGCTTTGGGAAGAAGAGTTTCTGGAATTCCCAGGGCGATGGATTCATCCGTTCTCATATGTTCTCCTTATTATTCATAAGAGATCTTTTTCGGGTCAGCTTGGGCCGGGTCGCGGAGGAAGGCGCCGATTCCCTCTTTTATGATCTCGGCATATTTGGGGACGTTTTTCATGACCACCGCTTTGTCGGCATGGTCCTCGGACCAGACGTTGAGGACCTGGAGGATCGTAGAACAGTGCCTCCCCACGCGGATGTCGATCGGCCAGCCTTTTTCGTCGATTTTTTCGAAAAGAAGGCCGCGTTTTCCCGCCTTGACCACGAATTCATCCTTTCCCTCGAGCAGGAGCCGGGCATCCGTCCGGCCGCGCGTGGCATCCAAAAAGGGCTCCGGAGATTCGAAGAGGAGTGAAATGGCATCCGTATTGTCTCCGATTTCGCGATGAGAAAGGCCGTGCAGCGCTTTGGGTGAATTTTCCATGCCCAGCTTGAATTCTTCGCTGGAGATGATCATGGACGCCATGGCGGCCAGGTCCTGGCCCTTCTGGTGGGTCACGATCACGCTGATCACGGGATACTGCAGTTCCGCTTCATGGAGGTCCATGACGATATCGACCTTTTCTTTTTTGATGAGTTGGATGAGAGCGTAGCAAGTTTTTTCGGTGAGCGTGCCATTCGCGCGCCCCGGAAAGGCGCGGTTGAGATTCCGGATGTCCACATAGGCCAGCTCCTGGCGGCTGGGGTAGTGGACATAAACTTCGGGATCCGGCCATTGGTCAAGGGGATTTGACCAGCGATCGCCCGTCCGGAACTTCTGGCCCCCCCAGGCCGTCGGAATCGTGTAGTCCGGCGGATAGGCGCCGCCCAGCCTTGTCGCCGTCGTGCCGCTCCGATTGGCCGAGTTCAGGACGAACACGCGTCCTTGTTCCACCACCGCGTTTTCCGTCAGGATCCAGGTTGTCAGCCGGCCTGCGGGCTCTTCCGGATGCGTACCGCCCAGGACAAGGATCGACCCACCGCTCTTTGCCCCTTCCAGCACATAGACGTTTTCGTCGTTCGCCGTTCCCTTGATGGCGGGAAAGTATTCGCCCAGTTTTTTCACCTGGGTGACGCCGGGGCCAAGCACGACCGGTTCCCTGAGGTGTCGGCTCCGATAAAAGCTCAACCCGGAGAAAAAGGCCAAGACGGCCCCCAGCCCGAAGATAACGATTTTTCGGATCATGTTTTCCCTTCTCTCATTTCAGCCGGAGCAGCCGCAGGAGAAACGGAATGAGGATGATGATATAGAGCGCTTCCTCCTGCCATTTCTTGCTCTTAAGGATATTCCAGATTATGAGAAACGCCGAATAGGCCACGAGGAGATAATAGAGAATCGTGATGATCATGTTCGTTATCCCTTAAAAGACCGTTAAAAAGCCCAATTTTTTGCTGAAGACGACCATCAGCGTTCCCACCAGGATGATCAGGATGGCCGGGACGATGCAGTATTTCAGAAATTTTCCATATGGCTCTTTCATCCCGATCGTCGTCACGGTCAGCCGCCCGATGATGGCCGTTGGGGGAAGGGCATCGCCCAGCGGCCAGATGATGCTCATCCCGGCCAAGGCGACGATTGGATTCAATCCGATTGTATTGAAGAGGAGGACGAGAGGAACGCCGAGCACCGGCGCCGCGCCCCACATCAGGACAGTCTCGGAGACCGGAAGCGTGATAAAGAGAGTCAGGATGACAACCATGACGGGCAGCGTGACGGTCGTCACGGCAATCAAGCCCCGAACGCCCGTCAGCGTCATGATTTGGACAAGCACTCCGACGCAGGTCAGGGTCCCGATAAGAGGAAGAAGCTGATGGACGGTCTTCCTCGAGATTTCCAGGATATTTATTTTTCGGGGAGAAAGAGCTAATGTGATCGCCGCCGACACGCAGAAAACGAGCGGCAGCCCCATGATTGGAAATGAGAACGGCCAGATGCGGCCGGAGACGACCAGGATCAGAAAAACCAGGAAGGGGAGAATGACCTTGAGCCAATTCATCCTGGCCGGCGCTTCCGGAAGTTCTTTGAGGGCCTGCTCGAGGTCGGCGGGCTTGGCCTTCCAACCGAGGATAAAAATTGTCAGGAGGGCTAAAAGCAGGCATGGCACCATTAAGGGGAGAAAAAATCCTACATAGGGCATATTCACGCCGGCGGCCGTGAGCATGGCCCAGAGGCTGACGGGCGGCGCGGCGGCGCTGAGCCCGGCGATGAGGAAGATAATGGCGGCTGCTTTGGGCTTGGAAAGGCCCATGTAACCGAGAACTGTCGCGACCATGCCGCCGACAATCAAAACCGTTACGCTTCCCGCGCCGGTCAGCATCCCGGGAATGAGAAGCAGGACGGCCAGCAGGACGAATAGAAGAGATTTCCGGCGATGAAATCTTTGGAGGATCCTGCGAACGACAAACGCCACGCCTCCAGATTCCTTGAGGAAATTCATGAACAGAGTGGCCGTGATGAAGATCAGGCAGATGTCGAGATAGGTGAACGCCCCCTCCACGATATGGCGTGCGGGAAAGCCGGCCCCTCCGACCAGTCCTCCGACCAGTGCGGCGGCGAAGATACTCAGCTCGGTGGAGATCTTGAATGCTTTGGCGATGATATAAGCCGCCACCATGGCAGCCAGGATGATTGAGGCCGAGGCGGTCATGCTCATGGACCCGGGCTCCTTTCGGCGATGAACAAGCTTCTACTGTAGATGAAACATGGCGAATTTTCAATATTCGCGTATTTACTTGTCGGACGAAAAAATAGAGAATATCGCTCTTAAGGAGGTCAGGATGAAAAAGATATGGACTGCCATCGCCCTCATGATCATTTCCGCGAATTTTATTTCCGCCCAGCCGGAACAGGCCCTTCCCAAAACGCTTCTTCCCCTTAGCCTACTCCGGGAGATCCTCAATGAGGCCTCTGGGGATCTGGCCTTGCAGAACGAAATCTATCTCGCCGGTGTCAACCGCAACCGCCTTTCCGAAGAATATGCGACCGGCTATTTCGAGCCGAAATTCCTGATCGAGCGGCTCAAGGAATATGGCATTATGGAAGCCCGGATCATTGATCTCCCGACGCGCAGCCCCCAGACATGGGATGCCGAAATGGGCGAGCTCTGGGTTCTCAAACCTTATAAACGCAAGATCGCCGACCTCAAAGAAATCGCTGCTTCTCTCTGCGGAGGGAGCGCATCGACGGACACGACCGCCGAGCTCGTCTACGTCGGCCCGGGCAACAGAAAGGAATATTACCAAGGGAAAGACATCAAAGGAAAAATCGTCTTGGTCAACGGCCCTCCCGAGTTGGCCCGATCATTCGCCGTTGAACAAAACGGAGCCTTGGGCCTCGTCGGCTACAGCTCCAGCCATCCGGAGTATGATCCGGACGAGGTCGGCTGGAGCTCGATCCGAACCGGGGAAAAGGAAAAGAAGACATTCGGCTTCATGATTTCGACGCGATTGGGAAACGACCTGCGCGACATGCTCGAGCGCGGCCAGAAGATCGAATTGAGGGCGATCGCCAAGTCCCAGATGGTTTCTTCTAAAGAGCAGATGGTTGATGCCCTGATCAGAGGCAAGGAATTTCCGGATGAGGAGCTTGTCTTCACGGCCCATCTTTATGAAGGATTGGCCAAGCAGGGCGCCAACGACGATATCAGCGGCTGCGTCGCCATCCTGGAAACGGCGCGCGTCCTCAAAAAGCTCATGGACGACGGAAAAATTCCGCCGCTGCGGAGGTCGATCCGATTTTTATTCGTGCCAGAAATTTCAGGTACGGCGGCCTACCTCAAGAAGTTTCCCGAAATCGCCAAGCGGTTTTTCGCCAATATTAATGAGGATATGGTGGGTGAAGGGCTGATTAAGAATCTGAGCTATTTCAACCTGGAGCAGACGCCGTGGTCCCTGCCGACGTATTTGAACGATGTCATTCGTTCCCTGGTTGAATGGGTGGGGGCCACGCAGCAAAACGAAGGCCGGGAGGCGGCCCTTCCCATCTGGTCTCCCACCGGAAGCCGGGATCCTTTTTACTATCTTGTCACGGCCTTTTCCGGCGGCAGCGACCACATCGTTTTTGTCGACGGCGGCGTCCGGGTGCCCGCCGTGATGTTCATCGTCTGGCCGGACATGTGGTATCATTCGAGCGGCGACACGCCGGACAAATCAGACTCCACCCAGCTCAAGAGGGTCGCCTTCTTGGGCGCGGCATCGGCCGCCCTTCTGGCCAATGCCGATTCGCCCGAGGTCGAGAAAATGATCGGCGAAGTGGGAAACCGAGCGTTGGCCAGAATCGGCGTCGAAGTCGCCAAAGCCGAGGGTCTCATCCAGGCCGCGGCCAAAGATAAGGTTCAGGAGACCTTGAAAGACGCTCAAAACGTCGTCAGCCAGGCCTTTGTCAGGGAATCCGACACCCTGGCCTCTCTCCGCTTCTTCATCAAAAAGAGCGCCGAGCTCGAGAATTTGCTCAAGCTTAAGCTTAAGATGCTCGAAGACCAGAGGGCACCGTTCCTCCAGGGAATCGAGGATGTCTATAAATATCGCTGCCTCAAGGAGAACGTTAAGCCGCAGAAACCCAGCCTAACAAACGATGAAGTCCGACTCAGCAAGCTTGTCCCCGTCCGGACGGAAAAGATGCAGGGCTATTTCGATGCTTTCGCCTTCTACCAGAGGATGCGGGAGATGAAAGAAAACGCGCCGGTCCGCCTTGGCCAGGCCGAATCGGAAGTCCGCAACTTCATCGATGGGAAAAAGAGCATCCTGGAAATCCGCAACGCCGCCTCGGCGGAATTCGAACCGCTGCCACTCAAAAATGTGGAAGATTATATCAGGTTCCTGGAGAAGATCGGGTTCGTGACGCTCAAACAAAGATAAGGACGCGGCGGAGCGATCGTTATTTAAACAGCGCTTCGATTTCCTTGGCCAGATCGAGGTTCTTTTCGATCTCGATCAGCGGGATTTTTTTCTGTTTGGCGATGACGGTGAACCGGCTGTCCGAATTCCCTTCTTTGTTGATGAGGAGAATGTCCGATTTCGGGGCGACGGCATCGATGCTGAGCTCATCGGTGTTATCCCCGGCTTCGGCGCCCTGGGCCCGCCGCTTCATGCCCCCAACGTGGGCGCCGACGACGGTGATCTTCTCCCGCTTGGCCGCGTCGATGAGCTCCGTCGTCCGCTTGATTTCGTCATCGATCGAGATGCCCGCGGCGCCCATGCCCTTGAGGCTGGCGCCCATCAGAATGATGAGAGTTTTATACGGCGTCCCGCCGCTTTTTTTCTTGGCGATATCCTGGGCCGTGGCCAAATCAATCAAGTCGTAGGGGATTTTGGCCTTCTGGATCATGACTTTCAGCATGGATATTTCGGGGCCCTGGCCGCAGGCCGTGAGCAGAATCGGCGGGCTGGCTTTCACGGCTTGGGCTTGGGCGAAGGCTGGGGAATACGTTCCGGCCAGGACAAACAGAATCAAAGAGAGAAGAGAAACTATCCGCAATGTCGTTTTCATGGGCAGGCTCCTTGATGGGGATTTCGGCTCATTCCCCCATATCGTAACGGAATATCGAGGTCAGGTCAAATTCCTGGAAAATTCACTGCTGGAAGAATACAATGGCGGCGGACGCCCGGCCCCAAGAAGCGGTCGGCAGGGCGCCCAAATAAGAAGGCGCGGTTTTTCGGGAGGCGAGAATGGAGTATCGATTCTTAGGAAAAACCGGGATCAAAGTGTCATTCCTCGAATCTGGGCGTCATTACCTCCAGCCCTCTCGGCGGGGGGCTTCTCGCGGGAAAATACGGGGTTGGAAAAAGGCCGGATTCCGGGCGATTGATCGAAAACAAAATGTACCAGACCCGCTACAGCCTGGATGGGATGTTCGAGACAGCCGACCGCTTCACGGAATACGCCCGGAAAAATAACTTTGACCCGGCGGCCCTGGCCATCGCCTGGGTGGCCGGACATCCGGGCGTGACGGCGCCGATAATCGGCGCACGCAATATGGACCAATTGAAGACCGCGGTCAGGGCGGCCGATATCAAAATGACAGCCGAGTTGCGCGCGGGGATTTCGGCGCTTTCTCCGGAGCCTGCCCTGGCGACCGACCGCAATGAAGAACGCACGCCGTTCAATTACAGAATGAGGTAAATTTCACAATCCAGGCTGGCGGCCGCGGGCGGCACGGCCGTCTCCGCGGCATTTAGCCGAGCAGGGTTTCCATCGTCTTGGCGTTCGCGACGGCGAATGCCTGATAATCGTTATTGAAATAGATGAAGCATTCTTTCGCCTGGATCGTTTTGATCGAGGCGGCCCATTTTTTAAGCTCCTCATCCGAGTAATTGTGCCGATGCTCGCCGGTCAGGCCGTGGAAACGGACATAGGCCGTTTCCGTGGTTTCAATGACTGTTCCAGGTACCTTGGCCGAGGAGACGATGCAGAACGAGACTTTGGCCGACCGAAGCAGCTCATAGACGGCTTCTTGATACCAGCTCTCGTGCCGGAACTCGATGACATTTTTATAGTCCGGGGAGAGCGTTTCGAGAAAGCCTCCGAGAAGCTCGAGGTCGAAATGGATGGAAGGCGGGAGCTGGAAAAGAATGCATCCCAGCCTCTCCCGCAGTGAGTTGGCCAGGAGATAGAAGTAATGGACTTCGTGATGGACATTCCTGATTTTTTTGAGGTGGGTGATTTGGCGGTTGGCCTTGAGGGTGAAGGTGAAGCCGGGCGGCGTTTTATCGAGCCAGCCGGCCAGCGTCTCCGGCTTCGGAAAGCGATAAAAGGTCATGTTGATCTCGACCGTGGAGAAGTTTTGAGAGTAAAAACTCAGCCAGTCTTTGGACGGGAGATCTTCGGGGTAAAAATGGCTGACCCATCCCGGATAGCTCCATCCCGACGTTCCCAAATGAACGATCATGGGTTCAACTTTTGTCGCTTATAATGTAAAACAAACGTCCGGCGATTTCAAATTTGCGCCGTCCTGGCTTGAAATTTCCGGAGTTCTTGCATACCATGGGGCCGGGAGCGTATGAGCACATTCGGCCTGATCGGAACCATCACCTCCGATACGATCACGCGGGAGGACGGTCCCGCTTTGACAGGACTGGGGGGAATCCTTTATCAGGCCGCCGTGCTCTGCGGCTTAGCGGAGGATGTCCTCCTTTATTCAAACTGCGGGGCGGAGCTTGAAACCGAAGTGCGGTCTCTCATCGGGGCCTGGCCGACGCTTTGTACCAACGGGCTGGAGTTTGTCCCGGGGCCCGGCAATCGAGTCTTCCTCCGTTACTCCGGACATCTCAAGGAGAGGGAAGAAGTCTTGGAGTTCGTTGTCCCTCCTCTCGATGCGTCCAGAGTCCTCCCCGACCTGGATCAACTCGACATGCTCTTGATGGTTTTTAATTCGGGATTCGATATGACGTTAGATGACTGGCGGAAGCTGGCCGCCGCGGCGTCCTGCCCGACTTGGCTTGACATCCATTCCTTGACGCTAGCCAGGCACCTCCGTCGCCATAGGGAATATAAATCCTTATCCGATTGGAAAGACTGGGTCAGCGGAATTTCCTACCTCCAGGCCAACCGCCAGGAGGTTGCTTGTATGCTGGGACATCCCGAGCGGTGGCCCGATCGGTCCGAAATCGCGGCATTCCTGGAAGACGCTTTTCGGATCGGACTCAAAGCCGTTTTCATCACCATGGGAAAGGAAGGCACTTTGGCTTCGACACCGGATAGGTCCTGTATGATGCGCGCCCCGCGGGCAAAAACGGTTGTCGACACAACCGGCTGCGGCGACGTTTTTTGCGCCGGCGCGATGCACGGCCTGGCCGGGGGGGCTTCAATTTCCGAATCCGCATCTTTCGGAATCCAGCTGGCCTCCCGGGCCGTGGGCCTGGCCGGAGTCAGGAAAACCTATGAGATGGCTAGAGATTTTGCTGCCCGGAAATTTTGATTTTTTTAGAAATTATGGTAAGATGAATTCAGTCAATGGAAAAGAAGGATATTTTAGGTATTTCCTACTTTTCTGATTATTTGAAGCCCCCCCAAATTGTCTATGACGTCAAGGCCAAAGAAAAGGTTCCCGCTATCGAAGAGCTGCTCGATGTCCTGGCCAAGCAAAAGCTGATCCGGAACAAAAAGCTCATCTTGACCCGCCTGATCGACCGCGAGAGCTTGGATTCGACGGCGCTGGGAGAGGGAATCGCCGTTCCCCATGCCCGGGTCGATACGGGCGGGGAGATCGCTGTCGCCGTCGGGAGGTCGGAAAAGGGCATCGATTTCGACGCCTCCGACAAGAAGAAAGTCCACCTCATCATCCTGATTGTCTGGAACCCGGCCATCCCCGGACTTTTCAATCATCTCTTTGCCGGGCTGGCCCAGTTCTTACGAAAGCCAGAGTATCGGCAAAGGGCGTTCGAGGCGGGCGACAGGAACGATCTCTACAATATCCTTTCCGAAATCGAACTCAGGATTCCCCAGGACGATAAGATCGTCAGCCGGGCCGGTTTGTTGAAAAAACTCCAGGAAGTTGAAATGAAGAAGCGGAAAGCCCCGAAGGCGCAGCTCAAGACTCTCCAGGCTCAAGCCAGCTATATCCGGGAGGAGCTCGACCAGGCCCTGCTGGCGCGATTCGACAAGCTCATGGAGCGCTACGGCTTCGCTGTGGCCGAGGTGGACGAGGGCGCCTGCCAGGGCTGCAATATCAACGTCTCAACGCAAATGCGTTCGGCCATCGAAGGCAGCAACGATATTTACATCTGCGAAAATTGCGGAAAATATCTCGTCGCTGCCAAAAAGAAAAAGAAATAATCCCGGGGTCAAACCTACTCCTTACGCGCTGTCTCGGGAGAAATTTTTCGGAATGCGTAACGAGTAGGTTTGACCCCGGCTTTTATCGGAGAGTCTCTTTTATGAGGAAAGCCGGTTTCAAGAGCCGGTAGATCGGGAAAGCGCCTGGACCGCCGCCAAACTGGCCCGCCAAGTCTTTGTCAAAATAATTCCAGAGAACGAGCCCGTCGTCGCTCTCCGGCTCCAGAAGATATGCCGCCAATGTGCCCAGAGGCTGAGCTGTTGAGACGAATATCGTCCCGGCGGGAAATTCTTTTTGTTCCTTGGCATATTCGCCCTTGATCGTGTTCATGCGGTGGCCCTGGTAAAGCCGCTCCGCGCCCTTGATTTCTTTTGGCTTGAAAGTCTCGACTTCGAGCGTCACCGGTTGGACCAGCCTTTCCACCAGGAGTCCATGCAGGAGAAGCTTATGGACCGCTTCCGTGGACGCGGCGGGAATCAAATAACCAGCCGGAAACGGGACCGATCTCTTAAATGTGAAATCGGCGAAATAGGGGATGACGTAGGTTTTCTTTTTATCCGTCGGTTTCATTTGGGGAAAGCGGGCACCTTCCTTTTGGACCACTTCGGTTTCGAATCCGAGAACCGTTACGGGCTCGCGCAACGCTTGGATGTCATATTCGAGCCCGAACATGTCAGAAGCCTTGGGGCCTGTTCCTCGGGCAATAGTCCTTAGGTCGGCGTCGGCCGCCATTTTCATGAGTTCCTCAGCATGACCGGCGCAGTAATCCAGCGTGGCCAGAAGGAAGCTGTAATTGCTCAAGACGCGCGTCTTAAAATCCGCGTGGACATAATTTTCGTCCAGGATGGCCAACCTGTTGCGCAGCCCGATATAGTTCGTGACGAAGCGCGGCTGCGGTTCGAATGTCTGCCAGCCTTTCTCCGGCGCCCGCGGGTCCCTGAACCCTCCGTACGGAAGCCCCAGCGTGTTGTACTTGTCTTTCATGATCTTGTTGATCGCCGGCATCATTTTCGAGCGCTGGAATTCGATCAGGGCGCCGTCGCCATTCGGGTTGAGCGGCCAGGAATAGGTCACGGTCTGTTCATGATAGGCGCCGTCCGTGGTGTGACAGTCGACAAGGAGGAGAGGATCCCATCGGTTGAGAACGTTCTTCAGAAGGCCTTGAAGCTCCGGGCTCTCGAGCTTCATCGAATCCCGGTTGAGGTCGAGGTTCTGGCCGTTCGGCCGGATCCCGACGCCCTGCTCGGGGCCAGGCTGTTGGCGGCGGTTGGAAGGATTGATCTTTTCATTGCCGTCTGCGTTGAAGATGGGGCAGATGAGGATAACGAGCCTATCGAGATAGGGAGGCTTTGCCTGCTGCAAAATGTCGCGGGCGACCATTAGCGAGGCTTCCTTGCCCTCGACCTCGCCGGCGTGAATATTGGCCTGGATATAGATGACCGCCTTTTTGCCGTTTCTAGGCTCGAGCGGCGAGACAGGCACGGGATTGCCGATGATGAGAAGCGGCACATCCCTTCCTTCTGTGCTCCGGCACAGCGTCTCAACCCTGACGAGCGGGCTCTGTTTCTGGAGCTCCCGGACGAAATTTATGACGTCGGCGTGGCGGGACGTCGCCTTATACTCCGTGGCTTCGGCCACGGTCTGCGGCTGCTTTTGGGCAAAGGAAAGCCCTGCCAGAGTGCAAAGCCCGAGCCCAAAAATCGTCGGGAGAAGTGAGATTCTTTTTGATGGCGGCATTTTTGAATCCTTTCTTTTGATATTTAGAGCAAGCTTCACGACGCAAAAGTTTATTGCAATCTTGCCCATCCGTCAACCGGACACTCTTGGAAGGGAACCCTTTCTTAGGGTTCCCTTCCAACGGTCGCTCCGCTCCCTGCCATCCCTCCAAGGAGCATCAGGCGATGTATCTTCGGGAGCGGGGACACTCTTGGAGGAAATCCTTCCTAGGGTTTCCTTCCAACGCTCGCTTTGCTTGCTGCCATCCTTCCAAGGAGCATCAGGCGATGTATCTTCAAGGGGGATACTCTTGGAAGGAGACGTTCATCTTTGGTTTTTTGCCAAATTGACATCGTCTTGAAAATCGTTTAGGGTTGAACCATGCTCGTTTTCAAGGTGCGGCCGGATAAAGAGGAAGCGTTGCGCCTTAAGATGGATCGGCTCGGCATTCGGGGGGGCGACCTTATCGAAAAATTCGTCCGCTCTCAAGGCAAAGGCGGACAGAAGGTCAACAAGGTCTCGACCTGCGTGTACCTAAAACACTTGCCTACGGGGATCGAGGTCAAATGCCAACGGGAACGGTCGCAATCCATCAACCGGTTTCTGGCCAGGCGCATTCTTGCCGAGAAAATCGAGGCTCTCATTTTGGGGAAAGAAACCGAGGAGCAGCAGAGGATCGAAAAAATCCGCCGCCAAAAGCGGAAGCGGTCCAAGCGGGCGAAGCTTAAGATGCTCGAAGATAAGCGTAGACACGCCGTCGTTAAAATGGGACGGGCTTTCCGGCCCGGTCCGGATGATTTTTAAGAGGCCAGCCGGAGAAGCGCCTGTAGCAAAATTCCCTCTGCGGCAAGGTCTTTTGTCTCTGACCACATGAATACCCAGCCCTTTCCCTGTTATTGAGATTATGATATAAATTCAACAGAGGGGAAGTATCATGAGCATCAAGTGCCCGAAGTGTCAGGCGGAGAATCCGTCCGACTCCAAGTACTGCAAGGAATGCGCAACAGCGCTTCCCCATCCCCCCGGCCTATCCAGCCCTCCTACCAGGACATTGGATACCCCACGTGAAGAACTGACGACGGGGACGCTCTTCGCTTCGCGCTACCAGATTGTCGAAGAGCTCGGCGGAGGCGGGATGGGCAGGGTCTACCGGGCCCTCGATACGAAGGTCGGCGAGGAGATCGCCATCAAGGTCATCAAGCCAGAGATCGCCGCCGACAAGGCCAGCGTTGAGCGCTTCAAGAATGAGCTCAAGATTGCCCGGAAGATCGTTCACAAAAGCGTCGGGCGAGTGTACGACCTGAACGAGGACCGAGGCACGTTCTACCTCACTATGGAGTACGTCAAGGGCGAGGACCTGAAGGCCTTCATCCGGAGTTCCGGCCAGATGGCGCTCGGCACGTCCCTCCGGGTTGCCCGCCAGGTCGCCGAAGGGCTTGCCGAAGCGCACGGGCTTGGGGTCGTCCATCGCGACCTCAAGCCCTCGAACATCATGATCGACCGTGACGGCAACGCTCGGATCATGGATTTCGGGATCGCGCGTCTCGTCGGCGCCAGAGGGATTACAGGCGGCAACGTGATGATCGGGACGCCCGAGTACATGTCACCCGAGCAGGTCGAGGGCAAGGAGGCCGGCCCGGCGAGCGACCTCTACTCCCTGGGCATCGTCTTCTTCGAGATGCTGACCGGCCGTCTACCCTTCGAGGGCGAAACGGCCCTGAGCGTTGCCGTCAAGCAAAAAAGCGAAGCGCCGCCCGATCCCCGAACGCTTAATCCCCAGATCCCAGAGGACCTGAACCGCATCATTCTCAAGTGCCTGGAGAAAAACAACGAGAAACGTTATCGGAGCGCGGCCGAATTCCTGGCCGACCTGGCCGGTATCGAAAAATCGCTGCCGACGACACCCCACCCCTTGCCTGTCCGCAAGGCGCTGACCTCCAAGGAGATCACCGTGCGGCTCCCGTCCAAAAAAATCTGGATTCCGGGTGCCGCCATCTTGGTAGCGCTCCTGGCTCTCGCCGTCTGGCAGTTCATCCCGGAGAAAGAAGGAGCCAAGCGCACCGTTGCCGTCATCGGTTTCAAGAACCAGACCGGCCAGGCCGACTTCGACTACCTCCGCGAGGCGATCCCGCACCTCCTCATCACGAGTCTCGGAGAGTCGAAACGCCTGAAGGTTACGTCCTGGGAGAAGATGAAGGACATCCTCCGCAATTCGGGCCGGGACGCGGCCGCGATCTTCGACGAGGAGGCGGGCTTCGAGGCCTGCCGGAAGGAGGGCATCGAGGCCCTCGTCCTGGGGAGTTTCGTCAAGGCGGGAGAGACGTTCGCCACGGACGTCCAGGTCCTGGACGCTTCGACCAAGCACCTCCTGAAGAGCGCCTCGGCCAAGGGGGCCGGCGTCGACAGCATCCTCAAATCCCAGATCGATGAGATCAGCCGGACGATCCGCCGCGGCATCGCGCTCCCGCCGCTCAAGATCGAGGCGCCGGCCCGGAAAATCATCGACCTCACCACGGGCTCCATGGAGGCTTATAATTACTATCTAAAGGCCCAGGAGGCCTACGAGAACTTCTTTTATATGGAGGCTAAGAATCTCGCGGAGAAAGCCGTTGGCGTTGATCCCGAGTTTGCCATCGCCTATTTTCTCCTCTCCCAGGCGGCCGGACAGCTCTACGATTATCCTGCCCGCGCAGCCGCACTGGAGAAAGCCAAGACCTATTCCGCCAGGGCCACGGAAAGGGAACGACTCTTCATCGAGGCCAGATATGCCTCCACCATCGAGCGGGATGCCGCGAAGCGGCTCCGGCTCTTGAAGGAGCTCGTCGGTAAGTACCCGGATGACAGCAAGGCCCATGCCGAGCTCGGAGATTATTATAGTGGCAATAGTCCCGGCCAGGAGGCCACCTCGGAATACGAAAAGGCCGTCGCCATCGACCCGAGGTTCGGCTATGCTATCAATCAACTCGGCTATGAACACGCGAGGAAGGGAAACTTCGCCAAGGCGCTGCAGTGCTTCGAGCGCTACGCCGAGTTGAGTCCTGGGCTTCCCAATGCGGTCGATTCCATAGCCGAGATGAACATGTTTATGGGAAAACTTGACGAGGCAGCGGCGAAATACCACGCGGCGCTCGCCATGAAGCCGGACTTTTACCAATCGTGCGCCGGGCTGGCTTACACTTACGCCCTCAAGGAGGACTACGCAGAAACCGATCACTGGCTAGAGGAGTTTGTCAAAAGAGCCCCGACGCCACAGGCCAAGACAGAGGGACTCAACCTCAAGAACTTTTACAATCATCTTCTTGGCCGTCTGGACAGGTCGCTGGCGGGCTATCTCTCCGTCCTGAGCCAAATAGAAGAATTCCGTATGGGCTCGATTATTGCCTACACGAAGGTTTATATGGGATTCCTCTACGCGGACAGGGGAGAATTCGATAAAGCCCGGAACGCGTTCCAGGGCTGGATGGATTATGTCGCAAAAAATTATCCGGTCTATCTGAACAATTTTAAGGCCTATCAAGGATTTGCCCTTGGCTTGACCGAACTCAAGCAGGGGCGGCTCGAAGCGGCGAAGGCCCGCCTGGCCGAGATGGAGAGCCTTCTCCCGAACGTGACTTCAGCGGAGCAGGAGGAGTTCGCTTTATACCGCCGGCTCCTCGAAGCCGAAGTCGCCTTGGCCGGGAATTCGTTTGAACAGGCTATTCGCGCCGGAGAGAAAATCGAGTTCTTGGGTCTACGAAGCGTAAATATTGGCAATGTATTTGGGTATAACATTCCGTTTCAAAAGGATGTCCTGGCCAGGGCCTATTGGAAAAAAGGCGACCTCGACAAGGCCGTCGCCGAATACGAGCGGCTGACGATCATCGACCCCAAAAATCGACTCCGCATGCTCATCCCGCCGCTCTACCACTACCGGTTCGGCCGCGTATTGGAGGAGAAGGGCGAGAAGGACAGGGCCCGCCTCGAGTACGAAAAATTCCTGAAGTATTGGGCGGACGCGGACCCGCGCTTCGTCGAACTCAAGGACGCCCGGGCACGGCTGGCCAAGTTAAAAGGATACTGATACAGGCTCATCCAGCTCGGGTCAACCTGTAGGCTGTCTCCAAATTTACCGATAGAAATGCCCGACGGGTCCTGTCGCGGTTCACCCCCGGCGCCCCTTCGCGGTCTATCTTGATGATTTTCAAACAGAAAGATGAGGGGCACCAAACGCTCGGTTCGGCGGGGGGCCCCCGAACCACGCCACCCATCGGGCAAGGGCCATTTATGTTGATCTGATGGAGAAACAAGCATTATTTGTTGCTACACAGTCCCTAAACCACTTCAAGCTTCGATTTATGGAAGAGACGCGGTCGCTGTCATCTAAGAAGCCAGCCGCAGAAGCGCTTGCAGCAGGAGGTTGGCGCCTTTCTCCAAATCTTCCCAGCGGATCGTTTCCTGGGGTGAATGGCTGATTCCATCCGGGCTCGGGATAAAAATCATGGCCGCATCCGCCTTGGAGGCAAGAATCTGGGCGTCATGGCCGGCCCCGCTCATCATCCTCATAGAAGGAAAGCCGAGTTTTCCGCATTCTTCTTCAAGAAGACAAACCAGCCGCTCCGGAATCGTAACCGGCTCGGTCTTGTCGATGATTTTCGAAGCGAACTCCAGGCCGCGCGTCAAAGCGATTTCTTCGGCCAGGGCGAAAAGAGCGCTTTCAAGCGTCTGGAGCGTCTCTTTAGAGCCGCTCCTGAATTCAAAAGAAAAATCCGCCTGGCCGGGCACGACGCTGAAAGCGCCGGGCGCGACATTAACTTTTCCGATCGTGACCACGCTTCCGTAGTGTTTTGTGGCCACATACTGGGTGCTCTTCAGAGCGAAGTCGGCCAGCCCTAGAAAAGCGTCCTGGCGAAGCTCGAGCGGCGTCGTGCCGGAATGGCTGGCGTTTCCGATGTAGGAGCACCATCGGTAATGTTTGCCGTTGATGAGGTCGACGATGCCGATCGGAACATCCTCCGTTTCAAGGACAGGTCCCTGTTCGATATGAAGCTCAAGATAAGCTTCAATTTCCGGCCTGCTTTTATGCGCTTCGAGGATGCTTTCGAACGTGAATTCCGTCCCGGCCAGGATTTCCTTCAAGGGGCGCCCGAACGAGGTCAGCCCTTTTTCCAGCAGCTCTTTGTCGAGCTCCCCGACAAAGGCCCGGCTTCCCAGAAAATCTCCGACGAGGTTTCCCTCTTCGTCTGTAAAAGATGCCAGTTCTAAGGGCCTTGCCAAACGGTATCCTTCTTCCCGAATCCTTCTCAGGCACTCCAAGCCCGAGAGGACTCCGATCGAGCCGTCGAACATTCCGCCGTTGATGACAGTATCGATATGGGAACCCACCATAATCGTTTTTTCCTGCCCCTCTCCCAGCCGCCCGAAGATATTGCCGGCCCCGTCGACGCGGCAAGAAAGGCAGGCTTCCTGGATCTTCTCATTCAGCCAGGCCCGGGCTTCAAGATCGGCTTTGCTGAAGGAAGGCCGGGTGATCCCTCCCTTCGGGTCCCGGCCGATCCGGCCTAGTTCCTCGATATCCTTCTTGAGTCGGTCAAAGTTGATTTGCATGGTCTATCCCCACGGACAATTCTTTTTATTGATCATGGCGAGGCAGGGAGACCGCCGGGGCCATTTCATATCCTTCCCAGCCAAGAGCGGGGGTCATCGCTCCGCTCAGCCCTTCGATTTTGATGAAAATTTTATTCACTCTTCTCGACTGATGGAGCGGGGCTCTCATTGTCTTAATGACTCCGGCCGGAGCTATCTCCTCAGCAGGTCGACCATCTCCCTGACAGCCTGGCTGAACCCGACGACCGCCGTCCTGGCCACGATAAAAAAGCCGATGCTGAGCTCGGTGATTTGGGGAATAGCCACGATCGGGCCGACATTTCGATAATCGAGGCCGTGGCCGGCCGTGACCTCGATCCTCAACTTGTCCCCGAATTCCGCCGCTTTCCGGACATCGGCGAGGGCTTTGTCGCGAGCCTTGCCGGGCTTGAGGTCCGCGTAGATGCCCGTATGGATTTCGATTTGGTGTGCCCCGAGATCGTGGCAGGCTTGGATCTGTTTGAGCTCCGGGTCGACAAAGATGGAGACGCGGATCCCGCCTTTTGCCAAGGCCTTGATATAAGGAGCCAAGGCCTTGCGATTCGCCACGATGTCGAGCCCGCCGGTCGTGGTGAGCTCCTCGGGCCGTTCAGGGACCAGGCAGACGGTCTCGGGCTTGATCTTCAAGGCGATGTTCTTCATTTCCTCGGTGGCGGCCATTTCCAGGGTGAGCTTGGTCTTGATGACTTTTCTGATGATTTCCAAGTCCCGTTCTTTGATGTGGCGCCGGTCGCTTCTCAAGTGCGTGGTTATGCCCATCGCTCCGGCCTGCTCGGCCAGCAGCGCGAAAAGGACGGGCTCCGGCTCCGATGCGCCCCGTGCCTCACGCAATGTGGCAAAATGATCAATATTGACGGATAGTCTCATGGTTGGCCTCCGACCTCGTTACCTCCCTCGATTTTATCAACGGAGAGAGGAATGAATATAAATTCCTGTCTGGGGACACGTACCAGAGGTACATGTCCCCACGCGGGAATTTCTTCTTTTATGTTTGCTTCCCCAAATGTTTGGAAATCATGTCCGCAACCTGCCGGCCGCAGCGCGTTACTTGATCGCTGTCTTGGGCTTCGACCATCACCCTGGCCAGGAGCTCCGTCCCTGAATAGCGAACATTCAGGCGCCCTCGACCGATGAGTTCGCGTCTGACATCTTCGATCGCCTGATTGATCTCAGGAATTTTCGCGAATTCCACTTTTTTGATGACCGGAACATTCAGCAGAAGCTGTGGATATTCCTGGAGTCCTTCCACGAGTTTCGAAAAAGGGCGGTTTTCGAAGGCGAGGACTTCCAGCATTTTCAAGCTGGTCAGGATGCCGTCGCCTGTCGGGCATTCGTCGAGAAAAATCGTGTGGCCGGACTGCTCGCCGCCAAGGTTGGCGCCGATCTCGATCATCTTTTCAAGGACATATTTATCGCCGACCTGAGTCCGGACGAGCTTCAGCCCCTTCCTGCCCAGGGCGTCTTCGAGCCCCATGTTGCTCATGGTCGTGGCCACAACGGTGTCCGATTTCAACCGTCCCTTGTCCTTTAAAAAAACCGCTGTGACGAACAGGGTATGGTCGCCGTTGAGGATCCTTCCGTTCTCATCGGCCCACAGCGCTCGGTCGGCGTCCCCGTCGTAGGCAATCCCGATATCGCCCCCGACCCTGACCACGGTTTTGGCCAGTTTTTCGGGATACAGAGAGCCGCAATGGTCATTGATGTTCTTGCCGTTCGGAGAATGGTGGATGGCGACCACCTCGAAACCGAGGTCTTCGAGCACGGCCGGGGCGACGCGAGAACTAGCGCCGTTTGAACAGTCGAGGACAACCTTGAACTTCCTGGGAAGCCTAACATGATTGAGTTGGCTTTTTAAAAAGTTTTTATATTCTTCGAGGTAAGCGGGTAGGGAATGGACTCTCGCCCCTTTTTTCTTAAAGGGCGTCTTCGAGGCCAGGATTTCTTTTTCCAGCCGGCTTTCCCACGCGTCTGAGATCTTGAAACCCTGGGAGGAGAAAATCTTGATTCCGTTGTCTTGGTAGGGATTGTGCGAAGCGGAAATCACAATCCCCGCCGCGAAAGCATGCTTCTTGGTGAGATATGAAACGGCTGAGGTCGGGATGATGCCGGCTGAAATCCCCTCGCCTCCGGCATCGCGGATCGCTAGAATGAGCGTTTCTTCCATCCAGCTTCCCGATTCTCTGGTATCGCGGCCGATGAGCACATTTGGCTCTAGCTTCTCCGTTTCGAGGAGACCGACCAGGGAAAGGCCAAGGGAGTAAATCGATTTGGGGTCGAGAGGATATTCTCCCGCAATGGCCCGGATTCCATCCGTCCCAAATAGTTTTTTCATAGATCTCCCTGCTCCCTGATACGGCTCTCAATTTTAGCGGATTGAGAGGACGAGGTCAAACCCTCTGAGCGAGAACATTGGGGAGCGGCGGACGCGGGCCTTATTTCAGCTTGGAAACGTAGACAGTGACCCGGACTTTTGTCTGGGAAGATGGCAGCCGCAGCTCCGGCTTGGGGAGAATCAGGTCCGCTTCGAACTGCGCGTTCTGGGCGAGGTCGGTGATGTCGACGGGGCTCGTCTGAACCCTGTCTTTGGGGCTAAATTTGCTTTGCGGGCCCCGGACAAAAACCTTCGCGGGAGCGAGCTCGATCTTGTCAATCGCGAAACCTTCCTTGGCCTTGCCGATTATAATCGGGAGAATCTCCATGGACACGGCCCTGCTTTTTTCGAGCTTCAAATGGACCTTGTTTGGAAAAATCTTGACGACCCTGGCTTCCGGCGGCACGCGAATCATCGACGGGTTCAGGGGATAATCTTCCTGGTTGACCGTCGCCTTCTCCAGGTTCAGGATGGCTTGGATATCGGAGGGGACAATCTCTCCCAAAAGCCTGTTGGGCGCCCGGACCGTGACTTCGATCGTCGCCGACGGTTTTTCTACGAGCTCGGTCTCGGACGGAATATTGCGGGTCTCCAGGGGAACGCTGAGAGTCTTTTCCGAGAAGATCTTTTCTTCAGGGATCAAGGTCAGCCAGAGGAGAAAGGCCAGAACCAGAGCCAGCAGCTTCAGCGGCCAATTCCTGGTCAGAAAGTCGGTGATGAATCGGATCATTGTTTTAAGTACTCGAGCAAAGATTCTTTGAGTTGGTCTTTGTCCTGCATGCCTTTGAGGATTCCCCGCGTGGACAGCGAGATCCGCCCAGTCTCTTCAGAGACGACAATGACAGCGGCATCGGTCTCTTGGGAGAGTCCGACGGCGGCCAGATGCCGCGTCCTGGCCAGAAATTCGACGCCCAGGTTGTGTGAAGCCGGCAGGGGAAGAAGGCAGCCGGCGGCAGCGACTTTGTTTCTCTCGATGATGACTGCGCCGTCATGCAAGGGCGAATGGGGGAAGAACAGGGTGACCAGCAGGTCTTTGGAGAGGATGGCGTCGATTTTGGTGCCGCGGTCGGCATAGTTGGCCAGGGAGATTTCCTTTTGGATGGCGACCAGCGCTCCGATTTTTTTTTGCGAGAGATAATCGACGGCCAGGAACAGGTCTTCGATCTTTTCTTGGAAAGACCTCAAGGCCAGGGGCTTTCGGAACGGCCGAGACCCGATCCCCGTCATGAACCGCCGAATCTCGCTCTGGAAAAGGATAATAATGGCGATGATCAGATACGTGATGAAGTTCTTGATGAGCCAGTTCGTCACGACGAGTTTTCCCCAGCGGGCGATCAGGAGCAGAGCGGCGATGATGGCCACGCCGATCGCCATCTGGTAGGCCCGAGATTCTTTGATCAACAGAAAGAAGGAGTAGAGGATGAAAGCGACGAGAAGGATGTCGAGCGCGTCGGTGAGCGTGAAGTGCGTGAGGATGGTCGTAATGTTATTGAACATAGCGGTTCTTGTTCTCGTCCCGCCCCGCGGCGTTTGGATAATCGTGGAGGATGGCCTCGGCCACGAGCGCAGCCCGCTTAACTGCCTTCACGTCGTGGGACCGGAGCAGGCTAGCCCCCCGGAGGATGCTAATGACGGAAGCGGCGATCGAACCCTCCAGCCTGTCGTGCGGCGGGGCGTTGAGGATTTTTCCGATGAACGACTTCCGCGAAACCCCAACGAGAATCGGTCGCTCCAAGTCTTCAAAAAAGTCGAGCCGGTTGAGCAGGACGAGGTTATCCTCGAACCTTTTCCCGAAGCCGATGCCGGGGTCAATGATGAGGCTATCCTTTTTGAGTCCATAAGCTTGAGCGACTTCGATTTTTTCGGCGAAGAAAGCGTGGATGTCTTTGAGGACGTCCTCGTAAAAGGGATGGATCTGCATCGTCTTGGGATTTCCAAGCATATGCATCAGGACGAAACCGGCGTCATAACGGGCGGCCAGATCGAGCAGCCTGGTGTCAAGGCTGAAGGAACTGATGTCGTTAATGATATCGACGCCCTGGTCAAAGGCGGCTTGAGCGACTTCGTATTTCGTCGAATCCACGGAGAGCAGGGCTTTCGTTCTTTTTCGCAGCCCTTTGATCACCGGCAGGATTCGCCGGGCTTCTTCTTCCGCGGGCACGGGGTCGGAGCCGGGCCTCGAGCTCTCTCCCCCGATGTCGATGATATCCGCGCCTTCGGCAAGAAGGGCCAGGCCGTGATCGATGGCTTTCTCGGGATCCAGGTATTGGCCGCCGTCTGAGAAGGAATCGGGCGTGACATTGAGAACGCCCATGATCCAGGTGCGGCGGCCGAGACAATATGTTTGTTGCTTGACCTGGAAATGGAGTTCTTTCTTCACCTCTTACACTTTTGCTAAATCGGGTTTCTCAAGCGGCTGAACGGTCTTCGCCTCTTCCTTGGACTTGGGCTCTTCTTTGACCTTGGGTTTTTTCCTCTTGACCTTGGCCACGGCTTCGATTTCTTCTGAGGTCAAGACCTCCTTTTCGAGGAGGAGCTTGGCGATTTTTTTCAACTTGCTCTTGTTCTTTTCGAGGAGCTTTTCCGTCCGTTCGAAATTGCGGCAGACGATTTTCTTGACTTCCGCATCGATCAGCTCCGATGTTTTTTCGCTGAAATTTTTATTCACAGCCAGGTCCCGGCCGAGGAAGATGAGGTCGTCGCGTTCGCCGAAGGTCAGCGGGCCCAAGTCGGACATGCCCCACTGGCAGACCATCTTGCGGGCGATTTCGGTGGCTTTTTCGAAATCATTGGCGGCGCCGGTTGTTGTTTTGTCGAGGAACAAGAGCTCGGCCACCCGGCCGGCCATGAGCACGGACAGCTGGGCTTCCAGATATTCCTTGCTATAAGTGTAGCGGTCGTCGAGAGGAAGCTGCTGGGTCACACCGAGGGCCATTCCCCGCGGGATGATCGTCACCTTGTGGATCGGGTCGGCTTCCGGAATGAGCGCCGCCGTCAGAGCGTGGCCGGCCTCGTGAAAGGCCGTGCTCTTTTTTTCCTCGTCGCTGATAATCATACTCTTGCGCTCGACGCCCATGAGCACCTTATCCTTGGCGTATTCCATGTCTTTCATGGTGACATTTTCCTGGCCGTGTCGTGCGCCCAAAAGGGCGGCCTCGTTCACCAGGTTGGCCAGGTCGGCTCCGGAGAATCCGGGCGTCGACCGAGCTAGGACCTTTAAGTCAACCTCTTTTTCGAGAGGGATTTTACGGGTATGGACCCTGAGGATTTCCTCGCGTCCCTTGACATCGGGCATGTTGACGACGATGCGGCGGTCGAATCGCCCCGGCCGGAGCAGAGCGCTGTCAAGGATATCGGGCCGGTTGGTGGCGGCAATCAGGATAATGCCTTCGTTGGAATCGAATCCGTCCATCTCGACGAGGAGCTGATTCAAGGTCTGTTCGCGCTCGTCGTGGCCTCCGCCCAGGCCGGCTCCTCTCTGGCGGCCGACGGCGTCGATTTCGTCGATGAAAATCAGACAGGGAGCATGCTTCTTGCCGTTCTCGAACAGGTCCCGGACGCGCGAGGCGCCGACGCCGACGAACATCTCGACGAAATCCGAGCCGCTGATTGAGAAGAACGGCACGTCCGCTTCGCCCGCTACGGCCCGGGCCAACAGGGTTTTGCCGGTGCCCGGGGCGCCGACCAGGATGACGCCCTTGGGAATGCGGCCGCCGAGTTTTTGAAATTTCTGAGGGTCTTTCAGGAAGCCGACGATCTCCTGCAGTTCCTCTTTAGCTTCTTCGACTCCGGCGACGTCGCGGAAGGTGATTTTTTTCTGGATGCCGGAGAACAGCTTCGCCCGGCTCTTCCCGAATGACAGCGCCTTGTTGCCGCCGGCCTGCATTTGCCTCATGAAGAAAAGCCAGAAAAACACGATAAGGATGAGGGGGAACCAGGTGAAGATGTAGGAAAACCAGGGGCTCCGGTTCGCATCCTTGACGTTGATGCTGACCTTGTTTTCACGCAAGATTTTGACCAAGTCGTTGTATTGGGGCGGCAGGACGGTCTTGAAGGTTGTTCCATCCTTGAATGTTCCCTTGACTTGGCTGCCGGTGATCGTCACATCTTCCACTTTTTTCCCTTCGACATCATTCAGGAATTGACTGAAGGTGACCTCGGTCTTGATGATATTGGGGGGCTGCAACAGGCTCCAGAGGAGGATGATAATGACGCCTGCAGCGACCCAAAATACGATATTTTTAATGGGTTTGGGCTTTTTCGCGGGCATTGAAGAATCCTTTATCCGAAGTCATTTTATCACATTTCCCGCCCGCTGTTAACATAAAATTTTTGAAAAATTCAGCAAAAAATCCGTGCAAAACGGCGAAAAAACGTGAAAATCAGGCCTATAAACGTGGAATTCCGATATAGACACCGAATTTTTGAGTTGCCGAAAATGAGGAGATGCCGGCTCCCTTGATTTATTCCCGGTGCTTTTTTTGTTGACAACATCTTCCGAATTGATATAAACGAATATTCTGTAAAAATAATGGGGATGGCATTATTCATCTTACTTGACGGCCGTCAGAAAAGTCGGCCCGAGGATACCCGGACTCGGGGGAGACCCGCATGAACCTTCACTGGATTGACCTCGTCATTATCACGGTTTATCTCGTGGCTGTAGCCGCCATCGGATTTGTCGTCAAGCGCCGGGCGACAAAAAAATTGGACTCCTATTATCTGGGCGACCGGAATGTCCCCTGGTGGATGCTGGGGCTATCCGGCTGCTCGAGCTACATCGATATCGGCGGGACAATGTCTATGATTGGGGCCATATTTTATTTGGGCCTCAAATCCATCTGGGCCACCCACATTTTCTGGGGCTGGTTCATCATTTGTTTTTATATGGCGTTTCAGGCCAAGTGGATCCGCCGCTCCGGCGTCATGACCTTCGCCGAATGGAACGAGACCCGCTTCGGCGCGACGCGCGATGCAGAGGCGGCCCGGCTTGCGGCGGCGATTTTCCTCCTTGTTCTCATGATCTGCAATCTGATGTTCATTTCGGTCGGAACGGGCAAGTTCGCCGAGGAGTTCCTGCCCTTTCCGCGCTGGGAAGCGACCCTCATCGTGCTGGCCGTGGTGGGGATCTACGTAACTTTGGGCGGGTTTTTTGGCGTTATCCTGACGGATGTTTTTCAAACGATGCTGATTGCTGTCGGCGCCGTCATCATGGCCGTCATGGTGTTCCAGAAAGCGCCCGCGGCGAGTTTCATTTCCAAGGACCCAGGCTGGTCTTCTCTGGCACCCGCCTGGAGACTCTGGCCATCGTATATGGCGGAGACGTCGCCCGCCTACCAGCACTTTAATCTCTTCGGCCCCATCCTGATGGCCGGTTTTCTCTGGATGGTCTTCCGCGTGCTCAGCGGCCCGAACGTTTGGGACTTTCAATTCTTCCTGACAACGCGGACGCCGCGCGACGCATCGCTTGCCGGCGGAATGTGGACGGTGGGCTATGCCCTGCGCTGGATTTTAGGATGCGCGTTCATGGTGCTCGGGATTTTTTACCTCGGCTCGCAGGCCGGATTCGACGCCGAGAAGATCATGCCCCTCGTCCTCCAGAAATTCCCGATCGGGCTGCGCGGGTTTTTCATGGCCATTCTCCTGGCGGCCCTGATGTCGACCATCAGCGCCATGATCAATGTCACGAGCTCGGTCATCATCAATGATTTCATCAAACGATATTTCGGAAAAAATCTGGCCCAGAAGCGGCTGGTTCGATACGGCCAACTGGCTTCCGTTGTGGCCATTTTGATCGGGTTTATTTTCAGCTTATCTTTCTCCAATATCGTCACAGCTTGGGAGACGATGGTCTTTATCGTGGTGACGGTGATTCTTGTCCCCGCGACGCTGCGCTGGTTTTACTGGCGGTTCGGGGCCAAAGGATTCGTCTGGAGCATGGGGGTTTCGGCCGTTTTGATTGTCCTGCGCATCGTCTTTTTCGGAAAGCTTCATGCCGCGGCCTCGTTGGCGACAGATATGGGACTTTGCCTTGTTACGACAATCATTGTGACGCTTCTGACAAAGCCCGCGGATATGGAAATCCTGGTGAAGTTTTACTCCAGGATCCGGCCCTTCGGATTTTGGGGACCGGTGAGGCGCGAAGCCGTGAGGCGCGGCCTTGTTCCGGCAAAAGATAAGATGCCGGCTATCGACGCTCTGAACGGGCTGATTACGGCTGTGTTCCAGTTTTCGTTGGCGCTCCTTCCATTTTATGCGTTCCTGCGAAACTGGACTCAACTGGGGATCTGGGCCTGCGTCGCGGTCGGCCTGTCGATCATTTTGTATTTCACTTGGTACAAAAATCTTCCGGCAAAAGACGAAATCTAATGGAATCAAACATGATCGGGGTCAACTGCTAATGGGGTCAAACCTACCCCCTATGCATAATTTGAAATTTCCAGGCGGAGATGTGTAATGAGTAGGTTTGACCCCGGACATAGGCCGGCCGTCCACCTCATCTGCAACGCCCATCTCGACCCCGTCTGGCAGTGGCGGTGGGAAGAGGGCGCCTCCGAGGCATTGGCAACTTTCCGCACCGCCGTCGAGATTCTTAACGGGCATGACCGTTTGATTTTTTGCCATAACGAGGCTGTCCTTTACCAGTGGGTGGAACGGTACGACCCGGCGCTTTTTCGGGAAATCCAAAAGCTCGTCCGCAAAGGGAGATGGGCCATAAGCGGCGGCTGGTACCTTCAACCCGACGTCAACTTGCCCGGCCTGGAATCCATCATCCGGCAGATTGCGGAGGGGCGGAGGTATTTTTGGGAAAAATTCCGCGCCGTGCCCCGGGTGGCCTATAACTTCGACTCTTTCGGCCATAGCGGCGGCCTGCCCCAAATCCTGAAGCTGGCCGGCTATAAAATGTATATCCATATGCGTCCCGAGCGACATGAGCTCAAGCTTCCCTCCGGCCTCTATCGCTGGCGCGGCGTGGATGGTTCAGAAATCCTCGCCTGCCGGCTTCCCGTCGGCCTTTACCATTCTGAACGCGACAATATTGAGCAGAAGGTGCGTCAGGGCGTCGAGCTCGCTCTGACGCTCAATCGCGATGTGCCGGTCTTCTGGGGCTTGGGCGATCATGGAGGCGGGCCGACGCGCCAAGACCTCCGGACGATTGACGCTTTGATGAAGGAAGAAAAGCGCGTCCGGATCATCCACAGCAGCCCCGATAGGCTCTATGAGGCGCTCCTGCCGGCCTCCAAAAACGCCCCGGTCTTCGGTGGAGATTTACAGCGAGTCTTCTCCGGCTGCTACACCTCTTTATCAAGGATCAAGCGGGCGGCCCAAAAGAGCCTGGGCGGGTTGGTCCAGGCGGAAGCAATAAGGGCGGCATCCTGGTGGACGAACAGACAGAATTATCCGCAAGACGAATTCCGTCAGGCCTGGCAGGACCATCTCTTCAACGATTTTCACGATATCCTGACCGGCTCATGCACCGAACCGGCCGAACAGGACGCCCTGGAACTTTATGGAAAAGTCTCAGATGCTTGCCGCCGGCTGCGCTTGGCTGCAGCCGCGGGTTTCAAGACAATTCCAGCCCGAGAAATGTCCATTCCCCTTACGGTCATGAACTCCAATCCCTCTGCGACTGATGTTCCCGTTGAATTCGAATGCATGGCCGATTACAGGCCTTTCTGGAAAGGCCGCTGTCACTTAAGGCTCTTTGCGCCGGACGGCGGGGAAATCCTCTGTCAGGAAGAGCAGCCGGAAGCGCTTTTACCGTTCAACCGTTGGCGCCGGAAAGTGAGTTTTATGGGCCACCTCCCCCCGGTGGGAGTTTCACACTATGAAATCCGCGCCTGCAGGGGAGATGTCTCGCGCCTTCCCAAAGAGGACTTGGCTAAGAACGCATCCTGTTTTATTTTTCAGGCCCGCGGGGACTATTTTCTTGGTGGCAAGGACGGCAAGAATTTCGGACGCGCCGAGTCCGACCTCTTATATAAATTAGATAAAAAAATCGGATTATTGACCTCGCTCCAGAGTGGCGGCCGCGAATGCTTGGCCGGGCCGCTCCTCCGGCCCCTTGTGATTGCAGACGACGGCGATTCCTGGGGTACGGGCCGTGGCAGCTATCGCCGGGTCGAGGGCGTCTTCAAGCAGAGAGGAATTCCCCGGGTCGTCGAACACGGCCCTGTTCGGACGATCATCGAGTCGAATCTTATCTTCAAGAAGAGTCGGATTGTGCTTCACACCATTTTCTATCCGTCTTGGCCTGTCCTGGAATTCCGGTTCAGGGTCCTCTGGAACGAGGAGCGCAAACGGCTAAAACTTTCCATCGCGGAAGCTTTTGAGCCGAGCCATGTGCTCTGCGAAATTCCTGGCGGCGCAATTGTGCGGCCCGCCGACGGCCAGGAGCATGTCCATTCGCGATGGATTCTCGCCGCGGGCAAGACCAGATTGTCCAAGGTGGCTTTAGGCGTCATTCACTCGGGTCAGCACGGCTTCGATTTAGCCGAAGGGGAAATCCGGCTGTCCGTTCTGCGCAGTGCCGCCTATTGCCACGAACAAGGCTTCAGGATCCGAAGATCGCCGGCGCGAAAATTCTCCGACCTTGGGGTCCACGAATTCCGGCTTCTGGTCGCGGCGGGCGATCCGGATCGAGTCCGGCGAGCGCTATCAGGCCTGGCCGATTGGCTGAGCGCACCGCCCATTGCTTATGCGCACCTGCCGGTCGGAGCCGGATCTGAGGAGGCTGCTGGGCTTTTATCTCTTGAGCCCTCCAACATCCGGATGACCGCCTGCAAGCAGTCGTGGGACAAGAAAGCGCTGATCGTGCGGCTACACGAAACGACGGGCATTAGGATAAAAGCTTTCCTGAAGCTCTCGAAATATCGTCAATCTGGCGGGCAAAGAATTTCCATAAAACTGGCCTTCCTTCCGTTCGAAATCAAAACCATTCGAATCGAGAAATCGGGAGAGTGGCGTGAGGCACACCTCATTGAAGAGAAATGAGTCGGAAACGGGATGGCTATGACCGGATTGGGCGCCATCGACATCTCGATCATCGCCTTCTACATTCTTTTGCTGGTCTGGATCGGGCTGTGGACGAAACGGCGGGCGGCCCGCGGGGTTGATGCCTACTTTCTCGGGGAGCGCCGCCTGCCCTGGTGGATGCTGGCCATGTCAGGATCGTCCTCCTATTGGGATATCACGGGAACGATGTGGATTGTTTCGCTCATCTGCATCATGGGCATGAAGGCCATGTGGCACCAGTGGATTTGGGGCTTTCCGCTGCCTGTCTTTTTCGCTTTTTTTATGGGCAAGTGGATCAACAAGTCCAGAGTCCTCACGGCCGCCGAATGGATGAAGACGCGGTTTGGCGAAGACCGGGCCGGAAATTCGGCCCGCTCGGCTTACGCCGTCCTGGCCATTGTCACAGTGACCGGCTTTCTCGCCTATGATGCCGTGGGCATGGGCAAGTTCGGGACCCAGTTCCTGCCTTTTTCCAAGAATGTCTGCTCCATCCTGATTTTGGGAACAACCGGCGTCTATATTATCTTCGGCGGCTTTCATTCGCTCATCCTGACCGAGGTCGTCCAGACGATCATCCTGAGCGTGGGCGCCGTCGTCATCTGTATCATCGGGTTTAGCCATATGGACCTGGCCGCCCTGGCCCAGAAAGCGTCCGGCTCTTTCTACAGCCTGTCCATACACTGGAAAGAGCCGGCCTTTGCCGAAACCGAATTTTTTCTGTTCGGAGCGCTCGCCATCGCCTGGGTCAGCAAGGGCCTTCTGCTCTGCTTCGGCGGGCCGGAACAGCTTTACGATTTTCAGCGCTTCCTTTCGGCAAAGAACGAGAAAGACGCTTCCAAGCTGGGCCTCCTCTGGGGCGTGCTGCACACGCTCCGCTGGCCGATGGCCATGGGCATAGCCCTTCTTTTCCTGAGCGGGTTCATGGGCGTCAAAGATTATGAGCAGGTCCTGCCGGCCGTCATCAACCAGTTCCTGCCGGTCGGCGTGCGCGGCATTGTCCTGGCGGCGTTGCTGGCGGCTTTCATGTCCACCTTCAATTCCACGGTCAATGCGGGCGCCTCATATTTGGTGGTTGACATCTACAAAAAACATCTGAACCCTGACGCCACTCAAAAACAACTGGTCCGGGCGGGCTATCTTTCTTCCTTTCTGCTGATCGCGACGGGCATTGCCGTCGGCGCGACGGCCCAGTCGATCCATAAGGTCTTTCAGTGGATCATGGCCGCGCTCGGGGCGGGTGTGCTCCTTCCCAATTTTCTGCGCTGGTACTGGTGGCGGCTCAATGGCTGGGGATTTACAGCCGGCGTCCTGGTCGGAATCGGGGCATCGCTCGTCCAAGCGATATTTTTTGTGAGCACGCCTCTCTATATCTATTTCCCCATCATCGCGGCCATCGGGCTTGCGGCTTCTGTGATTGTCTCTTATGCCACGCCTGCGACCGAGGAAAGCGTGCTCCTGAATTTCTACAAGACGATCCAGCCGGCCGGACTGTGGAAACCCGTCAAGAGGCAGACAAAAAAGCTCTTTCCGGAATTCAAGAAGGAGTCATTCCGGACGAGCCTGCTCAATGTGGCCATCGGCATTCCCTGGCTTTTTTCGCTCTGGGTCGCGCCGATGTATCTCGTCGCCCGCTCCTACGGACGGGCGGCTGTGTTCGCCGGGATTGCGGCAATCCTCTCTATCGCCCTTTACTTCACATGGTACAGGAGGGAAATCAAGCCGGCATATCCGGAAACAGATCAAAAAAACTGAAGAGCGGGATCGTTTCCGGATTATTTTCCGTAAAATATTCGTCATACGAAATAAAAGAGAGCCAGAATTATGGATAAGAAATCTTCTGGGAATCCTCTCCTTTTTCCCCATAGGGCGCAGTGGCGAAAGTGGCTGGCGGTCCATCACGACACAGCCAAAGAAGCGTGGCTTTTCATCTATAAAAAACACACGGGGAAAAAGTCAGTGACGTACTCGGAGGCCTTGGAAGAGGCCATCTGCTACGGATGGATCGACAGTTTGATGAGATCCTGGGACGATGAGAAATTCGCCCAAAAGTTCTCTTCGAGGAAGACGAACAGCCTCTGGTCCTTAGCCAACAGAAAACGGGCCGAGGCGATGATTCAGGCCGGAAAAATGACCCCGGCCGGAATGAGGGCGATCGAAGAGGCGAAAAGAAACGGCCGCTGGGATTCCGCCTATACATCTAGAGAAAAACCTGTTATGTCCGAAGATCTCAAGAGCGCTCTGAGGAAGAACAAAGCCGCCTGGGAGAATTTTAATAAGATTGCGAATTCTCAGCAGCTCATAGCGATCTATTGGGTGAATCTCGCCAAACGCCAGGAGACGAAGGACAAGCGCATTCGGCAGATCGTCCAAAGGGCCGCTCGAAACAAAAAGTTTTTTCCTTGATTGAATTTGCGTCGTCATGATGAAATTCGTTATGATCGGCTGGAGGGACTGAGCGTGACGAAACGAGAGCGCGTGTTGCAGGCTATCCAACACAAAGAACCAGACAAGGTTCCTGTGGACCTGGGCGCCATGCGCTCTACGGGAATAACAGCCGTCGCCTACAGCCGGCTGAAAAAGCATCTGGGGATACGGAAAGGACAGACCTATGTCTATGATGTCGTCCAGCAGCTCGCCCAGCCGGAGACAGCCATCCTTGATTATGTTGAATCCGATGTCGTAGATGTGGGCCGCGCGTTTCTGACGGAGGCGGGTGATTGGAAAGATTTCACTCTGCCGGACGGCTCTCCGGCCAAAATTCCTTCCTATGTCGATTTTGTTCCACGCGAAGGAGGCTGGCTGGCAAAAAATAAAGACGGCGACATCATCGGCGCCATGCCGAAAGGAGCATATTACCTCAGCCAAACGAATTTTCCTCTAAAAGACTGGGACGGAGCGGATTTATCCGTGCTCGACCGGCTCCCCGGAATGATGGACAAAGTGACGTGGTCGGCCCTGCCCACGGCGCCTTATCACATGCCTTTGACGTCCGAGCATCTTGCCGACATACGGAACCGGGCCAAGCACCTGTACGAAACGACCGACTATGCCGTTATGATCGGATTCGGCGGCAATCTGCTCGAATGGGGCCAGTATCTCTGCCGGTTCGACCAGTTCCTGATGGATATCATCGAGAATCCGAAAAAAGTCACTGCCATACTCGACAAACTTGTCGAGATGCATCTTGAAAATCTGCAAAAGCTGCTACCCGAAGTCGAGGGCTACGTCCAGATCATCCAGATGGGCGACGATTTGGGAACGCAGCTGGCTCTCGAAATTTCGCCGAAAATCTATCGGGAAGTCTTCAAGCCGCGACAGCGCCTAATCTTCGAGACCGTTAAAAAACGCTCCAGTCTCCATCTCTTCCTTCATTCCTGCGGCTCGATTGTTGATATTTTGCCGGACTTCATCGAGATTGGTGTCGAAATTATCAACCCGGTCCAGACAAGCGCCCGCGGCATGGATCCGCAAAAGCTCAAGCGGGAATTCGGCAAAGACCTGACGTTCTGGGGAGGAGGCTGCGACACGCAGCGCGTGCTTCCGCTCGCATCGCCCGAAGAGATCAAGGCTCACGTCAAAGAGAGAATCGATATTTTCGCGCCCGGCGGCGGTTTTGTTTTCACCCAGGTTCATAACATCATGCCCCACGTCCCGCCCCAAAACGTCGTGGCCATGTACGACGCCGTCCAAAAATTTCGATAGCATAACCCGGTGATCCCAATTTTGGCGATAGAAATACATGACAGGTCCTGTCGCGATTCACCCCCGGCGCCCCCCGCGGTCGATCCGGTCTTTTCTTAAGCTGGACGAAGGATGGTTTTAAACGCTCGGGGCGGCGGGGGGCCCCCGAACCGCGCCACCCGTTGGGCAGAGGTTCTTTATGTTTATTTTCTGAAGACTTAAATATTCTCAGCTAATAATCTAATCCTAGCGGCAAATTTGGGGTGATCAGCCCGGTTGACTCTATCGCCTTTCCCTGCTAATCTTTAGCCATCCCGTAGAGAAGGGGTCAGCAATGGCCATCAAGTGCCCGAAATGTCAGGCTGAGAATCCAGAGACTAAACAGTTCTGCGCTGATTGCGGAACGCAGCTTCCCTCTTCCAGAAATATTCATCCGGAAGTCACGGAAACTCTTCAAACACCCATCAAAGAACTCACAACCGGCTCAACCTTCGCCGGCCGTTACCAGGTCATCGAAGAGCTGGGTAAGGGCGGGATGGGGAAAGTCTACAAGGTCTTTGATACCAAGATCAAAGAGAAGGTCGCCCTAAAGCTCATAAAACCAGAGGTTGCATCTGACAAAGAGACCATCGAGCGATTCAACAACGAGCTCCGTCTCGCTCGCAAGGTTAGACACAAGAACGTTTGCGGGATGTTCGATATCGGCGAGGCCGAAGGAGCCCACTTCATCACCATGGAATACGTCCACGGTGAAGACTTGAAAAGCATGATCCGGATGTCAGGAAGCTTAAGCATCGGGATGGTGTTGAGCGTGGGGAAGCAGGTTTGCGACGGGCTGGCTGAAGCGCACAGCTTGGGTGTCATCCACCGGGACCTCAAGCCGCAGAACATCATGATCGACAAGGGCGGGAACGCCAAGATCATGGACTTTGGGATCGCCCGGTCGATCCGGGAGAGGGGGATTACGGGCGCTGGAATCATGATCGGGACGCCGGAATACATGTCTCCGGAGCAGACCGAAGCCAAGGACGTTGACCAGAGGTCGGACATTTATTCTCTGGGCGTCATTCTCTATGAGATGGCGACGAGCCGTGTTCCCTTCGAGGGGGAGACGGCCTTGAGCATCGCCGTTAAGCACAAAACCGAAATCCCCAAGAATCCGAAGTCTCTGAATCCCAACATTCCGGACGATCTCAAGCGTTTGATCCTCAGATGCCTGGAAAAAGACAAAGTGAAGAGATACCAGAGCGCCGCCGAAGTCGAGGCCGAGCTGGATAAAATTGAAAAAGGCATTCCGACAATAGAGCGTGTGGTGCCGGAGAAAAAAACCGTCACCTCAAAGCAAATCACCGTGACCTTGAGCCGGAAAAAACTTCTCATTCCAACAGTTGTCATTGCCTTGGTCGCCATTGCAGCGGTCATCTGGTTTGCCTTTCTTAAAAAGAAAGTGCCCCTGCTCCCCGAGCAGAAACGCTCCATTGCCGTCATCAGCTTTGAGAACCAGACCGGCGACAAAGCTTATGACTATTTGAGCAAGGTTATCCCTAATCTATTGATCACGAGTCTTGAGCAATCGGGATATTTCAATGTCACCACGTGGGAAAGGATTTATGACCTTCTCAAGCAGGTTGGGAAGCCTAACGTAGAGTTCATCGGCCGCGACCTGGGCTTCGAACTCTGCCAAAAAGACGCTGTTGAAGTCATCGTCCTCGGCAGCGTGACAAAAGCCGGGAATACTTTTGTTACGGACGCGAAAGTCGTGGAGGTCGCGACGAAGAAATTGCTCGGCACAGCCAACTCCCGGGGAGACAATCCGGACAGCATTCTTAAGAATCAAGTCGATGACCTCAGCCGGCAGATCGCCAGGAACGCCGGACCTTCCCAAGGCAAGGAGGCGGCCTCCGCGAAGCGCATCGGCGAACTGACAACCAATTCTCCTGAAGCGTACAAGTACTTTCTTATGGGCATGGAAGAGATTGCCAAGAACCGGCTGTCGCGTCCTTATTTTGAAAAAGCCGCTGAGCTCGATCCCAATTTCGCCATGGCTTTATTGGGTCTCGGGGGAGAATTCCTAAAGAAGGCGATGGCCCTTTCGAAAAATGTCTCGGATAAAGAAAGGCTGTATATCGAGGCCGACTACGCTTCTGAAATAGAACGGGATCAATCAAAGGCAATTTCTATATATAAACAAATCACGAATAAGTACCCCAAAGAAAAATTCGCTTATTATAATCTGGGAGGTTCTTTGTGGGGTCAACATAAACTTTCGGAAGCGATCGCCATGTATCTCAAAGCCGTTGAGATAGACCCGTATTTTGTCATGGCCTGGACGCAGATGGGATATGCGTACTTTGAGCTCAACGACAATGAAAAAGGGCTCGAAGCGTACAAGCATGCCGTCTCGGCCAGGCCGGACTACGCCCAAGCCCATGACTCATTAGCCGAAGGATACCTCAAGGTCGGACGGTTGGATGAGGCCATCGAATCATATAACAAGGCCCTTCAGGCAGACCCGAACTATTTCCCCTCGATGGTTTACCTGAGCTATGTCTATGCTCTCAAAGAAGATTTTTTTCAGGCTACTCGATGGATCGACAATTTTCTTAGTGTGGCGCTCCCCGAATACAAGATTCGAGGGTATCTATTTAAAGCTTTCTACTTGTTCCTTCTGGGCAGAACCGAAAAGAGCCTGAGCTACGTCCAGATGGCGGCGGACCTGGCCGAGAATATTAAGAGCTCGATCTACCGAGCTTACGCCGATTGGCTGAGAGCATGGATTTATTATAGCCTGGACGATTTTGATCAATCCCAGAAAGACAACAATGACTCATTTTCTGCTATGATCAAAGCAAACCCGAACTCCACTATTTCATATAAAATCGGCCATCGCTTTCTCGATGGATTGACCGCCCTGGAACAAAAGAAATCCGACCTTGCAAAATCCGACCTCAAGGAGATCGAGTCCCTCTCCGCGGACTCCTCTATTACGAATTTTCGATGGGGTAAGGAAAGGGCTCGATTTGAAACCGAATGGCTGCGGGCCATGATCGCCCTTAAAGAAACCTCTTTTAATAGTGCCATTAAAATCCTCGACAATGCCGGAATCGTAGGCCGCGTCCCGGACTCCGGATATATTGCTTTATTTCCCTGGATCCGCTACAACACACCCTTTCAACGGGACGCGCTGGCGCGGGCCTATGCCCAAAGAGGTGACTTCAATAAAGCGATTACGGAATACGAGCGGCTGATCACGTTCGATCCGAAATCCCCGTCGCGCGTTCTCATCCACCCGATTTATCACTACCGCCTTGGCAAGCTCTATGAGCAAAAGGGCTTGAAGGACAAGGCCAAAGCTCAATACGAACGCTTCCTAGACCTCTGGAAAGACGCCGACCCCGGCCAACCCGAAGTCGAAGATGCCAGGAAGAGACTGGCGGGGCTGAAGGGCAAGTAATTTTCCTGACCCCGTGTCCGCGAGCCGGCTTCAGATGCGCCGGCCATGGCCTCGGCAATGGAAGCGTCCTCGGGCTTTTGACGATACCCGATTTCATATTCTCTTACCAATCGTTCCCGTTCGCGCGCTACCCTCCAGGCGCGGAACGTCGATAAAAGAAAGCCACTGCGGCTCAATCCCGTTTTTCTGCGAATGGCCTCCAATTCCTTAAAATCCTCCCAGGGGATACTGACGGCGAATTTGGCAGATTTTCTCATGGTGTACGTTTTTCTTTCGGGTATTCCCATGGTAATACCAAAGTATTTTCATCGTCAAGCCGCAGATCGTGATTGCGATTCTGTTGGGGATCTGTTTTTGGCGTGGCAGGAAAAGCAAAATCCTGGAGTCTAAGAGGAAAACTTGAGCAGATGTTCCGCTCGGCAGCTTGGGTACCGGATCCGGGCAAATCCGCAGCGGGGATTGCCGCAGTCGAGATACTTTTCGACGACCTCGTAGACGATCGGCTGAAAATAATAGTTAACTAAAGTTAATTTTATATTGACAAAGTTAATTTATTAATATATTATGAAAACGCCATGAAAGAAGAAAAAACTATTTTAGCGGTGAAAGTCGATTATTCCGTCGCCGAGCGGGTCAAGCATTTCTGCCGGGAGAGAGGTTTAAAGTATGGATTTTTCGTCGAAAAAGCGATCCTTGAGCAGCTCGCCCGCGAGGAACTTAAAGAAGATTTGGTGGATTTAAAGAACCTGCGCGTATTAGAAAATCAAGCAATAACACTCGACGAGTACATCAAGAAGCGCCGTGTATGATCTCTTTGCCCTCCCCTCAGCGCAAAAGGACCTTGACAAGCTTGAAACGTCGGTCTTTGCTCGCGTCCTAAAAAGAATCCGCGCCCTGTCGCAAGACGCGCGTCCGCCCGGCGGTCTCAAATTGACGGATGAGGACGGATATCGCATCCGAACCGGAGACTATCGCATTCTCTATCGGATCGACGATGCTTTAAAGCGAATATACATTTACCGTATCAAACACAGAAAAGACGTATATTCTTGATCCTCCTGTTTGAGGGACGCGGTGGGCGGACAACGCCGCCTCATATGTATGTGGACCTTGCGGTCAAGAAGGATTTCCGCTTGAGGACTGGCCTTTCGGTCGGCCTCGGCATTAACGCTAATAATCTCATGAACAGCCAGCAGCTCGTTTCGTTCATCCAGACTGATAATTCCCTATTTGGACAGGTCTGGGCGCGTCAGCTCCCGCGCTGGACACAAATCAAGGCCACTTTGAAGTTCTAGCCTTCTCGAGGACCGCGCCCCCAGATTTCCCGAAGTTGACTCTGCCTCTATTCCTTGATAATGTTTAGCCATCCCGAATAAAAGGGGTCAGCAATGGCCATCAAGTGCCCGAAATGTCAGGCCGAGAATCCGGAGACCAAACAGTTCTGCGGAGATTGTGGGACGCCGCTCCCCTCTGCCAAGACGCCCCGTCCCGAGGTCACAGAAACTTTCCAAACTCCCATTAAAGAATTGACCACCGGCTCAACCTTTGCCAACCGCTACCAGGTTATCGAGGAACTGGGCAAAGGGGGAATGGGCAGAGTCTACAAGGTATTTGATAACAAAATTAAAGAGAAGGTCGCCCTAAAGCTCATAAAGCCGGAAGTTGCCTCTGACAAAGAGACCCTCGAGCGATTCAATAACGAGCTCCGTCTCGCCCGCAAGGTCAGACACAAGAACGTTTGCGGGATGTTCGACTTGGGAGAGGAGGAAGGCGTCCATTTCATCACCATGGAATACGTCCAGGGCGAGGATCTGAAGAGCATGATCCGGATGATGGGGCAGCTCAGCCCAGGACAGATCGTGTCGATTGGCGAGCAGGTGTGCGATGGGTTGGCCGAAGCTCACAGTTTGGGAGTCGTCCACCGCGACCTGAAGCCCCAGAACATCATGATCGATAAGGGCGGAAACGCCAAAATCATGGACTTCGGCATCGCCCGGTCGGTCCGGGAGAAGGGGATTACCGGAGCCAGCGTGATGATCGGCACTCCGGAATACATGTCTCCCGAGCAGGCGGAGGCGAAAGAGGTTGATCAACGATCTGACATCTATTCACTAGGAATCATCCTCTACGAGATGGCTACAGGCCGCGTTCCATTCGAAGGTGAGACAGCCCTGAGCATCGCTATGAAGCATAAGGGGGAGAGGCCTAAGGATCCGAAAAGCCTCAATCCGAATATCCCCGGAGATTTGAGCCAGACCATTCTCAAATGCCTCGAGAAGGACAAAGCCGGAAGGTACCAAACAACCGCCGAATTGCGGGCCGAGCTCGAACGCATCGAAAAAGGCCTTCCCACAACCGAACGGATCGTCCCCGAACGAAAGACTTTTACCTCTCGCCAGATCACGGTCCAATTCAGCCTCAAAAAGCTTTTGGTGCCGGCCTTGGCTGCTCTCATCGTCATCGCTGCCGTCCTCCTATTCTGGAAAATCCTGCCCAACAAGAAAGCGGCGCTTCCGGCCTCCGGCAAGCCGTCGCTGGCCGTTGTGTATTTTAAAAACAACACGGGTGACCCGAAACTCGATATCTGGCGAAGCGCCCTGTCGGATTCGATCATCATCGACCTCTCCCAGTCGAAATACATCAATGTCCTGAGCGGAGACAGGATCTTCAGCATCCTGAAAAAATTTGGTCTCCTTGAAGCCAAGACCTATGCTTCAGAGGACCTGAAGAATATCGCGGCTGAAGGGAGAGTGAACCACATTCTCCAGGGAAACTTCTCCAAAGCCGGAGACGTCTTCCGGATCGATTACGCCCTCCAGGATATGAATTCGGGCAAAATGATCGGTTCTGACAGGGTCCAGGGAACCGGAGAAAACAGCATCTTCTCGATGGTCGACGAGTTGACGAGAAAAGTGAAGTCGAGTTTCGAGCTGTCTCCCGAACAGATTGCCGGCGATATCGACAAGGGCTTAGGACAAATCACCACAAAATCTCCCGAGGCTTATAGATATTTCATGGAAGGAAGAAAATTCCATTACATCGGCGATTATCGGAGCGCCCTCGCTCTCTTCGAAAAAGCCGTGGCCATCGACCCTGAATTTGCCTCATGTTTCAGTATGATGGCTACCGCTTATTCTAATTTAGGCCTTGATTCTGAGGGCAATAAGTATAATCAAAAAGCCCTTGAATTGAGCGATCGCATCTCCGACAGAGAACGCTTGCGAATATTAGGATATCGTTATTATGTTTCCGAGCAAACGATCGACAAGTCCATAGAAGCTTACAAGAAATTGCTCGAGCTTTATCCTGACGATGGGACTGGGAATAATATGCTGGGAAATCTTTACAGGGGGTTGGAAGAATGGGATAAAGCGCTCAAGTATTATGAAGTCAACGTAAGAAACGGGACAGAGCTTTTCCTGTATCATAGGAATCTCGCAGATGCCTATATGACGCTCGAGCAATTCGATATGGCCAGAGAAGTCTTAGTGAACTACTCAAAGAATTTTCAAGATATCCCCTGGGTTCATCAAAGCCTATCGGACTGCTATTGCTATCAAGGAAAGGTTGACCTTGCGCTCAAGGAAGCTGAAAGAGCTTACGCCCTCGACCCCAAAAACTATGACACCTTTTATTGTTCAGGCGATGCTTATTTTTATTTGGGAGAGACGGCTAAAGCTGAAAAGGAATATTCGGATATTCTGAAATCTGATGAACCTGCTTCTCAGACAGGCGGAAGGCTAAGGCTAGCTACTTTGTATTTTGGGCAGGGAAGATTCGAGAAAGCAAAAGAAGAAATCAAATCTGCAATTTCCATAGCAAAGAAAGTCGGCGAGCTCTCATGGCAAGCCTATTATCATCAATTGCTCGGATACGTTCAATTCATCTCAGGCCGGCTTCAAGAAGCTCTTAAAGAGGTCGATATTGTCAAACAAGAAGCGGACGCCGGAGAGTTGCCGGCATATCGAAGATATAGCTATTTTATGAGAAGCTATATCAAGGCGTTATCAAGATCCACGGATGAGGCTTTAAGACAGGCAGCTCTATTCAAGGAGGAAACTGAGAAAAGCCCCTTTAAAAAGCAAATAAGGAACTACGATTACCTCATGGGTGCTATTGAGCTCCAAAAAGAGAACTATTCGAAGGCGATTGAATATCTACAGAAAGGTTTGGCCTCCGAGACCTTTGGGCCCCTGGCCAAGCCTGCCTTTATCCTTTATCATCTCGCATCGGCTTATTACAGGTCAGGGGAACTGTCCAGGGCTCAGGAAGAATTCGAAGGGATCACAAAGTTGACAACAGGAAGGCTATTGAACGGCGATGCATACGCCAAGAGCTTCTATATGTTGGCCAAGATTCACGAGCAGAAAGGCGACAGAGCCAAGGCGATCGCCAATTACCAGAAATTCCTCGACCTTTGGAAAGACGCTGACCCCGGCCAGCCCGAAATCGAGGACGCCAGGAAGAGGCTGGCGGGGCTACAGAGTAAGTAATTTTCCTGACCCCGAGTCCGCTGGGCGGCTTCGTTCGCCTAGCTTTAGCTAAAATCGACCTGCCGCGACTTTCATTCAAAGCCTCGGGGGAGGTCAGTTCATATCCAAGGCGAAGCGGATGGCCTTGTGGATTTCCTCAATTTTCCGCTCCGACAGCCGGGCGATTCTTGATTCCAGATAGGCCTTCGGGATCGTCAGCAGCGAATCGCAATTCACGGCGCACGGCTTGGGAAGTCCGTCTTCCAACCCGAGAGAAACCTCGACGGCGATTCCCCGCACGGTCGTCGTCAGCGGCGCCACGGTGACCGCCGTCCTCACGGAATAGGCTTCGTCCCGGCTGAGGAGGACGACGGGCCTTCGCCCCGCCGGCGGTTTCAGCCGGGCCCACCAGACCTCCCCTTTTTTCAAGTCCAATCCTCTTCCGGCATGGACTCGGCCGACGTGCCGGCCATGGCCGTGGCAATGGAAACGTCCTCGGGCTTTTGACGATACCCATTTTCGTATTCTCTTACCAATCGTTCCCGTTCGCGCGCTTTCCTCCAGGCGCGGAACGTCGACAAAAGAAAGCCGCTACGGCTCAATCCCGCTTTTTTGCGAATGGCCTCCAATTCTTTGAATTCCCCCCAGGGGATACTGACGGCGAATTTTGCGGATTTTCTCATGGTGCACCTGTCCTCTTCGGGTATTCCCATGGTAATACCGAAGTATTTTCATTGTCAAGCCGCAAATCGCGATTGGGGAATTTGCTCTTAGGCGTGATCGGACTTGGTGGAAGGCTATGTAACCTTCTCGAGCCGGACCCTACAGCTCTTGGTCTTTCCAGGCCCCAGCGTATTTTGCCGTGCCTTTGCATTCTTGAAGAACAACGTGGCAGATTTTCATTCCTGGTGTTAACCTTATTTTATTTCGCCCGGCATTGTAGATTTCAAGAATCTGCTTATTGGAAATCCCCGGAGCTAGGAACGGAGCCGCGATATGACTCATCAGTCCAATTCGGGCGAATCTCGAGCGTGAGTTCAGCCACCCGCACAAGTCCTCGGGGAGCGTAATCCTCTCTCTTGTGATCCCAAGCACCAGTTCACCTGGCTTTAAAAGGTAGCCATCGGTAATATCAACAAGGTTGGTCAGCGTTTTGTAGTCTATATCCGCTTGAGTGATGTGCTGGTTGGTATTGAAAATCCGTAGTTTGTTATCCAATGTCAAATCAATGGAGGCAGGACCGATGGCATTCTCGTCATAAGGCTCAATTCTTATTCTGCCCTTCTTGATCTGATTTAGAATTTCGGGCTTGGCGAGAATCATCTTGAATACTCTTTTAAGATCATATTTGTGACTCCTGGTGTTCGTCGTCAGGCGGTTTCGAACTCGCGTCCTGATTTCTTACGCTACAGATTCCGGCTCTCATAATAATTCAGCTAACGCCGTTTGGCAAGGGTTCGAGCATAGCCAATGGACCTGGCCCATAAAAACACAAAAAATGGAGACATACAAGCTGAGCAAGAAGCATTCCGATACAGAGTATGATATCATCCCCATTTGTTCCGACGAGGTTTGAACGCGGATATACACAGAAATTGGAGAACGTGACAAGCCGAGAGCTGGTCCGCGAGATCATCAGCGGCCGGACGGCATCCCGTTGCGGGTTCTGGCTGGGGAATCCCCATCCCGACACCTGGCCGATTTATCATAAATACTTCGGGACATCGACGGAGGAGGAACTGCGCCGGAAGCTCGGCGACGATTATCGCTGGATCTCGCCTTCCTTAATGGATTCGACTTACAAGCACCCGGAAAGGAAAAAGATTTTTGATTTGGGACAAGAGAAGCGATCCCACGGCCAGCCCGGTCCGTTGGCCGAAGCTGAAACCCTGCGCGACGTTGAGGCATTCAACTGGCCCAATCCGGACTATTTGGATTTCACAGAATGCCTTCAAGCCCTCGAGAACGCCGGCCCTTTTTATCGGGCCAGCGGATTCTGGGCCCCGTTCTTCCACGATGTCATGGACCTATTCGGCATGGAGAGCTATTTCGTCAAGATGCACACAAATCCCGAGGTCGTCCATGCCGTGACCGCGCATGTCTGCGAGTTCTACATCGAAGCGAATCGCCGCTTTTTTGGAGTGGCCAAAGATTTCATCGACGGATATTTTTTTGGGAATGACTTCGGCACGCAGCTTGACCTCATCATCAGCCCGCAGCATTTCGAGGAATTCGTCCTTCCCTGGTTCCGAAAGTTCACCGATCAGGCGCATGCCCAGGGCTTCCAGGTGATATTGCACTCGTGCGGCTCGATTTATCGGGTGATCCCTCGACTCATCGAGGCCGGTGTCAACTGCCTCCATCCGCTGCAGGCTCGCGCGAAAAATATGAACGCCGCACTCCTCTCGCGCGAATTCAAGGGGAAAATCTCTTTTCTCGGCGGCGTCGACACCCAACAGCTTCTCGTTCACGCCACGCCGGACGAGGTCAGAGCCGAAGTCCGGCGACTCAAGGATCTCTTCGGCCCGTGCTGGATCGTCAGTCCCAGCCACGAAGCTCTCCTCCCCAATGTGCCGCCCCAAAACGTTGCCGCCATGGCTGAGGCGGCGCATGAATAAATCGCATTTCGGAAACGCTGAGCCGTCGTAGTCGCTTCTTCCATCCCGAAATACTTACCCTTGACGATTTATTTGGACCTGGGCGACAGGGAAGAAAACGTATTTACAAATCTGACAAAATAGAATAAGAATCACTTATATCTATCACAGGAGGAGAGGATGTCTGCTAAGCCGGTCCGAGCTTGTCTTTTTGGGTTCATGGCCGCTTTGTTTTTTTCGGCCGTTTCGGCGCAGGCGGAGCCGATCAAATTCGCTCGCTATCCGCATATCTACGGCGGGAAAATCGCGTTTTCCTACTTCGGTGACATCTGGATCGCTAACGAAAACGGGAGCAATCCGCGGCGGCTGACCGCCCACGTCGCCCGCGACATCTATCCCCGCTTTTCCCCAGACGGAAAGCGGATCGCCTTTTCCAGCGACCGGATGGGGAATTACGATGTCTTTGTCATTCCGGTCGAAGGAGGAGAGCCGCGCCAACTGACGTTCGCCACGACAAACGACGATGTCCTCTACTGGACCCCCGACGGCAAAGGCATCATCTTCGCCACGAGCCGCGGCCAGCGGACCTGGGGATCGCCGCTCTACATCGTGCCCGTCGGCGGCGGCCTTCCAACGCCCATGGATATGGACTTCGGCTCGGCCGGCATGATCAAGCAGGACGGCTCGATGGTGGCTTTTAACAGGTTCGGCTTCCGGTACTGGAGAAAAGGATATAAAGGCAACGCCAATACCGATATTTCCGTCCAGGACCTGAAAACCAAGGCGATCACCCAGCTCACCGATACCGACCTTAAGCAGTTCCGCAGCTTTCGCCAGGATGCCAACCCTATGTGGGGCGTGGACGGCATGATCTATTTCATGTCGGAGCGGGACGATATCTTCAACATCTGGAAGATCTCACCGAAGGGTGGGAATCCCGCGCAGGTGACTTTCCATAAAAAGGACGGCGTCCAGTATCCCGGGATGAGCCCTGATGGGAAAGTCATGATCTATGAGAACGAATTCGAGCTCTGGAAGCTCGGCATCCCCGATGGAAAGCCGGAAAAGATTTCCCTCGAATTGGCTTTCGACCCGAAGGAGAACATGGTCGAGTATTTGCCGAGCGAGGGAAAGCTCGACGGATTCGATGTGACGGAGACTGGTGATTATGCCGCCGTCGATTACCACGGCGAGATTTTCATCGTCCCGACCGAACAAGGCATCGGCGAAATGAAGCAAGTCACTTCATCGCCGTGGCGGGATAGATTTCAGGAATTTTCGCCGGATGGAAAATCCATCGCCTATATCAGCGACCAATCCCTCGAGGAGGAGATCTGGTTGTATTCGCTCGACTCCAGAGAGCATAAAAAACTGACAACCCACTCCTCGACCAAGAGCTCGTTCATCTGGTCCAAGGATTCGAAACAGATTGCATTCTCCGCCGCCAACAAGCTCTTCACGATCGATGTCGCGGCCGGCCAGATGAAAGAGATTGATTATCGCGAGGCCGGCGGATTCTCCATCAACGAATTTTCACCAGATGGGAAATGGCTGGTCATGACATTGCGCGACAACGACGCCAACGCCGATGTCTATCTCTACGACATCGCTGCGAAAAAAGCCTATGACATGACGCCGAACCCCTTCCGCGATTCCGGTGGCACGCTCACACCGGACGCCAAATATTTAATTTTTAGCTCCGCCCGGAACAACGGCGTCAACCATCTCTTCAAGGTCTCTCTGGCCAAGTTGGCCGAGGACCCCGATGATCCTGTTGTCAAAGAGCGGCTGAAGAAAGAAGAAAAGCCCCAGAGAAGGGAGGGCAAAGAGGCCAAGGACGCCGCTGCGCTTCCGCCCTCGATCACGATCAACCTGGAGGGAATCGACCGCCGCGCCGTTCAGATCACGACGGGGACGAACCCGGTCAGCATGTACTTTCTGTCCAAGGATGGACAGACGATCTATTTTATGAGCAACGATGAACAGGGATCCGCGCTGTTCTCCATCACCATCGACGGCAAGGACAGGAAAAAAGTGGTCGACGGCGCCTTCCGCGATTTGACCCCGACAACTGACCGGAAAATGGTTTTCTACAGGCAGGACAACAATCTCTATAAAATGGACCTGGCCAACAAGAAAAAAGATAAGGTCAATTTCAACTTCACCGTGACTGCGGACCGGCGGGCCGAATGGGAGCAGATCTTTGAGGAATGCTGGCGGGTTATGAAGTACCGGTTTTACGATCCCAATATGAACGGCAAGGACTGGGATGCCATCAAGCTCATCTACAAGCCGCTGCTCAAGTATGTCGGCGATAACCAGGACGTCTATGACATCTGCAATGAAATGATCGGAGAATTGAACGCCTCCCATACCGGCGTCAGCGGCCCGACGCGCGAAGCGCCGCCGACTTACCGAACCCGCTATCTCGGTTTCGAGATGGAACCGGATAAAGATTCCGGCCTCTATCGAATAAGCCATATCTACCGCAAAGGCCCGGCGGATAAAGAATGGCTGAACATCAAGGAAGGCGATTATGTCTTTGCCCTGGACGGAACCGCGATCAAAGCCGGCGATAATTATTGGAAGCTTCTGAACGGGACTCTGAATGAATATGTGACAGTGAGCGTCGGATCGGAGCCCGACCCCAAGGGCAAGACCGTGCACAGCCTCCGGATGAAGACCGTTCTTTCCCTCATGGATATCAAATACGAAGAGTGGGTGGAGAACAACCGCGATTACGTGGATAAAATCTCGGAAGGAAAAATCGCCTACGTCCACATCCGCTCGATGAACCAGCCCAGCCTGGCCCGATTCCAAAACGAGATCAGCCAGTTTGCCAACAAGAAGGGGATCGTTGTCGATATCCGGTATAACGGCGGAGGCAACATCGACCAGGAGATTCTTGATATTCTGGAGCGCCGTCCGTATGAATTCTGGAACAGCCGCTGGGGCGCGCGGACGTGGGGAAGGCGGCCAAGCCAAGCCATTGCCGGACCGAAGGTCATGCTCATTAATTGGCGGTCCGCCTCCGATAGCGAGGTTACGCCAATGGGATTCAGAGACCTGGGCTTGGGGCGCATCGTGGGCAACCCGACCAACGCTTCGGTCATAGCCACAGGAAGCTACGGTCTCATAAACGGCGGAAGCATCAGAACGCCTGGCTCGCTTGTCGTGACATATGACCCGACCAAGCCGAACAACTATGGAGTCAACCTCGAGAACTACGGCGTGGCGCCGGATGTCTTTGTCAAGAATTCACCCGAAGACGAGCTGAAAGGATTTGACCGGGAGCTGAAAGCCGCGGTGGACGAGGCTTTGAAGATGCTCAAAGAAGGGAAGTGGCAGTACGAGAAATAAGGAATTGATGGCGGCCGAGGAACGCTTGGAATTTTTTTGACTATAACACGGTAGCCCTTAGAAGCTGGGATAGAGGTTTATTGTCTTTCGGCCGATTTTCCTTCATCCGAAACGATGATCTCGCAGGATAGCCGCCGTCGACCACTGCGGCAAGGGGTGGCTGTGTAGCTAGATATGGTTTCCAAGCCCATTTCTGCAGTCATAAGCGATCACGGGATTGTCGTAGAGTGTCAGCATCATGGGGGAGCTTCATGGCGTTTTTAGCGACAGGGGTATGATAGCGTACTTCCCAATCATGGACGTACATGTCAGAAGATAGCCAAAGCCGCAGAAGCAAACTGCAGACGATGATCAGTGCGATGGCCATAGTGGAAAAATTGACTTTTAAAGATGTTTTTCTTACACTGTTCAAGGGAGTCTGGATTTGCTAAGGGGTAGAGTCATTTCCATCTCTTTAATTTTCTTTTATCTTTTATTTATTCATTCCGAAGTCCTTTGCCAATCCAGTTCGCAACAGAGTAAAGAATTTGAGAAGCTTGTCCTCGAAGCCAAAGCATTGCTAGCGGATGGAGAGTACGAAAAAGCTCTCATACGATTTCTTGAAGCGGAAAAAATAGCGATATCAAAACCTGAGCAAGCCGAAATTTATTTTCGCCTTTCCTATGCTTACTACGTGAACGGTCAAAACGACAGGGCCCGGGTAATGCTGACAAAACTGCTGGAGATGAGCCCAGAATTTTCCATCCTTGAGGACGAATATCCAAAGGGTTATGTGGAGCTTTTTAATCAGTTCAAAGATGAAGTTATCAAAAGAATTGAGAAAGAAAAGATCTTGCCTAAAGCAATCAGCACGCCCGGAAAGGCCGAGAAGATAAAGAAAAAGCGCCAGTTCCCATGGCTTATCGCGGGGGGAGTTGTTGTTGCCGCTGTGACAGCTTCTCTCTTCCTCTTTAAAAAAGAGAAAGCCTCGACTCCAGCGCCCCAGCCACCTCCAGTTGAACCTCAAAATTTTGGGACCATTTCTGTCCTATCATCGCCGACAGGGGCGAGGGTCTATTTGGACGGAAGTGACACAGGGAAAATAACAAACTGTATGCTCGATGATGTTTCCGTGGGCACTCATACGGTGAAGCTATCCAAAGAGGGATATGTAGATCAAGAGAAAACCGTCACTGTGGAGGGCGGAAAAACGATCACCGTGGAGATGACTCTTAGCCAATATAAGATTACGGTGACAAGTCCCTTGGCCAATACAAGCTGGAAGAAAGAAACAGAGGTGGAGATAAAATGGAATACTTCCGCAGCTTTCAATATTCAAAAGAAAATATATCTAAGTCCAGGGGATTTTCCGACGGGCTTGTCGAACTCCTCAGTCCCTTTAGCAAAAGGAGAAGAACTATCATCCTCTTCAATAATCGACAATTTAGCCCCAAGAGATCATTGGGGAGGTATCTTATTTGGCAAAACTCAAGCCAAGCTTCCAGTCAATAAGCCTTCTGGTCTTCAACCTTGGCCTAAAAAAAGTGATCGTGTTAATACAAACAAAGGCGTTAGTCGGATCAGTAACCGGAACGAAATGACAATCATAGAAAATTATACTGAAATTCTCGATGCTGGTCGTTTTCTTCTAAGAAACAACTCCAAGCCATTTAGTTCTTTGAAAAGACTCATAAACCTGGGTCTAACAAAGGTGAAAATAGATCTCTATAAAGGCAATAATTGGCTCCAGACGATCGCTCCGAACGCTGAGAACAGTGGCGCATATAAATGGATAATTCCCACGATTTTGTCTGAAGCGACAGATTATAAGATCCGAATTTCCAGTCCCGAAGCCTCCGAAGTTTTCGGGGAAAGTGAAAAATTCAGAATCTATGAAATCGATATTGTATTCTCTGACGATTTTGAAAGCTATGTAGCGGGCACTTTCCCGTCAGGAGGGGGATGGAAACTCATAACCGATGGATGGGGAAGTTCCTCTCAAATGATTGATAATTCAAATTCGGTTTCCGGCACAAAATCTTTTAAACTCGAAGGCGCAGCAAATTGGGCGGCTGTAGTTCAAAAGAATTATTCAATGCCAAATCCTCAGCCAGACGTCATTTATTACGAGTGTTATGCTAAAGTCACCAGATTGGAGAGCCCCGTGATGTGGTATCATGATTTTCAAATTTGGGCTGGAGAATTTGGAAGTCCAACAGGAAGTCATGCTTTTGCTTCTGTAAGTTTTAATCCAAAACAAGCAGATGGAAAAGAATATATTCTTTTCAAAGCTGAAACTGTATGGGGGGCAGAAGTTCAACTCGGAAAATGGTATAAGATTAAGGTTAAGATAGATCTTGTGAAGGACCTAGGCTACGTTTGGCTTGATGACCAAATTGCATTTTCTGACGTGGCCTTGGGGAGTTCATCAACCTATCATATTGGTTCCGCAATTACGATCGCAGGCGGAAATGATTGCCATACCAGAATCTGGGTGGATGATGTGAAAGTTTATTATTAACGAATTCGAGATATTTCCAGGATGAAAAGGCGTCTAGATCATGGAATTCGGATCCTCGAGGACGTTTCTTCTAGAAGACCTTATTGCTTCCAAACTCTTCATTATTCTTTTTTTTTAAACAAGAAAGATCAGTCTTGCCGATTCTATCAGATTCTCCAAGGTAGCCGGCCGTGGCTCGCAGAGGCTTGGTGAGTTGGTATCGCAGATAAGGTCGGGCTGAAATGAGATGCTCCGAATGCTCTTTTGACAATCAAGAAAACAGCCGGTTCTGCAGCCGCTGCGGAACGCCTTTGCCAAGTTTTCAAAATTTGGCCTCTCTCACTGACACGAAGACTCTCGTAACTCCTATCAGTGAACTTGTCATCGGTAGCGTCTTTGCCAACAGATATTTTGTCATTGAAAAGCTGGGCCAGGGGGGGATGGGAAAAGTCTATCGGGTCTTGGACAAGAAGCTTGAGGAAGAGATAGCCCTAAAGGTTTTGAAGCCAGAAATTGCAGTTGATAAAAAAACCATCGAACGATTTCGAAACGAATTGAAATTAGCCCGGAGGATCTCGCATCCTCATATCTGTCGAATGTATGACCTTAACGAGGAACATGGGACTCAGTTCATCACCATGGAATATGTGCCGGGCGAAGATTTAAAAAGCACCATCAGGCGCCTCGGCGTCCTTAACGTCGCCAAGGTCATCGAAATCGCCAAACAAATTTGTGAAGGGCTTGGTGAGGCTCACCGTCACGATATTGTCCATCGGGATCTCAAGACGCAAAATATTATGATCGATCCGAAGGGCAAAGCCCGGATCATGGACTTCGGCATTTCCCGCTGCCTCCAGGCTGAAGGGATCACCGCCGACGGCATCATAGTTGGGACGCCAGAATATATATCGCCTGAGCAACTCGACGGGAGCAAAGTCGACGAGCGCTCCGATCTCTATTCACTGGGCATTATTCTTTTCGAAATGGCCACTGGGCAACTGCCTTTTAAAGGCGATACGACATTGAGCGTGGCCATAAAACATAAAACGGCAATGCCGCCTGACCCGAGGGAGCTCAATGCTCAAATTCCAAAAAGTCTCAGCGCCCTGATCCTCAAGTGTTTGGAAAAAAGAAAGGACAAAAGATTTAAGAACGCGGCGGAGATTTTAGAAGAACTGGAGAAAATGGAAAAGGCCTCAGGAACACAAGAAAAAGAAATCCCCCGCCAGATGATCGGTCGAAAGCGATTCGGGAAGCAGGTCGGTTGGCGGCTTGTCCTCGGAATCATGATCTTGGCCGGAATTATCGTTGCTGTCGGGAATCTCATTTTTCAGAAGCCTTCTCCCGGCAGACTCAACCCACCAGTAACTCAGCCTAAAGTTGTTGGCGGAAAAATTCCGCCGAAGATCTCCGAGCTTCCGCCGCAGACCGGAAATCTTGAAATGACGTCGCTCCCCGCGGGAGCTGAAATTTATCTCGACGACCAATTGAAAGGAAAGACTCCTCTCAAGCTCACTCTCGATCCTGGCTCTTATAGGATCAAGGTTCGAAAATACCCTGAATATCGAGAGATCATAGATCGCATAGACATCCATGCCGGGGAAAGCATTTCGCGGAATTTTGGACTTAACCCTCAATACTGGCTAAGAATTATTACTTTGCCCTCGGGCGCAGAGGTCCAAATAGATAATAGCTCGAGGGGCAAGACGCCGCTTGAACTGGGATTGTCCAAAAACACTGTTCACTTGGTCCTCAGCAAAGGAGAGGAATGGTCTGGTCTCGATAAGACGTTCGATCTAAAGCCTGGAATCAATATCATTCAAGAAAATTTGAAAAAACTTAGATATCTGCTCGCCATTAAAACCGAACCGGCGCAAGCGCAAATTTTTCTAGAAGGAAGCTCGCTGGGATTATCGCCCCTCGAAAAGTTAGTAGGACCGGGAGTCCATCATCTCAGAATCGAGAAGGACGGATTCAAGACGGTGGAAGAAGCCATAAATGTTGATTCGGACTTTGACCAAGTATTTCGCTTGATTAAGCTTCAAATGGTCAAAGTCCGGTTTAAGGTTTTTCCTTTTGCGAATGTTTTTGTAGATGGAGTTCTCATCGGAGAAATTCCTCCCATAAAGACGGAAGAGATAGCAGAAGGCAAGCATGTGATAAAATTTGAATCCCTAAAGTTGAATAAAAGCTACTCGATCGAGGTCGAAATCAGGAGTGGGGAAAACATAGAAATCCGCATGAATATGGAAACCGGAGAAAGCAAGATTATGAAGATCGAGGACAGCCCTTCCATATGAGAAATAACAACGGCCGCAGCAGTATCGATCTGATTTTAGGCCCTAATGAGCAGGAAGAAGAATGTCGCCCAGGAAAGAGGTGTTCTATGCGTAAATCGATATTTTCTGTCTTGATCATTTTGTTTGTTATTGGCGGCGTTCCCGCGACGGCTCAAGAATTGAGCGAGCCGGAGAAGAATTTCGAGTATCTCTGGAAGACCTTCGATAGATACTACGGGATCTTTCTTCCCAAGAGAGTCGACTGGAACTTGCTGTATAACGTCTACCGGCCGAAGGTGACTCCGAAAACGACCGATGACGAGTTGTTCGACATCATGGCCGGCATGCTCGGCCATCTCAACGACAACCACGTCCGGCTGCGGTCGCCGAAGCGCCAATTCAGCGCGGGCGTGCTCCAGCAGACCAAGAACGAAGGCTTTTCTCTGGACCTGATTAAGGCGAAATATCTGAAAGGCATTTTCAGCCAGGGACTCGGCGGGAGATTCCACTATGGGTTTCTCGATGATTCCGTGGGCTACTTCCATTTCAGCGGATTTCAGGGTGTTGCGCAAAGCGCCGCCGTCGTCGATGAGATCCTTGAAAAATTTAAAGACTGCCGGGGCATCGTCATCGATATCCGCAACAATTTCGGGAGCGACGATCAAGTGGGAAAAGCCATCGCCGGCCGATTCGCCGACAAAAAAAGGCTGTATATGATCACCCAAATCCGCAACGGAGAGAGCCATGATGCCTTCGCCGAGCCGAAATATTTTTATGCCGAGCCTGCCGGGCCTCGCCAGTTTACCAAGCCGATTGTCGTCTTGATCCACAGGTACTCCATCAGCGGGGCTGACAATTTCGCTCTAGCTATGCGGGTCCTGCCTCATGCCACTCTCGTGGGAGAAACGACGTCCGGTTGCCAGGCCGATGCGCGCGGGGACAAATTGCCCAACGGATGGATTTTCTCCATGGCCTATACTCTCTTTGTCGATCAGGACGGTTTCTGTTGGGAGGGCATTGGCATTCCTCCCGACCTGCGGCAGGTCAACGCCAACGAAGATATCGCCCAAGGCCGGGACAAGGTCGTAGAATTAGCCATTGACCTGGTCAAATCGGGTGCTTTGAAGGCCAGGGGGGAAAAGCGATCCTATCCCATCAAATGATCGAGGGAAAAATGGAATCAACTTCGAGAACTGCGGCGTGGCGCCGGATGTTTTAGTGAAGAAGCTTATTTGCTAACCGCCTTTTTGATGGCGCCGATAATGGCCATCAGGACTCCGCCCCCAACGCCGCCGGTCGCGATAGTGCCGATGATGCTGCCGATATCCGAGCCGGCTCCGCCCGCAAAGCCTACCCCCAGCAACTTCAACAGTTGAATGATCAAAGTCAACGTGTTTCCCATGAGACCTCCTTAAAAAAAATGTTTATCCCTGAACGGGACTCATTTAGGGGAGACGGATTTCTTTGCTTTGAACGAATACCCCTCCCGAGAGCGCTCTGCGCTCAATCCCCTCTAGGCGAAGGGATAATATCGGAGACTGAGGAGGAATGTCATGAAGAAAACGGAATTCCTATCCCTCGAATCAAAGCCCGATCTTGAGGCCGATCAGGAAGACCGGCCCGTCCATGCTGATCTTAAACAAGCGGGCCTTGTCGGCATTCGAAGGCTGGGTTTTATAGTAGTCAATGAAATTATAGGTGCCCCCCCAGAGGCTGCAGGTATCGTACCACATCTTGGCCTGCTCGATAGTGAATGTATCAGTGGCACCACCGCCCGTCCAGCTATCGTGCTCATCCCATCCATAGGTGCCTTGAATGTCGTCGAACGAGACAATTCTGTATAGCGCATCGACGCAGAGCGAGGCCGGGCCGAATAGCTTGACCTCGACGCTAATTCCGGCCTGGAATCCGATCGCTCCTTTAGGATCGGAATCGAACGTTTCGAGCACATCCCGTTTATAATTTGGCTTCTGGTAGTAGCCGGGCTCAAGATAGTAGACCTGCTCCTCGAGCTTGAACCGGCTTGAATAATAGGATGCGCCGGCCGAGAGAGTGATACGAGCGGGGCCCGCCGGGACAAGATAGAGGAGGTTGAGAGAAACGGGGACGGACCGGATTAAACGGGACGTTGTCAGTTGTACACTCGCAACCTCATCGGCGTACGAGGCATCCTGATTGATTGACTTGGACAGGAAGCCGACGCCGATGGCCAACCCAAACTGCGGGGTCAACATGGCGACGGCTTGAATGCCTCCCTCGAACGACAGGGGTTTCCAATCCAGGTCGAAGGTCCCGGTGTATCCAACGGATCGGAGCCGGTCGAGCGTGCTTTCAAATAGCCCCTTGAAGTCTCCGCCCGTCGTCCAGAATCCCGGCCCGCCGTAGAGCTTCAAAGAAAATTTGGGCCCTGCCTGGACGAAACAAGCCAAGAGCAAGACGGATAAAGACATGACGATAACTTTCCGCAGAGACATGCCTCACCTTCCTTGGAAGGAATTATACCTCAATCGCGGGTTTTGGATAAATCCGGCTGATGGAACCCGGGCACGTCGTTTGACATTGTCCACGGCTCTGAATACTATTCATCGTCTTATCATGAAAGGAGAATCGCAGTGAAAAAACTCCTGGTCTGCTTGTCCGTGTGTGTGTTTTTGGTGGCATCCGCTTACGGCGCCAAGCTGTCGCTCAAGTTCAACGGCGGGGGAACGTATCCTATGGGTGGCGATTTCAACAAGACATGCGACGGCTGGAGGGATTACGAGCATACGGTCCTCGGTCAAGGCGAGAATTTTGTTGACAACCTAAAAAAACTCGGACTGGGCTTTCAATTCGGCGGCGAGCTGCTTTATGAATTGAGCCCCAGCCTGGCGGCGGGAATTGAAGTCGGGTACCTGAGCGCCTCCGTCGAGAGCGGATTCGGGCGAGACTGGCATTCCTATAAATTGACGCTCACTCCGACGCTTTCGGCCATTCCCATAACGCTCAATATCAACTATTTCATGCCCTTGGGCCCAAAAATGAAGCTGCATGCCGTGGCCGGGGCCGGAGTTTTCATTGCCAACCTAAACTACAAGTATGCTATTGAAGATATCTATACTCCTTACAACGGGACCTGGAAGCCCGACATGAAAGTCGCGTTCGGAGCCAAAGCCGGAGCCGGTCTGGAGTACATGCTTTCGGCCAATGTCGCCCTGACCTGCGACGTCCTGGGGCGCTTGGCTGAGGTCCAAGGCTTCAGGGGCGCCTATAGTGGAATCTTTGATGGCGCTCCATACAGCGGCACCTCCAATGCATATTATTATGAGCTTAGCGGGACCTATCCGATGATCGGCCTCTGGGATACGCCCCCACGGGAGCCCAATTCCAGAATGTCCGCGAGGCGAAGTTCAGCTTTTCTGGAGTTTCGGTCCTGATCGGCGGCAGGATCTTTTTATAATAGCCCTGGCTAGAGGCTAGGCTTGTCGTCTGAAAAGCTAACAACCTAAATCTTTTTGTCTTTGTCCAGTCGGCTTTTTACGCACCATTATTGTGTTCTTGACTCCCACCCCGGCTGAGTTTATCATTTTTTTCGGGAAGGGCTGCCATGAAAAAAATCCGATTGCTTTTTCTTCTTTTGGCGATTCTCATATCGACGATGTCCGCATTCTTGCGCAGAGGTCAGGAACCTCCGGCGGCGCGGGAAAGCCGGCCGGCAAATCCGCCGTCGGCAGCCCGGGAAGGCCGGGCAGGCCGCCAAAAGATCCTGTTCCTTATGGCCGGCGACTACACCGTTTCAGTATCATCGAACGGCGCCATTAGGGCCGTTGAAAAAAAGGCAGGCGGCGCGCTCAAAAGCAACGGACCTGATACGGCGGGGGAGATTATCCTCAAAGACCGCGCGTTCCCTCTGGCCAAGCCGGCCGTCGTCGAGAAAAAGACGGATGGCCTGCATTTTATCTATGAAGTGCCGCTGATTCCGAATCTCCGAATTGAGCTCGTCTATCGGCTCACCCAGGCCGGAAAATCGGTTGATCTCGTGCGCGAGGTCAATCTCACCTCGCCGGGCGCCGGGGCGACGCCCGCTACGACGACGTCACAGCCTGGGCAAGTTGCCATGGCGAAATTTGCCGCCGACCTCACAGTCCGCATGCCGCTCGCTCCGTTCCGGCTCACGCCGGAAACCTGGCTGCCGCTCAAAAACGGCGTCGGGAGGGCCATGGCTAACGACAAGCAGGCCATGTACCGCTTCGCCGGCGCCCTTCGCTCGGAGGGAGTCCCACTCGCTATCCCCATGATCAGCTTGAGCGCGAAAAGTTTCTCCGATCGCATGACAATGGCCATGGATCCCTATTATTCTGCGCTGTTTTCAAGCGATTCGGTCGAATGGACGTACCCCAAAGCGATCGGCCTCGAAAACGGCCGCGACAGCCGGTCCTCCGTCTTTATTTTTCACTCCGGCACGCTGGACGACGCCATGGCCGAGTTTTTCCGGAGCGCCCTGCCCGATGTCCCTCCCGGGCCCTCCTGGCTACACGACATTGCCATGGTCGATTATGACTACATGAGCAAAGGCGGCGCCGGATGGTTCAAAGATATCGATGCCCTGACCGCCGCCATCCCAAAAGAAGATCGTCCCAGAGTCCTGCTCTGCCTCCACGGCTGGTACGATTTTGTCGGGCGCTATAGCTTCAACTCGATGACCAAAACGCTCGATCGCAAATGGACGGCCTTCTCCAATTATCCGAACGTCAAAAAGAACTTCCCCTTTAGCGTGCCCGTCTTTATGACTCTTAAAAAAATGCACGAGAGGCTGGCCTACGCCCGATCGCGCGGCTTTCGCGCCGCTCTATATTTCGGAGACGGTATGAATTCCGGCGAGGGCTTGAGCGATATCTATAGCCCGGAGCGAGTCCTCAAGTGGGGCGGATGGCAAGGACCGGACACCAAGGGCAAGACCTACGTTCAAAACCCGCTCTGCCCTGAAGTGCGGGATTTCTTTCTCAACTATGTCAAATCCCTTCTCCGGGAGTACGGAAACGATCTCGACGCCCTGGTCTGGGACGAAACGTTCCATATCCCGGAAGGAAGCCTGGGCTCGGAAGCGCGACCCGGCTATGCCGACCGGGCCATGATGCGCCTCGTCAAGGATATCACGGCCGAGGTGCGCGCCTTCAACCGGAGCGCCGGGCGGGAAGTGGCCTTCATGGCCTCCGACTGCATCGGCGTGTTTAACTGGGTGACGAAACCGCCATACGCGCTGGTGGCCGACGGCACCTACCAGGACACCCACTGTGCTCCTGAAGCCTGGTCTTACGGAATTTTCCCAAATTTTCGAAACGTGCTTTGGTCCTGTAATTGGGAACCGGTCACGCACTGGGATTATACGGAATTCGGCGCGCGCAGCTACCAGACCGCCGTCGCCATCTCCAACGGCTGGGGCGATTACTGCGGGTTTGCCGCGATGTCGCCCGAGATGAAGCAGAAGGTCCTGGGGCTTTTCAATTGGCGCAAACAGTTTCCCACGCGCTTCCGGACGTTCGATAAGCTTCCCGTCTTCGAAGGAAATCCAGTCGTTGAGTCTGTAGCTAAAGAGGCCGAAGCCGGGATTTCCTACCTGAGCTGGGACACGGAAGGCGGCGATAGGGTGGATACAAATTTATTGAGGGCGGACACTTCGGTTAAGTTGCAATTCCTCGAAAACGGCGCTTGGCGCGACGCGCGAATGAAGAAGCGCCGCGTCGAAGACAGCGGGGCGGTCGGCTACGAGCTCAAAGCAGGCAGAGCGCATTTGACCTGGAAAATTGAACCAGGAGCGATCCGGAATGTCGGCGGCGAGCTCAAGCTCACGGTGAGCGCTTTGAAAGGGAGCATCCCTTCCGCTCGCCTTCTGTTTCCATCCGATCCCAAAATCACGCCGACCACAGTGCTTCCTGCCCTTTGGCAGAACGACGGCGTTTTCCTCCTTCCCGCGGTTATTAATGCGCCTGACTTCGGTCCGATGCTCTTGAAGGAAGCCGGCGGCCGGGAAGTCCGCGGCCGCTTGGAGGGAAGCCGCAAAGATAAAATCGTCGACCTCACGCTCGAACTTCCGGAAATCATGCCTGATAAACCGGTTGCCCTGACCCTCACGCCGCTCCTTCTCCTGCCGCCGGCCGGGCTCCATGACACCGAAATGTGGCAGGCCGCAAGGCGCGGCTGGCTCAACGCCCTCCAGCCGTGCGCCCGCTGGGGCGAGCAGGATAAACCGTTTAGCTCCCCGGCCGGAATCCTCGGGAACAACGTCATCAGCGATCCGGCCAGCGTCTCGATCTGGTTCTACGCCGACCAGGCCTTTTTTACGCCCGCGGTCGCGCCCGGCATTTCCCTCATGCCACTCGTGCGCCGGACGATCGATTACTGGCTCGACCAACGGATGCGACGCGATGAAAAAGGCCTTCTTACGGGCGAGATCACGGGATATTGGAATTATGGAAATTTTCTTGATGCCAATGCTTCGCCGCTCATCTCGGCCTGGGACTGCGTCGAATCGACGGGCGATCTCGCCTGGCTCAAGGCGAGGATCGAACGACTCGAGCTCGTCGCCGATTTTCTGGCCCGCCGCGATGTCGATCGAGACGGCTTTGTCGAAGCGACCCAGAGCGGAAACCGCGGGACTCTCGTCCAGCCGAACCGTTCCTGCGCTTGGTGGGATGCCCTCAATTGCGGCCACAAGGATGGCTATACGAACGCCTTGATCTATCGAGCCTGGCGCTGTCTGGCCGATCTTGAGGCGAAGCTCGGTCGGACCGATAAGCGCGCTGTCTACACCCGACTGGCAGACAAACTCAAGGCCGTCTACAGAAAAACTCTCTTCAATTCCCGGACCGGATGGCTTGCTTGGTGGAAGAGCGCCGACGGCGAGCTCCATGACTGCGCCTCGCCGACACTCAACGGGCTAGCCATTGAATATGGGCTGGTCGAGCCGGCGCTCGGGCGCCAGATCCTCGATCGGCTTTGGAAAAAGATCAAGGAAGCCGGTTTCACGCGCTTTGACCTCGGGATTCCGCCGATGCTCATCCCGGTCCCCCGAAGCGATTATCTCCAGCCGGACGCCATCGGCATCCCGAAACGCGAAGACGGCACGGATACATTCGGCCAATACATGAACGCGGGGATCACGGCCGGCCACGTTCTCCATTTCCTCGCCGCACACTATGTCCTCGGCCGGAACGAGCGGGCCGATAATGTTTTGCGGGTTATGCTCGAACGCCAGAGGCGAGGCGAGTTCGCGAACGGAGTCCGCGATGCAGGCGGGCAAGGCATCGACTGGACGACCTGGGACGGAAAGCCCAGCGGCTACGAGGGCTACCTCGCCGACAGCTTCCGCTTCCTCCAGGCTGTCCTGTTGCGCGAATCCGAATTTCGGGCGCGGCTCTATCGCCCGCTCTCTATTCCCTAGGCCTCCGCCATCCAATCCTTATGATGTTAGTTTTTCCCTGATTTAGGAGCCGGTTCGCCCAGGCTGATTTGCCAATTGAGGGTCCGTTTGATGGTTATTCCTTCCTTATTTTGCGTCCACGTATCCTGGCCAATCAAGTTGTTGCGGCTGCCGGACTGGGCTTTGGTGAGGCGCGGCGAAATATCATTGAAATATCCGGGCGGCAATTTTCCTTCCGGATTGGCCATAGCCCGCCGGGCCAGGACTTCAGCTTTGGCCTTGATCGATTCTCCTTCCTTCTCGCTAACTGCGGCCAGCGAAAAAATCCCACCGAGTGTTTGGCTGGGCATCTCTGGGCACGTCACCGTCATCTCGTACATCACACCCACGCTGGGCAGGCCGATCCGTTTGGCGTTTCCCGTCTTCTCGTCAAAAACAACGAGCAATGGAACGGACTTTGGAGCAGCCTCTTTTTGCCGGCCTGAATAGACGCATCCCAGACTGTCGGACCCGGACAGGGTAAAATTCCGGACCTTGATAGCCTCGAAATCATAATATTCCCAGACCTCATTTTCTTCGGCCTTGATTTCCTTGCCCGTCAGGGTTAGCTTGCCCTGCACCGTCGCGGAGGTCGCCAGGGTGTTGTCCTTATCCTTGTAATCTTCGTGAGCCGTGAAGGTCGCCGTGCCTTCGCGTTCTGCGCAGCCCGGAAAAGCCGAGACGTCGAGATCGGTCGCGGGGAACGTCTTGTCTCGGCAATGATTGATGATGACGAGGGCGATTTTTTTGAATTTTTCGTCCGGCCGGTTCATGCAAAGCACACGCTGTTCCAGCCCGCTCCAGTCCTGCCGGCGCGGATTGCCGTCCGGGTCTAAAACCGCGATAATGGAAAAGCAGTCTTTGGGAAATCCCTGGAGGTAAAAAGTGATTTCCGGCAATACCTCCGGGTCGATCTTATTTTCGATCGTCCAATAGAGGGCGCTTAGCTGAGGGATGTCCTCGGTTTCGAAGGTCATTTGCACTTCGGACTCAACCTCGCTTTTTTCCAAGGTGAACTCCTGGACACCGTGCAGGTCAAACAAGGGCAAGGCTCCGTTGGTATCTTCGAAAGAGCCTTTAGCCGGCCCCTTGTCCAGGACCAGATAGCAAAAATCTTTGAACCAGTCTTTGAATTTTCCCTTGGAAATAGCTTCCAAGGCCTGCCAGACGGTTTGACCGCACTTGCAGGACATCCAAACCTCGCCCACCGTTAATTCGCCGTGCTTTTGGGACAGATAATAGGGAAAAAGATAGATACCATATTCGTGTTCGCCGTTTTCCTTGTTAATAGAATCCAACATATGCTTTTCTATATCAAAGGCAGAGGAGAGATTCTCTTGCTCCGTGTTCCAGCGGTCGTCAATATGATCCTCGGCCCAGGTCGCCGTGGACTCCATCCACCAGCGCTCTTCACTAACATCGATGGCATGCTGGAAGGCGTGAAACAGCTCATGGGCGATGAGGGAACCCAACTCTTTTCCGCTGAAAACTTGAGATATAAAAATTTTGGATGAGCTGATGCAGTTTCCGTATTCTGTAGGCCAGCATATTCCGGCAGCCGTCGATCTGACTTGCGTTCCATCACCCGCACCTTCTTCATCTTCTTCTTTATCCCAATACCAGACATCATCGGCCGGCAGAATATATATATCCAGGTTTTCGTCGCCGCCATCTCCATCGGAGGCTCCTGTATCCGGCGGAGGGAAGGTATTGACCAGGTTCTTAAAACGCTCGTACATAATGTACTGGTCGATAAGTCCTTTCACCTCGTTTGCTTTAGACCTCATTCGCTGCGAAGAGTGAACCAAGATCGGCGCGCTGGCGCATTTGACCTTGTAGGGTTGATTGGGCCTTTGCCCCGGCTCTTCTTGGGCGTAGGCCAAGGGAATCAAGGAGCGGTTGGCGGCTCTCGTTTTGTCTGAGGCAGTGAAATAGGGATAAAACACGCTTTCAGGATGGTCCGGCCGGACCAAATAGGGCCTCAATTGTTTCAGTGTTTCGGGTTTAAGCTTATTCTTCTGGGCAGAAAAAGCGGCCAGGGTGCCGTCTCCATCCGGGATCGGAGTTGCGCTCTGGTATGGGGCGGGCAAGGCCTTTCGGTTAAACAGAGCGAAAAAACGATAGATCCAGGCCGTATCCAGGTCGAGTTCGCCTTTTTTTTCCGCTTGATCAATCAAGGCCAGGGAATTAGGGCCGAAGACTCTAAAACGCAACTGCGCTTTATCCGATCCTGCCGCCAGCCGCATTTCATAAGAGCCGTTAGCGGCAAACGGTTGTGTATGGGTCAGCACCACCCTGTTTTTATCTTGGTTCCAGCGGGATTGCCATCCACCCGGGTCCGGTTTGCAGGAAAAAGAGAAAACGTCGGGTTCGACGGGATTCGCGAAAATAATGGTGATAGGGTCTTTCACATCCCAGAGTGCACCGCCGTCTGCCGGCAAGGTCTTGATATTCGTGGCCTTGCCTCTCTCGACAACGCCCTTGGCAGGCTCTTTTGAACTCCGCCGGCAGGCTGCCGCAATAAACATGAAGACGATGGAAATAATGGCGAAGCTTAAAAACCGTCCTCCAGACCGCGCTCGAATCAACATAGGATCCTTCTCCTTCCGCCATCCTGGGCGAAGTGACGGGGTACTTTTCTCTTCGAGATTAAAGGAAATTTGGAGATGTGTCAACGCGGCCATCCTCAAGGGACAAGCGACATTGATTTTTGCCGACCCGTCCTCTATGCTTATGGCCATGGCTAAAACGCAGGTCAGCATCGTCCGCCTCGATAACTACCGTCCTGATGAGGTCGCCGCGGCCCTGGGCAAAGGTCTGGACCTTCTGGGCGGACTCGCCTCACTTATCCGCCCCCGGAGCAGAGTCTTCGTCAAGATCAACCATCTCTCTCCGGCCTCGCCCGCGGAAAGAGGCATCGTCACTCATCCGGTGTTGACCGGAGAAGTGTTAAAGCTCCTTAAAAATATAGGCTGCGATATCACGATTGGTGATGACATCCAATCGAGTTCGATTGACGGCTTCACCATCTCGGGGTACCGCGAGATGTGCCGAACGCTCGGGGTCCGGTTGGTCAATCTGAAAGAGACTGGATTCCGGAAGGTGGCTATTGAGGGCTCCCGGCTTAAAACAGTCTATATCTCTCCTTTGTGCCTCGATGCAGAGTTCATCATCAACCTGGCCAAGCTCAAGACGCATTCCTTCACCGTCTTCACGGGCGCCGTAAAAAACATGTTTGGAGTGATTCCTCACGGTCTCCGTATCAATGGCCACCGGCAGTTCAACCAAAGCGGCGCATTCAGCGAGATGCTGGTGGATATTTTTTCCAAGGTCCGGCCACATTTGACAATTATGGACGGGGTCGTGGCCATGGAAGGCGAAGGACCGGCTGCCGGCCGCTTGCGGACGACCGGAGTTGTCATCGCCGGCAGGGACGGCGTGGCCGTGGACGCGGTTTCCTCGGCGATTATCGGCTTCAAGCCGCTGGATATTGTCACGACTTCGGACGCCCATGAAAGAGGACTGGGTCAAGGGCTGCTTTCGCAGATCGAGATCCTCGGCGAACCCCTGGCCAACGTTCGGGTCGAAAATTTTGAGCACTCGGCTGTTGCCCTCGGGCTTCTACGAAGAAAAATTCCCGCCCGTCTTTTCAGCCTCGTCTACGATTATCTCGTTCTTATCCCCGAGGTGATACCCGATCGATGCACGGGATGCTTGGAATGCGTCGCCATTTGCCCGGCCGGGGCCGCCAAAAACCGGGACGGCAAAGCTTGGCTGGATCAGGCCGTCTGCATCCACTGCATGTGCTGTCATGAAGTCTGCCGCTTCGGGGCTATTCGCGTCCGGAAGAAATTCCTGGGCCGGGTTATTTCCCAGGCCGAGGGACTCTGGAATGCCATCCGACCGGGCCGGCTCGGCTAAAAATAGAAGCGGACGCCGAATTTCAGGAAAACGACCCTTCCCGGTTCAATTCAAAGGTGATGTCTATAGAGGAAGAGCATACTTAATCCCAAAACTCAGGCTAAAGAAGGAAGGATTGAAGTTCAAGAGATTCAAGCTCAGCCGGTTTATGATTTCCACCAGCTTTTCTTCACTGGCCGGCTTAAGAGAGTGATAGATCAGAGCCCCATCGATCGCCGGCTGGACAGAGAAGCTCGCCCAGGCCAGATAAGCAATCCTTGCCGCTAAAGAAATATTTTTGGAAATGAAGAAGCCAAGTTCCACATCGGCGTTGAAACCGATTTTGCTGAAAGCTGGGATTTTGACCATCAGCAGGTAACCCTCGGAGAAGAGAACCGAATGCCCGCCGAGCCAATATTCTGAATAGCCCAGGTAATTAAAATTACCGGAAATCCGGCTGAAACCGCTGCCCGCTGAAAATGTCATCGTTGTTTTTGGTGAAGAGTACAGCCGGTATTGGAGGTTTAAAGAAAATGACAGGCTTCGGAGATTCCCTTGGGTGGCCAGCCACCCCCGTGATTCATCCCGGATGATTTCTCTGGCGATATAATCAGGGGGCGGCATAGTGATATATTGGAGATGGATCTCGTAGGGCGAATTTTCGCCGCCCAGAGTGTTTTTGGAACCATTGAGGCTGAGCTTCAAGCCAAATTTATCCGATATGAAATACGACAAACCGGCCAGAAATCCTTCTCCGCCTTTTCCCTGAATCGTCAGCGTCTGAGAAATGCTGGTGTCATAAAAGTTCGGCCGAAAGTGGTTTTCGTAAGTCGTACGAATGGAACTGAAATTCTTGTTGAAAAAGGCGAATATTTCGAGAGATTTCTTTGTTTCCTCATCGGCACAGAGGGCTGAAAAAAATAAGAGACAAAAGGCGGTCAACAAGAAAGGCTTTTTTCTCATAGATATGAATATATGCGCAAATATAAATATATAAGCATTTTGCTGAAAAAACAATTTGAAAGCTTCTTCTTGCCCGGAGACGGAGATAGGGATAGAATTTTCAATGTGCTGAAGAAAAGAAGGGGGTATGCCTTATCCTTGCTGGCCGCTTTCCTCAGTTTAATAGGCGCCTCCGGCCTTCATGCCCAGGAAAAAAAGTTTTGTTTGAAGATCACCGGCGGCATCAGCAGCTTTGTCCTTGGGGATGTCAATGCCTATATCGAAGATACTTTAAGATTCAAGGCCGACGACCTGGAATCCGCAGGCTATGTGATAGACCGCGAACTCGAGAAATTTCATGCCGGCCGGGATATCGAAATATCCATACTTATCCCTATTGCCCAGCATTTTCACTTGACGATTGGCTCGGGCTATCTCAGCGCCGAAAAAGAAAATAATACCTATATTCTGAACTCTTCTTTCAGCACTCTGACCGGCATCTTGAATCACACCGTCAAGGCCATCCCCATCTCCCTGGGGATCCATTATTCGCTCCGAGTCTCCACCAAAAGCCGGCTCTACCTGTTTTCCTCGGGGGAATTCTATTTTTCAAAATTCTTGGAGAGCGGCGAACAGCGCCTCGATCTAAAAAGCGGCTTCCCGGGCTATGATCATACCTGGGATGCAGAGACTAAAGCCACAGGACTCGGATTCTCTGGGGGATTGGGATTCGAGCTAGGCCTATCGAGCAATATCTCCTTCCTGATTGAAGCGAAAGGACGGTTCGCCAGAATATCAGGGTTTTCAGGCACCGGCACCAGCCGCTATGACAGCTCCAAGGATGAGCTGGACATCCATCTCTATTATTACGAATTCACCGTCAGCGCTCTCGAAGACTCTTACAGGATGCTTGACCTCCCGAACGCCGACCACGGCTTCCCACTAGCCGTCCTCAGGGATGCCGTCATTGACCTATCCGGATTTTCCCTAAAAGCGGGAATTAAAATCGGCCTTTAATCCTCGAGCCGAACCTCGACGAGGCACTTAGGGGCGCTGCGCTTGATCGTGCCGAGGAGTGAGACGTGGACGGGTTTCCCCGTCAGGGCTTCGTAGACTGCCTTGGTCCAGCCTTGGGAGCATAGGCAATAGGTGGAGGAAAGCGGACCCTGGAATCCGGCGACGAGCGGGCAGAGGCATTTTTCGTAGGTCAGGCGAACCGTTTTTCCTCCACGGACGGCATTGTTTTCGCCGATGTGCTTTCTCATCTCGGCCAGGAACTTGTCGACATCGCCGCCGAAGCTCTTGGCCCAATTGACCGATCCCCCTCGGGCCGCGCAGGCCCGGCCGTTATCCTCCATAAATTTAAGGCGGTCCTCTTCGGACAAGTCCTTGTCCAAGCTCTTCAACATATCAGGAACCCAACCCTGGACGAACTTCCGGAACGCCTCGGCTTTCTTGGCCTCGGCCGCCGCGTCCTGCGGGCCGGCAAAGGCGCTCTTTCCGCCGGCCATAAACGCCGCCGCCGCCCATCCACATGTTCTCTTGAGGAAATCTTCTCGTTTCACCGGCTTGCCTCCAGTCCATAGCATTGTATTTTTAAGAAATTCGAATTCTTGGCTTTGCACTGCTCGGCCGCTCTTCTCAATATGCTCCTATGATGATCTGATATACTTCTTCTAGGTTGGTTTCTGGCCAGGTTTCGTCGACGAGACCATTCGTGATGTCCACATGGATGAAGATGCCGCGAAAGGATCTACACATCTTTTTGATTTTCAAGACAAAATCGGCCATGCCCTTGAACTTGATATCACGGTGAAGACCCACCCGGCAGGCCAAGACGGCCCGGCCGCAGAAATGTTCGAAGACAGGCCCAAAAGGGGTTTCGCTGGCCCCGAATTCTAGGCCCCTCAAATTGCGGACTTTTTTCAGGCTTGGAATGAGATGGGTCCAATTGCCGCAGGAATGGATATAGACGCCACCGAAGGCTTCCGAAAGCTGGTTGATGTAGGGAACGCTGAATTCATCATGAAGGGCCGGGGAAAGCATGACGCCGGCATCGTTGGCGATGGAGATCCCGAATCCGTCCGGGATCCAGGGCTGGAATCCGCTCGGCACGAACTCCACTCCGCCTCTTCTTGCGAGTTCCTGTTGAGCCCGGATAAAATCAATCGTAAAATCCGTGATCATTTGGAGCAAATGGTGGACTTCACGGGGGCTGCTGATGACGGCCTCCAGAAAATTGGTATGACCGAAGATCAGGGCGGCATTGTCGAGGGGGCCTTGGACATCGGCCATCCGGACCGGAACTTGCGCGCCCGTCTGCTCAATGAAAAAACGGGTGTAATCGAGAATCCTGCCCAGGATGCCGGAAGTCAATTCAGGCTTAGACAAGTCATACGCGCGCCTCGGATCATCGCCCATCAGGGGCCGCACGCAAGGGAAGTCATTTTCCCACCAGACGACCTCAGAGCCAAACGCCGAAGGAATGGCGATGACCCCGAGGGTGGGGCAGAGGGCGGGCACGAAATCGCCGCGGAAGGCGATCTGCCCTTCGATCTCTTCGAGTTGCGCGGCGAGAAATTTTTCCGGGTTCTGCAGCCTGTCCCGGACAGTGTCTTTGCCCTCGGTGGAAAAGAGGGCGGAGCGGACAGGCGTTCCGCCTTTGAGCCGCGGGCCGGTATAGCCGATGAGAAAGGCCGGGCGCTCCTCATTCTCGAGATGCCAGAGGCGTGTCAGAAAGCACCGGCTTTCGGCTATTTTTTCCGCGACCTCTCGATTGATCATCGCTTTATAATCATGCCGTAATTAGGATCAGAACATCCGATCGCTATTATGAGACAGGGGAGCTGCCGCGGCAATCTCCTCTTTTTTTCCTATTCGATCTTTGGAGCACGGCTGATATTCGGGTTTGTCCAGATATCGTTTTCATCTGTGCTGGTCGAGGAGAATTCGCTGACGATCGCGCCTCCGTCTCCGGCTTGAAACCAATGTAAGCTGTTCGGAGGGAGCGTGTATTGATCGCCCGGTTTTAAGAGGATCTCGTGCCAGGCCGTGAAATACTTTTTATGGGCCTCAGGAAGGAGGGCTTTCGGCTTGGGCGTCGGATGGCCTGAGATATAGAGATAGATTTCTCCCCAACGGCAGCGGAACGTCTCCTGTTTTCCGACGTTTTTTTCGCTGACCTTGGGATGTCTGTGCTCGGGGCAGGTCTGACGGGGGAGAAGCACCAATTCCTTGGCGCAATAACGGTCGTTGTTTTCGTAGACAACGATCTCGAAGCCGAAGCGCTCGAAATCGTTCAGTCCGAAGTCCGACACTTCCATGTTTTCTTTTTCTTCCGGTGTGATGATAATCTTGGCTTTTTGGAGAAGTTGATGGGCTTTTTCTCGAGCTTGCTTGACATCTTTGAGTTTCATCGGCTTCACTCCTTGGGCAGAATCATTAAAAAGATAGGTTTTTCTTTCTTTGTTTTTTCAGACCGAGGAATTTCTTGATGTCTTTCCGGAACGGGACAGACGGCTGCGCCCCTAGCTTGGTGACGGAAAGGGCGGCTGCGGCATTGGCAAAAGCGGCCGCGTCGAGAAGCGGCTGACCTTCGGCGAGGGCGACGGCCAGGGCTCCGTTAAAGACATCGCTCGCAGCCGTCGAATCGACGGCTTTGACTTTGAAGGCGGGAATGATCCGCCGAATCTTGTCGGCTTCTGAAGCAACGAAGACACCTCTTGAACCCAGTGTTATAAAGACGGACCGCAGGCCCATCTTTAATAGTCTTCGGGCCGCCCTGACCATATCGGATTCTTTTTTGATTTTAACGCCCGTCAAGATTTCCGTTTCGGTTTCATTCGGCGTCAGGATGGAAATGTGCCGGAGGAGCCGGCTATCCAGGGGCCGGGCGGGTGCGGGATTGAGAATGACGGGGATGCTGTTGGCGGCGGCAATTTCAGCGGCTTTCCGGACTGTTTCGAGCGGCGTTTCAAGCTGCATCAGAAGGATTCCCGCGGATGCGATCGCCGGCTCTGCACGCCGGATATCCTCAGTCGCTAAATACGAATTGGCGCCCGAGGCCACGGCGATGCTGTTTTCGCCATCAGCGCCGACCATGATGAGGGCGATGCCGGACGCCGCTCGCCTATCCTTAAAAATATATCTCACATCGATGCCATTGAGGATAAACCCCTCGACGGCCTTCTTGCCGAAGACGTCGTTCCCGACGCGGGCGATAAAAGCGACTTGACCGCCGGCCCGCGCAGCCGCCACGGCTTGGTTCGCTCCTTTGCCTCCGGCGGCCATGTGGAATTCGCCGCCGAGGATCGTTTCGCCGGGACGAGGAATCCTCTTCATCTTGATGATCATATCGGTATTCGAGCTTCCGACGACGACGATTTTTCTCATTCGCCGGCTCAGTTTATTCATTACCGTACGACTTTAAAAATTCGGGCATCTCCCGCCCGGAACTTCAGAGCACAGCTTTTTTCCCGCTCATCCTGGGGCCAGCGGAGTTGAGCGGGCGTGCTTGAATCTTTCACGATCTCAGCCAGCCTTTTGACTTGAGGCGAAAACCGCACGAAGGCCGTTCTGCCATTTTCGTAGTCACGGTTAACGAACATGACATAGGTTTCGTCTTTGTCGTTGAATATCCCGATCGCCATCGGGCAGCCTTGGACTTTCTGGACCAGCCCATCTTCTGGGAGGGGCCGGCAGCCTTTCGGAACAGGATCGCTGTGATAAACAGCCATAGATTTCCACTCGGAGACGAGCGTCTCGATCTGGCGGACCTGTTGATTGATCTCAGAGGCGAGTCCATAGGTCAGAGTCGGTTTTCCCTGCGGGTCGATCAGGCCGTATTTCCAATCGAAATCGCTTCCGGTCGGAGTTCCGTAGGTGAAATACTGCAGGCCTTTCGCGCCATAGGCCAAATCGCTGAAGATCTGAAGGCGGATGTGGGCGGCGGTCGGCGGCGGATAAACCGCATGAGCCGTGACCAGCGTGAAGGCCCAGAATGAAACGCCGAATTTCTCAGCCATAGCCCGGATCGTTTCCAGGTTGAGATAGTAATCTTCACGCAAGCCTTTGGCCATTATCGGATAATGGTCGTAACTGAGAAACGGCGGCTTCACTTTTTCGAGAAAGCTTTGGACATGCTGTTCATAGGTTTCCGTGCCGAGCTGCTGGGGAGTGGCGTACGTAGGGAAGAGGTTGACATAGGCGGGATGCCCGGGATCCTTGTCTTTGAGATAAGTGAAAATCTCGGCGATCCTGTCAAACTTAGCCGCGTTCGGCTCATCCAAAATAAAGTAGCCCCAGAAGGCGGGATGGTCTTTATAGACGGCGATAATGGGATCGAGAGACGTAAGGGGCAGGGAAGCATCTTCGACCAGCTTGGCGATACGGGCATCATGGATAAGGAGCTGGATTTCGGCCGCGTGCGCCAAGTCGAGGGCCTTGAGGTTCGTATCCCGTTCGCCGTAAAAAGACATATTCATGGAAAATCCAGCCTCGGCAATTTTTTGGAATGCATCCAATGTCAACAGGGTTTTATCCGGGCCCGGCCAGGTCATGATCGGGAATTTTTTGACGGGAGTTTGAGTTTGGGCCTGGGATTGGTTTTGGGCAGCTCCTAGCATACAAATTGCCAGGAGAAAAATAGCCGCCGAGAGAGGCCAGAGTGCCGCCTGCTTTTTTCTAATACTCAAGGAAACGCTCCTTCAAAGGTCATGGACTAACCTGGGTTCATTGTATTCAAGAAAGAGGCTAAAATCAAAAAATAGCCCCCCTGTCAAGTCATCTAAGAATCTAACCGAAGGGGATATATCTTGTCACATAAGAATCTAACCATGCTTGACCTGCAGGAGAGGAGCTCCTTTTTGCGGCCGGACATAGACTCTAATGCCCTGGAGATTGGCGATGGCGCGGAGGACTTGCTTTTCCACGGACGAGATTCCTCTCAGCGGCTCGGTTTTTTTCTTAGGGAGCTCGAGCCGATAATGGGCCAGGCCTCAGATGTTGGAGAGCTTGAGGTTAATGATCTTGGATAGGGCAAACGGATCGAGTTGGCGCCGGAGGCGCTGGAGAGCCTCGATTGTCTTTGGCTGGAGATGAGGATCTGTGGCGGAGAGAGTGAGGAGGCGATCGAGAGGCGTTTGAGGCCGATCATAGACACGACGCAAGCGGGAACCCTTTCGGGTGACCTGGACCAGCTTGACCGAAGGTTGGAAAAGATTCATGTACAGCCGCAGTTCGTTGGCATAAAGGTCGTTCATGGCCTGGACAGCTTCTGGGGAATCGTAGCGGTCCCAACCGATGAGTTTGCGGACATGGGTCCAGTTTTTCTGCTCGATATGGGCGTTGTCGTCTTTTTTATAAGGTCGGCTGCGGGAGAAGTGGATCTGGCGCTCCGCACAGTATTTTTCGACATGGTAGTTGATGAACTCGCTGCCGTTGTCGACGTCCAGTCCTCGGAGGGGAAAGGGGAACCCCTGGCGCATCTCTTCCAGTCGGTCCACGATGCCTTGTTCCCCTTTTCCCATGGCCGCCCGGCTCTCGGTCCAGGTGGAGACGATGTCGGTGAGGTTGAGGGTCTGGAGGAACTCGCCCTCGCCGCTGCGGCCGCTGTGAGAGACCAGGTCCATCTCGATCCAGCCGGCCTCATGGACGTCGGAAAACTCGGTCCTCACGGGAATCTTGTGCCGCAGCAGTGTTCCGGGTTTGGTCCGGCCATAGAGCCGCCGTTTCATGGCAGTCTTTTTGTCCTTCAACGAGCGATCGATGGTGCTGGCGCTGATCCTCAGAAGCGCTTCTTGCTCCTCAAGCGGGAGACGGTAGCGGCTCCGGATCCAGGGCAGCCAGAGGCGAAAAATCTCCTGCAGCCGGACCGACCAGGGATAGCCGGACGCTTTCCAAACGGCCTGCACCACATCCAAGACTCTCCCCGTATAAAGCTTTTCCTTGCGGCGTTTTCGCTTGATCATGCCCCGTTCGAACCCACCCTGATGGATCTTCCAGATCGCATATTTTCGATTCAAACGGCACATCCTACAGAGCTCATCGAGGATCCGGCTTTTTTCCTGCTTTGTCGCTCTCAAGTACCGTTCCTGAACCGATTGAATATAACCCATGCGAAACTCCCGAGTCATGACCTAACCTCCTTACCAAGGAAGTCAGGTTATCACGACAGCCAAAATATCCCTCCTTTTTCGGTTAGATTCTTAGATGACAAGATATATAGCCCCATGGTTAGATTTTAGATGACTCGATACGCACTTGCCCTCTCCCAGTTTGATATAACGGTGTTTTATTACAGGATTTAGCGGGGGGTTTTAATCCAGAAAAACAGGATGGGGCGACTTGACTTTACATGTGTCTTACAGTAT
>Ga0315268_10000149_pt1 | contig 81499 bp, 47 predicted proteins | sample C1_top_MG_FD_204535 | JGI IMG/M metagenome (GOLD analysis project Ga0315268, IMG submission 204535) | Sediment microbial communities from Yellowstone Lake, YNP, Wyoming, USA - C1_top | ecosystem: Environmental > Aquatic > Freshwater > Lake > Sediment | place: USA: Wyoming | collected 2017-08-01
GCTCGTTGACGCCAACAGCTCGACCGACGTGCTGGTGCAGCGCACGCGAGCGCGCGGGCGGGTGCGCGGCACCGGTTCGGACGCGCACCTCGGCCTGCAAGTCGAGTACCTGTCGCGCATCGCCGATGTCGAGCCGGGCGACGTCATCATCACGAGTGGCGTCGGCGCCATGTTCCCAAAAGGCCTGCTCGTCGGGACCATCATGGGTGTCGAGCGCGGCGCCTTCGGCCTCTATCAAAAGGCGGTCGTCGAGGCGGCTGTCGATTTTGGCCGCATCGAAGAGGTGCTGGTCATCTTGGGTGGCGCGAGCGCGAGCACGACCTATTCGCAGGAGCAAGCCGTGGCGCCCGTCGTCGCCCCTTACCTCAATGCCTCGCCCTTGGTCATGCCGCGCAACGTGGCGTTGGCGCCGCCACCGCCGGCTGTCGTGCCGCGCGCCGCCGTCGATACCGACGTGCCGCCGCCGACGGCAGCGGATGATCTGCCGCCACCTCTCGAAGCCGGCGATGCGCCGAAGACGTCGTCGCCCACGCCCGAAGGGGGCACGGCGCCGTGAGCACGCTCGCCTGGGTCGCCTTTGGCTCGCTCGGCGTCACGCTCGTCACCGCGATTTGCTCGCGCGTCGGCTTCGCCCACTTGGTGCCTGACGTGGCGGTCATCACCGTGGTCTTCTTGGCGCAGCGGCGCAGCCCCGCCCAGGTCGTGGTCGTCGCGCTGACGCTCGGCTACCTCTGCGGCCGACAGGCCCTAGCGCCCGTAGGGTTGCACGAGGTCGCCCTCATCTTGACCGCGCTCGTCGTCTACTTCGGCGTCGGCAGCCTCGCTGGCAGCGGCGCGCGCTTCTTCGCGCTCACCTGCGGTGGTGCGGTCGCTGTCCATGATCTCATCCTCTATGTGCTCGCGCTCATCTTCGGCGGCCACGCACACTTTGCCTCGTGGCCTGCCGCGAGCCTGGTACCGAGCGGCGCCGTCACCGGCGTGCTTGCCTTGGCGTTGCTGCGTCCGATGACCGCGCTCGAGCATCGCCTCACCCCGGTGCAGCACGAGGCGCTCTCGTGGCACTAGCCCAGCCCGACAGCACGGGGCGCGCCGCCGTCAGGGGCCTGCGTCCGCGTTTCTTGAGCGCGGCCGGGATCGTCGGCCTCGCCTACGTGGTCATCGTCGGCCGCCTCTTCTCGTTGCAGATCCTGCGCGGCGAGGAGTTTGCGAGCAAGGGCGAGCGCAACTTCGTCCAAGACCTGCGCGTGCCGCACGATCGCGGTATCATCTACGACCGCTATGGCCAGATCGTCGTCGACAACCGCCCGGCGCTCGATGTGCAAGTGACGCCGGCCTTCTTGGGCAAAGGGCAGCAGGCGCAGGACACCCTGCAACAGCTCGCCGCCCTCGTGCAGCTCGATGCCGACGAGCTCGGCCGCGTCAAAGCCGCCATCCGCAAGGCGCGTGGCCTCGACCGCTTCAAGCCTGTGCTGGTCAAGCACGATCTGACACCGCAACAAGTCGAGGCCGTCGAGGCTGAGCGCAGCGTCTTTCATCTCGACGGCGTCGACATCATCGAAGGTCGCAAGCGCAACTACCCCTTTGGCACCATCGCCGCGCACCTGCTCGGCTACGTCAACGAGATCGACCCCGAAACGCTCGACGCTGAGCGCAAGCGCAACAATCCGCGTAACTATCAGCTCGGCGATCTCATCGGTCGCGCCGGGGTCGAGCGCACCTACGAGGTCGATCTGCGCGGCGAGGACGGCTTCGATAAGACGGTCGTCGATTCGAAAGGCCGCCGCCAGTCGGGTGCCTACGTCGAGCAGCTCCTTGGTCAAGACCGGCGCGTCCTGCCGAAGCCCGGCCACAATCTGTATCTCACCATCGACCTCGATCTGCAGCAGCGCGCGCAGACCGCCTTTCACGGCAAGGCCGGCGCCGTCGTGGCGCTCGATCCGAACAATGGCGCGGTCCTGACGCTCGTCTCGGTGCCGGCGTACGACCCGAACTCGACGAGCGGCGCGATGGGCAAAGACGAGAAAGCAGCCCTCGACACCGACCCTCTGAAGCCCTGGCTCGACCGCACCATCCAAGGCCAGTACGCGCCGGGCTCGACCTTCAAGGTCGTCACCGCCATCGCCGCCCTGCGCGCCAAAGCGACGACGCCGAGCGAGCGCGTCTATTGCCCGGGTTTCTTTCGGCTCGGCAATCGCGTCTGGCGTTGCCACAAGGACACCGGTCACGGCTGGGTGAACTTGAAGGAAGCCATCAAGGTGTCGTGCGACACCTACTTCTACACGATGGGTGAGCGGGTCGGTATCAACGAGCTCGCCAAGACCGCGCGTCTGCTCACCTTCGGCCTGCACACCGGCATCCCGCTCGCCGACGAGAAGACCGGCATCGTGCCCGACGAGGAGTACCACAACCGCGTCGACGCGAAGACCGGCGGTTATCAGCGTGGCATGGTCATCAACACCGCCATCGGCCAGGGCGCCGTGCTCGTGACGCCGTTGCAGCAGGCGCTCGCCTACGCGGTCATCGCCAATGGTGGCACGGTGTGGAAGCCGCAGATCGTCGATCACGTCGAGTCGGCTGACTTTCGCGTGACGCGCCGCTATCTGCCGCAGGCCGAGCGTTGGCTCGCCGATCCGAGCGCGCCCGCCGCGCTCGACGGCTCACCGCTCTCGCAGCAGGGCCAGCACGCCGTCGAAGCGCTCGCCTCGTTCGTGCATGAAGAGGTGGGCGGCCTCGCGCCCGAGCTCGAGCGGTCGTGGTCGCCCTTGCTCGCGCAGCAACTGCTCCTCGGCAAGCTCGAGCTCGGTGAGCTGCAGCGTGGGCTCTTCGCCGCGGTGAGCGAGCCGGGCGGCACCGGCTACTGGCATCGCTCGAAGCTCGTCTCCATGGCCGGCAAGACTGGCACGGCGCAGGTCGTGCGCCTCGGACGCGAGCGTCAGAAGGTCGATGAGATGGAATATTTTCAGCGCGACCACGCCTGGTTCGTCGCCTACGCGCCCGCCGAGAAGCCCGAGATCGTCGTGGCCGTGCTCAACGAGCACTCGGGGCACGGCGGCACCGAGGCGGCGCCCATCGCGGTCGCCGTCATCGACGCCTTCTTCGAGTTACGCCAGCAGCGACGGCGCGTGCAGAGCACGCTGTCGAGCGCGGCGGGTGGTGGCGCGTCGGCGCCCGACGTGACGTCCGGCGCTATGCCCGAGGAGGCCGCGCCGTGATCGGTGACGTACGCCTCAAGGCCTCGGACTTGCACTGGCCGCTCATCGCGGTCGCGGCGTTCATCGCGCTGCTCGGCGTCTACAACGTCCACTCGGCAGCCGCGGCGCGCGACGCCTCGCTCTACCTATCGCAGGTCTATTGGCTGCTCATCGGCGTCGTCGTGGTCACGGTGTCGCTCTATTTCGACTATCGCGTCAGCGAGCGCTTCGCCTACCCAGCCTATGCTGTCGTTTGCCTGTTGCTCCTCGCCGTGCTCGCCACGCACCACGGTCGCGCCGCCAAGGGCGCCGAGCGCTGGCTCGTGCTCGGTCCCTTGAGCTTTCAGCCGAGCGAGCTCGCTAAGCTCGCGACCGTTCTCTGCCTCGCCAACTACTTCGGCGGTCGCGCCGACGAAGGTGGCTACACGCTCACCTCGCTCTTGCGCCCGCTCAACCTCTCGCGCCCGCTCGCCGTGCTCGCCGCGCTCGTCGTCTTCTGGCAAAGAGACTGGCTCGCCGATCCGGTCGGCCTGCTGGCTCGTTTCTTGCGCCAGAAGCTCGGCGGTGACGTGCCGGCGGTCGCTGATCTTTATTGGCTGCGCGCGCTGCTCGCCATCGGCGTCTTCGCGCTCATCGGCCTCGCGGCGGTCGCCGTCCTACGTGCCGAGCGCCAGGTTGCGCTGCTCAGCCCGTGGCCGCCCGGCCGCAAGCAGAGGTTGCTCTTTGGCGTCGGCGTCCTCGGCGTCTCGTTGTTCCTCGGCCTCGCGTGGGTGTGGAGCGCGCCGCTGTTGCGCGATCCATTCGGTGTGGCCGTCTCTGCCCTCGTGACGGGGGCCGCGCCGGGCGGGCCGTACGCGGTCGCTAACCCTAACTCTACGTTGCGGCTCGTGGCTGTGGCGGCGCTCGCCGTGTATCTGCTCGCCGCTTTGCGCAACCTCACGAAGGGCGTGCTGCATCCGATTGACCTGATGCTCGCGCCCATCGATCTCGTGGCAGCGCCGACCGTGCTGATTCTCGTACAGCCCGACCTCGGCACGGCCGGCATCGTCGTGCTCATCGGCATGACCATGGTGCTCGTGGTCGGGGTGAAGCTACGCTCCCTCATCATCCTCGGCCTCTGTGGCGCGCTCGTCGCGGGCGTCGGCTGGTTTGGCATCCTCAAGGAGTATCAGAAGAACCGCATCCTCACGTTCATCGATCCCGAGCACGACATGCAGGGCGCCGGTTGGAACGCCGTGCAGTCGATGATCGCGGTCGGCTCCGGACAGTGGGTCGGCAAAGGTCACAAGGGTGGTACGCAGACGCAGCTCGCCTTTCTGCCCGAGCAGCACACCGATTTTGCCTTCAGTGTCTGGGGCGAGGAGCAGGGCTTTGTCGGCTGCGTGCTGCTCGTCTCGCTCTACGTCGCGTTTATTTGGCTCGCGCTCGCTATCGCCGCCGAGGCGCGCGATCGCTACGGGGCGCTGCTCGCCACGGGCGCCCTCGGGATTATTTTATGGCAAGCGTTGATCAACGTGAGCATGGTCATCGGTATGTTTCCGGTGGTCGGCATCACGTTGCCGCTGTTTTCCTACGGCGGCTCGAGCGCGCTGACGGTGTTGCTGTCGATCGGAATTCTATTGAATGTACACTGGCGGCGGCGCGTGCACTACTAGAGGCGTTTAGGACGGCCGCGACGGCGGTCGGTCGAGCAGCGCCGCAAGCTGTCGCGCGAGCTCGGTGCGCGTGTAGGGTTTTTGCAGAAAGCCTGCCAAGCCCTGGCCGGTGAAGCGCGCCGCCACGGTTTGCTCGTTATAGCCCGTCGAGAGGAGCACCGAGATATCGGGTGCGATGCGGCGCAGCTCGCGAAACGTCTCCTCGCCGTCGAGGCGCGGCATGGTGAGGTCGAGGATGACGAGATCGACGTCGCCCGGGCGGGCGCGAAAGACGTCGAGCGCTTCATGGCCGTCAGACGCGGTGAGCACGGTGAGGCCAAAGCGCTCGAGCATGCGCTTGGCGACGATGCGCACCTCCTCCTCGTCGTCGACGAGCAGCACCGTGCCTTGGCCGCGCCACTCGCTGGCGGCTGTCCGCGCCGCTCCCGCGACGGCGGTGGCGAGCGGCGTCGCCGGGAGCAGGATCTTGAAGGTCGTGCCGTGGCCGGGCTCGCTGTAGACGTGGATGGCGCCGCGGTGCCCGCGCACGATGCCGAGCACGGCGGCGAGGCCGAGGCCGCGACCAGTGAACTTCGTCGAGAAGAACGGGTCGAAGACGCGGCCGAGCGTCGCCGCGTCCATGCCACAGCCCGTATCCGAGACCTCGAGCAGCAGGTAGCACCCTTCGGGCAAGTCCTCGTCGACGTAGGTGTTTGCCAGGTAGGCCCGGTCGCACGCCATCGTGCTGAGCGAAATCGTGATCGTGCCCGGCGCGTCGCCAATCGCCTCGGAGGCGTTGGCCACGAGATTGCTGAGCATTTGCCTAATTTGTGTCGCGTCGGCGACCACGCTCGGGGCCGGCGAGGCGACGTCGCAGCGCAGCATGGCCTTCTTGGAGATCGACAGCTCGAGCGGGGCCTTCATGTCCTTGACCAGCTCGCGCAGGTCGAGCGGCTGGACGATGAAGCGACCTCTGCCCGAGTACGCGAGCATTTGCCGGGTAAGCTCCGCGGCGCGGCGGGCGGCGCGCTCGATCTGCGTGAGGTCATCACGCAGCGGCGAGTCGGCTGGCAGTTCACGAAGCACGAGGTCGGCATGACAGAGCATGGCGACGAGCAGGTTGTTGAAGTCGTGGGCGATGCCGCCGGCGAGCACCGAGAGACTCTCGAGTCTTTTTAGACGCTGCATCTGACTCTCGAGCGCGCGGCGTTCCGCCGCCGCCTGGACGCGCTCGGTCACGTCGCGCAGGAAGGCGAGCGTGTGCACCTTGCCGTCGAGCGTGTACTCCGAGATCGTCACTTCCATGTCGAAGCACGTGCCGTCGCAGCGCCGGCCGCGCGTTTGATAGCTCGCGGACGCGGCGCCGCCGCGCGCCCGCTGCTCGATGTAGCCGGCCGCGACCGCCCGGGCCTCCGGCGCGATGAGGTCGAGGATGCGCGTGCCGGTCACCTGCTCGGCGCGCTCGAAGCCGAACAGGCGCACGTAGGCCGGGTTGACGAAGGCGTGCACGCCGTGGACGGTCACGCCGATGGCATCGGGCGAGTTGTCGAAGATGGCGCACAGCTTGATCTCGCTCTCACCGAGGCTGTCGGAGGCCGCCGGTGCGAGTTTCTGGGTTCCGCTTGGCACTAACGCTGTAGCCGCGGACTGCGAGTTTTTCGCTGCGGTCGCGGCGCCGTTGTTTCGCGAGGTCTCCGGACCCGTGCGTTTCTTGGCCGAGCGTGGAGCCTCAGTGCTCCCAGCCTTTGTAGCGCGCGCCGGCTCCGACCGCGATGTCGGCGCGTCTGCGCGATTGATGCGACGCGTCATGTCGATGGTCGCCCCCCCCTGCTTACAGTGAACAATACGTCGAATCGAGGCGCAGAGGCAAGTAATTTGAGGAGCCCGTTGAATTCGGGCAAGGTGTTGAATTAATGCATGTTTCTTCAGCAAGTCGGGCTAGTCGGGGCGGCTAGTTCCCATCCGTCAGGGCCTCGAGGTCGCAAGGTGGCGATTTCGGCGGCCCCTCGTGGTCGCATCGGCGCGCCGAGGTCGCGATCTGGGCATCCCCTGGTTGTGTTCGACGGGCGTGGGGACCAGCTACGTCGCGGGTCGAGATAGCGCCCTGTGGCACTGAATGACCGTACAGGTTCGCTCAACCCGTCACACTCAGTGTCACGGTCGATCACGGTCGACGACAACGATGGTGGCCATCGGCGGGGGAGAGAGGCCCAGATGCGACGACGATCGTCATCGAAATCGGGGCCCGTGTGGCACAGGAAAGTATCGTACGCTACGTCACGAAATGGTTGACGCAACCGCCCAAAAAATGGCAAAGTGCGCACGGCTCGCGACAGAGTCAAGTGCAATTGATTGGGGAACGCAGGCCATAGTGCCTGCACAACTAAGGAGTATGGCGTGCGTAACGGACTTGGATTCCTAGCAGTAGGGTTCCTGGCAGTCGGCTTGGTCGGCTGTTCAGGGGCTGATGGCAAACAAGGCGCCCAGGGTGCGGCGGGGCAACCCTGCACACTGACGGACAATGGCGACGGCACCAAGACCGTCGCCTGCAACGGCGCTAGCGTAATTCTCGCCAATGGCGCCGCTGGCGTCGACGGCACCTCCTGCACGATCGCAGGCACGGGCGCTACGAAGACCATTACCTGCACGGACGGCACCTCGGTCGACATTCAGGGCGGCGTCGACGGCGCCTCATGCACCATCGCAGGCACGGGCGCCATCAAGACCATTACCTGCGGCACGACCTCGGCCGACGTCACCAATGGCGCCGACGGCAGCAACGGCCTCCCCGGCCTCCCCGGTGTCAACGGCAACTCCTGCACCGTGGTCGCGAACGCCAATGGCAGCAAGACGATTAGCTGCACCGACGGCACGACCGCCATCGTCTTCGACGGCACCGGCGCTCCCGTCAACCTCGGCGCCGAGGCTGTGACCTCGCTCACCGCTACGATCACGAGCGTGACCATCACGGCGAACAAGCCGGTCGTCAAGTTCGTCGTCAAGGACAACTTCGGCCGCCTCGCCACGGGCCTCATTGGCACCATGGTGCGCATGGGCGTCGCGAAGCTCATGCCCGTGGACGCCGTCACCGGCGATCCCGCGCGCTGGCAGAGCTACATCACGAGCGTTGGCTCGGGCCCCTACACGACGACCCCCTGCACGGTCGCGACCGAGACGACTGACTGCGCCGCCGTCCAGTACGGCAACCTGGCCGGCTCCTGCGACACCTCGCTCTTCGTCTGCCGCGCGCGCTGGAGCCGCACCACGACTGAGACCGGCAAGACCAGCAACGTGGTCGATAACGGCGACGGCACCTACACCTTCAGCGCGGCGACCAACCTCGCCACCATTGCTGATGCGGTCGATACCGCCGCAGTGGTTGGCTATGAGCCCACGCGCTTGCACCGCTTCGCGCTGCAGATCAGCGGTACGATCGGCGACATCGTCATTCCCTATATCAACACGACCTACGACATGTTCCCGAACGGCACGGTCGTCACCCCGGCCGCCAAGCGCAACATCGTCGCCACGGCGTCGTGCAACGAGTGCCACAACAAGCTCGTCATCCACGGCAGCCGCTACGATGTGAACTACTGCGTCGTCTGCCACAACTCGGGCCTGCACGTCTCCGAGACCGATACGCTCAACCTCGCGGTGATGGTGCACGGCATCCACTCGGCGGCCAAGCGCACGGCAGACGCTGCCGCCGCCCTGCTCCCGGTCGGCGCTCTCGACTACAAGATTGGCAACGCCAACTTCGCCGAGGTCACCTATCCGCAGGGCCTCAACAATTGCAGCAAGTGTCACGATTCGGCCATCGCCTCGACGCCGCAAGGCGCGGCGTGGAACACGAACCCGTCGATCCATGCGTGCACCGGCTGCCACGCCAGCCCGCTGCTCGACTTTACGGATCACCCGACCAGCACCAGCCCCAACGCCGCCCCGGTGACCAACCTCGATTGCGCGGGCTGCCACACCCCGAGTTTCATCAAGCGCTCGCACGAGAGCGAGAACGATTCGCCCCACGCGACCATGACGCCGGCGAACGCCTGGAACCTGGCCTACGACGTGAGCAAGGTGATCGTCGATGACCGCACCGGCGTGCCGACCATCACGTTCAAGATCTCGGGCGTCAAGGCTCCTGGCACGACCAAGGCCGCGCTCAACCTCGTGACCCTCGGCACGGTTGCTCCCGAGCTGCAGTGGGGCCCGAGCTTCCTCTTGGCGTACTCGCGACCCGCGTTGGCGCCAGACACCATTGTCGCGAGCTGCACGAGCAACACCGCTTGCGTCACGGCTGGCTTCCCCTTCTGCGTCGCCGGCAAGTGCTTCGCCGCTCCTGACATGACGCCGGACTCGGTCGTGACGAGCTGCCTAAGCAGCACCGACTGCGTCACCCCCGGTTACCCGTCGTGCATCCGCGAGATCGACACGGCCGTCACGAGCTGCTCGGCCGACACCGCCTGCGTCACGGCGGGCTTCCCCACGTGCCTGGCAGGCAAGTGCTACGCCACCGCGGCTGGCCAGTGCTATCCCAAGGCGGCTCGGCCGGTGACCGACCCCGTCGTCACGAGCTGCGTGGTCAACGGCGACTGCTCGGTGGGCTACCAGAACTGTATCGGCGGCAAGTGCTACCCCACCAACATCGCCAATGCCGGCACCGACCAGCAGGACTACAACAACTTCGGCCAGAAGGCTGCGCAGCCGATTAGCGTCGCGCTGAACGTGCTGTGGCCGTTCAACGGCGACGCCTCCGCTGCTGCATGCCTTGCGAACTCGGCGTGCTTGGGCACGGTGACGGCGGAGTTGGATCCCAAGACGGGTGCGGCCACGGGCGCCTACATCGCGGCGATGAAGAACGTCGTGAAGGCCCGCTTCCCGTTGGGTGCTTCGATGCGCGCGGTGGCCCTGCAACAGTACTTCACGCAGACCAATCTCGCTCTTGCTCCTTCGGCCACACCCTGCACCGTGGCCAGTGCGAAGACCGACTGCGTGATCGACGCCGGTTACACGGCCTGCGATGCGACTGCCCTCCAGTGCGCATGGCCGACCGGCCGTCACACGATCGCGGCCTTTAAGGCCGCGAGCAGCCAGTCCCTGCCGGCCCTCGCCGACCGGGCTCGCCGCTCGATCGTCGACAGCGAGAAGTGCGCCAACTGCCACGAGTGGTTCGAGGGCCACGGTGGCAACCGCGTCAAGACGGTGGATGTGTGCGTCATGTGCCACAACCCGAGCTTGAGCACGAGCGGCAAGTCCACGACCTCTGGTGCCGAGGTCCTGCCGGGCGCTCTAGAGGCCGCCTCGCTTGCTGCCATGACGGTGCGTGGTATGGACCCCCTCGCCCCGATGACCTGGCCCGAGGTGAGCAACAACTTCAAGGACATGATCCACTCGGTGCACGCCTCGGCGGCGCGGACCAACAAGTTCGAGTTCGTGCGCAATCGCTGCAGCTCGACCTCGACGACCGGGTGCGTGTACTTCTTCGACTTCTCGGAGGTCACCTTCCCCGGCATCCTCACCCGCTGCGATACCTGCCACAAGCCTGGCACGTATGACCCGACGTTGCCGTTCTCGACGACCGATGGCAGCACCGTCGATCCGACGGTGGTGCAGACCGGCAGCACGGCGACCACGCCTACTGAGGTTCTGGCGAAGCGCATGATCGTCAACAACCCGGACGACATTCTCTTGTCGGCGGTGACGACCACGTGCTTGGATTGCCATGACAATCCGCTGGCGCATCAGCACATGCTGACATACGGAGCTCAGGAACTCATGCTCGGCGTGTTCGGCCAGCGCCGTGACACTCCGGCCAACTTCTCCGCCGAAGAGTGCGAGACCTGCCACGGCGCAGGTCGGCTCCTCGACCCGGCGGTCGTGCACCGTTAGCATTGACCTAGGTCAATCTTTGCTTGGCTAAGTGGGGCCGGGCTCTCGCGAGGGAGCCCGGCCCTTTTCATTGGTGCCGCCACATCACCCGGTCCTGTGACGCCGCCTTCTTGCTGATTGGTCGCCTAACTTCCAAATGGCATGCAAAATGGAGTTATGTACTCCAGAAAGATGAAGCACGACGGCCAGCGCAGCTTCTTCCTCTTCGGCCCAAGGGGCACCGGCAAGTCGACGTGGCTGCGCCAAACCCTGCCGCACGACCTGTTCGTCGACCTGCTCGACAGCGAGACCTACACGCGGCTCCTCGCGCAACCGAATCGGCTCGACGCGCTCATTCCTCCCCGGCTTCGCGAACTCGGTCGTGCTCGACGAGGTTCAGAAGGTGCCGGACCTGCTCGACGAGGTGCATCGTCTCATCGAGACGCGCGGCCTGCGCTTCGTCTTGACTGGCTCGCGGCCTCATCGCCATCGAAGTAAAGGCGGCGTCACGCCTGCGTGGCGAAGACTTTCGCGGCCTCGCGGCGTTCCGTCAGGACTACCCTATGGCTACGTGCGTGCTCTTCTACGCTGGCGCGCGTCGGCTGCACGACAACGGCGTCGAGGTTGTCCCTCTCGGCGAGGCTTTACCGCGGATCGGCGAGCATCCATCATGACGGCGCAGGCGTGGGCAGGCAAGCACAAGTCGCGTGACACGGGAGCCGGGCCTGTCTACACTCTCCACCGTGCATGCGAGCCACGGGCGGCCAAACCGAGCGGCCGGCCAAGGAGCTCGCCTGGCAGGGCAAGCATGCTGACGCCACAAGACATCGATGCCGTCGCTTTGGCGGGTGAGTCGCTCCGCGTCGAGTTCAAGGGAGAAGCCAAGCACCCGCTGAGTGATGACGACTTGGTCGCCGCGGTGGTTTGTCTGGCGAACGGACCGGGCGGCCTGATCTTCGTTGGCATTGAGGCGGATCCGGTGGCAGCGGTGGTGCCGAGTGCGACCTGGCATGACCTCGACCCGCTCGAGATCGAGCGGCTACGTCGCTTCGTGCAAGAGGCCGGGCGCGGCGACACGAGTCTCGCGGAGCTGTCCGACATCGACTTGTGCAAGTCGCTCGGTGCCGTGGAGGGTAACGGCCAGGTGAGTGGGGTACGCCAGCTCGGGTTGCTCCTGTTTGGTCGGGAAGCGGCCCTACGGCGTCTCATGCCCACGCACGAGGTGGCCTGGCAAGTTCTGGAAGGCACCTCGGTGCTCGCGAATGATATCTTGCGTTGGCCCCTCTTGCGCGTGGTCGAGGAGGTTACCGCACGCTTTCGCGCTCGTAATCGCACGCAGGAGTTGGTGGATGTCTTTCGCACCGAGGTGCCGGACTACTCGCCCGAGGGTTTTCGCGAGGCGTTGGTCAATGCGCTCGTGCACCGCGAGTATGCCATGCTTGGTGCGGTGCACGTTCAGTGGCACAGCGAACACATTCGTATCGACAGCCCGGGCGGCTTTCCAGAAGGCGTGCGCCGCGATAACTTGCTCGTGACCCAGCCCCGCCCGCGCAATCTATCTCTGGCTGACGCCTTCAAACGTGCCGGTTTGGTCGAGCGCACCGGTCGGGGCGTTGACACCATTTTCGCCGGCCAGCTTCGCTACGGGAGACCAGCCCCGGACTACGGACTATCGACTGAGGTCGGCGTCACCGTGGTGCTGCGCGGCGGGCCCGCCAACCTCAAACTGGCTGGCTTTCTTGCGGCCGAGGGGCGGGCTGGACGCGCCGTCGAGCTCGCTGACCTGCTCGTGATGGACTACCTGACCCGTGCGCGCAGCATCACCACGGGGGTTGTCGCTGAGCTTGCCCAATGCAACGAATCCTCCGCTGGTGCGCTCGCGAGCAGGATGGTCAAACTCGGCTGGTTGATGCCGAGCGAGGACCGCAAGGTCGGTAGCTATTTGCTCTCGGCGACGCTGCGCGACGCACTCGGCGCCGCCGTCACGTTCGTCCGGGCGAAGGGCCCTTCGCCGACGCAGCACGTCCGAAGGGTGCTCCAATTCGCCAAGGAGCGCGGCCAAATCACGCGCTCCGATGTCTCTGACTTGTGTGGCGTCAGTCTCGATCAAGCTAGTCGTATTCTCTCTGGCATCGCGAAAACAAACAACAATTTCGTTCGTGAAGGCAAGGGACGAGGTGCGCGCTATCGCTTGGTTCGGGGCGGGGAATCGCTATGAATCAAGCGCGCGTGTTTATTCTGTCAATGGAAATACGCGCGCGTGATTTACGAGTGGTTTGGAAAGGTTCTCGATGCTGCAACGCGACTACATCCTGCGCATGATCGAGCAATGCGCCGAGGCCCTCGCGCGCCTGCTCGCCAAGAAGAAGTCCAAGCCCGAAGAAGCGCAACGCGAGCTCGACGACGCGAGTCGCTCCTTGCTTGGCCTCGAGCCCGCGGCGCTGCTCATGCTCTCGGCGCTCGACATCCTGCACCTGTTCACCGTGAGCGGCCGGCCTGACCTCGCCCGCGTCACTATGGCCATCCGTGTGCTCGACGAGGCAGGCGAGCTCGCGCGCTGCCGTGGCGAAGAGGGGCCGGCGCGACGGGCTGCGCGCCGCGCGCAGGAGTTGTTCACGCACGCGCTGCCGCAGGTCGAGCGCAGCGCCGCCCCGCTGGTCGCCCTCCACGAGGCCTCGTTCGCCGCCCTCGCGCAGGCGCTCGAGCTGCAAGGCTCGCCCGATCCGCTCGTCGCCATGGCCTTGTGTCGCTATTACGAATGCACGGGCAACTTCGCGCGTGCTGAAGATCGGGTGTTCGACCTCGACGCCGCGGGCGATGACGCGTGCCGAGCGTTCGGCCTCGCCTTCTACCGCCGCCTGCTCACCTACGATGACGACGTGCTCGAGCGCGGAAACCTGCCGCGCGCCGAGGTCGAAGAAGGCCTCGCGCGGGTGCTCGGCGGCGCAGCCCCGGCTGAGAGCTAGACCGGACCCGTTTTGGCGAGCAGCGCGCGGATCTTGAAGACGATGTCGGGTTTGGTGAAAGGCTTGGTGGCAAAGTCGTTGCAGCCGGCCGCGTAGGCCTTCTCGATCATCGCCGTCTCGCCCTTGGTCGTGAGCATCATCACCGGGATGTGCTTGGTCGTTGGGTCGGCCTTCAGGCGTGTGCAGGTCTCGATGCCGTCCATCTCGGGCATCATGACGTCGAGGATGATGAGGTCGGGCATGATCTTCTTGACCACCTCGAGTGCTTCACGACCGTTGCAGGCCGTGGACATATGGTAGCCCTCGGTCTGTAGCATCATCGTTCCGAGCATGAGGATGGTCTTCGTATCATCGACCATCAAGATCTTCGTCGGCATGAGCCAGCCTCCAAACCACCCCGCTCACTCCTGCGTCATCATCCACCGCTTCGCGACTCACCGCAACCCCGGGGGGGAAACATCATCGATCCAGGCGGCGCAGATTGTGCTTGCGCCTATCGACTCTTTTTTTCGAAGTGTTGGTAGTCTTTCATACTTTTCCACGCGCCGCCCCATGCCCAGCCTTGGGACAAGAACGTGGTGCACACCGTGTCACCCTCGACGATCATGCCCTTGGCCTTCTGGGTACGGTCGGCGAACGCAGCCCCAGCGGGCGGATCGATGCCGTCCTTGGTGACGAACGGATTGGTGAGCGGATTCAAATCGATGGCGCGGCCGTAGCTGTGCTTGGAGAATACGCCCTTCTTGCCGGCCACGTCGCGGCAGTTGAAGGCCGAGGTGTTGTTGTCGGCCATCGAGGCGCCGTCGTCGCCGCCGTATTCGTCGATGAGGCGCATCTTTTGAATGGCAAAGTGGGCGGCGAAGAGAGCGCGGAAGATGTTGACGACCTCGTTGGCCACGCTCTGATTCACGATGAGCTCGCCCTCATGGGCCGCGTCGTCAAAGCCCCAAAACGATACTTTCAGGTAGCGCATGTCACCGAGTGGCACGGGACAGCCCTCGCGCCACGACGAGCGCCGCGCCTTGGCCGCGACCTCGGCGGGTAGCTCGGTGACCGAGCCGATGAAGGTCGGCAGTGCTGCGGTCGATGGGGTCGATGGGGTCGACGGCGCGGCCTGGCCCTCGGCCCGTGGCGTTGCGCCAAGCGGGAAGAGTGCCACAGTAAGGGCAAAGGCGCTCGCAAGGATCATGGCTCATTTGGAGACCACCATCACCGGCGGCGGTCAAGTCGCAGCGCCCGTAGTCGCAGCGCCGGTTGTACGATGGGGCGTTTGGCGGGGCGTTTCGCCGGGCGCGCGCAAGGCTTCTCGCCTCGTGTTTGCCCTGCTAAGGTTCCGCTCGGACGAGCACAAAGGGATAGGCCCATGGACATGCGATACGAGAAACCGGCGAGCGTAGCGCAGGCGTGCGCGCTGCTGCGCGACACGAAAGAGCGCGCCGTCGTCTTGGCGGGTGGTACCGATTTGCTCATCAAGCTGCGCAGTCGTGAGCTCTCGCCCGCGCTCGTCGTCGACCTCAAGGGCATCGCCGAGCTCGCCGAGCTGCGGCTCGGCGCGGACGGCGAGCTGCGCATCGGCGCGACGGTGACGATGCGCAAGATCTACGAAGACCCGCGCATCATCGAGCAGTACCCCGGCCTCGCCGAGGGCGCGCTCGCCGTCGGCTCGCTGCAAGTGCGCAACCGGGCCACCGTGGTCGGCAATCTGTGCAACGCCTCGCCGTGCATGGACACGGCCCCCGCCCTGTTGTTGCTCGGCGCTCGGCTGCGCGTCGTCTCGCACAAAGGTGAGCGCGAGATCCCGCTCGAGCAGTTCTTCTTGGGCGTCAAGAAGACACAGCTCGCACCGGGCGAGATCTGCACCGCGGTCATCGTGCCTGCCGCCGCGCGCCGCATCAGGACCGCCTTCGACAAGATCAAGCGCGTGCGCGGCCACGACCTCGCCCTCGTCAACGCCGCCGCGGCCTACGATCCCGACGCCCGCACCCTCTCTGCCGCGGTCGGCAGCTGCGGCATCACGGTGCTTTCGACCCGGCCCATCGAGGGCGTCACGCCGGGCGAAGGCGCCGAGGAGATAGGCCGGCAGCTCGCCGCGGCCGCGCTCGAGGTCGTGCGCCCCATCGACGACGTGCGCGCCTCGGCCGAATATCGCCGCGACATGACGGCGCTCTTGTGCCGGCGCTTGACCGCGCGCCTGCTCGCCGCTTCATCCCGGAGATAGCGCATGAAGACCTACCCCATCACGCTGACCATCAACGGTGAGAAGACGGCGCTCGAGGTGCCGGCCGAGCGCACGCTGCTGCAACTGCTCAAGGGCGACGTGCACTTGGACGCGGTCAAAGAAGGCTGCGGCATCGGCGAGTGTGGCGCCTGTACGGTGCTCCTCAACGGTGAGCCCATCAACGCCTGCCTCGTGCTCGCGGTCGAGGCCGACGGAGCGAGCATCCTCACGGCTGAGAACGAGAGCCACGGCGACGTGCTCTCCGACCTGCAGCAAGCCTTCATCGATTTCGGCGCCGTGCAATGCGGCTTTTGCACGGCCGGCATGCTCAACTCGGCGCGCGCGCTCTTGGCGCGTACGGCGAGCCCGACGCGCGATGACGTCTGCGAGGCCATCGCCGGCAACTACTGTCGCTGCACCGGCTACGCGCCCATCATCGACGCCATCGTCGCCGTGGCCGAGGCGCGGGTGCACGGTGGCTACAAGGCGAGCGTGCGCGAAAGCGGCCCCTATGTCGGCGGCTCGGCCAAGCGCATCGACGGCGTGGCCAAGGTCACCGGCAGCGCCGAGTTCGTGCACGATATGGTGCTGCCGCGCATGCTGCACGCGCGCTTGAAGGTCTCGCCGCACGCCTCAGCGCGTATCGTGCGCATCGAGACCGAAACGGCGAAGGCCATGCCCGGCGTGCGCGCCGTGCTGACCGGCGCCGACCTGCCGTACAAGCTCGGCCTCTACATGCAGGACAAAGACATCTTGGCGCGCGAGCGCGTGCGCCATCAGGGCGAGGCGGTGGCCGCCGTCGCCGCCGACACCCTCGAGCAGGCGCGCGCCGCCGTCGAAGCGATCACGGTCACGTATGAGCCGCTGCCCGCCGTGCTCGACGTCGATGCGGCGCTCGCCACGCAGGCCGCGCAGGTGCACCCGCAGCTCGCCTCGTACGCGTGGATGAAGGGCGTCTTCTTTCCTTCGCCCGGTCACAACATCGCCCATCATCAAAAGATCCGCAAAGGCGATGTCGTCGCGGGCTTCGCCGCCGCCCATCAGGTGTTCGAGTTCGCCTTTTCGAATCCGCCCGTGCAGCACGTGCCGATGGAGACGCACACCGCCATCGCGCAAGCGCTGCCGGGTGGCGAGGTCAACGTCATCACCTCGGCGCAGTCACCTTTTACGGTGCGGCACTTGTTGGCGCATACATTCAATATACCAGAGAATACCGTGCGGGTGCGCGTGCCGTACGTGGGCGGGGGCTTTGGGGGCAAGGCGGGCATTCACCTAGAGCCACTCGTCTACTGCCTCTCGAAGGCGGCGGGCGGCCGACCGGTCAAGATCATCGCGACGCGCGAAGAGGAGTTCAACACCCTGCCGTCGCGCCAGGGCCTAAAGTCGCGCATCAAGACCGGGGTCACCAAAGACGGGCGCATCACGGCGCTCGAGATCGAGTACCTGTGGGACGCCGGCGCTTACGCTGACTATGGCGTCAACATCGGCCGCGCCGCGGCTTACGCGGGCGCCGGCCCCTACGTCGTGCCGAACTGCAAGCTCGACTCGAAGGTCGTCTATACGAACAAGGTGTATGGCACGGCGTATCGCGGCTTCGGCCATCTCGAGGTGCTCTGGGGCATCGAGCGCAACATCGACCTCGTCGCGCGCGCGCTCGGTATCGATCCGTATGTCATGCGCCAGAAGAACCTGCTGCGCGTCGGCGAGACCACGATCACCGGCGAGAAGTTCACGGCTGGTCATGGACGCCCCGAGGAGTGCCTGCGACTCGTGGCCGAGGCTATCGGCTGGGACGGCAAGGAGCGCGTCAAGCAGCCCGTGCAGCTCGGCTCGGGCAAGGTGCGCGGCAAGGGCCTGGCGATGCTGCACAAAGCGCCGGCTATGCCGACCTACACTTCGTGCTCGGTCGTCATCAAGTTCGAATATGACGCCTCGGCGACGCTGCTCGTCTCAGGGGTCGACTACGGGCAAGGAACCTACACGGCCTTGGCGCAGATCGCGGCCGACGAGCTGGCGCTGCCCATCGACAAGGTGCGCGTGCCTTGGGCTTGTGACACCGACTACACGCCCTATGACTGGCAGACCGTGGCGAGTCGCTTCGCGGTGATGGGCGGCAACGCTACGATCGAGGCGGCGCGCGACTGCCTGCGTCAGATTCGCGCTGTGGCCGCGGAGGCGTGGGGCGTCGAGCCGAGCGAGATCGTCTGCGAGAAGGGCGAGGTTTACGCGCGCGGCCGACCTGAGCGACGGCTCGACTACAAGCAGCTCGTGCTCGGCTACGTGCATCCGAACGGCAACGCCATCGGTGGGCCGGTCATCGGCCGCGGCCGCTACATCGCGCAGGGGCTCACCAACCTCGACCCCGAGACCGGGCAGGGCCTCCCCGCGCTCAACTGGACCTATGGTGCGCACGGCGTCGAGGTCGAGGTCGATACCGATACGGGCGAGGTGCGCCTCCTGCGCATCGCCTCGGCGTTCGATCCGGGCAAGGTGCTCAACCTGCAGCAGTGCCGCACGCAGGTGATAGGCGGCGTGGTGCAAGGCATGGGCTCGGCGCTGACGGAGAAGTTCGTGTTCAAGGACGGCCGCCTGCTCAACAACTCGTTCGTCGACTACAAGCTGCCGACGGCCAAGGACGTGCCCGCCGAAATGCAGCAGTTCTTCGTCGAGACGCCACACCCGCAAGGGCCCTATGGGGCGCGTGGGCTCGCCGAGCACCCGATGATCTCGGTGCCGAGCGCTATTGGCAACGCCGTCGCCAGCGCGCTCGGGCTCGAGATCTTCGCGCTACCGCTCGATTCCGAGGCGGTGTACCTTGCCCTCAAGCGGCGGTAGCGCCCTTACCAGGGAGAGTGCTCGTGGCCCATGCCCACGTGATCGTCCGCAAGGACAGCTACTACGACTCGGTGATGCTGTTGCGCATCTCGCGTGACGTCAAAGCGCACAAGGGCGTCGAGGACGCTGTCGTCGCTATGGGCACGCCGGCCAATCGGGAGCTGCTCGAAAAGAGTGGCTATGTGGGCGCCGCGCTTGCGGCCGCGACCGCCAATGATCTCGTGATCGCAGTTCGGGTCGACGGCGTCCCGCCGAGCGCCATCGAGGCCGTCGTCGACAAGCTGCTCGACGCCCGCGCCTCGAGCGCTGCCCCGGTCGACGAGACGCGGGTGACGAGCCTCGTGGCGGCCGTGCGCGCCGAGCCGCGCTGCAACCTCGTGCTCATCTCCGTGCCCGGCGAGCACGCGACGCGCGAGGCCCGGCGAGCCCTCGGTCTCGGCCGGCACGTCTTGTTGTTCTCGGACAACGTCTCGCTCGAGGATGAGGTGGCGCTCAAGCAAGAGGCCGTGGCGAAGGGCCTGCTCATGATGGGGCCTGATTGCGGCACGGCGATTATCAATGGAGTGCCCCTGGCGTTCGCCAACGTCGTGCGCCGGGGCTCGATCGGCATCGTTGGCGCGGCGGGCACCGGCATTCAAGAAGTGAGCGCCTGCATCCATCGCCTCGGCGGCGGCGTCTCGCAGGCCATCGGCACCGGTGGCCGCGATCTTTGCGTCGGCGTCGGTGGTCTCATGATGCTGCTCGGCATCGAGGCCCTGGCGGCCGATGCGGCAACCGAGGTGCTGGTCGTCGTCTCGAAGCCGCCAGCCGCGCAGGTCGCCGACACGATCATCGCGGCCGTCAGGGCGGCGGGTAAGCCCGCGGTCGTGCACTTTGTCGGGTCGGCATCGCGGCCCCCCATCGATAAGGTCGTCTTCGCCGACAGCCTCGCCGGCACCGCCGAGGAGGCGTGTCGCTTGGCCGGGCGCAAGCCGACGCCGAGCGGCCCGGCCTTCGACGACGCTCTCGTCGCCGAGCTCGCCCGCCGGCTCAAGGCCGGGCAGACGCTGTGCGGTCTGTTCTGCGGCGGCACGACGGGCTACGAGGCGCTGGCGCTGCTCGACCGCGCGGGCCTGCGCGTGCGCTCGAATCTACACAAGGCTTTGGACCTCTCTATCGATGGCACCGCGGTCGTGTCCGGGCACGTGCTGCTCGATCTCGGCGACGACGCGTTTACGGCCGGCCGGCCGCACCCGATGATCGAACCCGAGCTGCGCAACGAGCGCCTGGCGCAGGAGCTCGCCCGTCGCGAGGTCGGCGTCCTGCTCTTCGACGTCGTGCTCGGCTACGGCTCGCATTGCGATCCGGCGGGCGTGCTCGTTCGAGGTGTGCGCGCCGCGATGCGTGGCCGTCCACTCGTCGCGATCGCCTCAGTGACCGGCACCGATGGCGACCCGCAGGGCTACGAGGCGCAGCAGCGCCTCCTCAACGAGGCCGGCGTCGTGGTCATGCCCGATAATCGCCGCGCCGCCGAGCTTGCGGCCGCGGTCGTCGGGGCGCTCGGCAAGGACGTGCAGTGATGAGGGTCGATGCGGTCACGGCGCTCTTTTCGAGCGAGTTGTCAGTCGTCAACCTCGGGCTCGCCACGTTCGCTGAGAATCTACGCCGAGCCGGTGGCAAGGTGGTGCACGTCGATTGGAAGCCTTCGGCAGGCGGAGACCGCGCGGTGCTCTTTGCCCTCGACAAGCTGCTCGGGCCCGATGGCGCCGCTCGGCGCGAGATCGCCGATGCGAACCGTGACGCTGTGTCGCGCCTGCTCGCCGCCAAACCCATGGTGGTAGGCGTAGGACGAGCCGGCGACACCATCCCCGGGATGCGCAAGAACCTCGTCCTGCACGCCGGCCCGCCCGTGACCTGGGAGCGCATGAGTGGTCCGACGCGTGGCGCGGTCATGGGCGGCCTCGTCTACGAGGGGCTCGCCAAGAGCCCCGACGACGCCGTTAGGCTCGCGGCCTCGGGCGAGATCGAGTTCGCGCCGTGTCATCACCATCAGTCCGTTGGGCCCATGGCCGGGGTCATCACCGCCAGCATGCCGGTGTGGATCATTGAGAACCAGGCTTTTGGCAACCGTGCCTTTGCCACCCTCAACGAGGGGCTCGGCAAGGTCTTGCGCTACGGGGCCTATGACAGCGCGGTCATCGAGAAGCTGCGCTGGATGGAGAAATCGCTCGCGCCCATCCTCAAAGAGGCGCTCGCTTCGGCCGGGCTCATCGACTTGCGCAGCCTCATCGCCCAGGCCTTGCAGATGGGCGACGAGGTGCACAACCGCAATCGCGCCGCCACCTCCTTGCTCATCCGCACGCTCGCACCGCACCTGGTCAACGGTAGCGCGGCGCGTGACGAGGTGGAGAAGGTGCTGCGCTTTCTCGACGGCAACGATCACTTCTTCTTGAACTTGAGCATGGCGGCGGCCAAGGCCTCGCTCGATCCGACCCACGGCATCAAACACAGCACACTCGTCTCGGCCATGGCGCGCAACGGCACCGACTTTGGTCTGCGCGTCTCAGGCCTCGGCGATAGGTGGTTCACCGCGCCCGCACCGATGGTCGAGGGGCTGTACTTACCGGGCTTCTCGGCCGCGGACGCGGCGCCCGACATCGGTGATTCGGTCATCACCGAGACCTCGGGCTTAGGCGGCTTCGCCATGGCTGCTTCGCCTGCCATCGTGCAGTTCGTCGGCGGCAGCGCGGCGCAGGCGCTCGCCTACACGCGGCGCATGTACGAGATCACGCTCGCCGAGCACCCGACCTACAAGATCCCCGCCCTCGACTTTCGTGGCACCCCGAGTGGCATCGATTTGTTACGCGTCGTCGAGAGCGGTATCGTTCCCATCGTCAATACGGGCATCGCCCACAGGACGCCGGGTATCGGCATGGTGGGCGCGGGTCTCGTCAAGCCGCCGCTCGCCTGCTTTACGCAAGCGCTCGTGGCGTTCGCCGAAAACTACTGAAGGAGACCCATCGTATGAAGCTCGTCGATCTGACCATCCCGCTCGGCATTGGCACGCCCGCCTGGCCGACCTACGAGCCCTTGCAGATGAAGTACTTCAAGCGCCTAGCGCCGAACGGCGCCAATGGGCAGCTGCTCACGCACTCGAACCATGTCGGCACGCACTTGGATGGCGAGATCCATTTCTACACGCCCGGCAAAGACATCGCCGCCCTGACGCTCGACTATCTCGTTGGCCCGGCCGCCGTGGTCGATCTGTCGGATTGTTGCGGCGACTATGATGTCTACACCTCGAAGATGGTCGAAGATCGGGTCGAGGTGCGCGACGGCGACATCCTCATCATCCACACCGGCTACCATCACTTTGGTTGGGATCAGCCGACCGCGAACGAGATCGCCTACATGGTCAAGCACCCGGGGCCGGATCGCGAGTTCTCGCTGTGGGCCAAGAAGAAGAAGCTGCGCTGGATCGGCGTGGATTGCGGCTCGGCGGACCATCCGATGAACACCATCATCCGCGAGTGGATGCCGCGTCAGGCGCGCGAGGCCGACAAACACTTTCGGGCGAAGTACGGCAAGAGCTTGGCCGAGTATTACGACGACTCGAAGTATCAGCTCATGCACATCGAGATGTTCAACCACGGCATCATCCACGCCGAGTGCCTAGGTGGCGACATCGATCTGCTGCTCAATTCGCGCGTCGAGATTGGCTGCTTTCCGTGGCGGCTCGTCGATGGCGAAAGCTGCATCGCGCGTATCGTGGCCTTCGTCGACGACGATCGCCACGCTGCCTTGATGAAGAAGAAGCGCGGGCTCGAGCTCACCAAGTGGGGCGACATCGCTGGGGCTCGGGCGCCCGGGTTGCATGGCCAGAAGTCGGGCGCGAAGAGCGGCGCCAAGGCCGCAGGCAGGCGCTCGCGCTAGCCCGCGGCCGTTCGAGCGAGGCGAGGATGCGTGAGGGTGGCGTGCGCATCGGACACCTCGCCTTCGCGGCGCTCGCGGCGGCGGGACGTGGTCGCGTCGTGTCGGTTTCGCCGCGCGTCGTCAACGTCGTGCTCGACGGCGTGGCGCTCGTCGGGCTCTTGCCGCCCGGTGCGCCGCTGCATCCTTGGGCTATCGTCGCCGACTTCGCGCCCCTGCGCCTGCGCGCGGGGATGTGCGCCGCCGTGACGAGGGGGCGCCTGGGCTTGCGCCTGAGTCTCGGCGAGCGCGACCGCATGCGCCTGGCGCTCGCGAAGCGCGATATCGTGCGCCTCGCGCTCGACGGCCCGCTGCGCGCTTGGCCCGCGCCCGCGGTCTGGGCGGCGGTGCGTGCGGCCACCGACGCTTCGGTCGAACCTTGGGGCTTCGCGTCGGGATTGGGCCCCGCCCTCGAGCACTTCGCCGCGAGCGCCAAGCCGGATGGACTCGACCACCTCGTTGGCCGGGGTGAGGGCTTCACTCCGAGCGGGGACGACGCGCTCGTCGGCCTGCTCGCCGCGCTCGCGAGCCTCGCGCGCCTCGATGCGCGGGTCGGGGCCTTGCGCGCGTCGATCGTCGCCCTGATAACCCCGCGGCTCGATATCAAGACGACGCGCCTTGCAGCGCAGCTCGTCGCGGCCGCCGCGGCTGGCTTTTACGCCGAGCCGGTCCTTACCCTCTTCGCTGCCCTCAGCGCCCCGTGCCCGGCCGGGCTCGAGCGGCTGGCCGCGGCGGCGCGTGTGGTCGCTCGAATGGGACACAGCTCAGGCGTAGCTCTGCTCTATGGCATCGACGCGGGTGTCCGGGCCGCTACCGCTTGCGCATCACCCACAGCTTGTACCAGGCCTCCTCGTTGCGCAGGGCCGCGGCCGTACGCCGGCGAAGCGCGAAGATGCCGCCGCCCGACTGGCGAGCGTGCCCGAGGTCCAAGGCGGCGTCATCGGCGCGGATGAGACGGTCGTAGAAGCGCACGCCCGAAAGGTAGCGCGCCGCGAGCGATGGGCCGCCCTGCCACAGCGCTTTGAGCGCGACGAGCGCTGAGACTCCGGCGCGCGCCGTATGGGCGTAGGCCTGCATCCAATCCGCGAGCTCTTGCGACCAATCGACCTCGCGCACGAGCTCGAGGCCGTGCTCGGCGGCGAGTCGGGCATAGGTACCGCGCTCGGGGAAGAAGAACAGTCCCATCACGTCGAGCGCCGTGCGATTCTCTTGATCGACGAGCAAGAAGAGGCCGCCCGGCTCGAGCACGCGCGCCGCCTCGGCGAAGAGGGTCGGCTTGTCGGCCACGTGAAAGGCCACCTCGATCATGACCGCGAGGTCGAACGAGGCGCTCTCGAGGGGCAGGGTACAGACGTTGGCCCGGCACCAGCGCGTTCGGCTCGTAAGGCCGCGCTCGGCCGCACGCTGGCGGGCGCGCTCGAGCTGCTGCGCGTTGAGGTTCACGCCGGTCATGCTTAGCCCGAAGCGCTCAGCCAAGTGCAGGGTCGTGCCGCCGACGCCGCAGCCGAGGTCGATGCCGCGCGCGTCGCGTCGAGGCTCGCCGCCGCTCACGTCGTGTCGCGCCTCGCCGCGTTCGTTGTTGCCCTTGGCCGCGCCAGCCCGCGAGCGCACGAAGGCCTCGAGGTCGGCCTCGACGCCGAGACGCTCGAGCAGCCGAGCGCCGCCGTGACTCAGATCGGCGAGGGTGCGTCGAGAAAGGCCCGCGAGGGGCGCGGCTGCGATGCCGTAGTGCAGGTGCTCGAGGCGTGGGAAGATGGTCGTCAGCACGTCGTAGAAGTTGGCGTAGTAGTCCACGATCGCCGGCGCCCCGGCGGGTGAAGTCTTGGGGTGTGGGACGCGCGGTCGGTCACTCATGTCGCACTCAGCATGCTCTATCACGCGTGCGCCGCGCCAGAGCTTGGCGTAGAGTCCCCACATGCGCGTGGCCCTGATTCGACCGGGACTCGGTGCGCGCGATGAGCGCCGCGGCTTCGCCTTCTCGTGTCAGGAGCCGGCGGCGCTCGCGCTCGTCGCCGGTTTGACGCCGCCCGACGTCGAGCTCGTGGTCATCGACGACCGCTTCGAGGCCATCGCCTTCGACGAGCCGTGGGACCTCGCGGCGCTCTCGGTCGGCACCTTCCACGCTCAGCGCGCCTACGACATCGCGGCGCAGTTTCGCGCCCGTCGTGTGCCGGTGGTGATGGGCGGCTTTCATCCGACGCTCTGCCCTGACGAGGTGGCGCCGCACGCCGACGCCGTGGCTCTCGGCGACGCCGAGGGCACGTGGCCAGCCATCTTGGCCGACGCTCGCGTGCATCGTTTGCAGCCGCGCTACGTTTGTCCGCCGGGGCTGCCCTTAGGTGGTGTCGCGCCGCGCTATGACATCTTCGCGGGCAAGGGCTATGCACCGCTGCGGGTCGTGCAGTTCGGGCGCGGCTGTCGCTTCGCCTGCGACTTTTGCAGCGTGCGCTCGTTCTTCGAGGGGGCCTTTCGCCAGCGCCCGGTGGCCGAGGTCGTGCGCGACATCGAGGCGGGCGGTCGGCGTCGCATCTTCTTTGCCGACGACAACCTGTGCGCCAACCCCGAGGCGCTCAAGGAGCTCCTGCGGGCCATCCGGCCACTCGGCCTAAAGTGGACGAGCCAGCTCTCGCTCGACTTCGCCGACGATGACGAGTTGCTGCGCCTCGCGGCCGAGAGCGGCTGCCAGGTGGTCGTCGTCGGCCTCGAATCGCTCGACGGCGCCAACTTGAAGCTGATGCGCAAGGGCTGGAGTAAGCCCGAGGAGTACACGACGCGCCTCGCCAAGCTGCGCGATCACGGCATCATGGTCTATGGTACGTTTGTATTCGGTTATGATCACGACACGCCCGAGGTCTTTGCGCGCACGCTCGACTTCGCGCTCGAGCAGCGTTTCTTCATGGCCAACTTCAACCACCTGCAGCCGTACCCCGGCACTCCGCTCTACGCGCGGCTCGAAGGCGAGGGGCGACTGCGCTATGCGCGTTGGTGGCTCGATCCGCGCTATCGCTTCGGTGATGCGTGTTTTGTGCCGCGCGGCATGAGCGCCCTCGAGCTCACGCGTGGCAGCGACTGGGCGCGCACGTCTTTTCATAGCCTCAAGCAGATCGCGCGGCGGGCCTGCGATCGTAAGAGCAACGCGCGTAGTCTCGACAATCTCGGGACGTTCCTCGCGAGCAATCTGGTCTCGCGCCGTGATATTGGGCGCAAGCGCGGCATGCGCCTCGGTGGCGACGCTCGTCACGAGGCGCGAGCTGATCCCGTCCACGAACCGACCGCGTCGACGCCATGAGGATCACCTTTATCAAGCCGAACATGGGGCTCGTCGATGGCGAGCCGTACCACGACACTGGGCGCATGGAGCCGCTCACCTTCGCGGTGTTGAAGGGCTTGACGCCGCCCGAGCACGAGACCGTGCTCTTCGACGACCGCTTCGAGGCCATCCCCTACGACGAGCCGACCGACCTCGTGGCCATCAACACCGAGATCTACACGGCGCGCCGGGCCTACGAGATCGCCGATGCCTTTCGGGCGCGCGGCGTGCGGGTCGTGCTCGGCGGCTACCACACGACGATGATCCACGAGGAGAGCGCGGCGCACGCCGACGCGGTGCTGCTCGGCGACGCCGAGGAGAGTTGGCCTCGCTTGCTCGACGACGCGAAGCGGGGGCAGCTCGCGCCGGTCTATCGTGCCGCAGCGCGTCCGCCCGCCTTGCTGCGCGGCATCAAGACCGACTGGAGTGTCTTCGCCGGCAAGTCGTACCTGCCCGTGCGTCTGACGCAGTTTAGCCGCGGCTGCTACAACCACTGCGAGTACTGCGCGACCGGCAGCATCTATCAGCGGCGCTTTCATCACCGACCCGTCGACGAACTCGTCGGCGAGCTCGCAGCCGACGGCAGCAAGATGGTCTTCTTCGTCGATGACAACATCATCGGTGACAAGCCGGCGGCGGTGGAGCTCTTTACGGCCTTGAAGCCCTTGCGCCTCAAATGGTTCAGTCAGGCTGATCTGTCCTTTGCCACCGACCCCGGCTTGATGGCGCTGATGCTCGAGAGTGGCTGCGTTGGGCTCGTCGTCGGCTTCGAGTCGCTCAACCGCGCCAACCTCACCGAGATGAATAAGAACTGCAACCTGCGCCACGAGGGCTACGACGAGCTCGTCGAGAAGATGCGCGCGGCGGGTCTCCTCATCTGGGCCGCGTTTCTGCTCGGCTACGACCACGACACCGTCACGAGCGTCAAAGACACCTGCGACTGGGCGCTGTCGAAGAAGTTCGCCTTCTCGGCCTTCAACATCATCATGCCCTACCCGAACACGACCTACTACGAGCGCATGCGGCAGCAGGGCCGCCTGCGCTACGACGGCCGTTGGTGGCTGCACGACGACTACCGCTTCGGTCAGACCGGCATCGTGCCGAAGAACTGTAGCCCCGAGGAGCTCGCGCAGGCCTGCCACGAGGCGCGCATGCGCCATAGCTCGGTGCCGCAGATCATTCGCCGTGCCTTCGATCGCAAGACGCACATGAAGGACCTTTGGAGCCTCATGATGTACTTCGCCTACAACCCGGTGTTTCGGCGCGAGATGGTCAAGAAGGACGCGATGGGCCTCGGCTATCGTGGGGTCGAGCGGCGGTTGACGCTTGCGCCGCGAACAGACTAGCGTTGGCGTTTCTGAGCGCTGCGCTCACCACTTTCGTCAGGGAGATTGCATGCGCTACGCCGCTTTGTTGCTCGTTGCCTTCGCCGCGCCGATGGGTTGCGGCCCCCAGGATCTCAAGATCCCGTGCGTCACCGATAGGGACTGCGACGACGGCGTCTTCTGCAACGGCGTCGAGACGTGCGAGGTCGTCGGCGGCAGGTCGACGAGCTGCGTGCGCACGGCACGCGATTGCTCGGCCTCGAACGAGGTCTGCGGCGGCGTGGCCACCTGTGACGAGAACGCCGATCGGTGTGTGCCAAATCCGCGCGACGGTGACGGTGACGGCTCGGTCTCGGGTCTCTGCGGGGGTGACGACTGCGACGACAACGATGCGCAGCGCTATCCCGGGAACACCGAAGTCTGCGACGCCGTGCACCATGACGAGGACTGCAACGACACGACCTTTGGCGACAAGGACACCGATGGCGACGGCTATGTCGATGCCGCGTGCTGCAATTGGCAGGGCGCCGAGCTCGCCTGCGGGTCCGACTGCAACGACAACCTGGCCTCGGTCAACATCTATGCCGCCGAGGTCTGCAACGGCGCGGACGACAACTGCAACGGCTTCGTCGACGAAGGTGCCACCGTGCCCATGTATCTCGACGCCGATCGGGATGGCTACGGTGCTGGCGTCGCGGCCCAGCTATGCCTCGGCGCGCCCGGTTACTCGACGCTCCACAACGACTGCGATGATAACAATGCGGCGATCACGCCTGGCACGTTGATCTGCGTTCCCGGACTGCCGGCCAACGACATTCAGATCTGCACGAGCGAGGGAATCTGGTTGAAGGGTGTCTGCGCCGGGCAGACCGTCTGCTATCCGCAGCCGAATGGCCCCGCCGGCATTGCCGGCACGGGTGTGTGCATGTAGCCCTCGAGGCGCCTCGCCTGCGTGTGTCAGGGCCCCATCCGTTTGTACGCTGTGATGCTGCGCGGCCCGAGGCTGACGCTGCTGCCGAGCACGGCGACTTGGCCCGTCACGAGATCCATGTACGTGCCGGCTGCCATGCCGAAGAGCTCACGGCTCGTGTCGTCCCGGTTGCCGAGTACGAACACGTCTTCGCTCGCGCCGCAGCCGGTCATCTTGTAGCCGAATACCTCGTCCGTGCCGCCGATGATCTGGCGCGTGCCGCGCCGCAAGGCGATGTTTTCGCGCCGCGCGCGGCCAAGCGCGCTGACGAGGTCCCGCAGCGCCCGCTGCGGGGCGCTCTCGCCCGCAAACTGCATCATGCGTCGATTGTCGGGATCGCCGCCGCCCGCGAGGCCGATCTCGTCGCCGTAGTAAAGCGTTGGCACGCCGTGCGAGGTGAGCAGGATGCCGAGCGCCACGCCCAAGCGCTCGTAGGGCGCCGCTGTGCCGGGCTGCGGAAATTGATCGGGTGACCAGCTATTGTCGTACGAGCTGCCCTCGTAGCAGTTCGTGAGCTGTCCGTTGGCGAAGTGAATGGCGCGCGGCAGATCGTGGTTGCCGACGAAGGTGGCCATCAGAGCCTCTTCGCCATAGTACGCCCCGTTGTTCTGCATCCAGCGCAACAGCGCGCTCATGCCGAGGTTGTGTGCGAAGACAGCCTCGCATAGGCGTCGGCGCAGCGGGAAGTCGAACTGTCCGTCGAGCTTGGTGGCCGGATCGATAGAGCTCTTGATGAGCGGCTGGTTGTCGTAGGCGAAGGTTTCGCCGACGAGGTAGAAGCGGTTGCCGCTCGGGGCGGGGAGCGCTGCCGCGAGCGCAGTGCGCGCGTCGGTGAGCCACAACTCCGGGATCTGCTTGATGGCGTCGAGGCGAAAGCCGTCGATGCCGAAGCTCTGGGCCCACCACACCGCGTCGCTGACCGACCAAGCGCGCACGTCGGCGCGATAGAAGTCGAACGGCGCGAGGTGGCTCGAAAAAGCGCAGCGCGTGCCCCAGAAGGGGTCCTCCCAGAGGCCCGGTTCGCAGAGCACGAATTCGTGCGTCGTGCTGTCGGTGACGAACCAGTCCGGGTGCGCTTGAAAGAGGCCCGAGGTGATGTCGACGTGCTTCATCACGTAGTCGAACAAAACGCGCATGCCGCGGCGGTGCGCCTCGTCGATGAGCGCATGCAGATCGGCGTCGGTGCCAAGGCGGCTCTCGACGGCCGGCATCGGGCTCGGCAGGGTTGGCACGGCGTAGCTGATGTCGGCGGGCGCTGGCCAATAACCGTGGTAGCCCGAGAAGTAGTGCGTCACTTGCGGCGAGTAGACTCGCGCGACCGCGGTGTCGCGATTGTCATACGGGGCCGAGAGCCAGAGCGCGTTGACGCCCAAGGCTTGCACGTAGTCGAGCTTTGCTTGCACGCCGCGCCAATCGCCGCCGCGATACTGGCCGGGCAGATCGGCCCCTGGCACCGGCTGGCTCTCTCTGTCACTGTCGAAGAAGCGATCGACCATGGCGAAGTAGAGCACCGTGTCTTGCCAGTCGAAGGCGCTGGCCGCGCCGCACGAGCCCTGGGGTGGAGAGCAGTCGCTCGGGCAGCTCGTCGTGCTCTCGCCCGCGTCACACGCGCCGTCGTGGTTGCAGACCTGCGGGGTAGGGCTCACGGTGACGACCGCGACTTGATTCACCTGCGCGGGTTGCGCCGGATCATCGAGCGGCAGGGTTTGGTTGGCGAAGGCGCTGCCACTCGGATCGGTGAGGCGCACGAACAAAGCCACCTGACGGTTGGTAGGCGACAGGCCGTCAAAAAGTGTCGAGAGGGCGATGCTCGCCTCGAAGCCGTTGCTGCTGCCGACGACGCGGCCAGCGAGCGCGCTGAAGTTCGAGCCGTCGCCAAGCGCGCGCCACCCCGCCTGATCGCTCGTGCTGCTCGCACTTCGGTTGCCGCGCGTCGCTAGCGCCACGTCGGCGCGAAAGCTCGGATCGAAAACCTGCACGGCCGAGGCAATCGTCCTGTCGAGCGCATCGTCTCTATCGGTGGCACTGCCGGGCGCCGCGAGCCCCACGCTCCCTAAACCGTAGTCGGTGTCGAGATAGACGACGATGGCGTTGTTCGTCTCGCTCTTGCCGCGGACGCCGACGTAGAATGTGGTGTCGTCGTAGCCGACATACAGGTCGGCGAGGACGTTCGGTCCCCAGCTCGAGCCGACGCTGTTGCTGCCGGCGCGTTGTACTTCCTGCCAGTCGGCGGCGTCTACATTCACTAGACCATCGATGTTCGGCGTGCCGCGCCAACGATCGGGCGGCATCTCTTGGTCGGAGAGGCAGTCGCCGCCGCTCGCGTGATACTCGCGGTCGCAGATGGCGCAGTCGGCGCCGAGGTAGCCGGGCCGGCATTGACACAAGCCTTGGCCCCCAGCGAGCACGCAGGTTCCGTGGCCGCCGCAGTCGGCGATGCAGTCGGCCCCGGCTTTCGGGTCGCAACTGCCGACCGCCGCGACGAGGAGCAGGACCCCGAGCACCCGCCGTCGGCGCGGGCGTCGCGCTGCGCCCACGTTCCCCATGCGCCACCTCTGTACATGGCACGAGCCAGGGCGGCGGCCAACCGAAAGCATCGGTCCGACGCCCCTAGATCGGCTTTTGGTAAGGCTTGATCACGAACTTGCCGCCGGTCAGCGCGAGGCTATTGCGTGCGGAGGTGCCGAGCTCGCGCACGAAGCCTACCATCTTCTGCCAGCGCTCGGGCGTCAGGTGAACGATCCCACCGCCGACGTCGAGCGTGGCCACGCCGGCGGGCAGTGCGTCGGCAGCGACACCCTTGCGGGTGTTGGCCCACATCACGCGCAACGTTGCTTCGATGAGCTCAGCTTGCTGTTCCCAGTGATCGGCGAGGTCGTGCACGCTCTTGGTGGCGTCGAGGCGAGCGTCGTCTACGAGATACGCGCCGTTGCGCGAGCCGCCGCCGATTACGGCCATGCCTTGATCGAGCGGCGAGTTGGCGCGGATGCCGTACATCATGCTCTGCATGGTGTGCACCGTCTCGTGGAAGGCGATGACTTGTTGCATCCAGTCGTCGATCTGCATCTTGCCGTTGACGATCGGTGCGTAGGCGGTATTGACCGAGATCGTGTTGGCGAAGGACATCGCGGGAACGCCACCCATGGCCGTGCCGCCGCGCAGCAGCTCCACTTGGCTAAAGTCGAAGCCGGTGAACTGCGTGAAGAACGCGGCCTTCTCGACCATCTCGTTGTAATCTTGCGTGTCCATGCGCGGGTCGGGCTTGCCCGGGACAAAGCGAATGGGCGAATCGAAGGTGTTGGTGGCGTTGACCACTTGGCCGATGAGCTCGAGGCGCAGAAACTTGTTGTTGGGGTCGCTCGCCGAGGCAATCAGGCCGGCGATTGCGCCGTCGCCGAGCGCCTTGGCGATGAGGGCCACCGAGCCATCGGTGTCCGAGGTGTTGAACTGCGTGCGGATCGCGCTCGGCGACAGACCCTTGAGAAAAGCGACGTACTCGTTGGCCATGTCTTTGACCGAGCCGCCCTTCTTGCTGATGTCGGAGAGCCGGTCGGTCAATTGCTTGCCGGCGCCGCGTGCCATGTCCTTGAGCATGTCGAGGGCTTCGGTCGGCATGTCCTTCAAGTCATAGTATTTGACGTTGCCGATGAGCGAGTGCACGACGCGCAGGCCGCCGCGCACCATCGGGTCGATGGGCGTCGTGTCGAGCACGGCGTTGGTCATGATCGTCTCGGCCTTACGCTCAATGAGCTCGGTGTTCGACTTGGCGTTGTACTCGGCTTCGAGCTCCGTGAGGCGCCAGCCCTGGGCTGCGCACACGCGCAGCGCCGCGTCGTTGTTGTGGAAGAACAAACGCGCGATGCCAAAGGTGAAGATGATGACGAGCGTCTCCCAGAACGTGCGGTGCGACAGGAAGTTCTCGAGCTTGCCGTCGACTTGCAGCTCGTCGAAGAAGATACGCAGGTCGCGCGCGTTCATCCCGGTGACGAGCGCCTCGACCAGCTTCTCTTCTTGCAGGAAGAAGAAGCTGTCGTCGACGATGTGGCCGGCCAAGCGCGCGCGGGTCTGCGGCGTCAGGTCGCTCTTCTTGATGAGGCCGTAGAACTGAGCGCGCTCGGCGTCGGACATCTTGCCGACCAACGCGTCAAGCTCGTCCCCGCTCACCTGCTTGAGTGCCGAGTCGAGTCGCACCACTTCGCGTGAGTACCACTCGTCGATCGTGCGCCCGTAGCCGAGCGATGTGAGCGCGGTGTCGAGGCTCGAGGGGTCGTTGACGAGGATGTTCTCGATGAAGCGTCGCTCATCAGCCAGGCCGGGGTTGTCGGCGAAGTAGCGCGCCTTCTCGGTCCTGTAGCCGTCGGTCAGGCGTCCGTCGACGTTCAGCGTGTCGAAGTCGTTGAAGATGCGCTGCACGCGGATGCGACGCTCGACCGGCAAGCGCGCAAGAAACGCTCCGCGGTCCTTGGCCGGCAAGTCGGCGAGCATGAGCTCGAGCGCTCGCTTGCGCTTGTCGGGCAGCAGGTCGGCCGGCTTCCAGGTGAGCTCCGTGGCCGCGGCGAGCACGCCCTTTACGTCCTTCTTGCGCACGAGGTCGACGAGGCGGGTGACGCTCTCGGCCGGCAGTGGCGGGCTCGGCAGCATCGGCGACTGCTGGCTCGCGGCCATCGCAAGGTCAGCCTCGCGAACCATGGAGGCCGTGACGATGCCCTCGCCGCCACTCTCGAACGGCACGCCGGCCGCGTACGGCGGCACCACGCCCGTGCGCTCGAAGTAGGACACAGGCGCCACGGCCGGGTTGCCGGCGAGCGAGCGATAGCGCTTCGCCCAGTCGGTGCGGGCGTTGACGAGCTCGTCGGCGTTCGGTCGCTCGATGCGCGGATCGAGCGCCGGTGTCGTCGCCGCGGCGGCTGGCGTCGCCGTTGCGGCTGGTGTTGCCTCCGGCGGCGTCGCTACCGCCGGCTTCTCCACGGCGATGTCGCCAGCGCCGCCCGCCGACTGGTCAGCGGCCGCGAGCAAGCGGCCGTGGGTCGTAATCATCGCCGCGACCGTGGCTTCGATGACCTCGGGTGAGGCGCCGGTGCTCACCGCCGCGCGCCAGGCGTCCACCGCCGCGCGCGCCGCGACGCCGAGTTCCGGAGCGCTGGGGGCAAGACTGTTGGCGAGCGAGCCGGTCGATTGCAGCAGTGGGCTCGCCGCCTGCACCTGGCGGTAGAGCGACTGTTTGGCGAGCAGGGCGGTCCACGCTTTGCGCAAGGCGGTCAGATCGGGCGTCGGCGCGTCGAGCAAGCGTTGGGCCTCGAGGCGCAACGTCGCGAGCTCGGTGCCGAGCGGACCGGGCAGCGCCGATTGCAGCATGGACACCGGCGGCAGGGCGTCCAAGCAGGCGCGCGCAAAGCCCAAGTCCTCGGCGATACGCAGCGACATCTTGGCTGCGTACTGGTCCATCGCCGCGAGCTCGTTCTCGAGCGCCCGCTGCGCCACCTCGAGGCGGTACATGTCGGGCGAGGGTGAGTTGAGCACGGCGTAGATGTCGCCGAAGATGTTACCGACGCGCAGGCGCGTCTCACCGTCGAGCACCGCGCTGTAGCGCGTGAACTGCTGCATGCCCATGCGCGCGAGACCGGTCGCATAGAGGATGTCGGAGGCGCGGCCGTCCTGGATGTAGGTGAAGCGGATCGGCGCCTTGCCTGAGCGCATCGCCGTAAGACGCATCTCGACGGCGCGCTCCTGCTCAGGCACGAGCGAGGCGAGCGCCGCATACGCGGGCAGCTTGTCTTTGGCGTCGCGCAAGAACGCGCGGATCTTGCCGGCGGCGACTTCTTCTTGGGCCGGCGTCTTGGCGCTGCGCACGCCGTCGCGCAGTCGCAGGAGGTTGTCGACGAGGTAGCGCGCCGTCGGCAGGTCGTGGTCCATCGGCCGCGTGCCGTAGTTGATGACGCTACCGTCGCTCGGTAGCAGGTCGGGCGCGGCGCCTCGATCCGCGCCCGGCAGCGCCCACGCAGGCAGCTTGCCCGTGCCCTCGGGTTCGAGCTTCGCAAAGACGCGACCGATGGCGGCGTAGAGCTCGTCCTGGCTCTGGTTCGATTCGAGCAAGTGACGCAGTCCGGCCTCGCCGAGCCAGACGTGCAGGTGTGCGATGGTGCGGCCATACTCGTTCGGCTTGGCGAAGATTTGATGGATGGGATTGATGTCGTCGCGCCACGTGTCGTGGCGGAACTCGCCGGTCGCCAAGGCCTCGCGGGTGCGCTCCTCGAGGCGGCCACCCGAAATGACGTTGAGCACGCCGACGAGGTCCTGCATCTCTTCGAAGTCGGTGCGCTTTTCGCTCTTGTTCTGTACGACGAGGTCGGCCGAGAAGTTCACGTCACTGCCGAAGAACACCTGCTCGCCGGTCTTGCCGTCGGGCGCGTGCACGCGCACCTCGGCGGAGCTGTCCTCGCTGCCGCCGAAGAGGCCGCGATACTCGCGGTTGAACGCCACGAGCGCGGTGCGGGTGCGTCCGAGCTCGGGGGTGTAGCGATCAGTCGTACTGCTGCGTGCCGTGGCCGTCGAGCGGAACTCGAGGAATGGCAGGCCGATGGCGAGCTCGGCGGTGCGGCTGCTGCTCGTCGTCGTCGTGCGCTCGCTGATGCGTACGCCCGAGCTGCGTAGCTGCGAGAGCTGCTGCGCGAGGCGCAAGTCGCCGCGCATGGCGAGGTCGTAGGCGAGCTGCGTGACAGCGCCGACGCGCACGCGCACCGGCGAATCGGCCGCGACGCCTTGGCGCATGCCTTCGGGCACCATATCGGCGCGTGGCAACTCCACTAACGCATCGGACGCGAAATCGAAGTCAATGGCGCAGGTGAAGTTGGCGGCGAGCTCGATGCCGCCGCGGGCGCGAATGTAGGCCGAGGCGTATTGCTTGACGAGGTCGTCGAGGACGTACGTGACGGCGCCTGAGGCGATGTTCTTGGCCAGCAGCCGCAAGTACCCCGACATCGACGACGTGAGCTCGCGCTCGGTCTCGTTCGGCAGTTGCGCCGCGAACACGGAGGGGTCGCCGCCCGTAGCCATGTAGTCGACGAAGCCGCGCATCAAACGCTTGATCTCGACGATGTCGGCCGTCACGCCGACTTGCGCCTGCAGCTGCACGCTCTCGCTCGCGTTGCCTAGCGCCGTCAAGCGCAGGCGCGCCTTGCCGGCGTCGACCTTCTGCATCTCGATCGCGAACTCGCCCGAGAGCGCCGTCGTCGAGCCGAGCGTGACGTTGGCTCCGATGTTCAGGACGCTGCTCAAGGCCGGCACCGAGGTGCCGATGCCCATCGAGCTATCGACGCGGAAGCTCGCCTTGCCGAAGAAGCGATAGCTCGCGCCGCTCTCCATCTCGAGTACGCTCGCGCCGCGTGTCGGATCGAGGGCGAGGCGGGCCAAGTGCTTGCCCGACTCTTTGAGATCTTTGCCCTGCGTCGGTACGAACACGAGGCGCTGCGTAGTGAAGCCGATATTCTCGGCCCCGACCATGCCGAAGGTCGCCGATACGCCGGTTGTGCCGAGGGGCACGACGTGCGTGAGGTTGAAGGCGAGCGTCTGGCCGAAGTTGCCCTCGATCCACACTGGGAGGGCGCCTTTGTGTTCGTTGCGCAGCTCGCGGATGCCGAGTTGGCGCGGGTCGCCGACTGGGATCTGGTCTTCGCGTAACTTCCTGCCTTGCGCCGTAAAGCCGGCCACGAGCGCGGGGGTCAGAGGGATGGTCCAGGTTGGTCCCATCGTGTCGTGCAGCTTCTTGACGCCCGCCTCAGCGGCCTTGTCCGCGAGTGAGTTGCCAGCCTTGTTGAGCAGGCGCGTCAGCACATTCTCGCCCTTGCCGAAGACCGGCTCGAAGGGCAGGCCGCGTGCGATGTCTTCGAAGTAGCCCGGCTTGCTCGGGTCAGGGGGCAGGGTCGGCGGTGGCTCGAACGGCGCGAACAGCTCGCCGGTGGCCCGGGTTGGGCCTGCCTGCACCGGGCCGGTCAGGCGTCTGGCGGTTTCCGGCGTGAGCGGCGAGAGCTTGGGGGCTTCGGCCTCTACAGCGCGGGCGCGCTTCTCGACGCCGTCGGCCGTGGGCGTTGTGGTCGTGGTCTGTGGCGTCGTCGCGTCGGCGGCTGTGCGAGCGGCGGTCTCGGCCGCCTTCGACTGCGCTCCGGCCGCTGCCCCCTCGGGGGGGGACGCGGGCGCTTCGGTGCCGGTAGGCACGCTCGCTGGAGCGACGGAGCTATCGGTTACCGCGGCCATTGCATCTTCCTACTCGAGGTGCAGCATACTGCCCACACGGCGCGAGCTGTCTGTTATCTCGCTTTACGGGCAGAGAGCCACCTCTATCTCATTGTCGGCGTCCCTGCCCCATTGTTGCCCGCAATCGCCAGGGTCCGATCCGCGCGGGCCACCGGGGGGGGGGGCCCAATCGTTCTCGGCGCTCGGTCAGGCAGGGGTAGTGACGGCGCCGCGGACGATGAGCACTGAGCAATGGGCGCCGCGCACGACGCGTTCGGCGACCGAGCCCATGAGGAAGCGCGTCAGGCCATTGCGGCCGTGGGTGCCGAGCACCGCGAGGTCGCAGCCCTCGGTGTGTCGCACGATCTCGCTCACCGGCTCGCCGGTCGCGACCTCGATCTGAACGCGCGCGCGCGGCGTTTTGAGCTCGGCGGCCCATTGTTTGAGGTGTGCCTCGGCGGCCTCGGTGATGCGTGCCATGTCTTGTGGTCGCTCGACGTACGTGAAGTCGAGCACTGCTACGCCGACGATCGAGTGCACGTGCAGCAGCGTGAGCTGTCCGCCTCGATCGTGGACGAGCTCGTCGGCGTTATGCAGCGCGTTGCGTGATTGATCCGAAAAATCGATGGGGACGAGAACGCGATCGAGCTTCATGGGGCCACCCTCCTACCCTAGCGTAACAACTCCGACCCGTCTTTGTCACCCCACTCAATACCGCGCGAGCGCTACGAGGGCGCGTCGCACGTCTTCGACCTGCGGCAAGATGGCGTCCTCGAGGTCAGGGTGGTAGCCGACGAAGGTGTCGAGCGCGCCGACGCGACGCACCGGACCGTCGAGGTCACTGAAGAGCTCGTCGGCGATGCGCGCCGCGATCTCGGCCCCGAAGCCAAAGGCGAGGCCCTCCTCGTGCACCACGAGGGCCTTGCCCGTCTTGCGGACGCTCGCGGCGATGGCCGGCCAGTCGTAGGGCGATAGAGTTCGCAGGTCCAAGACCTCGGCCTCGATGCCGAGCTTGGCCGCTTGCGTCGCCGCATCGAGCGAGCGCTTGACGAGCGCGCCGTAGGTGACAACCGTGACGTGCGCGCCCGCGCGCACGATTGCCGCCTGGCCGAAGGGGATGGCGTGCTCGGGCCCTGGATAGGGCGCGCGGTTGTAGGTCTGCCGGTACAGGTGTTTGTGCTCGAGGAAGAGTACCGGATCGGCCGAGCGAATGGCGGTGCGCAGCAGTCCGTTGGCGTCGAGCGCGGTTGCCGGGATGACGACGCGCAGCCCGGGCGTGTGGGTGAAGATCGACTCGCCGGTCTGCGAATGGTAGACGGCGCCGCCTTTGAGGTAGCCGCCGTACGTGATGCGCACGACCATGGGCGCGGCAAAGGTGTTGTTCGAGCGCCAGCGCAGCACCGCGAGCTCGTTGCGCAACTGCATCATGGCCGTCCAAATGTAGTCGAGGAATTGGATCTCGACCACGGGTTTGAGGCCGCGCACGGCCATGCCAATGGCGCGGCCGATGATGTTGGCTTCGGCGAGAGGTGAGTTGAACACGCGCGCCGCGCCGAACTCGCGCTGCAGGCCGAAGGTCACCTTGAAGACGCCGCCCTTGCCCTTGACCTCGCTGAGCGCCTCGGCCCGCGTGCAGTCGGCCACGTCCTCGCCGAAGACGACGATGCCGGCGTCGCGTCGCATCTCGTCGCGCAGGCATGCGTTAATGAGATCGACCATGGTCTTTGGGTCACCCGACGATTGCGCAGGCGATGCGAAGACGGGCGCGCTCGGGTCGACGTCCGGAGAAAATACGTAGCGCGTCGCCGTCTCTCGCTGCGGCGGCGCGGCTGCGAGGGCCGAATCGCGAGCGAGTGCTAGCGCAGCCGAGATCTCGGCGTCGATCTCGTCGAGAACGACAGTCTCGATGCCGAATTCGTCGCGCAGACGTGTCCGGTAGCGCGGCAACGGATCGCGCGCCTGCTCGGCCTGCCTTTCGGTAGCGCTGCGGTATGCACCCTGATCGTCGCTCTGCGAATGTGAGTACGGCCGCACCACCCGTGCGTGCAGCAGCACGGGCCCACGGCCGGCGCGCGCGTGCGCGACCGCTTCGCGCCAGGCGTGAATGCTCGCCTCAGGGTCGCAGCCGTCGACGACGAGGCGCAGCAAGTGTGGATAACCCGCGAGCAGGCTCGAGATGGAGCCCCCCGGAGTCTGGGCCTCGACCGGCACGGAGATGGCGTAGCCGTTGTCTTCGACGTGAAAGATGACCGGTAGGCGCGCCGAGCAGGCCGTGTTGAGCGCCTCAAAGAACTCTCCTTGGCTCGTGGCGCCGTCGCCGAGGGAGACGTAGACCACCTCGTCGGCGAAGGCCTTGCCGTGGGCGAGTGGGCTCGAATCGAGCGTGCGCAGGAGGCGGCCCGCTTCGGCAGTGCCGACCGCCTGCAAGAGCTGCGTACCGGTTGGGCTCGACTGCGAGACGATGTTGAGGCGTGCGTCGCCCCAGTGCGACGGCATCTGCCGGCCGCCCGACGCCGGGTCACTCGCGGCGCCGACCGCTTGGAGCAACATGGCCGTCGGCGTGACCCCTAGGCCGAGACACAGAGCGCGGTCGCGGTAGTAGGGATAGAACCAGTCGTAGCCGGGCCGCAGGCAGAGCGCCGCCGCGGCGAGCGTGGCCTCGTGGCCGGCGCCCGAGATTTGGAAGTAGATGCGATTCTGGCTCTTGAGCTGCAGCTCGAGGTCGTCGAGGCGGCGGCTCGTAGCCATGGTCCGGTACAGCCACAGCCGATCGGCTCGCGTGATCTCGCTTGGGGCCGTCTCGGCGCGCGGCGGAAGGGAAACGTCGACTCGTCGCATAGGGGGCTAAGCTAAGGTCGATCTGCGTCGCCGACAACGCCGCGAGGCCATTGCGGCGTCCTTTTTCTCGTTGGTGCGTGATGCTATGTCGAGGGGTGGGGAGAGGCCCGGCCCGTCGACTGGACGGCCGGTCGGCGCGATCTCGTGGGGTGCCATGAACGAGCGAAGACCTTGGGCCGCGCTGTGGCGCGCTAGCGCGGGCTTGGGCGGCGCGCTGCGGTGGGCGCGCGCGAGCTTATGCGTCGCCCTCGTGTGCGCCGGGCCCGTCGCGTGTGCCCCCGGGCCTGTTCGCCCGCCGCGCACGATCATTCGCGCCGGCCGCCTCTTCGACGGCACGCTCGCGGCGACGCGCGAGCACGTGCGGGTGACGATCGCCGATGGCATCATCGCGGCCATCGAGCCCGACGAGGACGCCTCGCTCGTAACGATCGCTGATGCCGCGGTCATCGACGCGCGCGACGCCACGGTGTTGCCCGGGCTCATCGATGTCGGCGCGAGCCTCGCGGGCGAGGCCTGCCGGGGTGGACTCTTCGGCGTCGGTCGTGTGGCACAGGCGTTGCGCTCCCGCCTCGCCGCTGGCGTCACGTCGCTCGTCGTCTACGGTGCGAGCGTGACGCGTGAGCTCGGCCTGCAGTCGTTCATCGACACGTCCCGCCACCGCGGGCCGCGCATCTTCGTCGGCGCTCGCCTCCTCGCCACGGTCGGCGCGGCGGCCGTCGAAGCGGCGCGTGTCGAGGTGCAACATGTGGCCGATCAAGGCGCCGAGTGGGCGGTGCTGCACGTGCTCGATCGAGGGGCCACGGCGGCCGGTGTCCAAAGCGCCGCTCCACTCGCGGCACCCGCCGACACCTGGCTCTGTGCGGCTGTGCGTGAGGCGCACGAACAGGAGCTGCGAGCGCTCGTGTTGGCCGAGAATGATGCGGCGACCTACGAGGCCGCCCGCTGCCGTCCGGACGGCGTGCTCTTGGCCTCTACGGCTTGGGGCGAGCCCGGGGCGCGCCAGCGTCTCCGTGACGCTCGCGTGCCGATGAGCCTGTTGCCGCCCGCCACCGCCGTCGGCGCGCTGCCAAGCCCCACGCTGCTCGAGCCGTCGCTTGCCCCGCTCATGCTGGCGAGCGGCCCCACGGCCTGTACCGTCGCGAGTTTCGACGAGGAGCCGGCGTTGGCGGTGTTGCGCACCTGGGTCGAGGCGGGCGTCTCGCCGCGCACCGCGCTGCTCGCCGCCACGCACGGCAGCGCTGTCGCACTCGGGCTCGACGAGGCGCTCGGGCGATTGGCGGTCGGCTTCCGCGCCGACCTCATCGTTGTCGCCGGCCACCCTGACGAGGACCTCGCGGCGCTGCACCGGGTGCGCCTCGTCATGGTCGATGGCGTTGCGCAACGCGTCGCGCCGGCGCCATGGTACTCGAGCGCTCTTGCGGCATTGCACGTGCTGTGGAGCTGGATTAAAGCCTTCGGTGCGTGAAGGAGTGTAGTCATGCGTGTTCTTGTCCATGCAGTGACGCGGCCGCGGGTGGTCATCGCCTGCTTCTTTGGGGCGCTCATCCTCGTGCAGGGAGGCTCGCTCGTCGTCGGCGGCGTGTTGCTTGGCCTCGCGGCGCTGTGGGTCGTGCGCTTGGTCGTCGATCCGAAGGTGCGCTCGGACCTGCGGCTGCGCGATGAGGCGAAGCTGCGGGGCGTCGAGCGTACGCTCTCGAACGGCGAGAAGAACGAGCTGCGCACGATGGAGGCCTACGTCGAGTCGTTGGCGCACGCCGGCGCTGCGAGCGACGTGACCCGCGACTTGATCAACCACGCCTGGGGCCTCGTGCGCAACGCCGGCCAGAACGACGCGGCGAGCGACCTCAAGGCGTTGCGGCAGAGCTTGCCGACCGTCGGCGGTGTCGGCGGTCAGCCGCAAGACGGCCACAAGGCCTTGCAGCAGAAGCTGCAACGCGAAGTCGGCATCATCAACACCATCGAGCGCGAGCTCGATAAGCTGCGTCCCTGAGCGACCGCTCGCTAGTGCCCGCTCGTCGTCAGGCCATCCACGCCCGCCGCGCCGACGGGTAGGTTAGGCTCGTACGGGAGCTTCACCGTGAACGTGCTGCCCTCGCCCGGCTCGCTCTCGACGCTCACGCGGCCCTTGTGCGCGTTGACGAAGTTGCGGGTGATAGCGAGGCCGAGGCCGCTGCCGCCGAACTCGCGTGTCGAGCTCGAATCGACCTGGAAGAAGGCATCGAAGACGCGCTCGAGCTTATCGCGCGGGATGCCGATACCGGTGTCGGTGACCCGCAGGCGCAAGAAGCGGTTGCGCTCGGGCTCGAACGGATCGTAGCGGGTCTCGCCCGTGGGCATGTCTTCACAGACGTCCGCCGTAAGAACGATGCGGCCGCCGGGGGCCGTGAACTTGATGGCGTTGCCGAGCAGGTTCATCAGCACGCGATGGATCTTGTCGGCATCCACCATGATGGACTTGATGCCGTCGCTCACAGTCACCGAGAGCTGCAGCTGCCGACGCTTCGCATGCGCGGTCACATCGGCGATGGCGCGGCTGATAATCGCGCGTGGGTCGCTCAACTGCTTGTTGATGATCACGTTGCCTGATTCGATACGCGCGAGATCGAGGACGTGACTGATGAGGCCGAGCAGGTTCTCGCCCTTGTCGAGGATGACCTGCACGTAGTCGCGCTGCTCGGTGTTGATGGGACCGGCCATTCCTTCGAGCAGCATCTCCGAGTAACCGATGATGCTCGTCAGCGGGGTGCGCAGCTCGTGTGACACCATGGCGATGAAGTTGGTCTTGACGCGCTCGAAGTCGGCGAGGCGTCCGTTGGCATCGTTGAGCGAGTCGCTGGCGCGCTGCAAGTCACTGAACGCCGTCGTGATGCTGGCGAGGTGTGTGCGACTCGTCAGGTGCACCTTGAAGCTGTTGTGGATGATGAGAGCAAGCACTTGGCGTACGTGCTCGAGTACCTTGGCGACTGCAGGTTCGTTCGCCACTGGGACCCGACGCCAGTACGTGTCGAGCTTCGCGAGCTCCAAGCCGCCCGCCACGTGCTCGGCGAGACTCGGCGCAGGCTCGTTCCTTTCGGCCGGCCGATAAGGGCCGAAGATGACGCGACCGAGCAGCGCGCCGTCGTGCAGCAGCGGCACGACTTTGTAGCGCAGGCCGCTGAAACATTCGATCTGCGCTACGCTCCCGTCGTGGGGCAGCTCGCAGGCGCGCAGACGGTTGACGAGCGCCGTGCAGAGCTTCTGCGTCGAGTGCACGCTGAACAGGTAGCCGCAGTGGTCAGCTGTGGCGACGCGTACGTCCGAGAGCTTCGTGCCCCCTTCGTCGAAGATCTTGAGGCCGATGCCGTAGAGGTCGCCGAGTGTTCGGCAAAGTTGCCGCAGGGCCTCAGCGTCGATGAGGTCGCCCAAGTGCACTGGTGCGTCGAGCGGGCTAGGGGTCGTCACCGCGTTCCTCCGTCTCGGCGGGCTTGTCCGTTGGCGAACACCGCCGCCATAAAGGCCTCGCTCGAAACCTTGAGCTTGCTGGCCAATTCGTAGCGCGTCTCGAGGTTCTTGAACATGGCGAGCAAGAGAGCTCTGAGCGTCTCCTGCACCCCTTCACCCTGGATGGCGACCGCGGTGAACAAGGGCTCGGGGCCATTCTTGCGCACCACGTCGAGCTCGGCGTCGGAGCGAATGTTGGGCAGATCGCGTTTGTTGAACTGAATCACCGTTGGCACTGTCGCCGGGTCGATACCGTTCTCGCGCATGTAGCGGCGCATGCCGTGCCAGTATTCATTGTTGGCTTTCGACTCGGAGAGTTGGCTGTCGGCCACGAACACCACGCCATCGGCGCCCGAGAGCACGAGGCGACGCGTCGCGGCGTGCACGACTTGGCCGGGCACGGTGTAGAGCTTGAGCTTGACGCAATACCCCGCGTTGTCGTCGAGCGTGACGGGCAGAAGATCGAAGAACACCGTGCGGTCCTCGACCGTATTGAGCGTCGTCAAGTTGCCAACGAGTCGCGGATTGAGGCCGCGAAAGAGGGCTTGAATGTTGCTCGTCTTACCGCTCAAGGGCGGTCCGTAGTAGACGATCTTCAGCGCGATCTCGCGCCCGGCGACGTTGAGCTGCACGTGTTCATTATCCGGCGCGTCGGCACCGATGTCCACGCGCAGGAGTCTCCCTTCGGGTTACGCTCGTCTAGGCGGTGATGATGCCCCCCGCCACGTCGTAGTCGTCGGCCTGCGTGATGAGGACCTCGACGAGCTCGCCCTGGCGCGGCTTGCCGTCGGTGATGTAGGTCACGCCGTCAACCTCGGGCGCCTGCCCCGCGTGGCGTCCCTGCCAGAGCAGGTCCGTCTCGTCGCTGACGCCCTCGACGAGGACGCGCAGGCGCTTGCCGACGAGGCGCTCCTGTTGGCGGCGCGAGATGCCGCGTTGCAGTTCGAGTAAACGATGACGGCGCTCGAGGGCGAGCTCGGGCGCCACCTGGCTCGACAGCGCGGCCGCCGGCGTGCCTTCTTCGGGGCTAAAGGCGAATACGCCGAGGTGCTCAAACTCGATCTCGCGTACGAGGTCGCACAGCTCCGAGAAGTCGCCCTCGGTCTCACCCGGAAAGCCTGTGATGAAGGTCGTGCGCAACGTGACGCCCGGAATATCGCGGCGCAGTCGGCGTACGAGCTCCCAGGTGGCCTTGCCTCCCTTGCCGCGCTTCATGCGGCGCAGGATGCCGTCGGCGACGTGCTGCAGAGGAATGTCGAGGTACGGCACGATGTGTCGACCTTCGGCGAGCGCTTCGGTCACCCCGCGCGTCAGGCCGCGCGGGTAGAGGTACAAGCAACGCACCCAGAAGCGCGTCGCGCCGCTCGTCTCGAGGCGGTCGAGTGCGCGCAAGAGTTGACTCAAGCTCTCCTTGGGGGCGCGGTCCTTGCCAAACGCGCATAAGTCCTGCGCGATGAGGTTGAGCTCGACGACGCCGCTCTCGAGTAGCTTCTCGGCCTCGGCTACGACATCGGCGAGCGTGCGCGAGTGTTGCGGTCCGCGCACCTTCGGCACGATGCAGAAGGTGCACTGGTTCGAGCAACCTTCGGCGATCTTCACATACGCCGAGTAGGGCAGCGAGAGCACGCGCGGCGAGGCGTTCGTGAGCGTAAAGTCGGGATCGGGAAACGCCTTGACCGTGTGACGACGCTTCGGGTTGGCGGGCGCCTGTTTGAGCACCGCCACGATGCGCTCGAAGTTGCCGGCGCCGAGGAAGTGATCGATCTCGGGGATCTCTTTGGCGAGCTCGGGCGCGAAGAGCTGACTCAGGCACCCGGTGACGACCAGGCGCTCGGCGCGTCCCTCGCGCCGGTGTGTGGCCATCTCCAAGATCGAGTCGACCGACTCTTGCTTGGCGTCCTTGATGAAGCCGCACGTGTTGACGATGATGACGTCGGCGTCGGCCGCGTTGGGCACGGGCCGATAGCCGTGCTCGACCAGGTGACCGAGCATCACTTCACTATCGACGCGGTTCTTGGCGCAGCCGAGCGACAACAAGTGGACGGTCTTGGCGGCCACGCAGCTAGACCCCCTTGCCGCTTGCGGTCGCCGACGTCTTCGATGCGCTCGGGCTCGTCGGCGCGACGGCGCTCGTGGCCGCGCCCCCCTTGACCGGCTCCGACGAGGATGCCGCGACGAGCCAGCGCCACGACTCGCACTCGGGCCCGAGCTCGGCGACCCAGTACGACGACTCGGGTGTCGTGCCGTCGTTCTGGCGCAAGTGCTCGAGCGTGCGCTCGGCCTCGGTCCGTGACTCGAGGATGACGCGCGTGACGGCTTTGCCCTGCCGCTCGCTGCATACGGCGTAGCGCACGACGATCATGCGTGCTCCTCGGGCAGGGCGATGGCTTCGGGCGGCACGCGCACCTCGCTCGTGCCCTCGAAGCCTTCGAGTCGGCGGTCATGCCCCCAGCCCGGTCCAAAGCACGCGACGCGCAGGTCGGTGAGGGGCTCGCCCCACGCAGGATCGACGACGAAGCGCGCGAGCGAGGGCCGCAGGGTGACGACGAGGAAGCCGTGCGCTACGCCGAGTCGCTGCGTTCGGCCGACGGCGACTTGCAGGTCGAAGGCCAAGAGGCGCGCCATCGGCGCGAGTAAGGCGGCGGCGACGGCCCGCTGTACGAAGCATACGCCTTGCCCGCCGTGCAACAGGGCGCCGACGCGCGAGCCCGCGTAGCCATCGCCGCGGCCGGCGTAGGTCATCGTCACGCGGCTCGCGATGCGGCTGATGAGCCTCGCCTGGGCTGCCGCCACGGCGGCATCGCCGAAATCGAGAGCAGCGATGTCAGCGGCCACGGCGAGCAGCGCCGCGCATACGTGTCCCTTGAGGTGGGGATCGTTGTAGTCGATCTGCACGCCGGATAGCGACACCGTGCCGGAGGGAAAACTCGTCGGCTCGTTCCACGCGAAGACGTCGGTCTTGGCGACGGGTACAGGAGCGCTGGCGCCTTCGATGTCGACCAGGAAATTGTCGGCACGCATGGCGCGCAGCTGCGCGCGGTGGGTGAACCCGACCGGCGCGGTGGAGCTAAAGTCGCCGACCGGGCGCGTGCGATCGACGGGCTTGTAGTTGACCGTGGCGCGCACGAAGACCCCGCGGCCCACCTTGTAACGCGGCGCTTCGAGCGCCTGGCGCAGACCGCTCGGAATCGCGGTGAGCAAGCCCGCCTCGACGAGCTCCTCGGGTGCCGTCGCTGGCGTGACCGCGGGCAAGGCCGCGAATAAGCCGCGCGCCTCGGGCGACAAGAGCTCGCCGCTTTGTCGGTCGACCACCCACAACGCTTCGAGTCCGCCGCTCTCGGTGAGTTCGCGCAAGCGCTCGACCGCTTGGCGGGCGCTGAGCACGCCGCGGGCGCTACTGACAGCAACAGTCGAGGCCACGGACTGTGAATTAGTCCATGCGGCGGGGCTTTGTCCACCGTCGGGCCGCATCGCCGCGCAGAGGCCTGACTGGTGCGCGCGGAGAGACTCGAACTCTCATGGTGTTTAGCCACTGGATCCTAAGTCCAGCGCGTCTACCAATTCCGCCACGCGCGCGTTGGCCGAAGGCTTATCGGCAGCACGTGACGGCTGTCAACTCGTCGGTCGCGCTACTTGACACGAGCCGGTCGCCGCCGCGACAAAACATGCGCATGATGACTCGCCGCCTGCGTCTCGCCCTCGTTCTCTTTGCGCTCGCGGTGGCGCCGCGTTGTTGGTGCGGCGCCGACGGGCCACCGCGCCCCCCACAGGCCGCGCCCCCCGCCGCGACCCGTTGATTCCCGTCTCGCCGCAGAAGTCCGGCGTGAAAGGAGACGAGTGCTATGATGCCGCCAAACTCCAATCGTCCGCTCGGCTTTGCGGGTGGGCTGCCGCCGGCCGGTCGCACGACGCGCGCGCTCTGCGTCACGTTGTTCGTGGTCTCGCTCGTCGGCTCCTTAACGCAACGCAGTTTCGGTCTCGGTGTCGCGGACCTCTCCTTTCAGGTGGGCGCCTTGCTGAACCTCGAGGTCTGGCGACTTCTCACCTATCCATTCGTCGAGTCATCGCCGTGGAACCTGCTCCTGAGCATCTTGTTCCTGTGGCTGTTCGGCGGTTGGTTCGAGAGCCGCTGGGGCACGCGCGACTTCTTTCGCTTCTTCATGATCGCGAGCGTTGGCGCGGGCGTGCTCGCCGTGCCGCTGTGCATGCTCATCAATTTGGCGCTGCCCTTTCGTGACCTCGGCCTTGCTGAAGGCCCGGGCGCGGCGCTCGACGCCATGCTCGTGGCTATGGCGCTGACCAGCCCCGACAGCAATGTCCTGTTTGGCTTTGTCCTGCCCATGCGCGCGCGCACGGTCGTGCTCGTCGTGCTCGGCATCCAGCTCGTCATCGGTATCCAGACCGGCAGCGCCGTGCTGTCGATTACCCTAGGCGGCATGGCGATGGGCTACTTGCTCGTGACCGGCAACTGGCGACCGAAGCGTTGGCTGGCGCGTTGGCGCAGCGCTCGATTGCGGGCGCCGCGCCGCGGGCTGTATGTCGTGCCGCCGCGCGGCCGGACGTTGCACTAGCCTACTTCGAGCGGCGCAGCGCGAGACCGAGGGCCTGACGCAGCTTGAAGTAGGGCTCGCTCACTGCGAAGCGGATGAGATCGAGCTCCTCGGGCGCTTCTTGCAGCACTCCCGCTCGTTGGCCGTCGTCGATGTCCTCGAACCCGTGCAGATGCAGCATGGCGCCGAGCGCCTCTTCGATGTCGCAGCTCACGAGGAGCGCGGTCCGCGTGGCGCTACACAGGCACGCGCGTCGCCATTCGCTCAGGTCGATGCTCGCCGCGGCCTGCTGGTAGGCGGCGAGCTTCGGCTGCATCATCTGGCGGATTTGCCCCGTCATAGGCGCGGCGACGATCTGCGCCCATCGCGGCGTATCGCCGGTGGCGCCGGCGGGCGCTTCACCCTGTCCGACGGCGACGCACAAGGCGGCGACGAGGCCGCCCAAGTCGGTCAACGACAGCTTCTCGCACAGCGCGTGACCACTGCGATACAGCTCAGCCGAGCGCGAGACGAGGAAGGCACGCTGCCGCTCGGATGGGTCATCCGCGAGCGCCGCGCCGAGCAAGAGCGCTACCGGCGTGACGAGCTCGAGGTCACAGGCGAAGCCGCCCGAGCGCCACACGTAGAGGTTGACCTCGCGCAAGCCGAGCGGTTCGAGCACGTGGGCGAGGTACTGCCGCCGCGGGTCGTTGGCGGCGAGCACGTCGCGGTCGGTCGCAATGCCACGGCGCGGCAGATCGCCCGGGCGCGTGAGCTCGCCGAAGCGCGCGAGCGGCGTAAACAACTCTTCTATGGGCCGGGCTTGTCCGGCGTGCACGAGGCCCTGCGCGCGGTCGGCGTCGTTCAGGGCGCGCTGCGGCCCTGGCGGCCTGGCGCTACGACAGGCCGTGACGAAACGCGCGGCTTCGCTGTCGCGCGGGGTGAGCGCGAGTAGAGCGGCATAGTAGCCGTAGGCTCGATCGGTGTCGCCGACCTGACCGCACAGGCGCGCGAGGATTCGCAGCAGGTCGGCGTCGAGAGGGTTCTCAACGAGAAGCTTGCGGTATTCCTCAGCCGCCTTGCCGTACGAGCGGGCCTCGAGCGCGTAGGCGTCGGCGATGCGGCGCTGCGTCCCGGTGTCGCTCGGGTTGGCCTTTTGCAGACGCACGAGGATCTGCACGCCCTTATCGACGTTGTTCAGGCGCTTGAGATAGACCTCCGCGAGCTTCTCGAGTCGCGCAGACTGCTCGGGCGCGGCATCGTCATCACCGAGGTCCTCCTCTTCGATGCCAACGTAGGCGGCGAAGTCTTCGGTCTCGAGGCACAGTCGTTTGTAGCTGTCGCGTACGGTGCGTTGGGTCTTGTCGAGGCCGAAGGCGCGCAGACAGAGCTCCTTGGCGTGTGGCAAGTCGCCGGCGGCCTCTTCGTAGGCCTGCGCGAGGCGCAGCAGGAACTCCGGCTTGACCGCGCTCGGCGCGAGCAGAGGCAGGAGTCGCTCGCCGACCGCGATGTACTTCGGCCAGTTGCAGGCGTTCTCGTAGATCTGGGCGAGTTCTTCGTGCAGCGCCGCATCGCGCGGCGCGATGGCGGCCGCTTTCTCGAGTATCTCGGCGGCACGGTCGGGATCCGAGAGCTTGTCGCGATAGATCGCGGCGAGTGCTCGGTAGTGTTCGAGCTGCTCGGCAGGTACGGTAGCGAGCGACGCCTCCCGCAGGCGCAAGGCGGCGGCGTCGCCAAAGCGACTCGCGGCCTCGTAGAGCGCGCGCAACTCGGTGAGTAGCTCGACGGACTCCGGGCGTAGGCGATGCGCTTTTTCGAGATGTTCGATGGCGCTGCCGGGGTCGTCGCGCCGCTGCGCGACTTGCGCGAGGCGTCGATAGACCGACACGAGGGTCTCGGCGTCCGCCCCGGCACCGAGCGCGTCGATATAGCGCAGCCATGTCGCCTCAGCCTCCGGTAGGCGGTCGGCTGCCTCGAGCAGCTCGGCGAGGCGCACTTGGCTATCGAGGCGCGCGGGCTCGAGCTCGACGATACGCTCGCAGAGCGCGAGCGCACTGCGCACGTCGCCGGTGAAGCGCAGACAGTCGAGCAGCGCCACCAGGTGCTCGATTGGGGTCGCGGCTTCGTCCGGTTGCACTCTCTCCTGCAGGTAGGGCAGGGCGGCCGCGAATTGATGACGGGCGCGCAGAAGTAGGCCGTAGGCGAGCTGCGCCTCGCTGTGTTGCAGGTCGTGCGCCAGCGCTTCGGCGAGCGTGGCCTCCGCCTTCTGCTCGTCGCAGATCTTGTCGCGATAGACGAGGCCCGCCCGGTACAAGAGCTCGGCGTGCGCATTCGGACCGCTCGCCGCGGCGGCCATGGTGGAGTAGACCTCGACGAGCTTCTTCCAGTCGCCACGGCGCTCGAGCAGGCGTGTGAGGCCCGCGGCAGCCACGAGCGACAGCTTGCCCTTCGCCAGGGCCAGCCCTTCGCCGAAAGCGCCGAGCGCGCCCTCCTCGTCTCCGCACGCCTCGAGCACGCGGCCCTGTAGCTCGAGCCAAACGACGCGCGTCTCGCCATTGGCGCTAAGTGCCTGCGTCGAGATCTGTTCGCGCAACGACGCGGCGCGCTCGACCACATCGACGGTGGCTTCCTCACTGTTGAGCGTGCGGGCGAGACAGAAGCCCTGGAAGATGAGGTCGCTGCTGGCCTTCGGGTCCGAAAGCGCCGCCCGTAGGTGCACGAGCGCCGTCGCTGTCTCCCCGAGGTCGGCAGCCGCCGTGGCGGCCTCGGCGTGCAGCCTCGCGGCCTCACTCGTCGGCAGCGCCGGCTCGGCGGCGAGTCGCGCTGAGAGCTCGTCGAGCACGGCGCGTTGATTGCCCTCGCGCCGCAGACGCGCCAGGCGATAGGTGGCGGCGAGCGCGCCCTCGGGCTGTCGGCCCTCGAGCCAGCCCATCAGCTGCTCGGCCTGTGCGGTGTGACCACCGGCCCGCAAAGCCTCGATCGCCTGACCGGCTGCGATCTCTTCGTCGCGGCCCTCGAGTTGTCCGGACGTAATGAGCACGACCGCCGCGTCGGTCGCCTTGCTGGCCAGCAAGAGGCGTACGAGTCGGGCCGCGACCGCGGGCGCCTCGGCGTGCATCGCGAGCGCCGCCTGCAAGGCGCGCGTCTCTCGCGCGGCGTCATGCAAGGCGTCGCGTGCCACGTCGGCGGCCTCGACCCACAGGGCGTGGCCGCGCTCGCCGCCCGACAAGGGGGCGGCTTTTTCGATCATCCCGAGGGCGTCGGTAAAGCGGCCGGCGTGCTTGGCCTCGGCCAAGCAGAAGTCGAAGGCGGCAGCGTGACTCGGCTCGCTAGCGAGCACCTGTCGGTAGAGCGTCGCGGCCTGCGCGTGCTTGCCGGCTGTCGCGGCAATGCCGGCGGCCCGCGCGAGCAGCTCACAACCGATCTGCGCCTCCGCGATCGCGGCGGCGCTGACGAACAGCTCGGACAGCTCCTCGCTGCGCTCGAGGCCCGTCATGATGCGCTCGATGACCCCCGCTACGTCGAGTTGCGGCCGCGCTCTAAACTCGGGGAGCAAGAGCGCGAGCGCGCCTTGCGGTTGCTCGAAACGATCGATGAGCACGTCGCAGGCCCTCAATAGCCTCGGGATGCGCTCGACTGGGTCCGTCGTCTCAGTGAGCTGTTGCCGCACCGAGGCGAGGAAGCGATCTTCGTCGCCGAGCTCGGCGGCGAGCTGAGACAAGCGCTCGGTGACCGCGGGGTCGTTTGGCGTGAGGCGTTGCTGGATCTCGAGTGCCCGCACCTCGTCGACAGCGCGTTGACTGCTCGCGTAAACCTGCGCGGCTCGTTGGGATCGCTCGAGCTGTTCGGCCGGTGACCAGCCGCTCTTCGGATCGACCAAGCTCGCCAGCCACAAGTCAGCGAGGGGCTCCCATTCGTTCTGTGCCTCGAGCGTTTGCTCCATCACGCGCAGCCACGCACTCGGTTTGCCAAAGGGCGCCGCGCTCTCGAGCAACGCGCGTGCCGCGGACAGATCGCCATCGTGCAATGCGCCTTGCGCGAGCTCGATGCGCGCCGCGCCGCGCCTCGTGTCGGGCCATCCCACGTCGGCTCCGAGCTCGATCACGCGTGCGAGGCTTGGGCGCCTCGCCTCGCCCTCGAAGAGCTCGAGAGCGAGCTCGTGGGCGGCGATGTCGTCGATGCCTGCGGCGAGCGCGGCCTGCAACATCTCGAGCGCGTGGGCGGTAGCGCCAGTCGCGTGCGAGAGCGCGGCGGCCTCGAGCAGCAAGGGCGGCGCGACGATCGTGGCGCCGTCGCTCGCGACCTCGTAGAGCAGCGCGGCGGCCCGCGCCGGATCGCTCTTCGACCAGGCTCGCGCCAGGTGAAGCTTGTCACTGCCGGTGGCGCGCCCGCTGGCGAGCAGCTCGGCCTGCGCGGCGAGGCCCTCTTCGCCACGTTGCAGAGCTTCGAGCGCATCGACCAAGGCACGCAGGACCACGTTGCGCTGCGGGTCAGACTTGGCCAGGCGCTCGACGAGCGCCTGGGCGAACGTGACGATGAGGGCGGGCGTCTCCGCCGTCACCGCGAGCTCGAGCGCCTTGCTGAGACGCGCCGGCGCGGGATCGGCGCGCGCGGCGAGCTCGAGGAGACGCAGAGCGCGTGCGACGTCCGAGAGGTGGCCGACCACGAGGTCGGCAGCCTCCTCGAGGAGCGCCGCCGCCTTCGGGCCGTCGAGACGACTCGCCTGCGTTTCGAGCAGCGCGCAGACGTCCGCCCAGCGGCCCGTGCTGCGTAGAGCCGTGAGATACGTGGGCTCGCGCGCGACGTCGCTGCGCACCACCTGGCTGAGCACGCGCAGCGCCGCTTGAAGATCACCTTGGCGAAAGAAGCGCTCGCCGAGCTCGCCGAGGAGCGCCACGTCGCCTTCGGCCTCGTCCTCGACGAGCGCCAGCGCCGCTAGCGCCCCTTTGCTGTCGTTCTGTTGCAGGCACAGGTCGGACTGCAAGAGCCGCAAGGCCGCCCCGTCGCGACCGCGTGCCACGACCAAGGCCTGCGCCAGGATACGCGAGGCCGTGGCGTCGCGGCGCGCTAGGGCGGCGCTCACCGTCGTGCGCACCGCAGCGATATCGAGCGGCGCCGCGGCGTGCGCCTCACGCAACAGCTCGTGAGCCTGATCGCGATTGTTGAGCCGCCACCAACAGATCTCGGCAGCGCGGCGCAGCGCCACCGCCCGCTCACTCGCGCTTGGGGCGTGGGCCGCAGTGACGAGGACGGCCTGAACCTGACGCGCCGGATCGTTGCGCGCCACCGCCACGGCCTCGCCGAGTTGACCCCAGGCCCGGGTGCGAGCCGCCGGTGCGACCGCCTCGAGTGCCTGCTGCGCCTCTGGCCAGCGGCGCGCGTCGGCGTGGAGCTGAGCGATGCGTTGCCATAGGTTCGGCGCGCCGGCGCCGCCTTGCTTCGCCCGAGCGCTCAAGCGGTCGATGAGCTCGGCGTGACGTCCGGCGGCAGAGAGGGCGCGTGCCAGCCACTCATCTGCCTCGGGGTCGCCGATGGCAACGAGGCGCTCGCTGAGCGCTACCGCTTCCTCGACGCGGTGGCGTTCGAGTTCGTGGTCGGTCGCGGCGCGCAGCACCATCACCAAGCGAGGGTCGGAGTCGGCGAGGGTGTCGAAGAGCGACTGAAGGCTCAGGTCGAAGAGCGGCTCGTCGCCAAGCACCCGGGCCGCGGCGAAGGCGGCCCACGCTTGCCGCGGATCGCTCGTCGTCAGATCGCGCACCATCTTCTCGATGAGCGGTGGCGCGAAGCCTTCGGGCAGCTCGCCCGTAGCGGCGTGAATGTCGCCGCAGCCGAGCAACTTCAAGATCGTACTCTCGAGTCCCGCGTGTTCTCGCGCTACTTTGAGGCGCCAGCGACCGAGCTCTTCGCGACGCCCCGCCGTGGCAAATGCTCGGTCGGCGATCATCCACACCGCATCGCCCGCGCCCCGCGCGAGCGCCTCCTCGAGGAACTGCCGGGCGTCGTCGAGGCGACCGCGCTCCGCGAAGCTCGCACCGGCGCGCAGGAGCAGATCGGGCCCGAGCGCGTCGGCGTTGCGCGACAGGGCGAGGAGTCCGTCGACCACACCGCTGTCGATGTAGAGCTGGCCGAGTAACCGCGTTTCATCGACGGTGCGGCGCGACACCGACTCGAGGGCCGTGATCGCGGCGCCGCGGTCGCAGGCGTAGTCGGTCGCAACCTCGAACAGGCGCCGCCACCGCTCGTCCTGCGCTTCGCCCGGTGGGGCGGCGAGCGCGAGGCGGCCGAGCCAAATGACTACCTTGTCAAAGGCCCCGGCCGCCGTGTAGCGATCGACGAGCTGCGTGAGGACGATCTCGGCGTGGGGATTGGCGTCGGCTGCTTGCTCGAGCGTTCGCAGGGCCGCGTCGCTTTGACCGAGCGCCTGCAAACGGCCGGCAAGCTCGGTGAGTACGAGTCCGCGACTCTCGGCGCGACGTGCATCAGCCCAGGCGCGTAGCACAGCGAGCTCGTCGCCATACTCGGCGTGGTCGGTCAGCAGGCCTGCGAGCAGTCGGCGCGGCGAATCCGATTCGGGAAAGGCCTCGACCATGCGCTCACACCACGTCACAGCCCGCGAGACGTCGCCGAGGTCATGAGCGAGGACCGTGACGAGATCCGCGAAGCGACCGTCGTCAGGGTCGGGCGCGGCCGCGACCGAGCGCTCGAGGACCTGCGACAGCTCGCCGCCGAGGCTGTGTTTCTTGAGGGCGGCGTGTAGCTCGGGAGAGCTCGCGTCGATGTCGAGGCGTGTGCACAGCGCGCGCAACACCTGCGCGGCCGAGCCCGAGTCGGCGAGTCGGTCGGCGAACACCTCGGCGCAGTGCAGCCCGCTCTCGAGGGCGAGCATCGGCGTGGCGGCGAGTTGGCTGATGCCGAAGAGTAGGCGCGCGAGGTCAGCGGGTTTGTCGAGTCGGTCGAAGATGGCGACGAGCCGACGCCGCACCTCGATATCGTCCGGGGACATCGCCATGACGACTTGGTAGAAGGGAACAGCCTCGCTCGGCTTGCCCAAGCGCTCGCTCAGAATGTCGCCGGCTTGGCGATGCCACTCACTCTTGCCCCCGCCGTGAGCCGCCTGGATCTGAAAGCGCCGCAGGCCGAGCAGGGCCTCGAAGTGGCCGAGCGCCGCGAGCTGCTCGCCGAGCGGTTGCGCGAGGGCCGACGTCGGCGCCTCGGGGAACTCTTGGTCGAAGGCGCCGCGCAGTCGATGCAGCTTCTTGTCGTCGATCTCGATGGCGAGCGCGGCCGCATGCTCGAAGGTTCGGCGCCGCTCGACGCGCTCTTGAGTCGCGCCGCTCGAGTCGAGCAGGAAGGCGAGCCAGTGGTCGAGCGCCTCACGATAGTCGCCGGTGTCCTCACTGCGTGCGGCGAGAAAGAGGTGCGCAGCGGCGCAGCGCCCGTCGAGCTCGAGCAAACGCAGGCACGTGGTCTCGGCGGCGAGGCGGTCGGGGACTGCGAGTTGAGCGTTGAGGAGGCGGCCGAGTAACTCCCGATGGTCGCCGTCCGGCGCGACCTCGATCTGTTGGCAAAGAGCACGGGCGGCGCCAGCATGATCGCCGGCGCGACTGGCCATGCGTTCGAGCGCTTGGCCTGCTTTGCGAGCCGCCGGACCTTTTTGCTCAACGATGGCCTCGTACAGATCCTTGGCCTTGTCGTTCTCGCCGACCTTCTCGCGCAGCGCTGCGGCGTCGAAGCGCAGCGTGTCGCCTGGCTCGCCGGCTGTTTGTTGCGCCCACTCTTCGAACAGTTCGGCCAGGCGCGCGCTCTTACCGAGCGTCGTGAGGCCTGCGGCGAGCTCGCCGCGCAGTGCCTCGTCGCCGGCGCCGAGCGCGAAGGCGCGGCTCAAGTGGTCGACTTGCCCCTCGGTGTCGCCGAGCCTCTTGGCCAAGTTCGCCACCTGGACCTCGAGGGGGCCGGCGGCCTTCGGGTCGTGACTCGTGGCCGCTACCGCGCTTTCGAGCGCAGCGCGGGCGAGCGCTAGGTGACCGCCGTCCTCGCGCATCTTAGCGAGCGCCCGCCATACCTCGACGTTCGTGCCGTCAGTAATCGACGCCTCTTCGAGCGCGCTCTCGGCGTCTTTCGGGCGACCAAGCTCGCGCGCGAACACGAGGGCGCGCTGTTGTAGCGCGGCGCCACTCGCCTGGCGCGTGGGGCTCGCGACGGCGAGGCGCAAGTACGCCGCGGCGCGCTGCTCCGGTGTGCCGCGCGTCTTGCACCCCTGCACAAGGGCTTCGGCCGCTGCGAGGAGGTACGGATTGGCGTCGAGCGCTTGCAGCAGCGTCTGCGTGGCCGCAGCCTCGCCTTGGAACTGGGCCATGCGCAAGAGCAGGGCGGCGCGGCGTTCGGGTTGTAGCGTCGTCTGGGCGGCCGCGTGCAGGCGCTGGCGCAAGGCCTCGGTGTCCTTCTCGGCGATGAGCAGGGTGGTGAGGTGCTCGAGGCCGGCGTCGTCATCGGCCGCGGCGTCGAGTACGGCCTCGAGGTGTCGCCGCGCCGCCTTGCTGTTGTGACGCTCGTTGGCTTCGATCTCGGCCGCCTCGAGTCGGGCGCGTCGCTTCTCGGCCGCGGTCTTGGCGACGCTCGCCGCTTGCTCGAGCAAGTGGATGAGGCGTCCCCACTCGTGTTTTGCGCGCAGAAGCTTGCCGAGCTCGTCGCGCGCGAGCGCGTTGGTCGGATCGAGCTCGACTGCGCGATCGAGGCAGGCGATGGCCTCGGCCGAGACGCCCGACGTTGAGATGGTGACGCGCGCGAGGCGCGTGTAAGCGGCCACGAGGTCGGCGGTGACGCTCGGATCGCCGCTCGTCTCCTCGGCGGCGAGGATGTCTTCGTAGAGCGTGCGTGCGCGCTCTACATCGCCACGCGCTTCGGCGAGCGCCGCGAGACGCAAGCGTGCCGGGCGGTTCTTCGGATCGACGTCGAGTACCCGATAGTAGCGCGCCGCCGCCGCGTCGACATCCGAGAGCCAGCGCTCCCAGATCTCGCCGAGCCGCAGGTTCAGCGCTACGATGCGCCCCTTGTCTTCGCTCGCCTCGGCGTGCTCGGCGAGGCGAGCGAGGTACGAGGCGGCGCGTGCTGGCTCGCCGCGTGCGGCGTACGTCTCGGCCAAACCCTCCAAGGCCTCCGGGTCGTCGGGTACGAGCCTTAGCGAGCGCTCGAAGTGCACGCGGGCCTGCTTGAGGTCGCGCAGGTGCACGCGTTGAATCGCGCCGAGCTGGCGATGCACCTTGGCCTGCGCCGCGGGCTCGGGCAGCAAGTGTACGAGGCGATCGCCGGCGCGCGTGGCGCCCTCCCAGTCACCCATGCTCGTGCGCAGATCGAAGAGCGCTTGGTGCACGACCACCGAGTCACGGGCCCGCGCCGCCGCGCGTTCGTAGGCGGCGAGCGCACCTGCCGGATCGACCGGGGCCGCGGCGGCCGCCGCTGCGAGCTCGGCGCCCACTGTGTCGTAGCGCTCCTTGCGTGTATGGGCGATCTCGGCCAGCGCCGAGTAGCGGTTGGCGGCCTCGCCCCATGACCGCTCGCGCAGGGCGATGGCGGCGAGCGCGAGAAGCGCTTGGATGTCGTTCGCGTCCTCGCGCAGCGCTTCGTCGGCGAGTTGTCGCGTCTCGATCGCGAGCTCGGGGTCGGCGGCGCCGATCTGCAGCAGGCGCTCGCGCGCCCACTTGCCGCCGCGCATGTCGTCGACCGCCTCGCGAAATAGCTCGTAGGCCTCAGTGATGGCGCCGCGGCCGATGGCGCGTTCGCCGTCGGCGAAGCCGAGCATGCCTTCGCTTGCGAGTACGGCGGCGGCGGGCGGCTCGCGTTCGGCGATTTGGCGTGGGTTGGGGTCGCCTTCGGGGCCGACGGCGATGATGAGCCGACCGCGCGCCGCTTCGGCTACGGTGAGCTGCGCCTTGCGCATGTCGGGAATCTTCCACCCCTGCTGCGGCAGCACCCGGTTGACGAACTGCTCGGCCGGACGCACGAGCCACATCCCGGCGCGCTCGGCATCGATGAAGTCTTGGTTGATGGCGCGCTTCAAGTAGACCGGCAAGAGCGACGCGGGCACGGGCAGAGAGCCGTACACGCGCGTGTCGTAGAAGACGAGCGCGAGCTCTTCACGCGAGCGCACGAGCGGTGCGGCGCGCATCGTGAAGTCCGCCTGCGCCTCGCCGATGGCAAAGCGCCCGGCGAGCTCGATGTATCCCTCGCGGACGATGGCCTTGATCTCGATGAAGCCGTTCTGCGCCAAGGCGGCGCTGGTCAGCATGACTTCGAGCGCCGCAGCGTCGATCGAGAAGACGAGATACTTCAGCGTGCAGCGGCGCGTCTTGAAGCGCTCGGCGCCGCCGGTCACGTCGAAGGGGAAGGAGACATGGGGGATCTCGAGCTCGAGGGTCTTGAGCTCGATGCCGGCGAAGCTGCGCTCCTTGACGCTCAACATCGCGCGGCCGCTGATGAAGTTGAGCGCGAAGCCGAGCGCCTGGTCACCGTCGGTCGCGGCGGTGCCGGCCGGGCGGGCGGCTGCCTTGGGCTTCGCCTTGGTCACGCTCTGCTTTGGGGACACGCCCACTCCCGACACGTTCTGTGTCCCGCGATTCTAGCACCGTGAACGGTCGCGAGACGACTTTCCGGCGCACCTTTTCGGGTGCGCGGCGGGGGGGCGTGGCGCGCGGTCGACGACCACGGTGTCAAGGGGCCACGATCACCCGATTGCGTCCCGCGCGCTTGGCTTCGTAGAGCGCGGCGTCGGCGCGCTTGATGAACTCGGCTGTCGATGGCGTGTCGGCGCGCGGGCAGCCCGCAACGCCGAAGCTCATCGTGACGTGCACCGCGCCGCCGCCACCGTCGATATCGAGGGCTTCGACGTCGCGTCGGCAGCGCTCGGCAACGGCCTGCGCCCCTGCGGCGTCGGTTTGCGGCAAGATGAGGCCAAATTCTTCGCCGCCGTAGCGGCCGACGATATCGTGGGCGCGCAGGTTGCGCTTGAGTGACGCGGCGACGGCGACGAGCGCTGAGTCGCCGATCTGGTGGCCATGCTCGTCGTTGAGCTTCTTGAACGAGTCGATGTCAGCCATGATGTAGGCGAGCGGCGCCTCGTAGCGCGCGGCGCGCAGGAACTCGAGCTCGAGCACCTCGATGAGGTGGCGACGATTGATGACCCTCGTGAGTCCGTCGGTACGCGACAGCTCCTCGAGCCGCTCATTTTTTTCGCGCAGCTCGTCTTGCAGCGCCTTGAGCTTGATATGCACGCGCACTCGCGCCACCAACTCTTCGTCGGCCACTGGTTTAACGAGGTAGTCGGACGCGCCGGCGTCGAGCCCCTTGACCTTCGACTTGATGTCCTCGGCGCCGGTGAGGATGATAACCGGCACATCCGCAACCTCTGGCTTGCTGCGCATGATGCTCAAGAACTTGAAGCCGTCGATGCCCGGCATCATGAGGTCGCAGAGCACCAGGTGCACCGAGTTCGAGAGCAGCAGCTTGAGGCCCTCGATGGCGTCGGCGGCGATGAGAAATTTGTGGCACACGTGATGCGCCGTGAGCACCTGCCGCAGGTGCACGCGCACGGTCTCGGAGTCGTCGATGATGAGGATCGTGTGCGGCATCGATCGCCCGACTATAGCGATGTACAGCCAACGAAGAAAGGCGCGCTGCGGCGCATTCGCCGAACCCGAAGGGGCTACATTCGACCCTGTCTACGGTGCTGGCACTTGACTTCGCCAACGCGCCCCCTTAGATTCCCGCCACCTCGACGCGGGGTGGAGCAGTCTGGTAGCTCGTCGGGCTCATAACCCGAAGGTCGGTAGTTCAAATCTACCCCCCGCAACCAAGCGAATTAGCCGGCAGTCACACGCTCTTACGAGCAAACGTGGCTGCCGGCTTTTCGTTGTTCCGGCTGCCGCCGCGCGGGCGCTGACCTCGACAAGCGGGGCTGCGGTGTATTTAGTAGCGGGGCGGGGACACTCCCCTTTGGTGCTTCGTGAAAGTCAACAGGCAGGGCTTCTTCATCGTGGCCGCCGAGGTTGCGGCGTTCACGGTCGTCTTGCTCGTGGTTTGGCTCGACGAGTTCATCGACTTTCCGCACCTGTATCTCGGCGCCCCGGCCACGCCGTACCGCATCGAGGAGTACCTGTTCGAGACCGGGACCATGCTCCTCGCCGCCGCAGTGGTCATCGGCTTTACGCTTTGGATGCTGCGCCGAATCCGCCGCCTCGAGACGTTCTTCCGCGTTTGCGCCTGGTGTCGCAAGGTTTGGATCGGCGATCGCTGGGTGCGCTTCGAAGAGTACATGGCGCACACCTACTCGATGTCGCCGACGCACGGCATCTGCACCGACTGCGCCAAGTCGGTGGCGAGCGAGACGTTGGTGCACGGCGCGCAGCAAGAGCCCCGCAGCACCTGACGTGCGGGCGCGTACGCTAGTAGTTGACTCGGCGTGAGGTTGGGTGGAATTGCCCATCGACGCTGAGCACGCCCTCGACGTTCGGTCGGGCGGGGCCGCGGCCACTCGTGGGGCTGCAAAAACTGCCATCCTCGAGCTCGAACCAGCCGGTCGTGCCGCTCGGTGGCGAGGCGTCGTCGTCGGCTGGCGCCTCGCCCTGCACGTCGCCCTCGGGGATGAACCGGCCGCCCTCGATCGTGCCCGCGATGTAGTATCCGTGGGCTGTGCCGTCGCTCGCGAAGTGGACGCTGCCATCGACGAGGAGCATGTAGCCGCGACTGTCAGTTTGCACCTCGGGCTTGTTCTGGCCTATCGGCGGGCCGAGCGCTATCGGCGCGGCCTCGCTCTGCCCCGCGGCGCAACTGGCCTCCCTTACGCTTGCGAGCACTGCCAGGGTGGCGACAGCGATGCGTGCGGCCAGGGTAGTACGCGCGGCGCCTCGCGTGGCACCCGCAGGGCGCGGCCGCGATACAGCCCGGCGGCTCACGCCGACGCTCGCGTGTGACGCGCCACGAACGCCTGATAGTCGGCGAGCGTGTTGACCTCGCGCCCTTCGTATTCGGTCTCAAAGACCGCGATGTCGAAGCCATGCTCGAGTGCGCGTAGCTGCTCGAGACTCTCCGCCTGCTCGAGCGGTGTCGGCGCGAGCGCCGCGAAGCGCTGCAAGAAAGCCGGGCGAAAAGCGTACAGCCCGAGGTGCTTCAAGTACCGGGGCGCGCCATCGGCCCGGCGCACGTGCGCCGGCGCTGGAGCGTCGCGATAGTAGGGCACGGCGCTGCGGCTGAAGTACAACGCCCGGCCGCGTTGGTCGGTGACCACCTTGACGAAGCCGGGCTCCTCGAGCGCGACGTTCTCGGGCCACGGCGTGGCCACCGTGCCCATGTCGGCCTCGCCCGCGAGCATGCCGTGCACGAGCGCCGTGAGCGGCGCCGCCGTCATCTCGGGCTCGTCGCCTTGTACGTTGAGGATGAGGCGGGCCTCTGCAAAGCCGCGTGCCGCCTCCGCCACGCGCTCGGTGCCGCAGGTGCAGGCCGGGGAGGTGAGCACCGCCTCGCCGCCGAAGGCGCGCACCGCGAGGGCAACCTCATCCGAGTCGGTCGCGACCACGACGCGATCGATGAGCGTGCAGGCTCGCGCGCCGGCATAGACGTGCTCGACGAGGGGCTTGCCGGTATCGGCGAGCAGAACCTTGCGCGGCAAGCGCGTTGACGCCAGACGCGCCGGGATGATTGCGACGACCTCTCGTGCCATTGGCGCCTGTTGTAGAGCGTTCGCGCCGCGCTCTCAAGCTCTTCGGTGGTGCGGTGTGCGGGCTGCGACTGGCTCGGTCCAGGCGAAACAGTTATGCTTTCGCCATGACGGTCGAGACTGAGCTCGCGGCTCCAACCTTTCTCGTGGCGGTGCCGCAGCTCGGCGACCCCAACTTCAATCGCGGCGTCGTCTTCATTTTCGACCACGGCGAGCACGGCACCATGGGCTTGTTGCTCAACCGGCCAACCGATCTCAACGTGACCGACTTCTGCAAGAGTCAGAACATGAAGTGGGCGGCCGACGGCTCGCCGCGCATTCACCAGGGCGGTCCAGTCCAGACTGAGCGCGCCTTCATTCTGCACGCCTCCGCGCACAAGGGCCCTGAGACTGAGGCGGTGTACGACTCGGTGCGACTGAGCTACTCGCTCGAGTCACTCGAGATGCTCTCGAGCAAGCCGCCTGATCGCTATCGAATTTTCCTCGGCTATTCGGGGTGGGGGCCGGGTCAGCTCGCCGAGGAGCTGACAGCCGGCGCCTGGCTCGTCGGTCAGCCGAACGACTCCCTCATGTTCGACGTGGCCGTCGATGACATTTGGGATCGGGCGCTGCGCGAGATGGGCATCGATCCGGTGTTGCTCATGCACAGCGGCGCGCTGCATTGAGCGAGGCGCGGGGAGGAGCGAGCCCGTGCGGGTCGGGTCAACCCGTGCGCTAGGCCGGGCGGTCGCTCAATTGGGCGTCGTCGGCCGATAGTCCTTGCCTCCTTTGGTCATGGCTTGGCGGCGCAGGACGAGCAGCACGCGTTGTTCGGCGCGCCGAACGCTGAGGGTCACCTGCGTGTTCGGTCGGCCGCGCAGGCGCATGACCACCTCGCCGAGTCCGATGCCCTCGGTGCTGCGGTTGTCAATGTCGGTGATGACGTCGCCCGGCAGCACGCCCGCGACCGCGCCGGGGCCGCCTGGCAGGGCACGTACGACGACGGGGCGCTCGGCTTCGATTCGCAGCTCGAGCCCGACGCCGACGAACGAGTCGGGGAAGCTCTGGACGATCTCGGTGCGCCGGCACGCAACGCTTGCCGCTACGAGCAGCGCGAGCAGCGTCGGGGTCATGCCGAGGTGCGATGTCATGCGGCTTGGCCTACTTGCTCGTGTCGAAGTGTGCGCGCAGGCGCCGCAGCACGGGCTCGGGCACGAGGCCGTCGAGCTCGCCGTGAAACGCCGCGATCTCGCGCACGAGCTGGCTCGAGACGAAGAAGTGATCTTCGCCCGTCATCATGAACACGGTCTCGAGCTTCGGGTTGAGGCGTCGGTTCATGTGCGCCATTTGAAACTCGAACTCGAAGTCGGAGATGGCGCGTAGACCTCGTAGGATGACGCGTGCGCCGCTCTTGCTCGCGTAGTCGACGAGCAGCCCTTCGAAGCTCTGCACAGTGAGGCGTGGCTCGTCGCCAACGGCCTCACGGATCATCTCCATGCGTTCCTCGGTGCTAAAGAGCGACGTCTTCTTGACGTTGATCGCGACGCCGACAATGAGCTGGTCGAACACCTTGAGGCCGCGCTCGATGATGTTGAGGTGCCCGAAGGTGATCGGATCGAAGGAGCCCGGGTACAGCGCGCAAGACACCACGTTCGTCCTCTCTCGTAGCTCAAACAGACTCAGGGCCACGTCGCCAAAGCGGCGGGTCTCGAGCAGACTTAGTGTAGCCGGCGCGACAGGCGCCGGCTCGCGACCGTGATGCTCGCACACCACGAGCGCGCAAGGAAGAAGTAGGCCACGCGCGACGAGCGAATGAAGCGTGGGCTCGAGGAGCTTTTCAGCGTACGGCGGGTCGAGAAACACGAGGTCGAAGCGTTGCTCACCGCGCTCGAGCGTAGCGAGCGCGCGCTCGGCCGGCAGGGGCAACACCTGCGCCCGCTCGCCTGTCGGGGCGACGGCGTCGATGTTGCTGGCGAGCGCGTCGAGCGCCTGCCTTGCCTTGTCGACGAACACCGCGTGGGCGGCGCCGCGTGAGAGGGCCTCGAGGCCGAGGGCGCCGGTGCCGGCGAACAGATCGAGCACGCGCGCGCCCGCGAGCCGCGGCGAGAGCATCGAGAAGAGAGCCTCGCGCACGCGATCGGGCGTCGGCCTGGTGTTCATGCCCCTCGGCGCGCATAGCCGCCGGCCTCGAGCGTTTCCTGCGATGATGCGCACGCGCCGCCGAGTGTAGGCCAAAGCACAGAGCGCGCAAAGAATTCGCGGGCGCCGCTTCGTGGCGGCGGCGCGTTAGCGGTACTTGCTCTTACTTTCGGCTACGGCGACGGCCAGGCTCTGCGCGGTCGAACTCGCCGTCGAGCTTGGCCGTGCAAGCGGCATCGCGGCCGCGCCTTGGCGCGCTTCGCCCCGAGCGCGCGCATCCTCGGCGCGGCAGAGCAGCTCGTCGATCTCGTCGAGCGTGCGCTTGTAGCGCAGGTACGCGACCTCGAAAGCCTCGCGCTCCGCGGTCAGCCGGTCGAGCGTGTTCTTGGGCACGTCTACGCCGCCTGCGCCGTCGCTCGCTTCCCAATCGAAGCGCTTCTGGCCCTCAAAATCCATTCCTCGGGTGACGCGGACCTGCATGTGTCTACACCTAGTGTTGAGCGATTAGCGCCTGGCCCAAGATCAAAGTCAAGCGTGGCTCGAGCGCGCGAAGTACGTGGCCGACGAGGGTCTGCCTTGCCGTCGCCGCGCGTTTCGTGCATGCCCGAGCGTTGTGAGGACCTCGCGTCGCATACCTCCCGATTTGACGCCGACGCCGCTCGCCCGGGCGCTTGCCGCGTCGGGCGCCGCCTCGCCCGTTGTCGATCTGACTCTCTCGAATCCCACCTTGGCCGGGCTCACCTACGACCGAGCGCGCATCCTTGCGGCGCTCGGCGACGCCGAGAGTCTGCGCTATGAACCTGCTCCCCTCGGTCGGTTAGAAGCACGGCAGGCGGTCGTCGAGCATCTCTTGCGGCAGGGCCGCGCGGTGCCGCTCGAGCGCGTCGTTCTGACGGCGAGCACGAGCGAGGCCTACGCTGTGCTGATGAAGCTGCTCTGCGATCCGGGCGACGCTATCGCCGTGCCGGCGCCGAGCTACCCGCTGGTGCCGCACTTGGCGGAGCTCGAGGGTGTGCGTCCGCTCACCTATCGCCTGTTGCCCTGCGACGGTTGGCGCATCGACTTCGCGAGCCTCGCCGCGGTGCTCGATGAGGGAGTGCGCGCCGTGGTCGTCGTGAGCCCCAACAACCCGACCGGCAGCGTCGTCGGTGACGCCGACGCGCAAGAGCTCAGGCAGCGCTGCCAAGAGGCGGGCGTGGCGCTCATCGTCGATGAGGTCTTTTGGGCGTACCGCTACGGCGCGTCGGGTCCATCCCCTTTTGCGCGCGACCAAGGTCCGCTCACCTTCGTGCTCGACGGCTTGTCGAAGGCCGCCGCGCTGCCGCAGCTCAAGCTCGGCTGGATGACCTTGCATGGCGTGGAGTCGGCGCTCGATACGGCGCGCGCTGGGCTCGAGTGGCTGCTCGATGCGTCCCTGTCGGTCTCGACGCCGGTGCAGGTCGCGGCGCGCGAGCTCTTGGCCACCGCCGCACCCATGCAGGCGCAGATCCGCGCGCGCCTAGCCCAGAACCGCGTGGCCTTGGCGGAGGCGTGCGCCGGTCTCGCGGCTGTGCGTTTGTTGCCCGCGGAAGCGGGCTGGTACGCGGTGCTCGAGCTCGGCGAGCGCGTTGACGAAGAAGGGGTGGTCGAGCGGCTCGCGACGTGTCACGCAGTGATCGTTCACCCTGGCTTCTTTTACGACTTTGTTCGCCCGGGCTATCTCGTTGCGAGCTTGCTCCCGGAGCCGACGACTTTCGCCCGCGGCGCCGCAGCGTTACAGCGCTACTTCGCGTCGCGCTCGGCGTCGGACTAGAGAGCGTTAGCCTTCCTCCGCTTGCTCGGGGTCGCGTGCTCGGCTCGAAATGTGATCCGCCGCACACTTGCGATCGGAGTGTCGGGCGGCACCTCAAAGGGCGCAAACCGTGTCACTTGGCCTACTGCGGCCGCACGCCATAATCCTCAATGGCAACAGCGGCCTTCGCGTTGACGTCGGGCTGGCACGCGCATTGCTTGGTAGGGAACCACAGCGCGGAGGCGCGCGGGCCACGATCTTGAGGAGGATGCCATGTCCGACCAAAGCGTAGTGACACCCGAAGTGCCGTCGCCAGAGTCCTGTCTCGTCGGGACCCTCTCCGCCTGGCCGCTCACTGAGCTGCTCTTGTGGCTGCATCAGGGCGAGCGTACGGCCATGCTGCGCGTCGGCATGGGCCTCGACGCGGGGATTGTCTTCTTCCGCGGCGGGCAGCTGTATCGCTGCGAGTGGGGCAAGGAGGGCGGCGAGCAGGCGCTCATCGGCCTGCTCGGCTTGAGTGATGGCAGCTTTACGCTCATCCAACGCGCCATCCCCGATGTGCGACCGAATATTCAGCGCTCTACCGCCGAGCTCTTACTGCAATGCTCCGTGGCGCTCGATGAGCGTCGGCGCCCGACCTCGGCGTAGGGGCCGTCGGTGCTCATCTTGTCCTAGTCCGGCACCGCGCGGCGCTTGTTGATGCGGGCGAAGAGCCAGCCGCCCTTTTGGCGTTTCATGAGGTCACGCATCTGCTCGGCTGCGCTCGCGTGGGAGAGGCGGCCGGCCACGAGGTCGTTCATCACACGGCGCGCGCGCCACAGGCGTGGAATCCCGTCCCAAACGTCGAGGAGCTTCTCAATCGCCGCCTTCCACGAGAGGCCTCTGGCGCCGTTGTCGTTGACGAGCGCGCGCTCCTTGTCGGCGCGGCGCTCGCCCATGCGCTTGTGAAGCGCTGCGAACATCGACCGCTCCGGTTCGCCGTGGCTCGCCGCGGCGCGGCCAAGGGCCTGCTCGGCGACGACACAGTCGAGCACGCCGGTGCCCTCGGCGTCGAGGTCGCGCGCGAGGCGCAGGGCGGTAGGTCCGCAGCTGTCGGCGAGTGCGCGTGCCGTACGCACCGTTCGATCGAAGTGAACCCAGCGATAGGCGAAGTCGAGCCCGGTGCCCTTGATATTCTGGATGCCCATGATGCGAACGCGAAAACCAGGCGGGCACAGGCGCGCGATAGCGTCGACGATTTGATCGCCGCTCTGTGCCGCGTTCCACAGGGGCACGAGGGTGGCCAAGAAGACTTGGCGATAGAGGTCGCGAAAACGCTGCTCATGCAGGTGCCGCGCCTGCGTGTCGCCGGCGCACGCTGGCGCGAGCTCCTCGTGCCAGCGCCGAAATACCAAGTGGCGCGCAGTGAGCTCCGTCAGGTGCGCCACCGCGTCGGGTCCGTGCGCGCCGAGCGCGGTTGCGAATTCGGCGAGCGGCGTCGCAAGGGTGCGCGCAGTATGCACCCTCGCCGTCGCGAGCGAGCGGCCACTCTCGGCGGACGCGTCGGCAAAGACCGCGGCAAACAACGCGGCCTCGGGTGCCGCGCCCTCGTGTCCGAGGCCACGAGCCATCGCCAGCGCCTCGGCGGCCAATCTCGCAGGACCGAGCGTGCCGAGCTTGAGTTGCGCCAGGGCCCTGCTGGCGCGGGCAGTGCACAGCCCGACCTGCGCGTGTGCCGCAAGTGCGCTCTCATCGTCGTGGAAGAGGGTTAGGGTAGCGAGTGCGCTGGCCAGCGACGTTCCGATGAACCCCGAGAGGCCGGCGAGGTTAGTGCCGATGAGCACATGCGTGTGGGCGCGTGCGTCTTCGACCACGATGTCCGCGAACACCATCGAGCGGCTCACGCGGTCGGCGCGATTGTTGACTACGGTGACGATCCATTCGCCGACGTCGTCGGGTTGATGGCGGTCGAAGCCACAGCGCACCCAGTTGTTCAAGAAGCCCGTGCGCTCGTTGGCGCTCATGCCGTTCGAGAAGACGAGTCGGCGACCGCGCCACGTCGCCTCGGGGTAAGTTTTGAGCACGCCGAGATCTGGCACGACCCAGTCAGCCATCTCCTTGAGCGCCACGTCGCGCTCGATGCCGAGCTCCTCGGCGAGCTTGACGACCAGCGCGATATTGCGCGGGTGCTCGTCATAAGGGAAACGCGCCAACAGATCGCTCGGCAAGAGCGCGTGATCGCGCCACCGCACCTCGACGAGCTTGGTTTGCGTGGCGGCGGCGGCCCTTGTCCAGATGGGCAGCATCTGCTCTTCGGCGGTGAACAACGTGCGTTCGGGGGGGATGAAGCGGGTCATCACCCGCGGAATGTCGATACCCGCCGGGCCTTGGATGTTTTCATGATCAGGATACGCATTGGTGAGTGTGCAGAAGTCATCGCGCATCCATTGCTGTTCGAGCATCGCCACGTACTCGGGGTTGAGCGCCATGCACTCCCAGAGAAAGACATCGACCCCGAAGCGCTCGGCGAGCCGGAGTAGATCGCGTTGCTCCCAAATCGTCGCCTTGTCGTAGGTGCGGTAGATGAAGACCTCGCTGCCCGGCAGGCCTGGCAGGCAATGAATGAGCATGGCCTCGCAGCCCGTGGTCTTGACCAACACCTCGCAACCGAGCGAGTGGAAGAGCGCCGCCTTGAGCCGCTCGGTGCCGGATTTGCCGCGTGTTCCCCAGCCGCCGATGCACAGCGGGATGGCACCTCGCGCGCGTTCGATCTCGCGGCGTGCCTCGTGCAGACGCACGAGAAATAGTCCGAGCGAGACGACGCCGACGGCGGCCATGTGGTTGACTGTGGTCGCGCTCGGATCCAGCCACTGGCGCACGAGCTCGCCTACCGCCAAGCCGCCCGCGCCCGCGAGGGGCGCCGCGCGCGCGGCGGGGTTGGTCGGGCTCGAGGCAAAGAGCGCGACGATTTCGGCCGGCCCGCCTTCGCGATGGGGCGCGAATGCAAAAGAAAAGCCGAGCCGCTCGAGGGTTTGCACATACTCACGTCGGTCGCGTAGCTCGGCGCCAGTGAGCGTCGTCCAGCGCTGGCGGACATAGCGCGCGTAATGCAGGCCGAGCTCGAAGCGCGCATGCAGCCAACGGCGGCCGCTCGGGAAGCGCACCTTCGTAACGCCGAACGCGCTGTAGATGTCGCAGCTGCCGCTCGCAGGGCGTGCTAACAGGTCGTCGACCGTGGGCAGGTAGCGACCCCAGTCGCCGAGCGCCGGCGCGACGACGCGCTCGCCAGGAACCTTGGTGGCGGTCACTTCGGCGAGACCGCCGCTCGGTGCTCGCACTTCGCCAAAGCCGAGTCGCCCGACAGTGTGACGGTACGACTGCCGCTTGTCGGGAGAGGGGTTGCGTACCTCGTGTACGACTCGCCACCATCGTCGCGCCCACCGGTCGCCGCGTAGCAGGCGCCAGCGCGACCCCGCGCGGCTCGCTTGGAACCCAAAGTCGTGCGTCGAGAGCACCGCGAGCGCCCGGCCCACCACGGCGTCGTCGAGCGCCGCTTCGAGCGTGCCGAATTCTCCTTCGGGGATTTGGCCCACGGTGGGGCGCAGCAGCGCGAGCGCCTGTGCCGCGGTCGAGTTGGTCTCGTGATGCACTCGTTCGGCGGCTTCGGCCGCGAGGCGTCGCAGCTCGGGCCATGGGGCGTTGATGGACAGGTCGGTGATGGCGCGGGCGAGCGCGGGGTCAGTCCGGGCGTGGATCTCGGCCTCCTCGAGTGCGGCGCGACGCGGGATCTCCTCAGGATCCGAGTTGAGGATCGCGGCCAGCGCCGTCGGGGTGACGCGCGCGAGGGCAATCGCGGCCGCTGCGCGCACCCGAGCCGAGGTCTCGCGCTTCGGATCGGTGAGGGTCAGCAATGTGTCGCAGTCGCCGAGTGCGGCGAGCTCCCGTGCGAGCTCGATGCGTACGTACTCGCTCGGGTCGTTACACAGGGCCGCAAGTTGCGCTCGGGCGCCGCTCGGGCTCGCTCGTACGAGGAGGCGCAAGGCGGCGCTGCGCACGAAAACGTCGTCGGCGTTGCCGCTCGGCACCAGCCGTCGCGCCAAGAGTGGCACCGCCTCCTCGCCGAGCGCGGCGCCGAGCAAAGCGAGCGCCGCGGTTTGCGACCACACCGGGGCGCTCGGGTCGCAGGCCAGGGTTTCAGCCCAGGTCACGGCCGCCGCGCTGCACGGGTGTCCCGCGTGGGCGTGCTGCGCGAGCGCCGTGAGGCCGGTGCGGCACAAACGCCAGCCGGGGTCGTGCGCTAGGCGCAGCGCGAGCCCGGCCAATGCCTCGGGCAGGGCTCCCGCCGTCGTCTCGCGGGCCTGCGCTGCGAGAAAGGCTACCTCCGCCTCGGCGTCGAGTTGTGCAATGCGCCGACGTACGCGCGCCTCCAAGGCCTCGAGGCTGAGACGACCGTGCTTCATCGCTCGGGCCTCGGCGCGCGTGGGCGGGCGGGCATAGGCTGCCAGGAAAGCTTCGCGCAGCGTGGTCGCGCGGTCGCTTCGTGCGGCTTGCATGTTTGCATCGACGACCGTGTCGAAGCCCAGGCGCATCGAATCGCGCTCGTCGAGCGCGTGATGCGCCGCATCGATGAGGGTGTCGCCGGCGCCAAGTCGTACCGCGATGGCGCGTGCTGCCCGCCGTCGCGTGCGTGCCAGGTACGCTGGCAGCGGGGCGAGGAGCTCCTCGGCAGACGGGATCATCGGTTCACCGTCGTCGGCGCTCGCGCAATGAGGCCGCCGTCTTCGAACCCTGGCCCAAGCTGCGGGAAGAAGTAGTTCTCCTCTGCGATGGGGCTGTGATCGAGGAAGCGTCGTCCATTCGACGCCTCCCATGCGAGGGCGACCGTGATCTCGAAGCGTCGCACCCGATCGAGATGATAGGCGGCGCTGAGCAGCCCGTTGACATGTTGCAGGGCGTCCGGCCAAAGCGTTTGGCCGATGCTCGCGAACAGAGTCTTGTGAAAGGCTGGATCGGGTCGGTCGCCATCGACAAAGAACCACACGCCGCGCGCCTTCGCTTCAAGATACGTGCGACCGATCAAGACGCGGCACAGCACGCTGCTCGAGGCGTGGTCCTGATCGAGCGGAGAGAGCGAGCGGTTGCTCGTCCAGCGCGCATCGCCAAACAGCACCACGTTGGCGAACGGCTCGGCTTCGAGCCCGGCGTTGAGGAACAATGCTCGCCCGTGCGCCGCATCGAAGCGGCTGTACACGTCAGGATCGAGAGCGGGCAGAGCCGCGTCCGAGACGTTCGTGAGCGAGCGCGTCGAGTCCGAGGCGCCGAGCCTTCCAACAAAGTGCAAGCCCGAGCGCAGGGTGTAGACCGGCTCGAGCATCACGCGTGCCTTGCCGCGGTACGCCTGCTTCGCGCCGAAGCTCTGGTGATAAGCGTCGAGCGTGAGTTGCGCGCGCAGGTTGCGAAGCCCGGGGTGCAAGAAGAACACCTCGGCGCCGAGCCATTCGGAGGCGGCCGCCCGGGCGAGCAATCGCAGCTCACTCGCGACCTCCACGGTGGTGTGGGTCAGCTCGAGCGCCCGACGGTAGGCGAGGCCGGTCGTAACGCCGCGCGTCGTTTGCACGGGCGCTCCAGCGGAATTCTCTGAGCGTTGCATGGCGCCCATTGTGGCCGTAAGTGAGCCGAGGTCGTCGAGGCCGGGGCGCACCTCGGCCTCGAGGACGTGAATGCGCTCAGGCGCGGCGAGGGCGGTCGTCGAGGCAGGCGAGGGCGGCGCAGCGGGCGAGAGCGGCGCAGCGGGCGAGAGCGGCGCAGCGGGCGAGCGTTGCGCGGCTACGCGAACAGCACTCGTCGCGTCGTCAACGGCAACGGGAATCTCCGGCGTCGGTGCTCCTTCGAGTGGCTCGCGCACGAGCAGGCGCACGAGCGCCTCACCTTGCACCGGGCGCAGCTCGAGCGCGTAGGGCGCTGCGGCGGGCAAGTCGATAAACTCGATCGCGGCGATCGAGAGGGGCACGCCACCGCTGCTCGTCCTCTCGTCAGGGCGGGGCACGAGCTCGATTTGTCGTCGTGGCCCGTCGCCGCTCGGCGGTTGGGCGAGCACCGAGAGCGAGCGTGCACCGCGTGGACCGAGCTGTGAGCGGCACTCGACGCGCAGGAGCGCCGGACCTTGCACGGTCAGGCGAATCGGCTGCACTGGTCGAGCGACGAGATGCTCCAGGACGTGCGCCGCGGCGAGCGTTGCGTCAGGTACCCCGGCCGGAGTCGACCCGGTCGCCCTGCTTTCGTGCTGCGCGTCGACGTACAGGCGCGCAGCCGGCCGCAGCCCGCCGTCGAGGTGAATGTCGAGGGCGTGCTCGCCTTCGGCGAGCGCAATGGACGGGCTCGAGCAAATTTGTGCAGGCACGCAGACGACACTGACAGGGGTCTCGCCATCGCGTTGCCAGTTCAGCGTGACCGGTGCGGACGCTTGCGCGTTGATCTCGCGTGGGCGAAGTTCTCGCCAGTCGGCGCGCAGTCGCACCTGCAGGGGGCTGCCGAGGGAAAGGGACAGGTGCGTTTGGCGGCCGCGCGTCAGCAAAGTCGCCCGCTCTGCCGTGGACGGCACCGGGAGCAGTACGTCCTCGACGCTCGGATCGAGGGGCTCGCCGCCGACGACGGTCACCATGACGCTGCCGGCGCTCTCATTGGCGAAGCGCAGCGGGCGCAAACGTGTTCGGGCGGCGGCCTTGCGCAAAAAGCGATGGGCCCGCGCGTCGCGTGGCTCGAGGCGGGTCGCCGCGAACAGTTCGAGATACGCGCGTGCCGCGTCGCCAACGTCGCCGGTGGCCAGCAGCGCTTCTCCGGCCTCGCGTCGAATGAGCGCACTGTCAGGTTCGTCGGCGGCGAGAGCGAGCCACAGCACAGCCGCACGGTCGGCATCGCCGCGTTGTTCGGCAAGACGCGCGGCTGCGAGGAGAGCGAGGGGAGCGCCTTCGCCAGCGCGCTGGCGCAGCTCGGCGGCCGGTGAGGTCTGCAGGGCCCCGGGTTCATCGAGCAGTCCGAGCAGCCCAACGCTCATCAGCCCAGGGTGCGTAGCGCTCAGGTGTAGGAGCGGCGACAACGTCGTGATGCCGCTTGGTACCGAGGCCGAGCCATCTGAGTCGGCCTCCTCGAGATCCCGCCACAGGTTCGCGGCGGCCGCGCGCAGGTGCGGTCCGAGCGGACGTTCCTCGAGCGCCACGAGTAAGTCTTCGCGCGCCAACGCCGGCTCATCGAGGTCCATCAGGGCCGCGGCACGCTCGATGCGCAGCGCACCGTGCGCGCCCGGCTTCGATAATGCGGCGCTGGCGCGGGCGATGGTGTCGAGCGCTTCATTTGCTCCGCCCGCACGAACCTCGGTGTCAACGGCGTCTGGTTTGGCCCGGGGGGTGTCGGGCGCGTGATGGCGTCGCACGGCGAGCTGTGCGTACACCTGCACCTGTGCGGGCGTCGTCGCCACGATGCGCAAGCTCGCCCCGCCGCCGTCGATGGGGAACGTCGCCCGGCAGGGGGCCGTGACGAGCAGCTCCGGATCGAGGTCGGTGCGTGTTTCGCGGTGCGGTAGCGCGGGGTGCACATGCAGCGTCAGCGGGTGCGCGCCTGCGCCGTCGATCTCGAGCAGGATCTCGCTTGGCATCGAAGTCCCAAGGGGGACGGCGACTCGCAGCGACAGCTCGGCGATGGCAGGCTGCCCTACGTCTCGATACGCCGCCTCGAGACCCGACGCGGGCAGAAGTGAATAGCGCCGCAGGCGCAGGGGCTCGGCGGCAGGAGCGAAGTTCGCGAAGATCTCGCCGGCGAAGTCCGACGTGGCGAGGCTCAGTGTATGCTCACCTGCCGGCACGGGGATCTCGTTGCGCTCGAGGGCGCTGATCGCGGGCAGCAGGTATTCCCGCTCGTCGATGCGGATCTTAGCGGCGCGCCCGAGTGTCTGGCCGCGCACCGCAACCAGGGTCAAGACAGGCGTGCGCGCGGCTAGGCCGGAGTAGGGCAGCGCGAGCAGCAACGGCGCCTCGTGGCGCAGCGCGGTGTAGGTAAAGCGCTCGGGCGCTCCCGCCGACGGCAACGGCGTGTCGGGCGCGCTCAGCGGTCGGGCGGGCTCGAGAAACCACGCGTGTCGTGTTTCAATGGCCACCGGCAGCGCGCGCCACGCGCTTGTCGTCGCCCAAGAACGTGCGCGGGCTATAGCCAGGGTGTGGTCGAGCGGGCGCTGCGCGAGCAGGCGGTCGAGGACCGCCAACACCCGCGAGCCGCTGTCGAGCCCGTCCGCGACGAGCGCGTCGGCCTGCGCCAAGAGTGCGGCGTCTTCGCTCGCGAGAGGCTGACGCGCGGCGAGGCCGAGAAGGCGGTCGACCGCTTCGCGTGCTCGGCCTCCAGCCAACAGCGCGTGTACTTCGGCTCGATCAAAGCGGCTCGTGAGCACGGCATGGAGTCCTGCAAGTGTGGACTCGCGCGCGAGCGCGGCGAGCGCGTCTCGTGCCTCGTCCTCAGCGGTCGGATCGTGCCCCGGGGCATGTTCGACTCGCAATACGGCGAGGAGCGCCCCGATGGCGGCGTCGTCCGTCGTGCGCAACGTGCGCTCTTGCCAGGCCTTCGGTGTGCCAAGGGTGGCGGCGGCCAGCGCCGCTACGACACCACCGCGCGCGTCTTGGCTCGCCTCGCGCGTTGCCGCGGCGAGCAGCTCCGTGACCGTGTGCGACGTGAGTGCGTCTTCGACGTGGCTCTTGTGGTTGACCAAGATCCCGCGCAGCACGATTTCGTGGTCGACCTGCACGTACAGACGTTTGGCGCCAGGCGGTACGGCGAGGGCGAACTCGCGCTCGCGGGCCAGGCCGGGCGCCGCGGGGTCGACAGGGCTCGCGGCAGGACTCATCGTCGGCCGTCGGTCATCGAAGCGGGCGCTGAGCGAATAGGCAACGCGCCCGTCTGTCGGCGTCAGCGTCGCGCGGCTGAACAGGCGCACGGCGTGCACTCCTTCGACGCCGATCTCAATCGTACGCGCGCGCTGCACCAGGTAGCCGAGCGGCGCCGGCCCAGGTAGCTCCCGCTCGGTGAGTGGCAGTACGAGAGGACGAACGAACGCAAAATCCACGTCATCGACCCGGCCGTCGTCCAGAGCCATCTCGGCCCAGGCTCGCGACAGGTGGCGGACGCCGCCATCGCTGCCCGGCAACCGGGCGAGCAGCGATGGCAGAGCGAGTGCTAGCGCGGCGTCGGCCTGCCAGGCGTGCGCCGGTGGATTCGTGCTGTCGCCCATTAGCGGCAGCCCACCCTCGCCGGCGAGCTGTCGCAGCTCGGCGGCGATCCGCAGCCACCCGTACGCGTCGAGTTCGCGCGCGGCGACAAACGCCTCGAGAGGCAGTGGGGCGCAGCCCTTTGGCAGGGCGAGAATGACGCTCGTACTCGGCAGTTCCTCGTCTTGGGCGTCAGGCGCGGCCACGGCCGGCGACACTGAGAGCAGGCGGTCGACGCCGTCGGTCGTGAGCTCGAGCGGGATGTCGAGTGCGCCGCCTTCGTCGTTGAACCGTCGAGTTGCCGCGAGCTCGCAGTCCGATACAAAGCGGCCGCGCAGACGCACGAGGCCGGCGCCCGCTAGAACGATCTGCACCGGCGCGTCGTCGCGTACCGCGGTCACCGAGGTGTCAGTCGTGGCATCCGCCGAGGTCAATGCGACGGCGTGCCAGCGCAGCAACTCGTTTGGGTTCGCTGCCGTCAACCAAGGGGGAGCGGGCCCGGCCGCGACCGACAAGGCGAGCCAAGCGAAGATCATGGCTGCAGCGCCTCGCGCAGGGCCGCCGCGAGCGGCTCAGCGTCATTCGCGAGGAGCCGGCGACGCAACGCACCGCTCATCTCGATGTGTACGAACTCGCCGTGTGCCGCGCGGACGCGACGCCCCTCGATGTTCGTGGTGGCGCCGAGGACGTCCGCGTCGACCCCATAGAGCAGCACGCGCTCGGGAGCGAGCTGTCGGGCGAGGGCCCCGCGCACGCGCGCTGCGAGCCCCGTGGCCGGCGGCCGCGCCGAACCGTTCGATACGACGGCCGCGATGTCTGGGGCCAGCCCTTCGGTGTCACCGAAGCCATGGAGTTGGACGACCGCGGGCGTCGTGGCAGCGAGCAGTCCCTCGGTCGCCGCCAAAAACAGCGTCCCTTCGGCATGCGCGACGTCGATCGCGCCACGCTCACCGCTCGGGCTCGGCGTGTAGCGGTGCACTGTGTTCGTAAACAGGGATTGACCGCGCACGGCGGCGAACACCGCTAGCGCGATCTCGCCCGTGCCTTGGTCGAAGAAAGCGTGCGGCGCTTGGACGCACCAGCGACTGCCACCTTGCCGAAAGGCGTAGAATCCGGACCCGGCCCGCTTCGCCAGCGGCTCGTGCAGGGTCCATACGTCGCCAGCGCGGTCACGCGCGAAGGTGAGCGCCAAGCCGACGCGCCTGGCCATGTCGCGGCAGGCGTCGATGGCTGCCGGCTCAGACGCCAACCGCGCTAGCGCCGTGACCAACTCGCGCGCGGCGCTCTGCTCTGCCGCGTCGGGTGCGAGGTAGCGGAAGGCGGGGCGGTCGTAGCGCAGCGCGTCCGCAAAGAGTCGCTCGAGCGAGGCGACGGGCGTGGCCGCGAAGCACAACGTGAGCAGGTAGATCATGGGGAGGTGCTCCTCGCGACGCCCACTTGGCTGAGGCGTTCCTTTGGCAGTGTCGCCCCGTAAGCGAAAAAACGCACGAACGCGGGCGTGCGCGTACCGCCGAGCGCGATCTCGATGTCGTGTTCGCCCGCTGCGAGGTCGTCGCCCAATTTGACGAACAGCGGCTCGGCCACGGAGACTTCGGGCGCGCTGCGGTTGAGATAGAGACCGTCAGGGAGCGCTCGCGCCACGAGCGGCAGCTCGCGCACGAGGCGCGTGTCATCCCGGGTGGCGAGCGCGACGCCGGTCCTTCGTCTCGCCGCGTCAATGCGGACCTCGAGCCAGGGCTTTGTCGGCGGTGGGCCGTCGAAATAGACCACGATACCGAGCTCGCGCGCCGCGGCCGTCTTCGTCAAGGAGACGTTGAGTCGCAGGTCGGGCGCGAGCGCGTAGACGCCGACGCCACGGTAGGGGCGGGCGCCGGCGACCGGTTGATTGATGAAGAGTCGCGCCCGGCCGTCGACGCTCAGCGCAACAGCGTGGGGGCCGACCGGTAGGGCCGGTAGGGCGACCTGTCCGCGGGCGGCCGCAAGAGCGACATTCGGACGTTCGCGGCCGTCCACGCGCAGTCCGGCCTTGGCCCCGAGCGGCGAGTCCTGTCCCACGTAGAGTAGGTTGAGCGACGGGCGCGCTTCGCTCGAGCCGCCCGGCGGCGCGATGATCGTCACCACTGCCGTGCGGGCACTCTCGATGGGCCACCAGCCGTCGCGCACGGTCTGGGCCGGACTCGGCGCCGCGCGCACCGGTACGAGCAACGAAAAGCGCGGTTGGTTTCCGCTAGGCGCGAGGGACTCAGCCGCCCCAAGGGGCCGTGGTCGCGCCGGCCGGCGTTCGAGGCGTCGCGCCAACAGGACTGAATCGACGCGACCTAGGGCGGCGAGCTGCGCGAGGTTGGCCGGTCGAATCGCGTACCACGTGGGCGCGTCACTCGCGGCGTTGCGCAGGACGATTGCGTTGCCTGGCGGGCCGGGTGCGTCCGAGTCAGTTGTTTGGTCACGCCGTTCGGGTTGGGGGCGGGTCGCGTCGTGGGCGTGGCCAGGCGATGCGACCGCGAGGCGGACTCGTGCGCCCGCGACGAGGTTGAGGCGCGCGGCCTGCACAGGGGGACGCAGGTAGACGACAACCGGATCGGATAGCGCAATCGGTGTTGGTGCAGAGTTTGGCGCGGATGCCTCGGCGACTCGATCTTCAGGGGCGGCTTTGCGAGGCTCGTCGATGCGCCCGGCCGCGAGCTCACGGCCCGCGGCGCTCACAAAGGACCAGGCGACCTGTACCGCTGCTTGCTCGTCCCCCGCCTCCGGCGTCGCCCACGCCGACAGCCGCAGCGACTCTTGGCCGCGCCCCTTTAGATCAAAAGCGACCGGCTCGCCCTTTGCTCCGCGGGCGGCGCGCTGGCGGCTCCACGCGGGTGTCAGCGCGGGCTCGCCGTCGTCGCGCGGGCGAACCTGAGCGTCGTCGATCGCGACGGCGGCCGACGAGGCGGTGACGAGCGCGCGGCCGGCGACGGAGAGGCGAACGCGCAGGGTGGCGAGACCCAAAGGCAAGGGCCAGTCGATGCGGTCGCCCGCCCCGAGCATGAGCGCTCGACTCGACTCTTCGCCACTCTCCTGCAGAAGGCGTGCCTCGCCGATGAGACTGCTCTCGGCCACGGGCTCGAGGCGTAGGGTTCCGGGCCCGCGCACCGTGAAGGCCAGCGACTCGCCCGCGCCGAGGTCGATGCCGTCGTCCGCTTCTGACCTCGCAGTGGCGGGCGCGTCGCCGTTCACGTAGAGGCGTCGCGCCGGGGTAGCTCCTTCGGCCGGGAGTCGAATCCACCGTCGTGCGAGGAGCTCCGCCTGCCCGTTGTCGCCGAGCTCCTCCCAGTCGAGAGGGCCGCGTCGTGCCGCTAGAGTCTCTTTGCCGTGGCCCGTTAGGCGCCGCAGCAGCAGCTCTTGGGCGAGAGGAGCGCGTTGCTGCGTTACCAACACTCGAATCGCGCCACGTGCCGAGGCCGGCTCGATGAGCGACACCTCGAGCGTGCCCGGGACGTCTGTCGCGCGCTCGATAGCAATCTCCCGAGGTCGCGCGGGCACGAACGTCTCGCCGAGGTAGAAGGCGACAGGCTCGCCGTGCACGGTCACGGCCTGCTCGGCCGTCAGCGAGAACGACGTGTCGCGTCCTTCCTCGGGGATGCGCGCGCGCAGTACGAACGTAACAGCCGACGTCGGCACGGTCGCCGGCAAGTCGAAGTTGACGACGAGGCGCAGCTCGCGCTGCCCTTGCGGCAGGGCGAAGCGGGTTGGCGTCGCGGACACCGGATAGACCTTGATCTCACGGGAATGCGCCAGCAGGGCGCCGCCAAAGGACGGGCGAATCGCGGGGGCGCGAAGCACGACGGCGCCGCCGAGCAGGACAACGAGCGTCAGCAGCGCTCGGCGCCACGGCAGCGCCCCCCGGACTCTGACCCATGCGCGTTTCACCAGGCACCGGCTCCGAGAAGCGTGCGCGTCCCCGCGGCCAGAGCGGCGCCAACCGCCGATGCGTCGCGCACCTTCGTCCGCGTCTCGACGCGGTCGCCTGCGAGCGCCACCGCGCGTCGGCCGTGGTCTTCGAGCGCAAAACCGGCGAGGCCGCGAGCTCGGTCGACGAAGATCGACACATTGTCGGCGCTTGGCTGCGGACGCCACATCGCGACGTCGCGAGTGCGCGCGAGCCTCTCGATGACCTCGATCGCGTCGAGCGCAGGTGCCCCCGTACTGCCCGCGAGCCAGGTCGCGAGGTCGCCTTGGCGCGTACTGACTCCGCGCGATTTGGCGAGCGCCACGAGATCGGGCTCGTCGAGCTCCGTGCTGCTCGTCACGAGCGAGCGTCGCGCCTCCGCAGATAGCCACAGAATCGCGCTCTGCATGCCCGTGCCGAGGTGCGCAGGAAACGCAGCCAAGCGGGCGTGTGCTGGGTCGAGGGCGCGGCTCACGCGCAGGCGCGGCGCGAGGGCCCGTAGCAGCGGCGCGAGCCAACTCGGGTCGGCGAGCCCAGCGGGTCGCGCGAGCAACACGGCATCGGTGGGCAGCTCCGCGGTGCCGCGCACCATCAGCAGAGGTCGCCCGCGGCGCTCGGCTAAGGCGGCCGCGAGCCAACCCACATCGGCGTTGCTCGCGGGCGTTGGCACGACGCAGTCGGCGTGGATAACCTCGGCTGCGAACAACGCCGCCTGCGGTGTGTCGAATTCCTCGCCGTGCAAGGCCGCTACGACGGCGCCGCTGTCCGAGCGCAGGACGACAATCGGCCAGCCGGTTCCGCTTACGACGAGCAGGCCGTCGCTGCTGCGCTCGACCGTCAGGCCGAGGGGCTCGAGGTCCTCGGCGAGCCTCAGATCGGGAGAGTCGAGATCGTCGCGCGCCATGCGAAAGGCAGTTTCGGCCAGCGCGCGCGGCGGAGGCGCCATTTCTCGCTGCGCCGGGCGTTCGAGAAGCAACGCCAGCGCTCGCTCGCGCGCCGACACCGTGAGCGCGTGGATCGAGGCCATCGGTAGCGGCGGCGCGACGCCTGCAAACGCGCTGCCGAATTGCGTCGCCACGCGATGTGCGGCGTCGGCATCCACGCCCAACACGAGTGCGGCGCCACTCGCCACGGCAACGCGAGCGGCGGTTTCAGCTTCACGTTGCGAGAGAGTCGCGGTCACTACGGAGTAGGCGCGTGGCGGTAGAGCGACGAGCCCGGCCGCCCGACCGCTCACGGCGATCCGATAGCCATCGGCGCTTTCGGCGGTGCCCCCCCCCTCCCGCAGCGTCGCGATGAGGTCGCCGAGATTGACAGATGCGCCACGCCGCGCCGCCGGCAAGAGCGAAGAGACGGCTTGCAGGAGGGTGCGATAGCGCTCGACCTTGTCGTCCTCAGGCAGCGGCGGCGCCGGCCAGAATCGTCCGAGCGCGATGACGAGCAAGGCGGCCGCCGTCGTGCCGAGCAGCGCGGTTTGAAACGTCGGAATCAGCACCAAGCCAGCGTTGCTCTTGAGCCAGATGCGCTCGGCGAGCAAGCTCGGAAGCAGGTAGCCGAAACCGAAGAAGTCGTACGCTCGATAACCCGGGTAGCGACTCGCCATGAAGCTCGTGAGCAGGAGCTTCGCGAAGAAGCCGATGACAAAACATAGTACGAGCTTGCGCGGTCCCTCAACGTTGGCGTTGCGCAGCGCCCTGTGGCTGAGCACCGCTCGCGCCACGCCGACGATGAGCACCGCCTCGAGACAGGTCGTGACGAGTTTCATCGGTGCGAGCACCGCGAGCGCGAGCAAAGCGGGCACGAGGATGCCGTGGTAGTCCCAGCCGTAACTGCGATTGAAGTGGCTCGCCATCGCCGCCGTGATGAGGAGCGCGATCTGGGCGCGTGGCGATGAGAGGAACGCGAGCGCCAGGTGGTCGTAGGCGAGCTCGAAGCCGCCGATCGAGAAGTTGGTCAGCCGCGACAGCACCCCCACCACGGCAAACGTCATGCCCACCTGCGCCGCCAATTGGATTGCGCCCGAGACGGCGCCCGGCCGCCACAGGCGATTCGCGGTGAGTGGCACGAGCACGACGCCGATGCCGAACAGCTCGCTGCGGTGGGTCTGCAGCGTCGGCCACACTTCACCACCGAGGTCGGCGAGATGTTGTAGCACAAACCCCTCGAGGATGATCCGCACGCCGACACTCGCGACCAACATGAGGAAGAAGCGATCGCGCCCAAAGACCGGAAAGATGAAGCCGACGCGCGTGGCGCTCGCGTCGATGCCACGCACGAGCGCCCAGGTGAGCAGCGCCTCGGTGATGACGACGGCGGCGACCACCGGCTGCAACAGCAGCACCGAGCAGAGATAGCCCGGGACGACGATACCGACGAAGTCCCAACCGAACCACTCGGTGCTGACCGCCATGATCAGCAAGCCGACGAGCACGGGAACGAGGAGCGTCCCTTCGAAACCTGGAGGAAAGATGTGCAGCATGAGGGTGGACTGCTGCCAATTGTGACATGCCGGCCGTTCGTAACGCTTTGGTGTGAACGTAGGTGACCGCGCCGCATGATGTCGAAAAGGGACGCTGCCGCGCGCCGTGTGACCAAACGTCGAGGTCGCACCATAGCTCCTGTAGCGCCGCGCGATATTGCGGCTCGGCGCACGAGAGGCCGGACTTGAACTACCCCGAAAAACGCGTGACGCGCGCGGTGACGACGATGGAGTCCTTGTGCGGCGTGCTGCTCGCGTGCGTCGTGGTCGTATCGGTGTCGCACAGCGCCCATGCAGCGCGTGCAGTGTCCGTGAGCCTCACCGAATTCGTCACCGAGATGCGCGTGTTCATGCCGGCCGAGGCGTCTGGCGGCTATGTCGTGCCGACGGTCGAAGAAAGGGCCTCTTTTGCGGCGGCCGCCAAAGCCCTCGCCGCGGGCGACGTTGCGCGCGCTGAGCTCGCTATTGCGCCCTACCCTGACTTCGAGGTGCTCGACCTCGAGGATCGTGACTCCGGCGCGAAATACTTCACCCTGTCGGAGAAACCCCCTATCGGCCGCGGCTGGGGCTACTACTTTTTCGCCCGCTCGGCGCGGCGTCCGATGTTGATTATTGAAGCGCCACATCCGCTCGCCGATCGCGACAGCGAGCTTGCGGCCGCTCGCGCGACGAGTGAGTTGTCACCCGTCGCCTTCTTGCTCGCCGGCGCGCATCGCTACGCGAATCCAGGCATCGCGAGTGATGTGTCGCATGTCGCGAGCTCGATCTTCGAGGCCGTGCACGAGGTCGCGCTCAGCGCCGACTGCGCGGCTATTCAGGTGCATGGCTTTAGTGCGGCAGGGCACCGCGGCTACCCACAGCTCGTCATTTCGTCGGGCGCGGTCCCGCCCGGCCAAGATGCCGCCGCGTTGTGCGGCGCGATCACGA
>Ga0315268_10000150_pt1 | contig 81472 bp, 72 predicted proteins | sample C1_top_MG_FD_204535 | JGI IMG/M metagenome (GOLD analysis project Ga0315268, IMG submission 204535) | Sediment microbial communities from Yellowstone Lake, YNP, Wyoming, USA - C1_top | ecosystem: Environmental > Aquatic > Freshwater > Lake > Sediment | place: USA: Wyoming | collected 2017-08-01
CCCTACAGGCCAGACTCGCAGTTCTGTCTCTTGTTCGCTCATCGTATCCTCCAGCTGGGTCTCCGGCAATTGCACCCAGCTAGAGGATACCACAATTAACCCTGTTTGAAAAGTGTCGAAGACAGGTATTGATGCCCCGACCCGACAAGCGCGTCGGCTTGATTGCAAGACGGGCATCGATTGGTTGGACTGGTCTCCAGATGGCATTCGCATTGCAGCAGGTTTTATTAATGGCCAGGCACAGGACTTGCACATCGTTAATCCGGCAGACCAATGTTCTGCGAAGTTGGCAGATGGCCACTGGCCGGCCTGGGAGTGGGGCACCGTGGGTTTGACGATAAGCCACATAGAAGTCACCCAGGCAACACAAGATGGGGATAACAGTGTGCCCCTTATCGCCGGCAAGCCGACCTTTGTGCGAGTCTACGTGGATTGCGGCGAAGGTTGCAGCTTGCTTCAAAATATCACGGGCGTATTGCGAGGCTATGGACCTTCCGGGGAGTTGCTAGGCTCTCCTAGTTCACCGGTCAATCGCTCCATTACTGCCTTCCACGAGAGATGGCTGGATCAACGTGACTTCATAACCAAGACGCTGAACTTCACATTGCCGCCCAAGTGGACTACAGGTCAGGTGACCTTGACTGCTGAGGTTGGTGAGGCTACACTCACGCAAACGGTAACATTTCAACCGGCCCGACCTGTAAACGTCCTCTATGTCCCAATTAGCTATAGCGGGCGCGAACCGGATCCCGATCGCATCAGACAAGCATTCTATTGGGCCCAGAGGATTTATCCGACGGCCAAAGTGAATTATAATTATATCCCTGGATTGTGGTTTGAGTGGGGTGACTGCTTCGGTAGAGATTGTTGCAGTGGTAAATATCCATGTCTCAAGTCAGAAGCCATGGAAAAAGGAATGTACGTGGTACTAACCTGGCTCTATGCTTGGTTACACGCTACATCCCAGCTGCCCTGGCCAAGTGAAGAAGGTGGCTACATTTTTGGCTGGCTGCCTCCAGGTACGTTTATGGGTGGTGCTGCTAATGCATATTGGGATCTGGACGGTACACCAAAGGGTTTTAGGAAGGCAGCTTTTGGAGATGCTGATCTCAAGGCAGAAGGTATCTTTGCCCACGAACTTGCCCACTTACTAGGGCGGCCACACACCAAGGTCAGTGGCCCACAGAGTTGCGAAAACCCAACGCCAGATGTCTGGAGTGACTGGCGCTATCCGACGGCAAAAATCGACGATTTGGGCCTAGATGGCTATGGCTTCGGCTGGCTGCTCTCCGCCCCCGGTGTGGTGAAGAATACAGACGAAACCTATGACTACATGTCTTACTGCTGGTACGGGGCTAACTTACCAGCCTGGACTTCGTCCTGGACCTACGAACACATCTACTATGAAACGTTGAAACTCCAGACCACCGCGCTGGCAGTGCAGCCCGTCCTGCCCCCGCAGCCCTATTTCATCGCCAGTGGCTTGGTCTACACTGACAACACAGCCACCCTCGACCCCTTCTGGGTTATCACCTCGACGGTGGCGCCAGAGAACCCGCCGGAAGGCACCGCATACTGCTTGGAAGCCCAGAATACCTCCGGCACGTCACTAGTCAGCCGCTGCTTTGACCTGACCTTCGTGAACTACGGGACCGGTGAGCCTACCAACGTGGATGGCTTCAGCCTGATGCTACCCTATCCGCCTGGCGTGGCCCGTATCGTCCTTAAGAAGGGAAGCCAGGAACTGGCCGTGCGCTCGGTTAGCGCCAATGCTCCTAGTATCACCGTTCTCTCCCCCAATGGCGGGGAGACGTGGGCCGCCAGCGGAACCTACACCATCACCTGGACCGCCAGTGATGCTGACGGCGACCCACTCACCTACAGTGTCCTTTATAGCTCCGATGGGAGCAACTGGGTGCCGTTGCGGATAGCCATCACCGAGACTCAATTGACTGTCAGTGCCGCTGAGCTGGCTGGGGGGAGTGGGGCAAAGGTGCGGGTGCTGGCTACCGATGGGGTGAATACCGGTGCCGACGAATCGGATGCTCCCTTCACCGTCGGTCGCAAAGGCCCGCAGACCTTCATTCTCTCGCCGGAAGGGGATGGAGCCGTCCTGCCTGGTACACCACTTTTGTTGCAGGGGTACGCCTACGATCTGGAAGATGGCACTCTGGGCGAGGTGGCACTGCGCTGGACATCCAGCCGGGATGGTGACCTGGGAACAGGAAGCCAGGTGCTGGTGAGCCCTTCACCGGGTCAGCACATCATCACTCTGACAGCGACGGATAGCGATGGCAATCAGGCTACTGACAGCATAAGCTTGTTTGTGGGCTACAAATGGTATCTGCCTTATATTCTGAAGAACCAGGTGACTGGTACAGGCGCAGGGCGCTGAGTGGAGTCTTGTTTAACCGTAAGCATTCTAAGGAGGGCAACGAACAATGTCTACGAGGAGTACAGGCGGTATTGTTCTCTTCACGTGTCTCGCAGTCGTTGCACTGACGCTAGGACCAGTTGTCGCAACCAGTAGTGCAAGGGCAGCTATCAAGACAGGCCTTCTGCTTGCCAGCGTGTTGCCCGTAGGGTCGTCAGGTTTTGTTGAGACAGTGACGTCTCCTCCAATCTATGAGCAGATACGCTATCCTGTCGGCTCAACCCAGATCGTAGCTGATATCTATCGTCCACCGGGAACAGACCGGCATGGGGCTGTAGTTTTCGTGCCAGGCATGACTTCAGATTTCTACGGCTCCCCTATCGTACAGGCGAGTACGAGTTTAGCGCGGGTTGACATCGTGGTGATGATACCGCATCTCGACGGGATACAACGTAACCGCCTGCTCCTGGAGGACGTGGATGCCGTGGTCATGGGCTTCCAGTATCTCCAAAGCCAAGCATTTGTTGATCCAAGCCGAGTCGGACTGGCTGGGTTCTGCGTTGGCTCCTCGATTGCCTTGGTGGCAGCAGAAGACCCTCGTATCAACGAGCGGGTCGCCTTTGTTTACACGTTTGGCGGGTACTACGACCTGATTGACTATTTTGTGGCCATTGCCACGTCGAGAACTACCTACAAAGGACAAGAACAGCCCTGGGGTCCGGGGGCGATGACCATAACGGGCTTTGCTGGGCACATTTTCGACGCCCTGGACGCCCCCAGGGACAAGGAGATTATATCCCAGTCTGCGCTCAGAGGCAATCTGCAAGCAGAATCTATTCCTCCAGGTCTATCCCCTTTGGGCCGTATCGCCTATGGGCTGCTGACGACACAGGATCCCGACGAGGTCAAAGTTCTAATGAGGCAAATCCCAAAGGAGAAATTGGAACCCTTCATCCGTCTGTCCCCAAGCAGTGGGATTCAAAATCTTCGCGCTCCAGTCTACATTATGCATGATCTGGGGGATACTGGCGTTCCCTACACAGAGTCCCGCAAATTAGCCGACAGTCTACCAGAAGGGCAAAGGTTCTATTCCGAGTTCACCATCTTTGAGCATGTCTATCCAACCAAGCCATCTAATACGTTCCTCTTCGCAGAAGAGGTAATCAAACTCTACCTGCACCTTTATCGCGTGATGGAACAGTTATCACCTTGATTGATACCGCAAACTAGCAGGCTTGCCGCCAGCTCACACCGCACTGGACCTGAATGAACCCGTCACTGCCTCGCCTGATCACGAGACCCTGGCCGAAGCTGTGCGGCGGGGCCTGCGCAAGCCGCTGGCGCCATAGTGACCAAACACATACCAGCCGACGTCCAACGTAGAATCTACAGGCTCATCGGCAAGGCCAGCATCGCCCTGGGGCTGGCGATCCTTTTCGTCGCCGGGGGGCTTTGGGGCTGGAGGCAGTACAACCGCCTGCGCGGGGAGGAGGAGCAGGCCGCGCTGTCGGAATTTCTGCTACTGGCCAGCCTCACGCCGGAGCCTACGGGAGCGTTCCAGGTTCCAAGTTCCAGGTTCCACGTTAACGTCTACGCCACCTCCAACGTGACGATTTCAGTGGCTCGACGGTTCTACCTGCCGGTGATCATCAAGGGATATGGAGGCTTGTGAGATCAATAGCACGCCCCTGACCACGGGCAGCACTGGCAGGCAATAATCGTGCTTTACAGGTGTGAGGAGTTATGCTACAATAAGATCAGCCGTACATTGGCCTCACATTCTTATCTGCGGTACTAAATATGGAGTACAGTCTATGAGCGTACAAGTCACTTTGACCCTTCCAGAGAAACTACAGGAACGAGCGGAGCGCTGGGCCAGCCTCACGCACCGTGAATTGCCCGACGCCCTGACCGACATGCTGGACATCGTGCTGACGCCGGCCTACACCGCACCGGACCTGGATAGGCCCATTACCTCTCTGTCTGATCACGAGGTCTTAGCCTTGTCCCAGTTGCAGATGCCGCCCCAACAGGGTCAACGGCTGGGGGAATTGTTAGCCAGACAACGGGAGGGGGAACTGGCGGAGGGCGAGCGCCCGGAACTTCTGGCTCTGATGCAAATCTACGAACGCCTCTGGGTGCGCCAATCTGAGGCCCTGGCCGAAGCTGTGCGGCGGGGCCTGCGCAAGCCGCTGGAGCCGTAGTGACCAAGCAGATACCAGCCGGCGTCCAACGTAGAATTTACAGGCTCATCGGCAAGGCCCTCATCGCCTTGGGGCTGGCCATCCTCCTCGTCGCCGGGGGGCTTTGGGGCTGGACGCAGTACAACCGTCTGCGCGGGGAGGAGGAGCAGGCCGCGCTGTCGGAATTTCTGCTGCTGGCCAGCCTCACGCCGGAGACTACGGGGACGTTCCCAGTTTCAAGTTCCACGTTCCATGTTCCAGGTTCTACGTTGACGCTTGTGCCTACCCCAACGTGGAACTTGGAACCTGGAACGCCAACAGACCTCTCCCCCTTCCCCTCCCCTACCAGGGGAGGGGGGAGGGGTGAGGTTGCGCCTACCCCCACGCCCGTGCCGACGCCGGGCGGTACCAACACGCCGGGCGGGGCGGTGCCGGCGGCGCAGCCCATCGGCCGGCTGGTGATGGCTAAGCTGAAGGTGGACGTGCCCATCGTGGAGGTGGGCGTTGTGGATGGCCAGTGGGACGTGTCCAAGCTGTTCACCTGGGCGGGGTATCTGGTGGGGACGGGGCGGCTGGGGGAGCCGGGCAACGCCGCCCTGGCCGGGCACATCCTGCTCAAGGACGGTCGCGAGGGGGCTTTCCGCTGGCTGGAGCGGCTGCAGGCGGGCGATGAGGTGCAGGTCTACGCCGATGGCCGGCGCTATACCTACCAGGTGACCAGCAGCCGGGTGGTGCTCCCTACTGAGGTCAGCGTGCTGGCTCCCACCAGCGAGGCCGTGCTGACGCTGATCACTTGCACCAACTGGAGCACCTTGCGCGGCGAGTACACGGAGCGCTTCGTGGTGCAGGCGAGGCTTGTAGATAAGACGCCAGCGCAGTGAGGCTGGGGTAGGTGAAAAGTGAGGCGTGATCGCTAAGTTTCACGTGTTGCGTGGTGCGTGTTCCGTTTCTTAGGTCGAGGCATCAGGTGGCGACAAGCAGCAGTACAAATTCCACACACCCTAAACGCAAAAGCCCCCTTGCTGGTCAGCAGGGGGCTTCGTGCTATCTGGCTCAAGACGAAGGACTAAAGACCACGGACTAAGGACCACGGACCAAGGACTAAGGACTAACCCTACTCTGCGCCTACGCCCTCAACGTTGGCCAGCTCGGCGCGGTGCACGTGGCGGGTGTAGTCGGGCAGGATCATGGGGGCGGTGATGGTCGGCTGCAGGCCGGCCTCTTTGAGCTGCCGCTGCCAAGCGGCCAGGTGCTGCAGGGTGAGCTGGCCCAGGACGACCTCCCGCGAGCGCTGCGCGGCGGCCACGCCCGCCCGCCGGCCAAAGACGGTGACGTCCAGCAGCGAGTTGCCCATGAGCCGGTTGCGACCGTGCACGCCGCCGGAGGCCTCGCCAGCGACAAAGAGGTTGGGGATGCTGGTGGAGCAGTCCGGCTGGATGGCGATGCCGCCGTTCTGGTAGTGCAGGGTGGGGTAGGTAAGAATCGGCTGGCGCGTCATGTCAATGTTGAAGCGCATGTACTGCCGCCACATGGCCGGCAGCTCGCGGCGGATGGTGCCCTCACCTTTGAGAATCTCAATCATGGGCGAGTCCAGCCACACGCCGACCTGGCCGGTGGGCGTGCTGATACCCTTGCCCCGCTCTTTGCATTCCCGAATGATGGCCGCCGACACGACGTCGCGGGTCTCCAGGGGGTAGATGAACTGCGCGCCATCCACGTTGGTGAGCTGTGCCCCCAGCCCGCGCACCTTCTCGGTGACCAGCAGGCCCAGGATCTGCTCCGGGAAGGCCACACCCGTGGGATGGTACTGCATCGTGTCCATGAAGGCCAGCTTAGCGCCCAGGCGATAGGCCAGCACCAGCCCGTCGCCGGTAGCGCCGTAGTGGTTGGTGGTGGGGAAGCTCTGGTAGTGCAGTCGCCCCGAGCCGCCTGTGGCGATGATGGTTGTCTTGGCTCGTACCACCAGGTATTCCTCGGTCTCCAGGTTCTTCAGCACCGCACCGGCGCACTGCCCTTTATCGTCCAGGAGCAGCTCTACGGCGGGTGAGAACTCCACCACGGGAATCTGGCGATTGCGCACCTCGTCCCGCAGGGTGCGCATGATCTCCGCCCCGGAGTAGTCGCGGGCGGCGTGCATGCGCTTGCGACAGGTGCCACCACCGTGGATGGTCTTCATCGTGCCGTCGGGCATTTTGTCAAACATGCAGCCCAGGCCCTCCAGCCACTGGATGACCGATGGGGCATCGCGCACCAGAGCCTCCACCAGGTCGGGATCGTTGTGGAAGCCGCCACCGCCCAGGACGTCCAGGTAGTGGATGGCCGGCGAGTCGTTCTCCTTGTCAGCGGCCTGGATGCCACCCTGGGCCATCATGGTGTTGGCGTCGCCGTGGCGTAGCTTGGTGGCCAGCAGAACTTTCCTGCCATCACTGTTGAGAGCAGCCAGCGTTTCCTGGGCCAGGAGCGCTGCCGCCGAGCCTGCCCCGCCCCCGCCGATGATCAGCACGTCCACGTCGTAGTCTACGCGGCTGAGGTCAAAATCGGGCGCCAAGATGGGACGAGCCTCCAGCAGATCGGCGAGCTCGTTGGGTGTGCGCGAGCCCTTGTTGGGCCCAACACGTAGCTCCCGCATGCTCTGGCGAATGTAATCGGGATGGAACGCTTGCAGGAGTTCCTGCCTCTCCTGCGGCGTAAGCCGGGGATGCGCCTCGTGCAGGCGGCGGGCCCGGGTCTCTTCTACTTTTTTGATGGATTCTAGCATGGCGGTTGTATAAGACATAGCAACTCCTTTGGGCAAGTAGCAGGTAGACAAGTAGCAAGTAGACAAGGGGATTGTCCTTGCTACTTGTCCACTTGTTTACTTGCTACTCGCTCTACTCTGGTTCAATCTGCCTGGCATTATACTGCTTCTGCAATTCTTCCTTGCTGGCGGCCTTGAGGGCGGCTAGCTCAGCGTCGAACTTGCCGGCCTGGACTTCTTCCACGCGCGCGGCCAGGTGTTTGGCGCGGGGGGCGATGTAGCGCCCGTACAGCCGGCGACAAAGGATGGCCACGTTGTACTGCACTGTCTCGGCGGGACAACGGACGGCGCACAGGCCACACATCAGGCAGTCGAAGGACAGGTCGGCTACCTTGGCGATGTCGCCGCGCATGGCCGCAGCCATGTACTCCATCACGTCCAGTTCCTGCGGGCAGACCTTACGACAGGTGCCACACTGCAAGCAACGCAGCGTCTCCGGATACAGCCGCACGATGCTGGCCGCCGTAGGCGGGGTTTTGGTGATGTCGTAGATAGCCTTGGGGGCAGGGAAGAAGGGGATCTGGGCCAGGTACATCCCGTCCACCACCACCGTCTGGCAGGCCAGGCCCACCTTGAGCTTGTAGTCGCCGGCCACGCGATAGACGGTGCCGCAGGCCCCGCAGAAGCCACCGCGACAGCCGCAGCCGCGCAGCAGCTTGTAGCCGGCCCATTCCATTGCTTTCTGGATAGTCAACCCGGCGGGCACTTGATATTGTTTGCCCATAATGTAGACTGAAACCAGATTTTCGCCTTCTGGCATAGGCGTCCTCCTCAACTGTGTACAGGGGTACAATGGGTATCACGGGTGCCAGGGGTACAAGGGGTAACAAGGTCTTCTGATGGTCATAGGCTCAGTACATGACCACCCGACCTGACCACATGACCATCTGACCACCTGACCATCCCAACCACCTGACCATCCCAACCACCTGACCATCCCGACCACCCGACCACCTGACTACAACGCCAACAGCTCGTTCTCCTTAAAGGTGGCCAGGGGCAGCGGCTCGTCCAGGCTGCGCCCGGGGACGTAGTCAAACATGGCCTGCACCTTCTGGCCGACGGTGCGGAAAATATCGCCCACAGGGATTTTGCTGGGGCAGGCGTTGGTGCAGGCCCCGCAGCCCACACAGCTTGCCACCATGTGATTCAGGCGCGTGAGGTGGAAGAGCAGCGTGTCCGTGGGCATGCGCACTGCCCCCTTGCGCCCCGCCCAGCGCATATAACTCTCCGAGGCATGGTCAAAGGTGGCCGTCTTGAAGATGCACTCCTTGCAATAACAGATCGGGCAGGCCTCCATGCAGTTGTAGCAGCGCAGGCAGGTGGCGAACTGGGCCAGCAGGCCGGGCACGTCAGTGACGGCGGCCCGCAGCTCGGCGAAGCGGGCGTCTCGCGCTGCCGTTCGTTCAGCTACCAGACGATTGATCGCCGCGGTATGCGCTGATATTGTTCCATCTTCCACGTTCCCCATTGCCCGTTCCGACGTGAAACTTGGAACTTCGAACTTGGAACTTTCAATGAGGATCTCCCGGCTGGTGTCCACGCCCAACAGGCCAATGGCGATGTCGGCATTCGTCGGTACGGGCTGCTCGCAGATACGGCAGGCGGGGCGGAACTGATAGCCGTCGTGCGGTACGATGGTGCCGTCCTTGGCCCTGGCCAGCGCCTCAGCCGACGGCGCGCTCACATCGCCTAAAGCGCGGGCCAGGGCTACGAAGTCGGTGACCTCGTAGGTGCCCAGGCAATCCAGGCTGATGGTGACGATGTGGGCCATGTCCACCTGCTTGAGCTTGGCCAACTCTATCGTGGCCCGCAGTTCGCAGGGCTTGAGCACCACGCCCACCTTGCCGCCCGGATTGGTGGCGCTGACGTTGCTCACCAGCCTGGCCGATTGCACAGGCATGAGCGGGTAAATGGGGTCGGCACGGTCTAACAGGGCCGCGTCCCGCACCAGCGTCTGCACCAGGCTATCGCCGGGCGGGACGGGCTGGGGCACCAGCAGGGCATCCACAATCCCCTGCTCCAACAGGCCACGCAGGAACCCCCGCAGGGCCGCCAGCGGCTGGCCGTCAGGTACTTCCAGGGTAGCGTACTTGGTCATCGGTTAGTCCTTAGTCCTTGGTCTTTGGTCTCTTGGTCTCGTGGTCTCTTGGTCTTTCGTCCTTCGTCCTTCGTCCCTCGTCCCTCGTTTCTCGTCCCTCGTCCTTCATCTAAATTCCCCAGAGCTCAGAAGGGGATGGCGGGCGCCGCGCCCGCCCTACGGCTCTTCGTCTTTCGTCTTTCGTCCTTCGTCCGTGGTCTAAATTCCCCACAGTTGCTTCAGCGGGTTGGGGCCTTTCTCCTTCAACTTGGCCACCATCTCCGTGATCGTGTCGGCGAAGAGGCGGCCCTCGCTGGCGCTGATCCAGCGCAGCCAGATGCGCTCCTCGTCGAAGCCAAGCTGGGAGAGGATGTTCTTGGCAATGGTCACCCGCCGGCGGGCTTTGTAGTTGCCGGACTGGTAGTGGCAATCGCCCGGATGGCACCCGCCGATGAGCACGCCGTCCGCCCCTTCTAGGATGGGCTTGAGGATGTACACGGGGTCCACAGCGCCCGAGCACATCAGGCGGATGATGCGCACGTTGGGCGGGTATTGCATGCGGCTGGTGCCCGCCAGATCGGCGCCGGTGTAGGCGCACCAGTTGCACAGGAAGGCAATGATGCGGGGTTCAAAGTCGTCAGGCATTTCAACTCCAGGAATAGTAGACAAGTAGACAAGTAGACAAGTAGACAAGTAGCAAGTAGCAAGTAGCAAGTAGACGAGTGATTTGTCCTTGGCTACTTGTTTACCTGTTACTTGTTTACTTGTTTACCTGTATACCGCTTGCTCAATCATGGCCAGCACTTGCTTCTTCTCGAAGCCGCGCTGCTGGCTGGCACCGTTGGGGCAGGCCACGCAGCAGGCGCCGCACCCCTGGCACAGCACTTCAATGACCTCGCTGATACGCTTTTCTTCGTTGAGGCGGCGAGCATCGTAGGGGCAAACCAGGGTGCAGATGCCGCAGCCACTACACAGCCGCTCGTTCACGTAGGCCACGATGCCAGGGGCTTCCAGGCGCTCCTGGGCCAGCAGCGTGGCGGCGCGCACCGCCGCCCCCTGCGCCTGCAGGATGGATTCCTCAACGAACTTGGGGCTGTGCGCCAGGCCCGCCAGGTACAACCCGTCGGTGGCGAAGTCCAGCGGCCGCAGCTTGGCGTGGGCTTCCAGGAAGAAGCCGTCGGCGTTGAGCGGCACCTTCAGGATCTTGGCCAGTTCGGTGTTGTCGTCGTTCGGCACCAGGCCCGTGCTCAGCACCAGCAGATCGGCGGGGAGGATCAGATTCTGGCCCAGATAGGGCGTGTAGACTTCAACCTCTAACGGGCCACCTGCCCCAGCTGGGGCTTTCACCACAGGCTTGTGCTCCGGCGCGTAGTGCAGGAAGACCACGCCCGCCTGCCGCGCCTTCAGGTAGTACTCCTCTTTGAAGCCGTAGGTGCGGATGTCCCGGTACAGCACGAAGACGTTGGCGTTGGGGTTCTGCTCCTTGATCTTCAGGGCGTTCTTGATGGCCTGGGAGCAGCAAATGCGGCTGCAATAGGGATGCTTCTCGTCGCGGGATTCCACGCACTGGATCATGACGACTGTCAGTCCATAGTCCATAGTCCTCAGTCCATAGTCCCCAGTCTTAAGTCCTGAGCCTTCAGCCAACATTGCTTCTAATTCATGCTGCGTCACCACGCGCTTGTCCTGCCCGTACAGATACGATGTGGGCACGGCCTTCTGGGCGCCGGTGGCGACGATGATGACGCCATGCTCAAGGTCCAGGCGCACCTTCTGGCCATTGCGCTCCAGCAGCAGCGTGCTGCGGTACTTGCCCACATAGCCGCCCACCTCCTGCACCGTGGCTTTGGTGTATACGTGAATGCGCTCGTTGATCTCCACGCGCCGGATCGTCTCCGCCAGCAGGGCCTGGGCATCCGAGCCGTGCAGGGTGTAGTAGATGTTGCGCAGGTGGCCGCCCAGTTCGCCACTCTTCTCCACCAGGTACACCTCAAATCCCTGCTCGGCCAGGTTGAGGGCCGCCGTCATGCCGCTCAGCCCGCCGCCAATGACCAGGGCGCTGTGCGTCAGCTCGAACTTCTGGCGATGGATGGGTCGCCGCAGGCGAGCCTTGGCCACGGCCATGGCGATCATGTCTTTAGCCTTCTCGGTGGCTACTTCTGGCTCGGCCTTGTGCACCCAGGAGTCCTGTTCCCGGATGTTAGTCATCTCGAAGAGATAAGGGTTCAGGCCGGCCTCGCGAATCGTGTCCTGGAAAAGCGGCTCGTGGGTACGCGGCGTGCAACTGGCCACTACCACGCGATTGAGGTTATGCTCCAGCACCTTGGCCCGAATCTTGGCCTGGGTGTCCTGCGAACAGGTGTACAGGTTCTCCTCGGCATAGGCCACGCCTGGGAGCGACTTGGCGAACTCGGCTACTGCGGGCACGTTCACGGTGCCAGCGATGTTGATGCCGCAGCGACAGACGAAGACGCCGATGCGTTCCTCCTCGTTCTGTACGTCCCGTTCTGCCGGATACTCCTTGACCCGCGTCAGAGTACCTCGCGCCGGAGCCAGCAAGGCCGCCGCCTGGGCTGCCGCCGCCGAAGCCTCCACCACGGTCTCCGGGACGTCCTTGGGGCCACGGAAGGCGCCAGCCACGAAGATGCCGGGCACGCTCGTGGCGCTGGGGGCAAACTCCGCCGTCTGGCAGTAGCCGTCGGGCCGCAGTTCCACGCCCAAGCGCCGCGCCGTCTCTTGCGCTTGCCGGGTGGGGCGCAGACCGACGGAGAGCACCACCAAGTCAAACTCCTCCGTGTGCCACTGCCCCTGCTCGTCCAGGTAGGTGATGGCCAGGTTCTTGGTCTTCTGCCGCTGCTTCACCGCGGAGACAAAGCAGCGCACAAAGCGCACGCCGTGCTCTTTCTCCGCCCGCTCCACGTACTTGTCAAAGTCCTTGCCGAAGGCGCGCATGTCCAGGTAGAACACCGTGGGCTGCACGCCCGCAGCGTGCTCCTTGGCGATGACCGCCTCCTTGGTGGCGTACATGCAGCAGACCGAGGAGCAGATGCGCTGGGGTGCAAGGGTGCAGGGGTGCGGAGGTGCAGAGGTGCTAGGGCGCAGAGATGCTGGGGTGCAAGGAAGAACGCTCCCCTGCTCCTCTGCTCCCTTACTCTCCTGCTCCCCCTCTCCTTGTCTCCCCCTCTCCTCTGCTCCCTCGCTCCTCTGCTCCCTTGCTCCCTGTTCACGACTCCCCACGCACTGCAAGAAGGCAATCTTCACCGGCTCCTTACCGTCCGAGGGGCGCGTCAGGTGTCCTTCCCAGGGACCGCTGGCCGACAACATGCGCTCAAACTCAATGCTGGTGAGGACGTTAGGGTAGCGCCCGTAGCCGTACTCGCCTTTGTAGGTGGGATCGGCGGGGCGAGCACCGGGGGCCAGGATGATCGCCCCCACGTTCAAGTCCACCAGCTTTTCTGACATGAGGTGGTCAATGGCCTTGGCCTGGCAGGCACGCACGCACTCCAGGCACTCTGAGCAGGTGCCGCAGGACAGGCAGCGTTGCGCCTCCGCCAGGGCCTCTTCCTCGCTGAGAGGAAGAGCGACCTCGCCGAAGTCGGTCACCCGCTCAGCGGCAGGGCGATTGCGCAACTCGGCGCGACCCTGGCGATTCACCGTGCCGCTGGCCAGCTTGGCGGCGATCTCCTGCGCCGATAGCTCCACCTTGGGCAGCTTGGTGATTCGTGGCGCACGCAAATCCTCGCCGCGCAGGTAACGATCAATGCTCACCGCCGCCTTGTGCCCGGCGGCAATAGCGTCAATGACGAACGTTGTCCCGGTCACGGCATCGCCACCGGCGAACAGCCCGGGGCGGCTCGTCTGCAGCGTCTCTTCGTCCACGGCAATGGTGCGGCGCTTGCTCAGCAGGTCGGGCGCGCCGCCCAGCAGCTTGGTATCCACCCCCTGGCCGATGGCGAAGATGACCGTGTCGGCGGGCAGGACGTGCTCCGTGCCTGGCAACTCGTCCATGTCCGGGCGACCGTTGGCGTCGAAGCCACGGAAGTTCACCTCCACGCAGCGCACGCCGGTCACCTGCCCGTCCTGGCTGGTGATCTCCTTGAACGTGCGCGCCGGGTGCAAGACGACGTCTTCCTCCTCGGCCTCGGCGATCTCCCAGACGTGGGCCGGCATCTTCTCCCGCGATTCCAGGCAGGCCATGTGCACCTCGGCCGCGCCCAAACGCCGGGCCGTACGCGCCACGTCTATGGCCACGTTGCCCCCGCCAAGGACGAGGACGCGACGATTAGTGATCAGGGAATCAGTGATCGGGGAATCAGGGGGTTGGGAAATTCCTGATTCCCTGATTTCCTGATCCCCGATTCCCTGCGCGGCGCGCAAAGCCACCTCTCGCAGGAAATCCGTGTTGACCAGCACCTGCGGCAGGTCGGCGCCGGGGATGGGCAGCTTGCGACCGACGTGGGCGCCTACGGCCAGGAAGACGGCCTGGTAGCCGTCGGCGAAGAGCTGCTCCACGTCGTCCACGCGGGAGTTGAGCTTGAGCTCCACGCCCTGGGCCAGGATGTCGTCAATCTCCCACTGCACCAGGTCACGCGGCAGGCGGTACGCCGGCACGCCCACGCGCAACATGCCCCCGGCCACCGGCAGCGCCTCGTACACAGTCACGCTATAGCCCAGCTTGACCAGATCCTGGGCGGCGGTCAAACCAGCCGGCCCTGAGCCGACAATCGCCACCCGCTGGTCATGGTGCTGGGGTGCTGGGGTGCTGGGGAGAGGGGGAGATGGGACCTTCTCCCCTTCTCCCTCTCTCCCCCTCGCCCTGTCCCACATATAGTCAGCGACAAAGCGCTTCAGGGCGGCAATGGCCAGGGGCTGGTCGGCCTGGCCGCGGCTGCAGACGTCCTCGCAGCGATGGTTGCAGATGCGGCCGCAGATGGCGGGGAAGGGGTTGTCTTCTTTGATCACGCGGTAGGCGTCGGCGTAGCGCTTCTCGCGGATAAGGGCGATGTAGCCCTGGGCGCGCTGGCCGGCCGGGCAGGCGTCGCGGCAGGGGGCCGTGCCGCGCTTCTCAATGGCAAAAGCGTTGGGCGTAGCCTGGGGATAAAGCTTGTACGCCGCCTTGCGGGTGGCCAGGTTGGCATTGAACGGGTCGGGCAGGGTGATAGGGCAGGCGGTGGCGCAATCGCCGCAGCCCGTGCACTTGGCGATGTCAATGTAGCGCGGCCGCTGGCGCACGGTGACGGTGAAATTGCCCGCCTGGCCGCGTACTGCCTCGACGTCGGTCATGGTCAGGATGTCTATGTTCAGGTGGCGGCCCGCCTCCACCAGCTTGGGCGACAGGATGCACATGGCGCAGTCGTTGGTGGGGAAGGTCTTGTCCAGTTGGGCCATCGTCCCGCCGATGGCCGGGGCGCTCTCTACCAGGTAAACCTTGAAGCCGCTGTTGGCCAGGTCCAGGCTGGCCTGCATCCCGCCGATACCGCCGCCCACCACCAGCACCGCGCCGACCCTATCGCCGGTCAGAATGTCTCGTCGCTCGTCCGTCATTCAGTCAATGGCCCCCACGCTTCGTAGATGAGTCTCCAACCGGGCCACATAGCGCTCGGCGTCCGCCAGAAGCTGGCGCGCAGTCTCCTCTGTGTACTTGGAGAAGTCATCGTAATCGGCATGATGACGCATATCAAAGGCTTCGTCGTAGAGCTTGCCGTACTCTGGCTCAATCAGCCCAGGTTGGACAAGGAATTGATGCAAGCCGGCCCGCACCGCTGAGTGCTTCCCACGATATATACCCATAGCCAGCAGTGCCGCCGTGGTGAGGTAGAACATGGCGTAGTAAGAGCGGCTGACGGCCAGGCGATAGCCTTTCTGCTCTATGAGCACCCGCGCCATGGCTAGCTCTTCTTGGCTTCGTCCGACACGGATGCCAATGATGACTTTCGTGCCTTTGTCCATAAGGTCACACCTTCCTTGGCAATGTTTCTGTACAGAGGAGAACGATACCGCCGGTGTTGGTTGTACCGCTCTCTGGCCATCACCAACCGCGAAAGCAATACGTTGTACTTCAAATCGATCTCAAAGCCGATGCCAGAGATTTCCCGTTGTGCCCCCCAATCATCGGCCGTTTGCACCACCACCAGCACGTCCACGTCCGAGTCCGCGTCGAAATCGCCCCTGGCCTTGGAGCCGAAGAGCTTCACGGTCACCAGGCGGGGGCCGTACTTCTCCTGCAGCCGCTCCACCAACTCGCGCAGCGCGGCCTTTTCGTTTTCTGTCAGGTGTTTCAAGTTATTTCGTGCCATCTTGTTAATCCACCACTTGCTCCCCTGAGCAAAGTAGACAGGTAGCAAGTAGACAAGTTATCAGTCCTTACTACTTGTTTACCTGCCACTTGTCTACTCTATCCACTGAAAGCGTCGCCCTCAACAATGGTCTTGGATCCACCAGATGCTGGGCGAACCAGTGCTTGGCCTCTGGCAGGCCCAGCGCCAGGCCGATGAGTTCCGTAAAGTAGAAAATCGGGAAGTTGGCCTGACCCTGGCGCGCCTCCAGATTGACCTGGCACAGCGGGCAGGCCGTGACGATGCACGCTGCCCCCGCCTCCTGGGCCATAGCCACCAGGTTGGCCACCAACGGCTTGACCACGTCGGCGCGGTTCAGGGTCAGGTTGCCGCCGCAGCATTCCGTGGCGAAGCTCCATTCCTGCGGTTCCGCGCCCAGGGCCACGAGCAGTTGGTCGAGGAGCACGGGGTGCTCCGGGTCATCAAACTGCGTGACCTCTGGTGGGCGTACCAGCAGGCAGCCGTAGTAGCTCACCGCCTTGAGCCCCGTTAGCGGCTGCTTGACGGCTGCCGCCAGCCGCTCGGCTCCGACCTCGTGGGCGAAGATGTCCACCAGGTTACGCTGGCGCACGCGGCCCGTGTACTGGAAGCCAACGGCGGCCTCAATCTCCTGGCGCTTGTCCGTCTGATGGCTGAGTACGTAATCCACGACCTTGTGCCGGTTGAAGCAGGCGGCGCAGGGGATGACCACGTCCCGCCCGGCGGCCTGGGCGATGGCCAGGTTGCGCGCCGGCAGGGTCAGGGCCAGCTCCTCGTTCAGGCTGTGCGCCGACGAGGCCCCGCAGCAATTCCAGTCCGCCAGTTCAAGCAGCTCGATGCCCAGGGCGGCACAGACCGTCGTCGTGGACTGGCCGTATTCCTTGCCCGTGGAGTGCAGTGTGCACCCGGGGTAGTAAGAGAATTGCCTCTGCAACTTTCAAGAGGACGCAGATCAACGCAGGCTACGCACGCAGATTTTTGATTAAAAAAATAAATAATCAGCGTCTATCTGCGTTAATCTGCGTCCTGACCCCCTCTCCTTGCCACCTTGTGAAAAAGTCCCCGCACCGCGCCCAGGCCCTTGATGCGCCGCGGCAGCAGGGGCATCTTGCCCTTCAACACTAGCTTGACGCCCAGGTCCAGATCAGCGAACAGGTCACGGCTGCGCAGCTTGTACAACACCAGCATGGTGGCCTCGTGGATACGGCCCCAACCCTGGATGCTGCCCAGGAACGAGCGATGGAAGGCGGGGATGTTACGCTCGCGGCCGGTGTAGCCGCCCTCCACGGCCAGTTGCTTCAGGGCATCCATCACGGCGGCGATGTTGATGTTGTTGGGGCAACGCTTGCCACAGACGTCGCAGGCCGCGCATAGCCAGATGCTGGAGCTACGCAGCACGGCATCCTTCCAGCCAAGCTGCACCAGCTTGAGCACCTTGTCCGGGGCGTAGTCCATGCTGGGCGCTGTGGGGCAGCCCACCGTGCACTTCTGGCAGGCGTAGCAGCCAGCAATTACCTGCCCGCTGCGCTCGCTGACCAGACGAACGAATGTAGGGTCAATAGTTGCTGTTGCCATAAGTCTCTGGGGGAATCAGGAAATCAGTAATCAGGGAATCAGGCTGCTAATGATACCTGATTTCCAGATCCCTGATTCCCTCATTCCCTGATCCCTGATTCCCTAAACCAACGTATCAATCATAGCCATCATCTGCACGCTGCTGAGGCCGCGCAGTTGCGAGGCTTTATTGGGGCAGGCCACCACGCAAGCGCCGCAGCCCTGGCACAGGGCCTCGTTTACCTGGGCGATGTGGCGCAGGGGATTCAGGATGCGCGCCTCGTAGGGGCAGGCGCCGACGCAGATGCCGCAGCCGGCACAGACCTCAGCATCCACCACGGCGATAGTGGGCTCTTGCACCAGCTTCTCGCCGCTGAACAGGGCCTGCACCTTGCTGGCCGCCCCACTGGCCTGAGCTACGGCCTCCGGAATGTCGCGCGGCGCCTGGCTTGCCCCCACCAGGTATATGCCTTGCGTCAGGCTCTCCACCGGCCGCAGCTTGGGGTGAGCCTCGTTGAAGAAGCCGAACTCGTCTGTGGAGATGCGCAGCTTCTGCGCCAGGTCTTTGGCCCCCGCGCTGGGCACGATCGCCGTGGCCAGCACCACCATGTCGGCGGCGATCTCTAGCTGCTTGCCGGAGAGGGTGTCCGCCCCCCAGACGATCAGCTTATCGCCATCCTGGAAGATGCGGGACACGCGGCCGCGCAGGTAGAGGACGTGGTCTTCTTCCATGGCCCGCGTCACGAACTCCTCGTAGCCCTTGCCGCCGGCGCGAATGTCCATGTAGAACACGTAGGCCTGACCATCCGGCACCTTGTGTTTGTAGAGCATGGCGTGCTTGGCCGTGTACATGCAGCAAATCTTGGAGCAATAAGGCACGCCCTTCTCGGGGTCGCGGCTGCCCACGCACTGCACGAAGACCACTTCCTTGGGCACCTTGCCGTCCGATGGTCGCCGCACCTCGCCCGCCGTCGGCCCACTGGCGCTGAGCAGCCGCTCGAACTGCAGGCCGTCAATCACATCGGCATACTCGCCGTAGCCGTACTCGCCGATTTTGGCCTTGGGGAACAGATCGTAGCCGGTGGCCACGACAATCGCCCCCACCTTCTCCTCGACGATGGTGTCCTGCTGCATGTAATCTACGGCCCCCACGGGGCAGAGCTTGGCGCAAATCTGGCACTTGCCGGTCTGGAAGTAGCGGCAGTTATCGCGGTCGAGCACGGGCTTGTTGGGCACAGCCTGGGGCGAGAGGGTGTAGATGGCTTTGCGGGTGCCCAAGCGCCCCTCAAAATCGGAGGTGACCTTCTGGGGGCACTTCTCCTGGCAGAGGCCGCAGCCGGTGCACTTGCTCCAGTCCACGTAACTGGCCTTACGACGAATCTTCACGTCGAAGTTGCCCACGTAGCCCTTGACCTCTTCAATCTCCGAGTAGGTGAGCAGCTTAATCTTCTTGTGCTTGCCCGTCTCCACCGTCTTGGGGGTGAGGATGCACTGCGAGCAGTCCAGGGTGGGGAAGGTCTCCGCCAGTTGGGCCATGTGCCCGCCGATAGAGGGCAGCTTCTCCACCAGCACCACCTCGTAGCCGCCGTTGGCGATGTCCAGCGCCGCCTGAATGCCGGCGATGCCCGCCCCGATGACCAGCGCCCGCTTGGTCAGGGGGATACCGATGGGCTCCAGCGGCTCGTTGCGCTTGGTTTTCTCCACCATAGCGGTGATGATGCGCGTGGCCTTCTCCGTGGCCTTGTCCTTCTCGTGCTGGTGCACCCAGGAACATTGCTCGCGGATGTTGGCGATCTCGCACTGGTACGGGTTCAGCCCCGCCTCCTCGGTGGCCGAGCGGAAGGTGGACTCGTGCATGCGCGGCGAGCAGGCGGCGATGACCACGCCGTCCAGCCCCTTCTCGGCGATGGCCTCCCGGATCAGCTTCTGCCCCGGCTCCGAGCACAGGTACTTGTAGTCCACGGCGTAGGCGACGTCCGGCAGCTTGCCGGCTTCCTCCACCACCTGGGGCACGTTCACCACGCCGGCGATATTGGTGCCGCAATGACAAACAAAGACGCCAATTTTGCGCATCAAATCCCTCCCACCGAGGCGAGGTAGGCTTCCATGCCTTCAAACTGCAGCTCAGCTTTGGCCTGTGCCCAAGGAATTGCTTCTTCCTTAGCCTCGCGGAGACGATGGATTTCCTCGGCGTCTTCTAGGTCTTCCAATAGAGCCAATAGCTCTTCCTCCGCTTTGGCTAGGCGGCGGCTGATGAGATTCTTGTCTTTCTCGTCCATAAGCTGACTCCGTCCGCTTGGATGCTGCGATGGATGGGCATCTTGTCACGTTGCCACTGGCGCAGGCGCTTGGTGCTGACGATGAGCGGCGCAATCACCACGTCATGGTCCAGCATGGGCTGCACCGCCGTCACCACCATCTGGTCGTGCAGTCGCCAATCGTCGCTCTTCACCACCACCAGCACGTCCAGGTCAGAGTACTCCTCGTGATCACCCCGCGCCTTGGAGCCGAAGAGCTTGACGGCGACGATCTGGTCGCCGTACTCCTGCCGCAAATGGCTCACGTAGGCCACCAACGCCGCCTTTTCCTGTTCGGTTAGATGTCTGGGAATTCGTCGTGTCATCGTCTTTGACCCTTGCGAAGGTTCCGAAACCTTCGCAAGGTTAGACTAACCCTTTCTCTCTCAACAGCGGCCGCGGGTCCACGTAATGCCCATCCAGCCCCAACGAATCGGCGGGCAGGCCCAAGGCCAGGGCCAGGAGTTGCGTGAAGTAGAGCACAGGTACACCCGGAAAGCCCATGTACTGCTGGCGCATGTCCTTTTGCCGATCGTCTACGTTGAACTGGCAAAGCGGGCAGCTCGTGGTGGCCGCCTCTGCCCCGTTGCGCAGCGCCGAGCGCAGGATGCGGTACGAGCACTCCATCGCTGCCTGGGGCGAGCCCACCGCCAGGTACGAGCCGCAGCACTCCGCCTTGTATGGGTAGTCCACCGGCTGCACGCCCAGAGCGGCCAGGAAGTCCTCCATAATCCGCGGGCGCTCGGGGTCGTCCAGGGCGATCTCCGCCGCGGGGCGCAGCAGCAGGCAGCCGTAGTAGGGCGCTACGCGCAGGCCGGTCAGGGGGTGCTGCACCGCCGCCTGTAGCTTCTCCCAGCCCACCTCGTCCCGCAGCACCTCCAGGAAATGCTTGACCTCCACGCCGCCGTCATACTGCTCTTCCATGAAGTCGTTGAGCTTGTCGCGCTTCTCCTTGTCGGCGCGCAGCAGGTTGTTAGTGCGCTTGAGGACGTTGTAGCAGGTGGCGCAGAGGGTGACCAGGGTGTCGCCTTCCTTGCGGGCGTTGGCCAGGATGCGGGCTGGCGGGGCGAAGGCCATGACGTTGTCTGTAGCCAGCGGGAAGGTGGCCCCGCAGCACGTCCAGTTGGCCAGTTCTTGCAGTTCAATCCCCAGCAGCTTGGCCGCCGACCGGGCGGCATCGTCCAGGCTCTTGGCCTTGGTGTACAATGTGCAGCCGGGGAAGTACGGATACGGCATCGCTTTTTCTCCGGGCTACGGGTTCCAGGTTTCAGGTTTCAAGTTCCACGTTGCCAATCAACTTGAAACCTGGAACGTGGAACTTGAAACTTAATCACGAGACGTACTTCCGGAACCCGCTGATAAACGCTTGCTGCGGGGCCTCGGCCAGGTCGTCCCGGGCGATGTTGGTGATAGTCACGCGGTCAATACCCTGGCGCAGGAGGATGAGGCGCAGGGCCTCCATCACCCGCGGCAGGTCAATGCCCTTGGGGCAACGTGCCACGCAGGCCAGACAGGAGGCGCAATACCAGATGGTCTGGCAGCTTAGCGCCTCCTGCTCCAACCCCAATTGCGCCAGGCGGATGACCTGGTTGGGCAGCAGGTCCATGGCAAACGTCACCGGACACCCCGCCGAGCACTTGCCGCACTGGTTACACTTCAGCAGTTCCTGTCCACTGATGGCCTCCACCCTCTGCACGAAGTCGCCGGTTGTCGTCTCCCGTGAGATCCTCGTTGGCATGAATCCTCCATTCCAAGACAAGTTCCATGTTCCAAGTTCCATGTTTCACGCTTGACGTTTGACGTTTGACGCTTGACGTTCTTTGCTCTATGCTCTCTGTTCTATGCTCTATATTTCGCTTTGCCTTCTTCGTATAAATCGCCGCCGTAGATGTCGTTGATGACTACGACGGGGAGGTCCTCCACCTCCAGCCGCAGCACGGCCTCGGCGCCCAGTTCCGGGTAGGCGACGGTCTCTGCCTTCTTGATGCGCTTGGCGATGAGAGCACCTGCCCCGCCAGTGGCGGCAAAGTAGACGGCCTTGTACTGCTTCATGGCCTCGCGCACGGCGGGGGTGCGGCTGCCCTTGCCGATCATGCCCTTCAGTCCTTCGGCCAGGAGCCGCGGGGTGTAAGGATCCATGCGCCCACTGGTGGTCGGCCCGGCGGAGCCGATGACCTGCCCCGGCTTGGCCGGCGCTGGCCCCATGTAGTACACCACCTGGCCTTGCGGATCGAAGGGCAGCTTCTCGCCCCGATCCAGCGCCTCCACCAGCCGCTTGTGCGCCGCGTCGCGGGCCACGTAAATCACGCCGCTGAGCGTCACCGCATCGCCAGCGTGCAACTGCGCCACCGCCTCGTCCGTTAAAGGAGTTGTCAGTTTCATTTCCGTAAGGAACAGGTACACAAGTAGAAAAGTAGACAAGTAGACAAGTAGCAAGGGACCTTTCTGCCTACTCCTTGTCTACTGAATCCCTGTCTACTGAATCCTTGTCTACTTGTGCCTTTTATTCTCCTCTCTTCAGTACTATCTGCGGTTTACCGTTAGAGTACACGGATTACAACACGGCTTCTTTATGCCGTGAGGCATGGCACTGCAGGTTCACGGCCACGGGCAGGCTGGCGATGTGCGCCGGGAAGGTCTCCACGTGCACGGCCAGCGCCGTGGTGCGCCCGCCGTAGCCCTGCGGGCCAATGCCCAGCTTGTTGATGCGTTCCAGCAGCTCCCGCTCCAGATCGGCCACCTCGGGATCGGGGTTGGGCTCGCCCAGGGTGCGCAGCAGCGATTTCTTGGCCAGGTGCGCCGCCCACTCGAACGTGCCGCCAATGCCCACGCCCACGATGATCGGCGGGCAGGGGTTGGAGCCGGCCTTGTCCACTGTCTCCACCACAAAATCAATCACGCCCTGCCGACCGGCAGCCGGCGTCAGCATCTTTACGGCGCTCATGTTCTCGCTGCCGCCGCCCTTGGGCACCACCGTGAGCTTGAGGTGCTCGCCGGGGACCACCTCCGTGTGGATGATGGGCGGGGTGTTGTCCCTGGTGTTCACCCGGGCGGAGTAGGGCTGGCGCACCGCCGACTTACGCAAGTAGCCTTCCGTGTAGCCCTGGCGCACGCCTTCGGCGATGGCCTTGTACAGGTCACCGCCCACTACACGCACGTCCTGGCCGAGCTCCACGTAGACCACGGCCAGCCCGCAGTCCTGGCAAATCGGCACGGACTCGTCCCGGGCGATGCAGGCGTTTTCAATGATCTGCCGCAGAGCCTCTTTGCCCGCCGGCGAGGGCTCGCTGGCGTACGCCCTCTCCAGTGCCTGGAACACGTCATCGCCCAGGTAGTAGTTGGCTTCCCAGCAGAGCCGAGACACCGTGGCCGTGATGTCCGCGGCCTGAATCTCACGCATTGTCTTCTCTCCTCAAGGTCTTTGCTCTTCCCAAAGGGAATAGGACGCAGATTAACGCTGATAGACGCTGATTTAGGCAAAATTAGCGGCGTAAATCTGCGTTCAATCTCATCTCCCCCAGGCACTCCAGCTAAACGCTCCTGCCGTCAGGTTTGTAAGGAAGCTTCTCTTGCGGCACCATATCTCCCAGCACTTCGTACTCAGGGTCTTTGTGGACCAGAATAGCCTTCTGCCGGACGGCGAAGGCGGCGATCAGGGCGTCGGCTAGAGAAAGATGGTAGGTGGCTTTGAACCGTCCGGCGGTGAGCAGGGTTGGTTCATCCACCGCCCAAAGCAAACTCACGGGCAGCTCTTTTAATAGGGCATAGCGACGGTCGGCCTCTGCCAGAGGTTGTTCTTGTAAGGTGATGTAGTAGGCCTCCAGAAGGACGGGGAAAGGCAGAATCGCCTGGCCCTGCCGGAGGATCGTCTCTACGCGCTCTGCACCGGCCTCATCTTCCAGAAAAGCCAGAATAGCCGAGGTATCCAGGAGATAGCTATCTTTGCTCACGCTCCCGCTCCTTGCGCCGTTCCTGAAGCAGACGCTCCACTAGATGCTCACCCTTGGCCCGCCCCCGGAGAGCCCTGATCGGGTCGGCGGGGAGTGGGATCACCTGGATGGTCTGGCCATCGTCTATCCAGGCTAATATAGTTCCTTCCTGGATGTTATGGCGCGAGCGTATGGCCGCCGGCACTACTGTCTGCGCCCGTTTAGTTACTGTGGTCTTCATCATTAATCACCCCGGCAGACATTATACAAGAGATTATCACAAAATGCAAGTGTTATTAGGTTTTCGTCTTGTAAACTGTCAATATCACAATGTGAAATCGCTACTTCTGCACAACGTAGCCGAACTGCCGCAGCGCGGCTTCGTCTTTGCGCCAGCCCTTGGCCACCTTGACCCAGAGCTCCAAATAGACCTTGCTGCCAATTAGCAGCTCAATGCCCTGCCGCGCCGCCTGGCCGATGCGCCTCAGCATCTCCCCGCCAGCGCCGATGATGATCCCCTTCTGCGAATCTTTCTCCACGAAGATCGTGGCCCCAATGTGCACTAAATCCTCATGCCTGGTTGTCCAATCGTCAATGGTCACGGCCACGGAATGGGGAATCTCCTGGCGCGTGAAGTGCAGCACCTGCTCTCGGATGAGCTCGGCGACCAGGAATTGCTCCGGCTGGTCGGTGACCATGTCCGCCGGGAAGTAGGGCGGCCCCTCTGGTAGCCGCTCGACGATGGCCGCCTCCAGCTCGTCCAGGTTCTTGCCCTTGAGGGCCGAGATGAGCAGATAGGCGTCAAAGTCGCCCAGTTTCCAGTAGGGCTGGAAGGCCTCGTCCACCTTGTCACGCGCCACCAGGTCGGCCTTGTTGCCCACGAGCAGCCGCGGGGCCTTGGTAGAGGGCGAGGCATTCGCTTTGTGGGCTGGGGCTAAGGCGACCGGCATTGGCGAATGCCTCGCCCCTACAAGCCGCACCGTAGCTTCGTCCTCGTCGCTGGGCGGATGGGAGACGTCTACCATCACCAGCAGCACGTCGGCATCGGGCACGGCGCGGCGGGCCACGGCGACCATGTACTTGCCCAGCTTGTGCTTGGGCTGGTGCACCCCCGGCGTATCAATGAAAACGATCTGGTACTCCGGCCGGGTGAGCACCCCCAACAGGCGATGGCGGGTGGTCTGCGGCTTCTCGGAGACGATGGCTACCTTCTGCCCCACCAGGGTGTTGATGAGGGTGGACTTGCCCACGTTGGGCTTGCCAAGCACGGTCACAAAGCCGGAGCGAAACTCAGTCAACAGTTCTCAGTCCTCAGTCCTCAGTCCGCAGTTCTCAATCTTCTTCGGTCGCTGGCCAGGGGGCGATGTAGCCTTCGGCCATGAGGTCGTGGGTCATCTCCTGCGCCCGCTTGATCATGGCCGTGGCCTGGGCGTACAGTTCCTCCCGGCTGCGCTGCCGGCGGGCGAGGCCCTGCTCCTGGGCCTTCATCCCCACAGCCACCGCCTCACGGGGGAAGACTTCCCACTCCTCCATCGTCGGGGCGATGTTGTCCTCGCTGATGCCCCGATCCTCGGCGGTCTTGGCCAGTTCGTAGGCGGCGGCAATGCACATCTCGTCGCTAATCGTCCGGGCACGCACGTCCAGGGCGCCACGAAAAATCGCCGGGAAGCCCAGGGAGTTGTTGACCTGATTGGGGAAATCGCTGCGCCCCGTGGCCACGATGCGTGCCCCGGCGGCCTTGGCCTCCCAGGGCCAAATCTCCGGGATGGGGTTGGCGCAGGCAAAGACGATGGCCTCCTTAGCCATCGCCGCCACCCATTCCTGGTGGATAGTGTCTGGCCCGGGATGGGAGAGGGCAATACACACGTCGGCGCCTCGCAGGGCTTCAGCCATGCCACCAGTACGACCCTCGGCGTTGGTGATTTGGCAAAGGTGCCACTTATCCCGGAACTCACCATTGTTCCGGGCGATGTCTGTGCGACCAGCGTGCAGGATGCCCTGGCTATCCACGACGATGGTCTTGGCCGGGTCCAGGCCGCAGGCCAGGAAGAGGCGAATCGCGGCCACGTTGGCCGCTCCGGAGCCGATGAAGGTGACACGTACCCCATCCAGCGGCTTGCCTACGATCTTCAGGGCGTTGATCAGCCCGGCCAGGAGCACGGTGGCCGTACCCTGCTGGTCGTCGTGCCAGACGGGTATGTCCATGAATCCCGGCTGGCGCAGGGCATCCAGGATGTCAAAGCACTTGGGCTGCTCGATATCCTCCAGGTTGATGCCGCCGAAGCAGGGCTGCAGCAGGCGTACCGTGCGGATGATGTCCTGTGGATCCTGGCTGTCCAGGCAAATCGGCACGGCGTCCACGCCACCCAGGTACTTGAACAGGAGCGCCTTGCCTTCCATCACCGGCAGTCCGGCCTCGGGGCCAATATCGCCCAGACCCAGGACGCGCGTCCCATCAGTGACGATGGCCACCGTGTTCCACTTGTTCGTGTACTCGTAGACGAGGTCTTTGTTCTTGGCGATGGCCTTGCACGGTTCGGCCACGCCTGGCGTGTACCAGATGGCGAAATCGTTGATGTCGCGAATTACGCACTTGGGGACGATTTCGATCTTGCCGTGGTAGAAGGGATGCATCAAAAGAGCATCCCGGGCGGGCTTCTTGGCCCTGGCTAAAAGTTCCTCTGTAGTTAGCATGTAACCTCAGACATCCTGGCGAAGGTTCCGAACCTTCGCCAGGGTTTTCGCGCTACTCAGAAACTGGCAGCATTAGACTGTCACTCTGAGCGCAGCGAAGAGTCTCGCCCCCACATGTGCTGAGATGCTTCGCTACGCTCAGCATGACAACACATGCCGGTTTCTGGTCTCAGGAATGACGCCCCGCGTCATAAGAGACTCGCAATGACTATGGGGTTAAGCTGCCGCGGGCGTAGCTTCCCCAGCGCCAATTGCGGCCAGGATGTCCTCCTGGACGCTGCGCAGGTGCTGGCGCATGGCCGTGCTGGCTGCCGCGGCATCACCGGCGCGGATGGCCGCCAGGATGCGCCGATGGTTGGCCAGCGATTTGCCCGGACGGCCGGGGATGCGCAGCGTCTCCTGCATGCTCTCGGCGAGCAGATCGGCGATGGTGTTGAGGATGCGCAGGAGGATGTGGTTGTTAGCCGCCTCGGTGATGAGGCGGTGGAAGGTCACGATCCCCTGGGCCATCCCCTCCGTGTTGTCGGCCTGGGCCTGGCGCGCTACCTCGGCCAGGGCCTCCTCCATGGCCTGAATGGCCTGAGGTGTAGCACGGCGCGCGGCCAGGGCAACGATCTGCGGCTCGATGATCTCCCGCGCCTCCAGCAGGTGCAAGAGGGCCTCCCTGCGCTCCAGAAGCCAGGAAGCCAGGGGGTCAACGAGGGCGTCAATCGGCACCTCGCGCACGTAGGTGCCATTTCCTGGCTTCACGATGAGCAGGCCCATATTCTCCAGCATGCGCAGCGCCTCGCGCACCGAGGCGCGGCTCACGGCGAGCTGGGTGACCAGCTCGCGCTCGGAGGGAAGCTTATCGCCTGGGCGGAGCTGCCCGCTGCGGATGAGGGACTTGATCTGCTCGGCGGCCTCTTCCCGCAGCCGGGTGCGCCGCACCGGTTCCAACAAAACTTGCTCGTTCATCACTGCCAGATAGGACGGGACACGGATTCACGCGGAGAAACGCAGATTCTTTCCTTATTTTCTGCGTTCATCAGCGTTTGTCTGCGTCCCAGTGTTTGTTCCGCTACTGGTCTGATGGTCAGACCAATGGTTATTATACCACGAAAATGGGCGCTGTCAAGGGGTTGGCGCCGGAATTTTTCCTGGCTTCGTCAGATTTGAGCGTCCGGAGGATGGTTCATTTTTAGAGGAGTTGAGGTAACGCCAGGCAGCGTTGGGGAACGGATTACTGGCAACGGATTTCGGGAGCGGATTGAGCGGATTTGCCCCCACCGTCCGTTGAATCCGTTCCCCGAATCCGCTAGACAGCAATCCGCTCTCCCGCCAAGCCAGGCGCGAAAAACCTGCCTGGTCACGGAGACCAGGCAGGTTTTCGGGGTGGGGGCAGCAGTTAGCCACCGGGTGCTTGTGGCTGGTCTTGCTTTGTGGGCAGACCCAAGCCCAACTTAGTCAAGCGCGAGCGAATAGCACTTGGTTGCCGTTGGAAAATTCTGGAAAGTTCTTCTAGCTTCGCGCCCTCTTGGAATTTCAGCCTGAGCAATTCGTCTTCCGCTTCCATCCATTCCTCGTAGGCTTTCGGATGTTTGGCTCGGGTTCTAGCTAATTTTTCTTCGGCGGATGACTGCTTTTCCTTACCAGGTTGAGAAAACCCGAAGGCCAGTGCGTCTTCCCGCGCATCTCTCAAAGCGCGTCGGACAAGCCTGAATATCTCTTGCTCCACTCTTTCGATTGAGCGTTCTTCTTCAGGCAATGCTGCCCAACAGTGCTGGATTGCCTGTCTAACGACCTGATCAACTGTTAGAGGCCCCTTTAGGTCTCTTATCGAGGCATCATAGGCAACTTTCGCAGTCTTTTCTAGCTTCATAAGATTTCTCCCCCAGCTTTGTGCAGGTACTGTCAGAGGCTTACTCGTCATGCTCGTTTTCACGCCAGCGTTTGCAGCAAGGCTTGCAGGCCGCTATCAATTTCCTGCTGGGCCTGTCTGATGATGGCCAGCAACTCTTGTGGGGTGCGCTTGTCCGACGTATCTGGTGCGTTGGGGTTGATGGCTTTCAGGTCGTACTGTTTCTTACGAATTGTCTCCAGGTCCACATACCAACTTCGCTCGCTGACCCGTTGCGGGTCGTGGGGGTCGAGCGCTAGCCGCTGGAAGAAGTCATCAAAGTGCTTGAAGGTCAGCGGCTGTTTCTTGGTCACTTTGACGTCTGACAGGTCGTAGTACCATACCCGCTGGGTGGGGCGGCCTTTCGTAAAGAAGAGCAGGTTGGTTTTGGATGCCGCACCCGCATTGACAAACACGCCTGCTGGCAAGCTGATGATGCACCACAAGTCGCATTCCTTCAGCAGCTTGCGCTTGGTCTGATGATAAGCTGCCGTCTTGGTGTGGAACAATACCCCTTCATCAATCACCATCCCACAGGTGCCACCTTCAGCCAGCGAATCAATGATGTGCTGCAAGAACAGCACCTGGCCTTTGCCGGTCTTATAAGCAAACTGGGCCTGGGCATCCTTGCCTTCCTTGCTGCCAAATGGTGGGTTGGTCAGGATGTAATCGAAGTGGAGCGGCGTGCCCTCGAAAAGGGCGCCATCCGTCGCTACGCTTGTCAGGGTATTGCCATGCCAGATGCGTGGCAGGTCAATGTCATGCAACATCATATTGGCCAGGCAGATAGGTATTACCTCATTGGCATCCTCACGTCCCCAAAAGGTTTCAGTCTTGAGCTGCTCAATTTGGGTGGGCGTGGGGCTTTGGGCCATCATGTGCTTGTAGGCTTCGATGAGGAAGCCGCCGGTGCCACAACAAGGATCGTATACAGTTCTCCCTAAACGAGGGTTCACGGCTTTGACGATGACCCGGATGACCTCACGTGGGGTGAAGAATTGGCCGCCGTCATTCTTCTTCTCACCCAATCGGGGCAAAAGCCCCTCGAAGGCTTGGGAGAGAAGGAAGATGTGCTGATCGCTGATCTCAGCACGGGTCAGGGCATCCACCCGATCCAGGGCATCCAGCAGGTTGGTCTCGCTTTCCAGGATGGTTCGCTCTTTATTGGCGAAGACCATGCTAATGACTCGCTGCCGGTCAGTGACACCAGGCCGGTGGCGCAGATTACGCAGATAGGGAAAAAGTTCGCCGTTGACAAACTGCAAGAAGGAGCCCAAGGAGCCTTCGGTTAGTTCGCGCCGTTTCCAGCCAGGCTGAAAGCCATCCTGCTGGAAGAGGGGTAGTGGATTGTCTGGCCGTGCTGCCCAGTCGCGCCAACGATAGGGAGACTCGATTGATGGAACGAAAAGCGTGTCCAAAGCTTGGGCGCGTGCCTCTTCCACGGCCTCTTTCTGATCCAGGGCGTTAAGGAAGAGCATCCAGGTCAGTTCAGGCACGTAAAGCCGGGCACCCTTGGCCTTGTCACGGCGTAGGATGTCGCAGATTCCCCACACGGCGCGATCCAGAGTTGCCTGGCTGGCGATCTGGGCACTGTTGTTCTTCCTGCTAGCCATGCTTACTCCTCATCACTTGGGTAGCCTCCAGTAGGTTTTGAACCTGTAGGAGGCTCGAACCCACCGAAGACCTCGCGTAACAGTGCCCCTGGTAGAGCATTGATGGCTTCCATCTGGCATTCAGCCGCTTGGCGTATGTGCTGGATTACAGACATTTGTGATTCCAGTCGAGCCACGATGGTACGTTGTTCGTTGGGTGGCGGAAGGGACATCCAGCAATCTTTTACATCATCATCTGTGATGGCGGGGTAGAGGGCGCCTTGTACCAGCGCAGAAACCGCGCGAACAAAAGGTGGTGACTGCACATAGGCGAAGATATAGCGTGCAAGTTCTTCCCTGAAAGCGCGTAGCACACAAAAACCTGTGCTGCAAATCTGGCCGTCCAATTCGGATGAAACAAGTGCTACAGCATTGAGATTAGGCCGTGTGGTCGCTACCAGCACATCGTTGGTCCTTACAATTTGGCGTGCACGGCTCGGTGCTTCAGGGGCATGTAGCACTTGGGGAGAGACAATGCGTTTGGAGACATTGTCTACGCTTGAAATGTCAATGTAAGTGAAGACGTCCTCAAATCTGTTAGCTGGGTTGCACTGCTCTATACTATCGGAGACAACATCTCTTAACCGCGCCCACCGCCAGCTTGGAGGCAAGGTGTCACCTTCTTTGTACCGAAAGACCTGATGCAAGAGTGCTCCAGGCATAGCCCGTGTCGCTTCCAATTGCCGCTCGGCAGCCTGGCGCATACGCTGCACTTTGGTCATCTGCGCGTCGAAACGAGATATGATCATGTCTTGCTGAACAGGGGTTGGAATCAAGATCGGCAAAGATTTCAGTATGTCGTCACGAACTGCTGATTGGCCTGCCCATCTGTCAGCAACACGTTCAAAATAGCGCCGTCCCCATAGAAAGCGCAAGTAAAGTGCCAGCCAGCCAGGGCGTAATTCGTTGTATCTGGTTCTTATTCTGGTCAAGTGGTTACTGTAGATGAAGTCACCTTCGCCAATATTGAATAGCGCGGTTTTCCCGACAAGCTCGACACTGTTCGTGTTGTTGAAAAGTATATCCCCTGGCAGCAAGCGGTAATGCTTTAGATCATCTGCACTGACAGAGATACGCCAGAGCAACGACAGATCTATCTCTCCCTTGGCTGAAATGTTGTTCATGCGCAAGTGGGGCACACCTTCTGTCAGTGATTTGTCGCCACAGGCGATTCCAAGCTGCAGGTCAGTCAGGTAGTCACCTAATCTTGCCCACTTCCAGCCAGGGGGTAAGGGGAAGGGCTGTTTTTTGGCATCATTCATCTTCAGGGTCATGGCGCTAGTAACCTCGCTTTGGTCTCCTGGATCAACTTATCCGGTGGCAGGGGCAGCCCCAACAGAGCGTTGAAGCCGCCAGCTTTTATCACCGCTTCGGCGTCAAACAGGTGGGGCGTCTCCAGTTCTTCAATGCCTCCTAGCTCAAACTGGTGAGTTACGGCCGTGAGCACAGATGCCGCCTGACCAGGCAAGTCTTTCAGCCAGCGGCGTTGCTTGTAGGTGAAGGCTGCCGCTCGCTCGGCGCGGGAACGGGCCGCCACGCCGTAACCAAGCTCAGCCAGTACGTCGTAGAGGTCACACCCATCCTGTTCACGCAAGGTGCGAATCAGGCGCACGGCTGCCCCATCACCGGGCAGTTTCTCCAGCAATTGCCGGCGCCTATCCGGCCAGATCCAACGCAGACGCAGGTCGTCCAGTGTAGGGACTTCTTCGGTCAGGCGGGCGGCCAGCCGTTGCTCGTACTCCTCAACGGGGATCAGAGTCTCCCGACCACCTTCCTCCACTAGAATCGCCCGGCCGTTGCCATAGACGTGCACATCAAACCCCTCTACCCGAATCAAGCCAGAGAGTTGACGCGTGACGTACGGCGCACCTGGTTCGGGGATTGCGCCTTTGGGTAAGGGTGGCTTTTCAGGCTCTTCTTCGTGCGTTGGGCGAGCGCGTGAGACAAAGGGGTGGCCGAACAGACGAGAGGCGTTGGTGTAGTCGTAGACGCGAAACATGAGCTTGCTACCACGCGGCTCACCAGTTCTGGTACCCCGCCCTACGCGCTGGTAGAATTCTATGGGCGATTGCAGGTACTGGAAGAAAACCACGTTCTGCAGATTGGGGATGTCTACGCCAGTGGAAAGCAGGTCTACCGTTGTGGCGACGAAGTGCGAGGCGTTGGAGCCCCGAAAATCAGGAATCAGCTTGTCAGCGGGCGGGCGCAGGTCTGGGTTAGCGGTGCATTGGAAAGCATAAAATTCAACCGGCCACTGGCCATGTTCCCGGCACCAGGCATGGTACAGGTTGTTCATCTCCTGAGCAACCATCGTAGTGTGGGTGTCGCGCACGCAAAAGATGGCAGTCTTCTGGTGGGGCCCACCTGTCTCAAGCAGGTGCTGGAATAAGTCTGCACACATCGCCCGCACTCGATCAGGGAGCATCAGCTTTTCTTCGTACTGTTGGGCTGTGTACCGTTCTTCCAGCGTGTCAGGGTTCACTTCCTGGCCAGTGAAAGGATCGGTTGCCGTGCGCTGCTCGATATCCTCACGGGTGATTTCTCGCTCATCCAGGTCTACCACCCGGCGCACAACTTCGCTGGCCGCCAGATAACCATCCTCCTGCCCCATCCACATCGGGTATTCGTAGACCGGCTCACCAAAGTATTCAACGTTGTGGGCTGTGATTGCCTCGTCCTCTTGGCGGCGCTGTTCATCTCGCCGGCCACCGGTGATAATGCGCGGCGTGGCCGTCAGTCCGATGTGCACTGCATCAGGGTTATCTGTCAGGATGATGCTCCACTTGCCCCAAGCCGAGCGATGGCACTCGTCAATAATGATGTGGCTGAAATAGCCCGGCGGGTAGTTTTCGCGCCAGAAGCGGGGTTCGTCGTCTTTCTCGGTGATATTCAGGGTCTGGTAGGAGGCGATCAGGATACGGGCGTTCTTTTTCGGGTCACTGGTGGTGACAATCTGCGCGTTGTCGCCAAAGACGGCGTGCATCTTGCCCCAACCCTGGGTGCGTAGCTCATCCCGGTCGCACACGAACAATACTCGCCGGAGTTGACCAGCCTGAGTTAGTTTGTAGAGTAGCTGGGCGGCAATGATGGTCTTACCGGTGCCGGTGGCCAGAGATAACAAAATGCGCTTGCCGCCCCGTGCCATCTTCTCCAATGTGGCGCGTATGGCGGCATCTTGGAAGTACCAGCGTGCGGCCTCGCCGCCCTTATACGGCATCAACAGGGCTTTCGCCCGGTCTGCCGACAACGAATAGCCCTTGAGCGCTTCGTAGCGGGTGCGCAGCTCGCCAGGTGTCGGGAACCGTGCCAGTGACAAGTTGTCCACTGTTTGGCCGGTATCTTCTGCCCATTCAGCATATAGATGGCCGTTTGTGGAGAAGACGAAAGGCACGTGGAAACGCCGGCGATAGTCATGAGCCTGCTGGATGCCCAGGGTAGGGAAGTCGTTCTCCTTCTTGGCTTCGATGATGGCGATTGCCAGTGGGGATTGGCCTGGCTCAACGGGGAGACAAAGCAAATAATCAGTACGGCCCGATCGTTTATGCGGCCGGCCGCCAATAATGTCAGTGCCCCCAACGGTGCGTTCGCGGCGGATTAGATTCTCAGTCCAACCGCGGTTACGCAGCCTGGGGTCAATCAATTCACGGCGGGTTTGGTTTTCGTCGCGGTTCATAGTCTCACAGTCCCAGATATGCCTGGCGCACGGACTCCATGGCCCGCACCTTTTCTGCTTCCCGAGGTTTCCCCTCTATTGCCACCTCGGCAGCTTTTAATCGAAGCCGGCTTGCCGGCGTATTTCCTCCAAAAGCTCCTCGGGGAGGACAATCTTCAGACCTGAGCCTTTAGCCACTGCTGGCACGCCAACGAGGTGACGTCGGTCCAGACTCACCAGGTAATCTACTCTTGCTCTTTTAGCTGCGGCCACAAGAGGAGCGTCTTTGAGGGCAGTATAGGAAGCGGCGCGCGAGATCTGTAGCTTTGTGGGTTGTACAAGCTCAAAGGGCACAACGTCCAGAAACTGCTGAAGATAGACAAGTGCCTCAGGAGCTTTGGCTCTGAGGTTCTCCGTTGTTTCCTCAAGCACCAACTTGCTGGCCACAAGGGCGACGTTCCCGCGGATAGCCTGGCGGATAAGCTCACGGGAGGCTCCGGTGGGGGAGTAGCTGGCGGCAATAAGCACACTGGCATCAATGAAAGCCCGGATCATTCCTCCTCCGCTTTCAGCCCGTATTCTTCCTCCAGGATTTTCCCCCGCATCTCCCGCCCAGATTCTATCAGCTCCTCCAGGGTAACTCCCTTTTCGCGGAGGATTTGCCCGATCTGATTAAGGGCCTCCATGGCAATGACTTCCTGGGGTGAAATGACGACCCCTGCCTCAGTCTCCACGAAGGCCACCAGGTCCCCTTTCCTGAGCCCCCACTTCCGGCGAATCTCTGCGGGGATGGTGATTTGCCCTTTTTCTTGCACGGCGGACAATTTCAGGGTTTGCATTGCCTCTTCTCCTTAAGTCATACTTCCATACCTTGCCTAATCATACCAAAAACCCTACGGTTTGTCAATCCCGTGCGGGCAAATGGGTGGCCGTCAAAGTTTCGCGCCAGATGACGCATAATTAGAGCGCCTGTCGAGTTAGAGGGCACTACGACCTGAAACGTCGTAGCTTGAGGGGCCCGAGCTCACAGGCTACGGCGTTCCAGGCCGTAGTGTTCCCATCTAAACGACCTCGCTCGGCAGGTGAGACTTCGGCGACGGACTACGGCGCGCTGGAATGACCGAATGGGCTGGCCTGTTTTGCAAAAACATGACGGACACCCCGGGCAAAGAGGTTTGGTTGCGCCCGGCGGCCGCGCTAGGCTTTATCGGTGCAAATCAGCGTTAATCTGCGTCCCACTGGTCGCTCACAGCCCCAAATACGCCTGGCGCACCGTCTCCATGGCCCGTACCTCTTTGGCCGGCCCTTCTATGGTGATGCGCCCGTTGCTCAGAACGTAGGCGTAATCGCTCACCGCCAGCGCCATCTGCACGTTCTGCTCCACCAGCAACATGGTGTGCCCCTGCTCTTTGAGCCGGCGGACCACTTCGAACAGGTTCATCACCAGCAGCGGCGACAAGCCGAGCGAGAGCTCGTCGAACATCAAGAGCTTCGGCTTGCTCATCAGGCCGCGGGCAATGGCCAGCATCTGCTGCTCGCCGCCGCTCAAGGTGCCGGCGATCTGATTCCGGCGCTCCTTCAGGCGCGGGAACAGCTCGAAAACCCACTCCAGGTTTTGCTGATAGCTGGCGCGTGCTTGCCCAGGCGTGGCGCCCATCTCCAAGTTCTCCACCACGGTCATATCGGTAAAAAGTTGGCGTCCCTCCGGCACCAGCACCAAACCCATCTGCGCCTTCTCGTGTGGCGAAAGGTGGGTCACGTCCCTACCCTCAAAAAGCACCTTGCCCTTCCACGCCGGCGTCAACCCCGTCGCCGTGCGCAGCAGGGTCGTTTTGCCGCTGCCGTTGGAGCCCACCAGCGAGGTCAAACGGCCCTCCTCCAGGCGCATGGAGACGCCCCACAGGATTTGTACCTCGCCATAGCCGGACTCAATCCCTTGCAGTTCCAGGGTAGTCATGCTGTCTCCTCCAGGAATTGCTGCGCCACTTTGGGATCGCCCAGGTAGGCTTCGATGACCTTGGGATCGTTGGAGACTTCTTGCGGCGTGCCTTCAGCGATTTTGGCCCCATAATCCAGCACCACCACCCGGTCGGACACGTTCATGACGGCGTGCATCAGGTGCTCGATCATCAAGACCGTCACGCCCTGCTCGCGCACCTTACGAATCACATTGAGCATCTCGGTAACTTCGTGGGGGTTCAAGCCCGCCAGCACTTCGTCGAGCAGGATCATGATCGGCTGTGCCGCCAGGGCGCGCGCCAGCTCCAGGCGCTTTTTCTGCACGACGTTCAACTTGCTGGCCAGTACGTCGCTCCGGGGAGTCAGCCCCACAAATTCCAACGCCTCTTCCACGACCCGCCCGGCCGCGCCCAGCGACAGGTTCTGGCGCCCAAAGCACGCCCCCGCCGTCACATTTTCCCGCACCGTCAGCTCACCCAGGGGGCGGACAATCTGATGCGTGCGGGCGATGCCGCGCCTGGCCACTGCGTAAGGCGGCAGGCCGGTGATGTCTTCGCCCCGGAAAATCACTTTGCCGGCCTGGGGCGGATACACGCCGTTGATGACGTTAAACATCGTGGTCTTGCCCGCGCCGTTAGGCCCGATAATGCCCCGAATTTCGCCTTCCTGCACGGCGAACGAAACCTTGTCCAGGGCGAGTAGGCCGCCGAAATGCTTGCTGATATTTTGAATCTCTAGGATCATTCCACATACCTCCGCAACACGGGGAAGCGTTGCCGCAGCCAGCCTACCAGGCCAGCGGTCACGAAGAGCACGATGAGCAGGAGCAAAAGCCCGGCGATGAACAGGTGCAGCGAGCTGAACGTGGGACTGGTGATCAGAAAGCTGCGTAGCCGCTCGTACACGACGGCGCCGACGATCGGACCGGCCACCGTGCCGTATCCTCCCAGCATCACCATCACCAAGCCCTCAATGGAGCGCTGCAACTGGAACGCCGGCCCCGGCTCGATGATGCCATTCTTGAAGAAAAAGATCGCCCCCGCCAGGGCGGGGAAGAACGCCGAAAGGGCGTAGGCGATGACTTTGTAGCGCGCCGGATTGATGCCCAAGACCTGGGCCGCGTCTTGATCCTCGCGGATGGCCATCAACCCCAGACCGAACTTCGACTTTTTGACCAAGAAGCTGACGGCCACCGTCAGCAGAGCCACGAATACAATGGCGTAATAGGCAAGCCATTGGGCACTTTTGGCTCCACCATAAGGGGTGTACATCTCGTAGTTAAAAAACATCCCCACGGAGCCACCAAAAGGTTCAAAGTTGGCCACAAAGGTGCGGACGGCCTCGTTGACCCCAATCGTCGCCAGCGCAAAGTAGGCCCCGCGCAGGCGCAGGATCGGCGTGCCCAGGAGCAGGGCAAACACGCTGGCGCCGATGGCGGCGATCAAGGCGGCGAGGACGAAATGAACGTGGAAGGTTTGCATCAGGTAGAAGGCCAGGTAGCCGCCCAGCCCGAAGAAAACGATGTTCCCGAAACTGACGTAGCCGGTATAGCCCATGATGATATTCACGCTGGAGGCGAGAATGACCAGCATGGCCATCAGGAACAATTCCTCGCGCAGGGACGCTGAACCGCTGAAGACGGGAATCAGGGCGGCGGCGAGGAGGATCAACAACGTCACCCACAGGAAGGGACTCGCCCTGAGCCATGCCCTGAGCCTTGCCCTGAGCGGAGGCGAAGGGGAAGTGACGGAGAAGGTCTTCATCTTATTTCGCTCCTCCTAAGAGACCCGCCGGGCGAACCATGAGGATGAGGACGAAGACGATGTACTCAATGACCGGCACCCAACCGATGGGGATGTACAGCGTGGTCACGCCCTCTAGCAGCCCCAGCACGATGCCGCCCAGCAGCGCCCCCGTGGGGTTGCCCAAACCACCGAGAACGACGATGACGAAACTCTTGAGTTCGTACACCCCGCCCGAGAGGATGGTGAAGGAAAACAGGGTCGAGAGCAACCCGCCCGAGATTACTGCCAGCATGGTGCCGATGCCGAAACTCAGGGCCAGCATGGCGCTGGTGTTAATGCCCATCAGTTCGGCGGCGGCGCGGTTATTGGCCACGGCGCGAATGGATTTGCCCACACGGGTGCGGTAGAGAAAGTAGTACAGCCCGGCCGTGACCAGGATAGCGATCAGCACGGCGACTACCCGAGTGCCGAGAACGGAGATGTTGCCGCTGCGCAGCGCGCCCAAATTCACATCCAGGGCGCGCGGCGTCGTGGTAAAGACTATTGTGCCTAGACCGATAATCATCAGATTGACCGAAAAGGTAGCCAGGAGCGTAGTCAATTCGGGGGCATTGATCACGCGATGGACAGCCACAAAGTATATGACGACTCCCACGGCGAGACCAAAAAGTAAAGCGAGGAGCAGACCCAGATAGGGGTTTAGCCCCCACTGGTGGCTGAGGAGATAGACCGTAAACATGCCCAGAGCAATGACGGGCCCATGCGCCAGGTTGATGACTTTCATCACGCCAAAGATCAGCGTTAGCCCCATGGCCGCCAGACCGTAGATAAAGCCGAGCATCAATCCGTCAATGGACGATGCGATGAGCGCCTCAATGTTCATAGTTACCCCCTGTGTTTAGTCGGATGGTCGCGTAGTCATATGGTCGCATAGTCAGGTAGTCGCGTGATCAGTTGACTACATGACCACGCGACTACGCGACCATGCGACTATGGACTACTTGCGTAGCTTGAGGTCGGCGGTCTTGGCTTCCAACGGCCACACCATCTGCTTGACCAGCTTGCCCGTGGCGTCCTTCTGCCATTGCATATAGACCATCTCGTGGGCGATTTGCTTGCCATGGGTCTTGGCTTCCGTGCTGAACTTGACGCGCCCGTAGAAGGTCAGCAGATCCATCTTGTCTAGAGCCGCCCGTACCTTTTCGGGGTCGGTGCTGCCGGCGTCCTCAATGGCTTTTTGCAGGATCAACCCGGCAACATATCCTCCTGCCGAGTGATACGAAGGGTCCTCATTCCACTTGGCTTTGTACTCTTTGGTGAACTCAGCGGCGCTCAGACCGTACCACGCCAGTCCGGCGGCCTTAGCGGCTTCGGCGCTGAAAGTGACCTGCGGCTCCCACTGGCTGGGTCCGACGATGTTCTCCGCCGCATCGCCGATCTCCGTGAACTTGGGTTCAGGCGGAGCAACCAGTATGGCGACCAGTTTCGCCGCCACCTTCTTCTCATACAGTTGCTTGGAGAAGGTGGTGCCATCGGCATAGTGACCGCCTCCGACGATGGCGTCAGGAGCAGCAGCGATGATCTTGTTGATAAAGGGCGCAAAGTCGGTGGTACCGGTGTCATACCCTTCAAACAGCACGACCTCGTACCCTTTACTCTTGGCGTACGGTTCCGTTGCCTTAGCGACGCTGGTCGAGAACGCCTCCTTCTCGTAGATAATGGCGATCTTCTTTGCCGCTGGATCCAGTTTGCCCAGCATGTCAATGGCGCCGGTCAGGTAGCGGCTCGCGGGAGTGTAGGTCTGGTAAGTGTTCTTAAAGCCCTGCTCCATCGTGGCGTCATCTGCGGCGCCGGTCGTAACCATGATCTTGCCATACTGCTCTGAGACGACGGCGGCGGCTTTCGTCAAACCGCTGCTGTAGGGGCTGATGAGAAAGTCCACTTTGTAGTCGGTGATCAGTTTGGTGTACAGCGCCTGCACGCGATCGGTGCTGCTTTCGTCATCGTAGGACTTGATCTCCGGCGTCAATATGGTGCCGTCCTTCAACTTGATGCCGCCGGCTTTCTTCACGTCATCCAGCCAGAGTTGCAGCCCCTGGATTTGCTTTTTGGACTCGACGTTCAGTTTACCGGTCTGAGAGGTGGTAAAGCCGATGAGGACCTTTTTGATGGTGGGCGTTGGCGTAGGGGCTGGCCCACAGGCGGCTACCAGGGTGGTCAGCAGGACCAGTACCAGCAGGATGCTGATGAACCGTTTCATCTTCGTCTCCTCCTTGTTTTAGAACCCATCCAACAACCTTGTAGCATAGGGCCTCGTGCCCGTCAAGAACGCCCACGAGGGGCTAAGCTACCAGTTTTGGGACAGGTTCTTAATAGGTTGCCGATTGCGCCCCATAGGAACAACGTTACGCTTTCCGTCAGGCACCACCCCCTTTCTTCTGGGCCTTAGGTTTGCGGCTACGGGCAGGGCGTTTCTCCGTCTGCCGGGGCAATTCCACCTTGAACTCTTTGCTGCTGGAGACGCTGAGCACACCTGGCGCCTGCACTATCTGCTCAGCCGCCCTGGGCGTGCTGACGACGAAGAGCGTATTGAACGCGGTCGGCTCCCCAACCTGGGAGACCTCCGCTGACAGCCCCTGTTCCTTGATCCAGATAAGGAGCTGCTCTCTGAGCCGGGCGTTGTTCTCCCACAGGATCTTGTACTTCTCTGACCGGCTGTACTGGGCCAGTTCCTTAGACGATGGTCGCTCCAGCACCACCAGAAATTGGCTCATGTCTGAGGGCCGGTCAGGCTTGATGGGCTCAACAGGCATCTTCCTGTCCATCTTCTGCCCATATAGCCAGTCTTAGGTGAATCTGGCCAATCCTGCCCCAACTCTGTCCAGTGGCGCTCCCAGAGGCAGCGCCTGGCTGATGAGGCGCTGCCGGAGGGCATTCCCCTGCAGTCCGGGGTGAGCGGAGGCCAGCAGGGCGGCAATCCCTGTGACGTAGGGGGTAGCCATGCTCGTGCCGCTCATCTTGGCGTACCAGCTCTTGTTGGCGGCGTCACGCTCCAGGCTGGAGAAAATCTCTACGCCGTAGCCAGCTATGTCTGGCTCCTTGTTCCCCGTGATGGGCGAAATCCCGCCGCCGCTGAAGGGAGCCGGGTGGAGGTTAAAATCCACCGCCCCCACCGCCAGCGCCTCGGGGAAGTAGGCGGGGGCGCGCACGTTGCCTGGCCCGTCATTGCCTATGGCGATCACCGGCAGCACGTCGAAATCATTCACCAGGGTGGTGAGGAGGAGCTGGATGCCATCCATGACGGTCTTCATGTCGGGCGCGCTGATCCACTGTGGCCGGAATCCCAGGGACATGCTGATGATCATCGGCTTGTTGAGGTTCTCTTCGGCCTGGAACTGGGAGAGCATCCAGTCCAGGGCAATGACGATGCGCTCCAGGCTGGTTTTGAGGGTCTCGCTTTCGATGACCGAGGCCACCATGAGGTCAACCCCAGGGGCCACGCCGACATTCCGGCCGGCGATGATGCCGCAGACGTGCGTGCCGTGGCCGTCCACGTCGAATCCCCGCACGGCCCGCATGGCGTCGGGATTAGGCTCCAGGGGCACGTAGCGGAAGTCAATGCGTTTCTTCGCCAGCTCGTAATGGTCGGCATCGCAGCCCGTGTCCAGCACGCCGACCAACACCCCGCTGCCAGTAATGCCGTTGCGGTGGGCGGTGCTGATGCCACTTTCCGCTGGCCAGGAGGCACGGCGGCGACTGCGGGGGAGAAGATCTCCCAAGCGCGTAGGGCGTAGCATAGTCCCAGGGAGAGAGAGTTGGATATTGGGCATGATGTGGTAGTCTGGTTCCAACACCTCCTTGGCTTGCTCGCTTTTCTTCTCGCTGGAGACATTGACCACGTAGGCGCCGACGTATCCCAGCCGCTGGAAACCGTGCTTGGCCTCCGGGGCGCGTTCCTCCGGCAGAATCTGGCGCAGGCCGATCTCCTTGAGGGTGTCAACCCGCCTGGAAAGCGGGGCATCCTTCGCCAGCGCCGACCGTCTGTTCGGGACGGACATTTCCTCTAGCCTGACCTGTGGCTTGAAGCGGGGTGTCTTGCGCAAGGCGATGAATTCAGGCATTTCGTCCTCCTACAGGCATGGGGATATAAGCGAGTCGGTATTTTGGCAAACCACTACCCGCCGTACTTTGCTTTTGACTCCAGCACAAATAGTGCAAGTTGTTCCACCCTTTCGGCATAGATGTTAGGAAGCTCGGGCTGTTCTACCTCAGCTTTAACACCGATGTGAGTCACAAAGCTTGCCATCTCCTGCAGAGCATCTGGGAGTGTAACCTTGTCCTGGCTGTACTTCCCATTGGCAAATGCTTTTGTGTAGTGCTCAATTGTCTTGCCCATCACGATTGTGAATACATCCACCTCGTTAATTGGCATTACGGAATCAAGTGTGCGCCGCGCCCACAAAACTGCATCATTCAAGATCGACTCTTTGATAGATGGCCAATGGCACTCATCCCACGAACTAGGTGCTTTACGGCAAACCAGAACACAGTCGTATCTTATATTGCCTTTGCTGCTGTGAAAGCCGCTTTTCCCCTCAGAACGTACAATTGGTGTAGCAGAAACGTAGAAGCCCGCGTCCAGAAGAAGTTGGGCAATCCCTTCCCATGCCCATAGTTTGTTATGATGAAAGGTGAACACGAGTAAGCCATCATCTTTTAAAACCCGATGACATTCAGCGAACACCCGGCGTAGACCTTTGTTGAAGAAGTCTGCTGTTTTTCCTAGCTTATCGTTCTTCACTATTTCAGCGGGGCGACTGGATAGTTCAGGCTTAAACCACGGATACGCATCTGTCAAAGCAAGCCGCAACCAGACGTAAAAGAAATCAGCAAGCTCTGAGTACTGCACATTATCGAAATAAGGTGGATCTGTGATGACAGCGTCAACCGACTTGTCTGGGACGAAGGACAAATCTTCAGAACTCTGACAGCGCAGGAGCGCGGCACGCTCAGTGTGTGCTAACTCATCAAAGTTTGTTACAAGTTGGCCTTCAATTCTTTCACTACCTGTGAACTTGCTATAGCGATTACCGCGCAGATTCAGCAGTCTTTCATATGGTCTCTGGCAGTAAGCCTTTGCCCTACGCACTTTCTCGAAACACTTGACAAACGTACCCCGCCCGAAGGCTGTGCCCCATACATTATTCTCGGTAGCACGCTCAATTGGATGGTAAGCGTGCAGCCCAAAAAATAGAGAGACCTTGTGCCACTCGATTTCATACTTACAAAACATATTGTTGGCGTCCAGACAGTCAGAGAAGGCTGTTAGCATCAACTCGCGGATATTCCGGTTTGGTATCTTGAGGATTTGCTCAAGCAGTATAGACAGGCAAAGCAGTTGACGCTCATTAAACATCTGCCAGAAATGCGTATAGCCATGATTGACGGGACGCGGGTCGCTACGCCCTTCTGTTGGAATCATCTGACGTGGGAAAAGCAGATTTCCGTTATGCCGCTCGAACTCTGCTTTTGCTTGCTCCCAGCGTCTTAAGTCGTCATCGTCTGTACGTTTAAAGAATCGGCCACACGCTTCGCAATACCCTTCCAAAGCATGCAGTTCCATATTGAGCGCAGTACCTTTGCGACCAACAGCATCCAATAACTTTTGCTCCTCACCACACTCAGGGCATTGGAAAACACCTCGCCCGGACACACCTTGGCGCGGGTCGAAAACGTTTCCGCATTCAGGGCATACCGTCTGCGAGTCATGCCCTAAAGTCTCAATAATCTGCAAGCAGCGTGGGCACAAGCATATGTTGACATGGTCTCGCCTTGATAGTTCATAATTGGGGAAGAGTCTTACCTTGGCACCGCACCTGGCACAATCAGCGACCTTCACCCAAAAGTAATACATCACCGTGGCATCATGCCCATTTGGGCAGGTTGTACGGTAGTAGTCTTTAATCTGGTCGCCCGCCGTCTGCTCTAAGTCATGGAATGCAGCATCTAAAGCATTAAGGTCAACAGGCTCAACTTCTTTCTTTGTCACAAACCAGGCGACAGGATTGATGTCCACACCGATGACTTTGCAGCCAAGTCGCAAGGCCTCGACTATCGTTGTGCCACCGCCCATGAATGGGTCAAGGACAACCTTAGCTTGCAGATCAGCGCCATTACAAAACTTCTGCCAGATGCTTAGCTCTGACTCGTCCACTTGGCTGAAAGCAGAAAGCGTAATCATCCGAAACACGCTACCCAACCGCCGCGCCCACCACTTGTGCATCTGGTAGACCGGCTTCTTAGCGTTGCCTTCGGACATAGCAACAGGATTTAGATTTTCGATTGGTAGATTCTTCTCAATGAAGGTCATGGCTGTCTCACGAATTACGTTTCAGCAAGTTCTCCCACATAAGGTTGCCACTCTTTCCGTACAACTCCTCAAACTGCTCCTGCAGTTCTGCGGCCTTTGCCTCAAGGATCTCAGAAAGAGTTTGGCCTTGCGCGTCTTTGAATTCTTCTCCCACCTTGGCCGCAATTGCGTAGATCTCATCAATACAGTTTGGGTCGTCAGAGATAAACTCCCAAAACTCACGTCCTGATAGCCAATTGATGCCGCCTTCTTGCTCCACATACTGTCGAACGATGTTGCTGACTTGCTGCTTGTTACCATAACACATGCCGAAGAGCGCAACCGAGCCGCGGTTACGCCTCTGTGCAGAGCGTAGAAGCTGTGAGATGCGAACACCCAAGTCTTTCGGGATAGTGTTGGGACCACTTTTAACCTGCATGTGGTGATGACGGCCTTGTTTGGTCTTCAGGATGTCTGCTCCCTCCACGCCTGTACCTTCTGAAAACACTTTAGCCGCATTTTGAAGGGCAATACCAAACGATGTTACGGCGCTACGTTCCAATCGCTGGCTCACAAGCCACCTGACAATGGACTTGGCATCATTCAAGTCCATCTCCTTTGCCAGAATCCGGATCAGGAAAGGATTGATGTTCAAGTCCTCAATCTTTAGGCGGCGAATTGTGCGCGCCATGTTGCGGACGAACTGTTCGAAAACCTGCTTTATCTGGTTTCGCCTTGCTGCGTCGAGTGCCATCTGAGCTCCTTAGTGCTTTATGCTGAAGCTACCGTGTTGCCTCACAGATATGATAACATAGGGTCTGGACACTGTCAATGGGTTGGCTGAAGGTTTTGGGTAGCCGCTCGTCATTGCTGGCGGACGCGGCACTTTGGCCCACCGGAGAGCCAATCGCGCCTCTCGCTTCCAGGCCCTGTGTTATGGTATAATACACCAGAGAGCCGCAAAAGATACGACGGGAGCGACTGCCAGTGCCAGACCGTACGGCCAGAAAAACCAAAGTCTTGTTGCTGGGCGTTACCTTCCTCGCCTTCGCCCTGCGCCTCTACCACCTGGGCTTCCAGAGTCTATGGCGGGACGAGGTGGACGCCATTCTCTTTGCCCAACGCGATCTGCCCGCCATCCTGGCTACCTTCGTGCAGCCGGGGCAGAATGGGCCACTGTATTTCTTAAGCCTGCACTTCTGGCTGGCCGCGGCGGGCAACAGCGAGTTTGCCCTGCGCTTCTTCTCCCTGTTCTTTGGCCTGCTGACTGTGCCGCTGCTGTACGCCCTGGGGCGCCGGCTCCTGGGGACGACGGCGGGGCTGGTGGCGGCCCTGCTGCTGGCCGTCTCCCCCTACCACGTCTGGTACAGCCAGGAAGGGAAGATGTACGCCCTGGTGGCCTTCCTGGCCGTCCTCTCGCTCTACCTCTTCGCCCGCGCCCTGGAGGAGAATCACTGGGCCTGGTGGCTGAGCTACCTGGCCGTAACCGGCCTGGCCCTCTATGTACACTTCTTCACGCCGCTGCTGGTTCTCGTCGCCCTGGCCTGGTTTCTCCTGTCTGGGCGCTGGCGGCGACTGACCCTAGGGCGCCTGGCGCTCGCCCTGGCCGGTCTGGTTCTGGTCGCCCTGCCCATCGTTCGCTGGCTCCTGCCGACCCTCATGACGCCAGCCACGACTGGCTACCCCTTCTACGGACTGGGCGACATGGCCGCGGCCCTCTTCTGGGCCTTCAGCCTGGGCTTCCGTCCCCGGCCCGGCCTGCTACCACTGGCACTCTTCGCCCTGCTGCTCCTGGCCGGCCTCCTCACCTCTCCCTCCCCTGTCGTAGACGGGGGAGGGAGGGGGTGGGGGTCTCCCTCCCCTGCAAGCGGGGGAGGGCCGGGGTGGGGGTCTCCCTCCCCTGCTGGCGGGGGAGGGCCGGGGTGGGGGTGGAGGTTCTTCCTGGCCGCCTGGCTCATCCTGCCGGTGCTGGCCGTGTACCTGGTCTGCCTCTCCCGTCCGGTGTTCACCGACCGCTATCTCATCCTGATTCTACCCGCCTTCGCCTTGCTGCTGGCGGCAGGACTGGTGGGCCTGGCTAAGCGCTGGCCGCCTCTGGCCGCGCTGGCCCTGGCGCTGGTGCTGGTCTTCTCGGCGCGCGGCCTCTGGGTGCAATCGCAGACGCCGCTCAAAGCCGACTTTCGCCACGCCGCGCAGGCCTTTGCTGCCCAGGCACAGCCAGATGACCTGGTGCTGTTCGTTATGCCCTACGCCCAGCGCGCCTTCACTTACTACCATCCCCAGCCCATGGCGGTGGCCGAAGCGCCCTACACCAACTATGGCCTAGGCGAGGCGGAGCTGGACGCCGCCATGCGGCGGCTCACCCAGGGCGCCCCGCGCCTCTGGCTGCTCCTCTCCGAGGCCGACTTCTGGGATGCTCGTGGCCTCATCCCCGCCTGGTGCGAGGCTCACGCCCGCCGCCTGTCCGCGCAAACCTTCCCCTACGTAGAACTGCGCCTCTACGACCTAGCCGATAGCCGATAGCCGATAGCCGATGGCTGATGGCCGATGGGTGGCTGACAGCCGATGCTGCCATTCGCCATCTGCCATTTGCTATCCGTTATATGCAATTAGCCATCTGCCAATGGTATCTCTATGTCCAAAAGGCAATAGCCGGTAGATATGTCTGTGGCCGTGGATGAGATAGCGCGGGGCATGACGGTCCATGAGTCCCAGGAAGGAGCGGAATCCGCGGTGGCACTGATCCTCACCGTCGTGGATGCGATAGGGCAGGGCCGTCTCCCGCACTGTATCGCTGACCGTCAAAATCTGCATGGCTTTCCGGGCTGCTCACGGGCGATGGCCCGCAGCGAGGTCAAGGTTGATGGCTTCTGAATTCTGAGACGATTGTACCACGCCTGGCGAAAGCTGTCAATCGTTCCAAATAAGAACCCTCCTGCAGGCCAGGCGAGCTTGCGGGAGGGTTCAACGTCGTGGTCAACAAACAGGTTCTCTTACGGGCAGGCGGTGCAGGGAGCCTCGCCGGCGTGGCTGGGCTCGGTAGCCAGGGGGAAGGCGTCGTACCCGGAGGTCAGATCGCCGCTGGGATAACCGGTGGCCCGTTCCACGGCGATAACCCCCAGGGAGCCGGCGTTCGCTGGCTGGCTGCACACCAGGTCAATCAGGGCCGATCCTTGCCAACCCACGGGGATGATGCCCATCTGGCGCAGGTCCAGATAGTCCACCTGGTTCTCGCTGAAGGTCTGGCAGACGCTGTACAGCAAGCCGTTCTGATCGTAGAAGCCGAGGCGGAAGGTGACGAAGCTGGGCGTGGGATCCAGATCGGTGACGGCAATCTCGGAAGTCCAGGTCGCCCCCGTCGGCCCAAAAGGATCCACCCGGCCCTTGCGCAGGGAAGGCAGGGCGGCGAACTTCACCTTAGCCGGTGGTCTGGGGAAGGCGTTGTAGGCCAATCCCTGCCCGGTGCCGTAGTTGGTCAGGTCCACGATGGCCAGGACAAAGGGCGCGTCCACTTCTGGATCGCCCGGCCCCCACCAGTGTTGCGATTCAATGCGCGCCCAGCCCACGTAGGGCCGGCCGTTAGGCCCGGCCAGGCGGTCTATGGCCGGCAGGTAGAAGCGCTGCGAACCTCGCGGGCAAATCCATTCCACCAGCGAATCAATGATCCCGCCGCTCTGGTCCAGGAACTCCACCTTGACCATGGCGTTATGCACGCTGCTCAGGTTTTGCACCTGGATGCCCGCATTCCAGCCGTTGAATTCGCGATAAAGCAGTGGTGCATAGCCAAACAGCGAGCCGTAGCTGGTGATCGTCTGGCTCTCTGGGTTATAGAAGTCGGCGGGGACGCCGCGATAGGAGAGCAGCATGGCCCGCGCTGTGTCCCACGCATCAACGATGATGCCCAGTGGCTGGGAGGCGCGAATCCAGGCCGAACCTGCCCAGCCGTGCCCCAGGCTGGCCGGGCGGCTGTCCAGCTTGATCGTCTCGCCGGGGCAAACGGCCAGGACGCTCTCCGTGGCGGCTTGCAGGCAGCGCTGCTGGGGCTGGTACCAGATTTCCAGGGAGGTGCACTCATTCCCCGAGTTTTGGATCCAAAGGGTGCTGTTCCAGCCTGCCGGACTGTACTGGTCAAAGACCAGCGGGGCGTAGTACTGCATGGCCCCCGTGCGCGGATCACGAGCGCCCTCCATCTCCAGGGATATAGCCGTGTAGGAGCCGGCGCGGGGCGTCTCGCCGGTAGTGCCCGTTTGGATGCGCTGCACGTCCACAGCCAGAGGCTCACCCACGTCTTCGGCGCTGGGTCGCCAGTTGGGGTCGCAGAACAACGGCTCGTGTCCTGGCTTGATAGAGTAGACGATGCCTGAGGAAGGCTGGAAAATCGTACCATCGCAGCCACCCAAGGGCTGGAAGAATTCCCAGGGCCAGGCGGCGCCAGGGTGCAGCAGGCCGGTAAGCTCGATCTTTAGCGGCGTGCACTGCGGCGGGCAGAAGCCGGAGTACGGGCCCCAAAGCACAATCATCGCCTTGGTATCCGTAGCCCCCACATTCTGTACCTGGACGATTGTTTTCCAGCCGCCACCGGCCTGGATCACCGGCACCTGGATCACCGTACCCGGCACAGGGTTGCCGCCGGGCACGACGCTGTCTGGCGAGGTGCCACCAGCTAGATGATCCGACTTCTGTGGCCGGGCGTGGGTTACGGAGATGCCGATGAGTGAAATAGCCAGAGTCCAAGCAAGCAGCACCAGCAGTCGGTGTTTCATCTTTCCTCCTCTTGATGAGGACTGGTTTTATGTCGTTGTGTCCGTAGGGGCGAGGCATTCAGCCATGTATTCTGCGGCATAATCGGGTGGGCGTCCATACGAGGATAGAGGTTGATCCGGCCACGCGGAATGCCTCGCCCCTACTGGTTATAACGCCCAAGAGGGCCTGGCCGATACGACGCCAGAGTAGGGGCGCAGCATTTGCCGTGCAGCCAGTAGGGCGGCTTTCCATAGCCGCCAAGCCAGAGGCAGGTAAGAAACCTGCCCTACGAGCTTCGCCCCTACAATGCCCCACCTCACCGCCGCTTCAGGATCAGCGGCAGATAGAGGCGGTAGGGCAGATGCAGCACGGCGGTGGCATCGGGCGAGACGTTACCCGCGCCATCCACGAACTTGGCGTATATCGTCTGCGGGCCGCCAGGCAACGTCCAGGTGACACTGCTGGTGTAGGTGATGGGGTACGTCGTCACCAGCACGCGGTCCAGCCAGAGGTCGGCGTTGCCGCGCCAGAAGGTGCGGAACTCCAGGCCCATCGTCCCCGTGGCCGTGTAGTTCAGGTCCACGCCGATCTCCTGGTAGACGCCGGCCTGCCGGAAGTCCAGGCCCTGCAGGCGGCGCAGGCCGAAGACCTGGGCGCCGCCGTTGTCCACTACGTCCAGGTAGGCCACCTCGGCGGTGGTGATGGCGTCGCTGGTCTTCAGGCGGAAGTAGGCGCGGTAGGCCTGTCCAGGAGGCAAAGCATAAGTGTAAGGGCCGAACCAGCAGCCTGCCTGGTCGCTGCCCGCCCGCCCCTGCCAGGCCAGGCCGTTCAGGGCCTCTGTATCGCTCACCACCTGGCCGGTGCCGGGCCGGTGCCGCAGGTCTTCCCCCTCCCAGAGCCAGTTGTGGCTGAAGCCCATGCCGGCCAGGCCGCTCCCCCCGCTGTCCGTGGCCGATAGCAGCAGGGTGACCGTGGGGCTATTGGCCGTCGAGCTAATCGTCAGGGTGCCTGTGGGCACCTGGCGATCCAGGCCCAGGCGCCAGTCGCCGACGCTCGTGGCATGGCCGGCCAGGTCGCTGATTACCGCCGAGACGGTGATCGTGGCGGTCAGGGCCTGATCGGGCAGGGCGGAGACGTCCCAAGGCCAACGCCAGGCCCCATCGCTTCCGCGGGTGGCCAGCCCCAGGGTAGCGCTGACCGGGCTGCCCGTGTCGTCCAGGTAAGTGGCGGAGAAGACGACCTGCCCCACCCCGCTGGCCTCGTCGCTGGCGTTGGCTGTCAGCACAGTCCGATTGGCCGTCAAGTACCAGCCCGACCAGGGCCAAACGAGGCTGCCGATGGGCGTGGTAACGTCCGGGTTAGCACCCACTGGCACTTCCACCGTGGTGGAAAAATAGTAGTGCGTCAGGATTTGCTGATAGTTCCAGGCGTAGCGCGTGCTCCAGCGATAGCCGCCCCACTGTGAAAGGCCATGGCCGTGGCCGCGGCGCCTCGCCCCAAAGCTCACCGGGTCGTCTACGGCCTGGAGGTAGGGGGTGGTGGGGCTGGGGTTAAGGTAGCTCGGGAAGGACAAAGTCGGGTCGCTACCGTCCGCGCAGTACATGGCCAGGATGATCTGGCCGTTGTAGGCGGCGTACTGACCGCGAGTAGCGTCTACGGCGGCATCGGAGCGCGGGTCACGCTGGCTGTCCGGGCAGCAGACCTGGGTGTCCGTCCAATCGGTGACGTCCCAGGGGTTGCTGCCTGCTGTCAGCACCTTCCACCAGCCGTAGGTGCGCGCCGCCACGGCCTGCGCCTTGAGCGCCTCCGGCGTCCAGTTTGCCGGCATCTCACAGACCACCACTCGCTTGACATAAGTCTCAAAGTCCACGACCTCAATCGTGCCGGTGGGCGGGTAGTGGGTGTGATAGACGCGAATCGTGGCCGGCGGGGTCAGTTGGCCGGATGCGGCGTTTGTAGTAACGACTTTAGTCGTTGTTGAGCCCGGTTGTACCCACAGCCGACGACTAAAGTCGTCACTACGGGCGCTAGACTCAAGTGATAGTGCGGCGCGCCGTTCCTGCGCTGGCACCTCCGCCTGGACGAGCACCACCGCCAGGAGCCAAAAAAGTGGGATGAAGACAATTAAGGCTATTTGCCAGGCGTTGTTGGACGAGGAGGTGTTAAGGCGCATGCTACACATCTCGTCATTGCGAGAACCCCATGCCCTCGGGGGCATGCGCGAGGACAGAAACTTGTGCTCAGCCGTAGGGCGGGCGCGGCGCCCGCCGCCCTGTTTTGCGCATCTGGGCGGCAGGCCACGGGCACTGCCCTACGGCAACTCCGAGCCAAGTTTCTGAGCAGTCCTCAATAGCCTGCCCTGAGAGCCTGCCCTGAGGAACGAAGGGAACGAAGGGACGCGGCGGCGTCATTCCTGAGACCAGAAACTTGAGTGCATATAGGTTCGTAGTAGGCGCTTGAGCGCTTGTGGGACAACGCGCTGGAAGCGCGCACTACTAGCCAAGCCGGCCCGCCCGGGGCTGAAGCCGCCGGGCTTATTCAACGAAGCCCTTCGGGCTAAGGAGCCCCGAAGGGGGCTTCGTAGACTCAGCCCGGCTCCTTCTAGGGCCGGGCGGTCTTCGTGCCTCTGAAGCGCCATCATGCCCATCGTTTCGAGAAGTAAGGCATGATGGCGCTTCATCGCAACCGCTGGACTCTTCGTAATGACTCTGAAATGATACGTAAACGTTTTGGGGTCGCTGCCAGACGGCAACGACCCCAAAGTCAGCTAGTTTCTGCCAAGCCCCCGTTTTCTTGGAGAAAACGGGGGGCTGAAAAGGCTAGCGCGTGACCCGCTTGAAGGTGAGGCGATAGTTCACATGCTGCTTGAGGGGCATGCGACAACCGGTCACCACGTCGCTATTCCCCTGGATGCGCACACTGTACGAACCGCCGTACATGGGGAAGTCGAAGCTGCAGTTCGATAAGTCGCCTGCCTTCTTCTCATCCATGGGGGTGAAGACCTGGACCCCGCCTTCCCACTCGATGATGGGAATCTGCCCGGTGAGGCGGTTGTTGTTCTCATCCAGGATGGTGATGTAGATGTTGTGGTTGCCACCGGCCTCGGGCACGTCTTCCCACACGGCCTTGACGAGCTTGAAGTAGGTCCCGGTGCCCCCGAAGGGCACCAGCTTCACACCCAGGTTGTCCAGCCGGGAGTCCCAGAAGACGGGCTCCGGTATGGGCGTCGGCGTGGCCGGCACGAGTGTAGCTGTGGGTGGCCGCCGGGTAGGCGTGGGCGGGACCTTGGTGGGCGTAAGCGTAGCTGGCACTGGCGTGGCCGTTGGTAGCGGTGTGGCCGTCGGCGGCAACGTCGGCGTGCGCGTAGGCGTGGGGGTGTAGGTAGGCAACGGCGGCTCGGTAGGCTCGGGCAATGGTGTGTTGGTGGCTCGCGCCATAAAGCCTACCAGGTTGAGGCCACGACCTGCGGGCTCGATGATAACTCCCTCCCGATCGAGCATGGGGCCGCGCGGGGTGCTGGCGGCGGCGATAATCGTGGCGGGGATGGCGACCACCAGCAGCCAGGCGACCAGGGCGAGAACCAGGGCCAGGCGAAGCTGCGCTCCCCGGCTCAGCCCGCCGAACCAACTCTTCAGACCGGCGAACAGCGGCGGCCGCACCGGACGTGGTCTGGTGACCACGGCTGGCTTGGGGGCGGGCGCTGGCTGGGGCACGGCGACTGGTTTGGGAGCTGGTGTAGGAACCGCTACGGCTGCTGGCACAGGCACCGGCGCAGGGGTTGGCGCTGCTGCTGGCTTGGCGGTTGGCAGCGGAGCGGGCGCAGGGATTGGTACCACCGTCGGCTTGGGGACCGGCGCTGCCAGTGGCGGGCGCTTTTCCACGACCGGAGCAGGCACGACTGGGGCCGGGCGAACCTGCTCCCGGACACTATGTTCTACCAGGTGGCGCTCGGTTTGCTCCAGACGCTGGCTCAGGACACGGCTCAGGGTCAGGGCCACCAGCGGGTAGGTGGTAATGATCTCCTCAAAGTCGGCCTTGCCGATGACCCACAGGTTGGTCGCCGTGACCGCCCGCACCGCCGCCGAGCGAGGCTCGCCGGACAGTAAAGCCATCTCGCCGAAGAACTCGCCCTCGCCCAGGCGGGCGACCTCTCGTTCCGTAGCCACGTCGCTGACGACCAGCACTTGTCCGGATTCGATGAGATAGAGTTTATCGCCCGGTTCGCCCTCGGCGAAGATGAGTTGTCCTTCTGTGACTTGCAGGGGGTGCAGCTTTTTGGCAACGGCCAGGAGATCGGCATCGGAGAGGCCGGCGAAGAGAAGCATCTTGCGCAGGTGCTGCGTCGCCAGTTGGCGATCAGCCCGGATGAGGCGTTGGCTGAGCACCCGGCTGATGGCCAGGGAGATGGCCGGGTTGGTGGCCAGGAGTGCTTCGAAGTCGGCCTTCTTCAGGACCCAGAGATCGGTGTCGGAGACAGCCTGCACCGCGGCCACATGGGGCCGACCGGTGAGCAGGGCCGTCTCGCCGAAGAAATCGCCCTCGCCCAGGTGGGCGAAGACTGCCGCCTCGGTGGCGGCGTCGGAGACTAAGCGCACCAGGCCACTATCCACCAGGTACAGGGCCTCGCCGGGAGCGCCAGCCGGGACGATTAGCTCCCCGGCGCGGCAGTGGCGGCGCTGTAATCTCTGGACGATGTTCTCCAGCTCCGCATCTGAGAGGGTAGCGAAGAAGGGGATCCTTCTCAGTTGCTTCACTATATTCTCTCACCTCCTTCAGTAATGATTATACCTCTGAAAGCGTCATCTGTCAAGGGCCTCTCACGTGTTGCGTGGTGCGTGCTCCGTTTTAGGTATCTACCATACGGAACACGCAACACGCAACACGCAACACGTGCTACTTAGCGGCACTACGCTGCTGGCCTCACTTGCGCACTTCTCCAGCCGCGCCCTGATACGCCTGGTGCACCAGCCCTGCCCACTTCGCCGGCCGTTCAATCTCCCCGTCCTGCAGGGGGCCTTCCGTCCCCTTGACGAAGAAGCTCTCGGCGGGCAGGAGGAGCGAGCAGCCCTTCTTCTGCAGGCTCTGGGCTATCCTCTGAGCCGCCGAGCCGGTCAACAACCGCGGTCCGCGGAAGCGTGTATCAAAAGCGGCAGCGGCCAGGCCACTCCAGGCGCCGTCTTCAACATGCTCGAGGAAGGACTGGATAGCCAGGGTTGGCCGCCAGCCCTGCGTTGGGCAGCCCATGATGAGCAGGTCTATGCCCTCCAGACTGCAAGGGGTCTCTTTGGCCACACGGACGGCGCGCGCCTGCCCGCCTGGGCCCAGAGCGTCGGCGATGGCCTGGGCAATCCGTTCCGTGTTCCCATATTGTGAATCGTAGAGGACTAAGGCGTTCATAATTCCTCCTAACGCCGGAGCAACACTTGAGCTAAGAGGATCAACCCCAGCAGGATCAGAAGTACCGGCCAGTAAGCGCCTAAGAGCGTGGGGCCACCCAGGAAGGAGCTAAAGATCAGGAACATGACCAGGCTAATCAGGATGAGCCAGCCGCCGCTCGTCACGGCCTGGCGGAACCGGCCCCGCAGCAGCTCGGACAGAAAAACGCCTACGCCCACGAAGCCGGGGATCAGCGTCCAGGCGTAGGCCCAGCTCTCCCAGTTGCCGGTGGTGTTCTGCCAATAGAGCAGCCCACCGATGCCACCGATGATGCAGGCGGGGACCAGCAATTCGGGGCTCCAGGTTAACAAGCCGACCAGGAACAAGAGCACACCCACGCCGATGACGGCCAGTGGCCAGGTCATACGCTCCAATGTCCAGGCGTGCAGGGCTGGAACAAACTGCACGGCCAGAAACCACCCACCGATCAGGATCAGGGCCAGGGCTATGGCGATGTTCGCCCTATTCGTGCGGCTCATGATACCCTCCTGCTGATTTGAGATTTCAGATTTTAGACTTCGTCCTGAGAGCCTGCCCTGAACGCAGTGAAGGGACTCAGTCCGAAGGACGAAGTCTGAAATCTCAAATCATCAATCTCTGGCGACTACCAGGTGCGCTGGAAAACCACCTCGTAGGAGTGATGGTAGTTGCACATGGCGTTGTGGGCAATCTTGTCCTGGCAATCGGCCTCGTCGTTGCAGTAGCCCCCGCTGATCAGGTCCGGGATGGGGATTTGGTCTTCGCGCGTGTCCAGGTTGCGCGTAGTCTCGCTGGTGTAGGTGCGCCCGGAGACGTCGCGCACGGCGCGCACCTGCTCGCCAGATTTGTAGAGGATAATCTCGGCCCGGCCGGGTCCCTTCTCGCCACTGACGTGATCCTCGCCAGTCCAGAGACCATGCAGCACCACATTATCCAAGGGACTGCCGTTCTTGTCCACCACAGTGATAAAGATGTGGTGGTTGCCCATGCACCCGCCATTCTCCGCCTTGCTCAACATGCGCTGCGTCTTGACGACGAAGTCTATGCTGGGCGTGAACGTGGCTGTGGGCCGCGGCGTGCTGGTGGGCGCTCGCCGGGTGGCCGTGGGCGGCACAGGGGTGGGCGTGGATGTCGGCGTAACAGTAGGTGTGGAGGTGACGGTGGGCGTGGAGGTGGGAGTAGACGTGAAGGTCGACGTGGGCGTTTGCGTGGGTCGAGGCGTCTTGGTGGCGGTGGGCGTAGGTGTGGAGGTGGGGACCAGAAAAGGTAATAGGGCCATCAGCCGCTCGGCGGTAACGCCGCTGGCGCCAATGGCCGAGCCAACCAGCCCGACGAGCAGCAAGATCACCAGAAGCATGATAGCTGCCAGACGCACCTTAGCCCCCAGACTGCGCGCCCGGAACCAGGCACTCAGGGAGGTGGCCGGCGGAGTAGTAGATGGTATCTCCGGCTCCTCGGTTGGGGCTCCAGGGCGATCCCCCACGCGCTTCCTCGCACCTCCAGAAGGATTTGAGACTGCCAATTGCCGATTTGCGATTTTGGATTTGGCAATCGGCAATCGGCAATCGTCAATCGGCAATCGGCAATCATTGGTGCCGAAGGTGGGATTTGAACCCACACGAGGTCATCCCTCAACGGTTTTTGAGACCGCCGCGTATACCATTCCGCCACTTCGGCACTGTGGTCAGTATAGCCGAAAAACGACCGTAAGTCAAGTAGGGGCGGGCTTTAGCCACGGCGTAAGCACCCAGCCCCAACATGAATCCCACGGCCAGATTGCCGGTGACCAGGGAGACCGCGGCGATGCCCACAGCGATGATCCACTCGACCGGATGGTGCAGATCGGCTACCAGCAGGCTGTGCTGCACGCCTACGTAAAAGAGCAACACCCCCAACACGGGATAGGGGAACAGCATCAGCAGAGGCAGGACCCCGCCATCCAGGAGCAAGGCCGTGCCCAGGCACAGCACGCCGATGAGCAGTGGGGCCCCACCCGTGCGGGCGCCGAAGCGCACGTGGGCCGTCAGTCCGCCGGAGCCGTGACAGACAGGCATTCCACCCAGCAGCCCGGCCAGCAGATTGCTCAGCCCCATGGTGATTAACAGAGCCCTGGGCTGCACCCTTGCCGCCTGAGGGCCAAAATAACGCTGGGCAGCGTCGGTCGTGGCCATGGTGGCATTGCCGATGGTCAGGGGAAGTTGGGGGATAACCAGGAGCACCGTTGCTGTGGCCAGGTCCGATAGCGAAGGCAGGAAAATGGTGGGGGGTCTGAAGCCCCAGTGCAGGCTGCCCACGGCTGGTGCACCCAGGACTACCGCAGCAACCAGGCCGAAGCCCAATACCAGCAGTGCGGTGGGCAGCCGTCGCCAGAAAAGGCCAACCAGGAGCAAGACGATCGCCCCCAGAGCCAGGAGCCAGTGCAGAGGCCAACTGCTCAGGGTAGGCGTCTCTACTGCGCCCGGGAAAATAGCCGGGCCGGTCACCAGCCGCCAGGCGCTTTTGATCAGCAGCAGCCCCAGCCCCAACTGGATGCCCCGCACGATGGGCCGGGCAAAGAGGCGGCTGATAGGCTCGATGAGCCCGCTGGCCGCCAGGAGCAGCAGCACCACGCCCATGATCCATCCGGCTGCGGCTACCACCCCGGCCGAAAGCCCCAGGGCGATAGCCGTCGCCGAGACTGCTTTGAGGGGTTGCACTGGCACAGGCAGGCGATAGTGGAGGCCGTTAAGGATGTAGGCCAGCCCCACCACCAGAAATACACTGGTGGGATTGAGGTGGTTGATAGTGATCAAGGCCACCAGGAGCGGAGTCAGGGTAGCCAGGTCGCCGAAAGCCCCGGAGGCTTCGGCCAGGGTGAGACGCAAGGGAGGTGTTTTAGATTCGTTCATATCCCTCCTCCAAGACGACGATGGGATCCCCGGTCCGCACCGGGCCACCAACCAGGACCTGGGCAAAGATGCCCTCCTTGGGCATGACACAATCGCCTGCCTGGTAGTAGATGGCGCAGCGCTGGTGGCATACCTTCCCGATCTGGGTGATCTCCAGTAAGGCCGTCGGCCCCACCCGCAACCGGCAGCCGATGGGCAGCTTCAGCAGGTCGAGCCCTTGGGTGGTCAGGTTCTCGGCAAAATCGCCTGGTCCCACTGACAGGCCCAGGCGACGCATCTTGTCAATGCTCTCCAGGGCCAGCAGGCTGACCTGGCGGTGCCAGGGCTCCCCGCCAGGCCCCAGATTGTGGGCATCCCCGGCCAACCCACGGCCCGCCACCAGATCTCCGTGGTTAACGTTCCGTTTCCGAGTGCCCTTTCGCTCACTGGTACACACCGCGACAATTGTTCCTTCCACGCTGACCCCCTATTTGTCCTACAAAGCAAAACCGGCTGCGCGCAGGAAAGGACGGCGCGCAGCCGGTAAGGCGACCCGGCGGGTCTGTGCTAACCGTCCTCTCCTTTCCAAACGCGTGACCTACCCCTCACCCACCCCCAACCCCTCCCTCTCCCCCACTGGGGGAGAGGGAGGGGCGAGGGGGAAGGAGAGAGGTAGCGGCCCAGCACCTGCCTGGTGCAGGGCGAGGAGGCGGGGTCGTTTCCTCCCCCACCCGAATCGGCCGGGAGCCATGGCGGACTCGCTTTAGGCCCGCGGGCTCGGAGAGGTATTCAGTTGTCCAGACCTGACAGGTTTCTGAAACCTGTCAGGTCTTGTTTACGCTTTCACCAACTTGACCTTCGTATCGTAGAAACTGGCGCTGCCGCCGATCGGATCGGTCAAGCAGGTCGTCTTGGTTCCCTCGTCGAGCAAGAGTACAGGGTTGGAGCACAAGCCGACCGCGCGGCGGGCGTCGCCTTTGATCGTCTGTCCGTCCACGATCACATCGCGCGCGCCGTACGCCCAGTGTCCAAAGTGGAAAGAGACGAGGATGACGCCCGGACGCACGCCTTGCATGAGTTTCACTTTGCCCTGCACTGGCTCGCGCTGTCCGTTGCCGAGAGCGAGCATACCGTCTGGGTTGGTGCGCGACACGAGTTTCACCACATCGCCTTCGCGGAGACCCAAGGCGGTAGCATCGCGCGGGTTCATCTGCACCGCGTTCACCGGGAAGACACCCATGCCGCCCTGCGTCCAGTAGTTGCTGATCGTGCGCGTCTGGCAGCCAGTCACGTCCTTGTAGGTGATGACATAAACGGGATAATCCTTATCATCCACCGGCGTGCCGGTGCTGTTGCGGATCGGCTCGTAGTGTGCGACGCCGACGAACGGCTGACCGGTGATGCTGTCCTTGCCCAGCGCGACCGGTTCGATGTAGAGGTTGAGTTGACGCGCGTACGGATGCCCGACGAAATCGCCGGCGTAACCTTTCTCGAACGCCTCAAAGCGTCCGCCTCGATTCAGAACATACACCACCTTACGCCACAGCGCGTCGCCGACCGCAGCCTTCCACTTACTTTCGTCGAACACTCCCTTGGGCAAGTGCCGCCGCGCCTTGCGGAAGATGTCGAGTTCCGCGTCGTCCGCATCGGGCACCGCGTCCGAGCCGTCCTTCGCATCGCCAAAGGCGATGTTGGCGATGCCGCGCAGGTAGTAATCTTCAGGGCGATGGAAATCGCCGTGCTCGCCAAACCCGCCTTTGCCGATGCCCGGCAAGCCGAGCGCCTTGCCGATGGCGAGCATCATCGCTTCCATCGAGATCGGCATCTCTTCGCCATCCACCTTGACGATCTCGGGGACAGGCGCGGCAATCGGCTGGCGCACGCGAATGTTCTTGGTCACTTCGGGCGGCGGCGAGCCGAGGAACGCCCAGCGTTCAACCGAGGTGATGTCGGGGAAGAGATAGTCCGCGTACATTGAGGTTTCCGCGATCACGATGTCGTCGGCGATAAAGAGCGGAATCTTGTTCACGTCCACGAGCATCTTGATTTGCTCCGCGCCCGCAGGCGTAGCCAGCGCGGGCGTGCCCTTGTGCAGCCACAAGATTTTGATCGGGTATGGATATTCGGCATACGCGGCAGGGATCACTTCCTGGTAAACGTTCGACGTGTACGGATAGAACGGGCGCGGCGCGGGATAGTTCTTGAAGAGCGTCGTCTTTTCGTAGGTGGCGCCCTCGCGCGTCAGTTTGATGCCGAACGGGCCGATCTTGCCCGGATGATCGCCGCTGAGATCGAACGGCTTGTCTTTATTGCCGATGGCGTTCCATGCGCCGCCGCCCGCGCTCATCCCGCCTTTCCAGTCCATGTTGCCGACGAGCAGGTTGAGCGCAATGATCGCTTGCGCGGCATAGTAGCCATTGGTGTGCTGGACTGCGCCGCGATAAAACTCCATCGCGGCTTTTTTACCGTGCGAGGTGAACTCGGTGGCGAGGTCCACCAGCGTCTTGACTTCGACGCCAGCCATTTTCGCCCACTCTTCAATTGGCTGGACCGATACTTCGTCGAGCAAAACCTGCAAGCCGCTCTTGACCACGATGCCTTGTAAGGTTGTGTTGACGAACAGATCGCCGACGACGGCGTCTTTTTCATCCGTCGGATTCACCAGCGCGGGCTTGCCGTCCACGAGCGCGACGAACGGATCGAAACTGAACGATTTGCCGTCGGGCGTGACCCACGCTGTCGTCGTTTTACCTGACGCGTCCGTCGTCTCTTTCTTCTCTACGAGTTTGAGATCGCTGCCGCGCACGAGCGCCCCGGCGTGTCCCTTGTCATCCACCTTCGCCAGCCACGTCGCGTTCGTCCAGTTCTTCTCCTTGATGGCGAGCGCGGCGGCTTTGTTCGCGCTGGCGAGGAATTTGGCATCGTAGCGCTTGTTCTCCAGAATCCAGCGCAGCATGCCGAGCGCGAGCGGCAGATCGCCGCCTGGCTGTACCGGAATCCACCAACCTTTGGCGGCTTGCTTGGAGAGGCGTGGGTCAATCACCGCGAACTTGAAGTTGCGCTCCACGAGCGATTTGGTGATTGCCTCCGCCATTGTCGTCGGACCAAAGTTCGCTTCGAACGCGCTGGTACCCCAGTAGATGGCGAATTCGGAGTTGAGCGCGTCGGGCTTCATGTGGTTCGGTCCGGTTGCCCACGCCGTGCCGGTGTACTGCGCGGTCGTCTGGGCGTAGGCGATGTGGTGCGATTGCTCGCAGATCGTCGTATGGTCGTACCAGTTGACCGAGCCGAAGGAGTTGAGCGTGAAGCGCTGGGCGAAGTTGTTGCGCCCTGGCTCGATGCGCCCGGCGAGAAAGACGAACTGGTTGTTCCTGACACCGAGATCGGGATGGTCGGGATCGATCAGTATGTTAAGGTGCTCGGCGTGCTTGGTCTGGAACTCGTCCAGTTTCATCTTGCCACCCGCAACCGCGGCCGCATCCGCGGTGAGCGCCGCGATCAGTTTGGCGTCTTTGGTCGCCAGCACATCCTTGAAACCTGGGACGACGCGATCCTCGCCGATGTCGGCGAAGAGTTTGCCGCCGTTGACGATTTCGTTGATCGCCTGATCGAACGGGATCGTCTGCCACTTGTTCGAGCCGCGCGGCCCCGCGCGCTTGAGCACCTTGACGATGCGGTAAGGGTCGTACTGCATCTGGATGATGGCCTGGCCCTTGGGGCACAGTTTGCCATCAATGAGCGCGGCTTCGGCAAGCGGGGTCTTGTAGTCAATGGGCGGCAGCATATTGTTCGGACTGTAGGGATTGCCATCCGCTTTGACGAGCACGCCATTTTGGATTTTGCCTTTGATAGTGCATTGCGTATTACACTGCAAGCACTCGCCGTAGATCTGGCTTTCCGGCTGGTCGAAGGGGTAGGCGTTCTGACTCAAAGGGGCAGCCCCGGCCACCCAGTTACGCGCCCGGAGCAGGGGCGAGATGACCTCGGCAAAGAGGGCCGTGCCCCCCAGGAAAGCCGTTGTTTTCAGAAAGTCACGTCGGGTGAACTCCATGCTGTTTCCTCCATAGATAGATTCATGCTTCCTGCCTCTTGTCTCCTGCCTTCTGCCTCCTGCCTCACGTCTGCACCTCCGCCTCCAGCGGCAAGATGGAATAGCCTATGGCAAACATCACCAGAGCCAGGCCGACGGCGAAGATGCTCACCTGCCACTCCATCAGGCTGGGAACGTAGAGCCCGTAGACCCAGTGAGGCTCAAAGAAGGACTTGCCGATGCCGGGCAGTTCTTCTACCGCAAAGCCGGGCAGGACGATGTTCCAGCGGATGCCGACGAAGCCGATGGCCGAGACCAGGGCAGCCAGGCCAGTCGCCAGGGCACTTTTCCGGCCAACAGTGGCCAGCACGAGCAGGGGCAGGCCCAGGGCGAAGCCGACACCTAGAATCCAGAAAATATACCAGTTGGGGCCGAAGAGTTGTTCCTGGATGGGGATGAAGTGCGCCGGGGCGGTGCCGTACAGGCTGACCAGGATTTCCGCAATCTCCATCAGCACGTCCACGAAGATGAGCAGGGTCAGCAGTTGCCCCAGGCCGATGACCAGGTCCTTGTGTTTGGTGTACCCGTTGCGGACGGCGAAGGCGGTGAGAGCGGTGAGGAGCGCCCCACCGGAGGCCAGAGCCGAGACCAGGAACATGATGGGGAAAAGCCCAGTATACCAGTAGGCACGAGCCACGGTCACGGCGAAAACGGCCCCGGTGCCACCGTGGAAGGCGATGGCCAATGGCACGCCGATGGCACCCAGCACCCGTACCACCTTCATGTCTCCAACGCGGGCGGCGGCGCTATCCTCCTGCGTGCCCAGGGCCAGGAGGCGGTACAGAGTGCCCTGCAATCCCCCGCCCTTGCTCCCCCGGGCGAAATCGCGGCGCATCAGGAACCAGGCCTCGGCCAACAGCAGGAACAGGTAAGCCGTATAGAGCCAGACAATCCAGGCCAGGGGCGAGGTGAAGCTGGGCCGCAGATAGACTGAAAAGACCCTTTCCATCCGGCCCAGGTCCACCCAGATAAAGATCAGGGCGGTGAGGAGGGAGACCAAAGCAGTGAAGATGGCCAGCCGGCCCGCCGCTTCGAACCGCTTGAAGCCGAAGACGTAGATTAGAGAAGAGACGAGGAAGGAGCCGGCAGAGAGGCCGATGAAGTAGATGTAGAACACCACCCACAGGGCCCAGGGCACCGGCGCGCCGTAGGCCACGTGTAAGAGGCCCATGCCGATGCGGTCAACCATGCCAGAGGCGCCGAAGGCCAGGGCGACCAGGCCCAGGATCAAGACGAGGATAATTCGCTTGCTCACAATTCCCTCCTCACAGCAGGTAGTATACGCTGGGTTCGGTGCCCAGCTCTTCTTTTAGGCGCATCACGTGCAGCGAGGCCGCCTGCTGGGCCACCAGACTGTCGACGTCATTCAGGTTGCCGAAGTAGCGGGCGCCGCCGATGCAGGTGGTGATGCAGGCTGGCAGCATCCCTTTTTCCAGCCGATGCAGGCAGAAGGTGCACTTGCGGGCGTTGCCGATGGGCGAGGTGTTGCGGTTAGCCGGGTTACGCTTCCGCTCTTTGCCATACTCAAAGTTGGACGATAGATCGTATTCGGCCACGCGGGGCGTCTGGCCCACCGTGTAGAACTCGCCAAAGTCGAAGGAGCGAGCGCCGTAGGGGCAGGCAGCGATGCAATAGCGGCAGCCGATGCAGACGTCGTAGTCAATGACCACCACCCCGTCGGCACGGCGGTAGGTGGCATTCACCGGGCAGACGCGGGTGCAGGGGGGGTGCTCACACTGCATGCAGGGGCGGGGCAGGAAGCGGCGGGTGACGTTGGGGTAACGGCCGATCTCCTCCTCCAGCACCACGTGGTAGGTGACGCCCGGTGGCGTCTTGTTCTCCACCTTGCAGGCGATAGTGCAGGCGTTGCAGCCCACGCACTTTCTCAGGTCAATGACCATGCCCCAGTGCCTTTCGGCCACCGGCTTGCCCAGGGCTCGTTTCAGGTCGGCCTGCATGCGTAAGAGAGCGTTTTCGAGCATAACGACTCCTCCTCTCTGTCTTTTCAGTGTCCCCCAAAAAAAGGAGACGGCAGTCGCGTCGCAAGGCGCGATCTGCTCGTCTCCTAGTTTACACTAGCTTGGCCTGCTCGTCTAGCAGGGAAAGCCCTGAAAAATGACTGGCTCTCTGTCAGGGAAAACCCGTTATCGGGTAGGCGACGCTATCCCTCTCCCAACAACCCTCTCTGCAGCGCATAGCGCACAATGTCTGCCCTGCTCCGCAAGCCCAGCTTCTCCATCAGCCGGGCCTTGTAGGTCTCCACCGTCTTCACGCTCAGGTAGAGCTGATCGGCCACCTGCTGGTTGGTGTAGCCCCGGGCCAGCAGTTTCAGCACCTCCTGTTCGCGGGGACTCAGACGCTGATAGCTGTCGGGTTCGCTGACGTTTGCCCCGCGACGTAGCATGCCTTCCAAGAGGGCTTTGGCGTGGGCCGGGTGGAGATAGGTGCCCCCCTGATGCACGGCGCGAATGGCCGAGAGCAGTTCCGTGTCCGCGGCGCGCTTGAGGACGTAGCCGACGCTTCCGGCTTGCAGCGCGGCGCGCAGATATCCTTCGTCGTCGTGCATGGTTAGCACCAGCACCCGCGCCTCTGGCCGACTGGCCTTGATGCGTTGGATGGCCTCCAGGCCGGCCGGGCCAGCGTCCGAGTCACCGGGGTGAGCGGGCAAGGTCAAGTCCATCAACACCACGTCGGGCTGGAGCTGCGCGTCCAGCGCCACGGCCTGGTCGGCGGTTTCAGCCTCGCCCACCACCGTCAGGTCGGGCTGCGCCTCCAGCAGCAACCGCAGCCCGGCCCGCAGCACGGCGTGGTCGTCAGCAATCAGTACCCGGATCAGTTTGCTGTTCGTCATGTACCCTTCGCTCTTCACTCAGTGGCAGTTCCACAAACACCGTTGTACCCGCGCCAGGTGCCGATTCGATGGTCAGCCTGCCGCCCAGCAACTCCGCCCGCTCCCTCATGCCGTGCAGCCCCAGCCAGTGTTCGTCCACCGGGCCGTGCATCAATCGTTCCACCTCAAAGCCGCAGCCGTCGTCTTCTACAATGGCTACCACCGATTCCCCTCGCGCCTCCAGCAGCAGGCTCACCTGGCGGGCATGGGCGTGGCGGACCACGTTGGTCAGCGCCTCCTGCACGATGCGATACAGCGCGGTCTCCAATGGCGCCGGCAGACGCAGGCCGTCCAACCCGACCGTCTGAAAATCTACCGCCAGGTGATGGGCGGCGCAGGTACGCACGTAACGGTGCAGCGCCGGCACCAGCCCAAGATCATCCAGTACGCTGGGGCGTAGCTCCAGGGCCAGATTGCGCACGCCGTCCAGGGTGCTGGTCACGATCGCCTTGAGCTCGGGCAGGCGGGCCAGATCAGAGTCCGTTTCCAGGGTGCGTAGCCCTACCAACAGCGAGGTGAGGGCTTGGCCGGTCTGGTCGTGCAGTTCGCGGGCGATGCGCCGCCGCTCCTCCTCCTGGGCGGTGATGATCTGTTGCAGCAGTTGTCCCCGCATGGCCTCTTTGCGCTGCACTTCTTCCCGCGTCCGGCTCAGCTCCTCGACCATAACGTTGAACGAGGCGCCCAACGCGCCGATCTCGTCATCGGCCCAGCGGGGGGCGCGTTGGCTCAGATCGCCCTGAGCCACGGCCTGGGTTGCCTCGACCAGGGCCTTGACTGGCCGGGTCAGCACCCAGGCCAGCAGGTAGCCGCCCAGCACACCGATCAGCGAGACGAGCAGCGTGCTGAGCAACAGTTGGCGGGTGGTAGCTGCCATCTGCGCCTGCAACCGACGCTCAGAAAGCCCTACCCGGGCCGTCCCCGCTCGTCCCTCAAAGATGGGCACCGCCACGTCGTGGATCAGCCCTTCCTCGGTGTCCAGGATTTGCAGGCGGTGATGCTCGTCGGCGTGGACGGGGTTGACGATCAGCAGATCGGGCGGCACACCCAGGTCGAAGGAGTGGATCAGCACCCGCCCCTCGACGTCCAGCACAAAGGCGTAGCGCAGGTCGTCGTTGTTGCGGACCGTGTCGTGCAGCAATTCATGGAGGGCAAAGAGGTTGTTGGTCAGGATCAGATCGGTGGAACGGGCGGCCAGGTCGCGGGCGATGGATACCGCCCGCTGGTCCAGCTCGCGGCTTAGGGTGCTGGTCATGGTCGCCCGCACTTGAATCGTGACCCCCACGCCTAGCAGCAGCACCAGGCCCAGCACAATGCCCATAATCTTGGTGCGGATGCTGACGGCGCTGACAATCATCCAGATGCGTTTCAGCCAGGCACGCCCTCGCTCTTTCATGGTGTCTTTTCCACCCGGTCCAGCGCCTTACGCACTGAGTCGTAGGCGCTATCGTCAATAGTGACGAAGCGGTCTACCATCAATTCGGCCAGGGCGGTTCGCCCTGCCTCGTCCTGGTGCATGGTCAAAAAGATGTCCCGTAAGCGCTCCTTCGGGCCAGCGTCCAGGCCGGGGTGAACCACCACCGGCGGCATGCCACAGGCTTCCGAACGGGCGATGATCCGCACCCGGTCGGCCAGGCTCGGATCGCGGCGCAGGGCATAGTCATACACCAGGCTGTCCACGCCAGCACCGTCCACCAACCCCTCCGCTACCGCCCGGAGCGAGTTATCGTGGCTGTAGGTGTAGATGGTCCGTCGGAAAAAGAGCTCCGGTGTCTCGCCCATTTGCCACAGCAGATAGACCGGCATCAGCCGGCCGGAGTTGGACAGGGGATCAGTGAAGGCGAAGGTCTTGCCCCGCAGGTCGGCCAGGCCCTGGGCCGGGCTATTGGCCGGGACGATGATGTAGGAGTAGTAGACCGTCTCGCCGGCCACCTGGGGGACGACCAGGAGCTCCATACCAAAGTCGCGACGCCCCTGGACGTAGGCCCCGGTGCAGACGAAGGCCAGGTCCACGCCACCGTCGCGCAGCAGGTCGTTCACCTCAGCGTAGGTCTGGCGTTGGATGAGTTCAACCGGCCGGCCGATACGCTGGGCCAGGTAGTCCAGCAAGGGGGTGTAGCTCTGGACGGTGCCCTTGGGGGAGATGACGGCGGCGATGGCCACGCGCAGCGGTGGCTGGGGCGCGGGCGCGGTGGGGGTGGGGGGCAGCGAGGCTTCGGCCAGGTTGACCCGGGGATATTCAGGCCTGGATGTGCAACCGGCCAGTAGCGCCGCTGCCAAGAGCAGCCCCAGCACTATATGTCGCCCTCGGATCATCGTCTGCACCTCCTCGCCCCAGGTTTCTGCGCCTATTGTACCGCAAATTGCCTGGCCTGTCCAGCCAGGAGAGGGAGCGTCACTGGTTGAGGGTCTTTTCGGCGGCCAGTGGCTCAGAAGTTACCCCATGGGCTAGAAGCTCAAGGCGGCTGGAAGCCGCCTGGTCTGGCTTCGGTAGGGCACTTCCCGTGCCTTTCAGCTCTTAGCGCCTGGCTTTAGCCTGGCGCACTAACCTAACCCCCAACCCCTTCCCTACGAGGGAAGGGGCGCTCCCCTCTCCGCTTCGGAGAGGGGCCGGGGGTGAGGTTCACCAGCCACCTTCGTCGGTGCTCTCCCCGGCCTCCAGTTCCTGCAAGAATTGCCGGTCGGCGGCGGTCAGAGTGGCTCTGGCCAGCAGGTCGGGCCGGCGTTGGCGGGTGCGGCGCAGCGCCTCCTGCCGTCGCCAACGGGCGATGGCGGCGTGATTACCGGAGAGCAGGATCTCCGGCACGGCCCAGCCGCGAAACTCGGGTGGGCGAGTGTAATGCGGATACTCCAGCAGCCCGGCGGCGTGCGATTCTTCCAGCGGCGAGGCGGCATCCAGCACGCCGGGCACCAGGCGCACCACCGCATCCACGATCACCATGGCCGGCAGCTCGCCGCCGGTGAGCACGTAGTCGCCAATGGAGATCTCGTCGGTGGCCAGGTGCTGGCGCACGCGCTCGTCCACGCCTTCGTAGTGGCCGCAGAGCAGGGCCAGGCGCGGGTGCGCCGCCAGCTCCTGGGCCACGGCCTGGGTGAAGAGACGGCCCTGCGGGCTGAGGAGGATGATGGGAATTTCGGATTGCGGATTGCGGATTGCGGATTGTGAATTGCGAATTTCGCAATTCCTCGGTTCCCTCTGCTCGGCTGGAACTGAGGACTGAGGACTGAGGACTTGGGACAGTACCGCTTCCACGGCGGCGAAGATGGGCTCTGGCTTCATGACCATGCCCGCCCCGCCGCCGTAGGGATAGTCGTCGGTGACGTGGTGTTTGTCGGTGGCGTAGTCCCGAATGTTGTGCAGGGCGATGGTGAGCAGCCCCTGTTCCATAGCCCGCTTCAGGATGCTCTCCTGAAAAGGCCCTTGGAACATGGCCGGAAACAGGGTGAAGATGTCAATGTGCATCGCTCTCACTTCCCCGTTGTCTAGCTCGCTGCGTAGCGCGCCAGGGCCGCGGCGTAGACCTGCTCCAGGCGCGGCACGATGCTCGTCCAATCGTAACGGGCCTCCACGAGCTGGCGCCCCCGCTGGGCCAGGTGTTGGCGCAGAGGGGCATTGTTCAAGAGGTCTATCACTTGCTGAGCAAAATCCGCCGGCTCATTGGCGATGAGGATGTCCTCGCCCGGCGTGACCTCGATGCCCTCGGCACCGGTGGCTGTGGCGATGACCGGCTTGCCCATGGCCATGGCCTGCAGCACCTTCAGCTTGGTGCCGCTACCCATGCGCATGGGTACCACGTAGATCAGGCTCTGGGCGATGTAGGGCCGGATGTCCTCCACGTAGCCCGTCACCGTCACCGCCGGATCCTCGCCTAAGTGCCGCACCTCCGGTGGCGGGCTCTTGCCTACGATGTAGAAGTGCACGTGAAAGACCTCTTTCTTGATGCGCGGCAAGATGTCCTGACAGAACCAGGTGACAGCGTCAATGTTGGGCCGAAAGTCCATCGTGCCCGTGAACACCAGGGATGCCATATGCCTGATCTTGTCTTTGTCCACCGGATGGCTGGCGATGGGCACGGCGAAGAGGGTGCTATCCACGCCATTCGGCACCACCGCCACCTCCACCCCTGGCACAATGCGCTGCAAGGCCCGGCAATCGGCGGCCGATACGGCCACCACGGCGTCCATCGCCCGGCACACCCGGGCCTCGTAACGCTGCAGCTTGCGCCACTGGATGAGCGAGTACAGCGCCCGATGCCATTTGGCCGGATAGCGGCGATCAATCTCCCAGGCCCGTTTCTGCAAGACGTACTCGGCATTGTGGTCGTCAAAGACCAGGCAGGGTCGCTGGCCGTCCGGCGATGAGCGCCCGGCGGCCAGGGTCAGGCCGTACTGCGCCATCTCGATGCCCTCAATCTGGACGACGTCGAGCTCCTCTCGCTCCAGCAGGTCGGTCAGTTTGGCGTGGTACTCCGCCGAGGGCAGGCGCAGGGCCATATCGGGCAGGGGCGAGCTCAGCACCGTCCAGGCGCGCCGCAGTGGCGAGCGTTGCGGGGCGAGGACTGTGTCAATGCTGTGGCAGTATGGCCGGAGCTCCGGCACCCAGGCCAGGTCATCCTCGCCCTGCACGAAGGACAGCAGGTGCACCTCGTGCCGCTGCGCCAACTGCCGGATCAGGTTGTAGTTGCGGATGGTGGTCCCCTTCTGCGGCGGATAGGGCAGTTGGGGGGTCAAAAAGAGCAGTTTCATTTTTTATAAAGTAGACAAGGATACAAGGAATAGGTAGACAAGGAAATCGTCAGAACAATAAAATCTTGGTGTTCTTGGTGCCTTGGTGGTTCATCCGGCGGCACGATAGACGGCCAGGGTCTCCCGCGCCGCCTTCGCCCAGGAGAAGCGCGCCGCCTGCGCCAGGCCACGCTCGATCATCTGGCGGCGCAGGGCCTCATCGCTCAGGGCGCGCTGCAGGGCTGCCGCCAGGCCGTCCACATCGTGCGGCTCGACGAGCAGGGCGGCATCGCCGGCCACCTCGGGCAGGCTGGAGGCGTGGCTGCACACCACGGGCGTGCCGCAGGCCATGGCCTCCAGCACTGGCAGGCCGAAGCCCTCGTACAGTGAGGGCAGGACGAAGAGCCGGGCCGCGCTGTAGAGGGCCGGCAAATCCTCCGGCGGCACCCCGCCGATGAACTGCACGGCTGTTCCTAGCTCCCTGGCCTGGGCGATGGTCTCCTCGTACAGCCAGCCCTGCTTACCGGCAAGCACCAGGGGATTGCAGATCGCAGATTGCAGATTGCAGATTTTCCTCCAGGCTTGGAGTAGTGTGGTGATGTTCTTGCGCGGCTCAATTGTACCAACAAAAAGGACAAATTCCTCCGGCAGGCCGTACTTTTGCCGTACCGCCGCCAGCGCGGTGGCGTCCGTCACGGGGCGGAAGGCAGGCCCGGCCGCCTCGTAGACGACGGTGATCTTGGCGGCGGGCGCTGCGGTGTGGGCGATGAGGTCGCGCTTGGTGCTTTCGGAGACGGCGATGATGGCCTCGGCGCTGTGCACGGCCTGGCGAATCTGGCCGTAGTAGCGCTGGCTCTCGGCGGTGAGCAGGCCGGGGAGCAGCAGGAAGGCCAGATCGTGCACGGTGATCACGGCGCGGCAGTTACGCCGCAGGGGTGGGATGAAGTCCGGCGAGTGCAGCACGTCCAGACGCAACGGTGCCAGTTCCAGCGGTAGGGTGAGCTGCTCCCAGCGATGGTGCGGCGGTGTCCATAACGGGTGACGTCGAAAGTTGGGCGCGCCGACCAGTTGCCGCCCATCCTTGCGGCTCTGCAACACGAGGTACTCGTTCTCGTGGTCAATCTCCGCCAGCGCCGTCAGCAGCCGCTGGGTGTATTGAGCGATGCCCGCCTGCTGGTAGTACAACAAGCGGGTATCAAGGGCGATACGCATTTACGTTCTTGGGGAATCAGGGAATGAGGGAATCAGGAAACCAGGGGATCGGGCTTCCGCATGAGACCTGATTCCCTGATTCCCCGATTCCCTGATTTACTGATTGAAGATGGTGGCAAAAGCACCCGCCGTGCCCACCAGCTCGGCCTGCTCCGCTGTGCTCAGGGGGCGATAGTGCTCCGCCGCCTGCAGGATCATGGGGATCAGCCGCACGTCGCCGGAGCTGATCAGGGTGGTGATGTTCTGGGAGAGCACGAAGCGCACGCAACGTTCAATGCTGGGCTGATCATCGAAAGGCTCGTACCAGGTGTTGTAGGTGCGTTCCCGCTCGCCCCAGGGCCGCTTGGCCAGGGCCTTGATGACCATGAGGCCCACATCCTTCTCAGCGGCCAACTTGAGCAGCGCCTGGAAGTCCCGGCGATAGTCCTCGTTGGCCCACAGGACGAAGTTCAGCGGCAGGAGCACGGTGTCGAAAGGAAAGCGCCGCAGGGCCTCTGCATGCACGGCCGGCGCCTGGTGCCCGTGGCCGGTGATGCCGATGAAACGCACCAGCCCCTGCTCCTTCGCCTCCACGATGGCCTCGATGGCCCCGCCGGGGGCCAGGGCCTTGTCCAGTTCGGCCATGTCGCCCACGGCGTGAAGCTGGTACAGGTCAAACGAGTCCACTTGCAGCCGCTCCAGCGAACGGTGCAGTTCGGCGCGGGCACCTTCCTGGCCGCGCTCCATGGTTTTGCAACCCAGGAAGAAGTTTTGGCGATATTTCGCCAGCCACGGCCCCAGGCGCAACTCCGCCTCGCCGTAGGACGGGGCCACGTCAATGTGGTTGACGCCGTGAGCCAGGGCCAGTTCCACTGCCTTGTCCGCCTCGGCCTGCGAAACTTGCCACAGCGCCGCCGCGCCGAAGGTCACCACCGTGCTCAGGTGCTCCGTACGACCCAGTCTGCGCTTGTCCATGATTGTCCTCCATGGGGAAGGGAATCAGGAAATCAGGGATCAGGGAATCAGGAAATCAGGGATCAGGGAATCAGGCTTCCTGCTGAGTCCTGATTTCCCGATCACTGATTCCCTGATCACCAACTCCTTGTCTACCTGCCACCTGCTACTTGCTACTTGCTTCTTGCTTCTTGCTTCTTGTCTACCTTCTCCTCTTCTTCGGTCCTTTCTTCTTAGGCGCGCTGGGCGGGGCAGGCCTGGCCGCGGGCTTAGCCTTAGGCTTGGGCAAGTATTTCTTCTTCTTCTCTTCCAGTTCGTAATCGGCCAGGCGCTGCGGATAGAGACGCAGGAAGTAGTAGACGCCAAACACGGCCAGGCCTACCAGGATAGCCAGCCAGAGGATCAACAGCAAAGGCAGGCCGAGCAGCGGCGTGCGGGCGTAGCCAAAAAGTGCCAGCAGCAACCCCACTGCCCCGGCGCCGGCGGTGATATAGGCAGTCCACTCGGCCAGCTTGGCGTGGAGGCTGTGGCCCTTGAAGCGCACATCGCGGAGGTAGAAGTAGGCGATGGCCGCACCGACCAGCAGCAAAGCGCCCAGGACGAGCAGGGGCAGGTGGAAGCCGGGCGACCAGCCGGTGAGCTTGGTCCAAAACTGCGGGTTCCAGGCCGTGGGCGGGGGAGGCGGCGTTGGTAGTGGCGCGGGTGGAACGGTGGGGGTGACCGGCACCGTTGGTGTCAGCGGCAAGGTGGGCGTGGCTTCCACGGTCGGTGTCAGAGGCGCGGGTACGGTCATGATGGTCACCGACGCCGTCTGGACGGACGTGGCCTGCAACTGGGGAGCGAATGGTTGCAGAAGAGGCCTGAGGTGGAATAGTTCTGCCAGCATGTAGAAAAGTCCTCCTTCAAGAAGTGAGTTGTGGACCCCGCCGGGTCTTTTCGCCAGCTATCTCTGGCCGCCTAATGATAACACATTTCGGGTGGAAAGTAAATGCAGCCGTAGCTTTGGTTTTGGACGCGGATAAACGCGGGCTGCGCACGCAGATTTTGTTTATATGAAGATAAACTTGCGTCCAATTGCTTATTCCTGATGCTTCCAAGGAGTAACAAGGACGGGTGGAGAGTGGCGCTAAGCGAGCGAAGGTGGTATAATAGGCTCATGCCAGAAGATGAGAAAGTACCGCCCAAATTCATCGCCGATCACATGCTGGGCCGTCTGGCGCGCTGGCTGCGCATCCTGGGCTACGATACCGTATTTGCTGCCGACTCTTCGTCAGGTGCCGGGCAGGCCCTGGATGATGCCGTCATCGCCCGCCTGGCACAGGCCGAGGATCGTTGGGTGCTCACCCGGGACACGCAGCTTCTGCGCCGTCGCGGGCTGCGCGGCCTGCTTATCGAGGCAGAGACCATTGAAGCGCAACTGGCGCAGGTGGTGCGCGCCTGCGGCCTGACCAGCCAGCGCCTGTTCACCCGCTGCCTGGTGTGCAATGCCCCTCTGGAAGAAATCGCCAAATCAGCGGTCGCTGATCTAGTGCCACCCTACGTCTATCGCACCCAGGCACAGTTTCGCCGCTGCCCGGCCTGCGGGCGTATCTACTGGCGGGGGACCCACTGGGCGCGCATGGTGGAACGCCTGTTGGAGATTTGAGATTTTAGATTGCGGATTGCAGATTGGACTCCTTGACATGCCTCCAAATCGGGTGTATAATACGTCCAGAAGGGAGGGATTAAATATATGTCCACAAAGACTTCCTTATTAGAAACCCAGAAGATGACGGTTACCTTCCCCGAGCCGCTTTTGCAGCGTCTACGAGAGCGTGTTCCTTCCCGTCAGCGCAGCACCTTCATCGTCGAAGCCGTGGAGGAAAAGCTGGCTCTGCAGGAACAGCTCGCCGCCATCGAAGAAACAGCCGGCTGCTGGCGTGACGCCGATCACCCAGAGCTGCAGACGGACGAAGACATAGACCGCTGGCTGGCCAGGCTACGCTTGGCTTGGGATGGCCATCTGACCCAGAATAGGAGTGCGCCATGAAGAAAGCCAGGTATCTTCTGGATAGCGGTTTACTGATTCGTCATCTGCGCGGGCGGCCAGAGGCCGTGCGTCTCCTATGCGATCTCGGCAAGCGCGAACGTCTGGCTATCGCCTCCGTCAGCCGTCTGGAAATCCACGCCGGGATGCAGGAGCAGGAACGATACGCGACGCAAAAGCTGCTCGCCCGATTCGTGACCTATGACATGGATGTGGACATCGCCGAGCGAGCTGGCGACTATATTCGAGAGTATCGGAGCCAGGGTGTGACGCTGGCCATTTCTGATGCCATTATCGCGGCGACTGCTATCCAACATGGCCTGACGCTGGTGACTTTTAGCCCCAAGGACTTCCCTATACCTGGCGTGAGCCTGCTCCAAATCTAAAATCTGCAATCTGCAATCGTCTGGGCCGTTGACAAAACCACCTCGCTGGCTTATAATCCCCTCACCAGCACATCAAAGGAGAAGACTATGCGCATACCCATTATCGCCGGCAACTGGAAGATGAACACCACCGTGGACGAGGCCCTGGACCTGGTGGACGAGATGATTGACGACCTGGAGGACGTGGAAGGGGTGGAGGTGGTGCTCTGTCCGCCTTTCGTCTCCCTGGACGCCCTCGCCGAGGCACTGGGAGGATCGTCCGTGGCCATAGGGGCGCAGAACATGCACTACCTGGATAAGGGCGCTTACACCGGCGAGATTTCGCCCGTCATGCTGGCCGATCTGTGCGACTACGTCATCCTGGGCCACTCGGAGCGCCGCCAGTACTTCGGCGAGACGGACGAACTGGTGAACAAGAAGGTCGTTGCGGCGCTCCACCACGGCCTCATCCCCATTGTCTGCGTGGGCGAGACGCTGGCGCAGCACGATGCCGGGCAGGCCGAGGCTGTGGTGACGGCACAGGTGCAGGGCTGCCTGGCCGGTCTCAGCGCCGCCGATGTGGCGGGCCTGGTCATCGCCTACGAGCCGGTGTGGGCCATCGGTACGGGGCGAGCGGCTACCGGCGCTGATGCCAATGCCGTTATCGCCACCATCCGCCGCACCATCGCTGAGCTCCACGACTACGCTACGGCGCAGGCGGTGCGCGTGCAGTATGGCGGCAGCGTCACTGCAGCCAACATCGCCGAGTTCATCCGCCAGCCGGAGATTGATGGCGCTTTGGTGGGTGGGGCCAGCCTCAAGGCCGAGGAGTTCGTGGGCATCGTCCGGCAGACGGCAGAGATCAAAGGTCACGAATGACGGGCACGCTCATCAATGTGGCCACTGTGCTGGTGGGGAGCGCCCTGGGCACGGTGCTGGGCAATCGTCTGCCGGAGAGGATTCGGGAAACGGTGGTGCACGGCCTGGGCCTGACGACGCTGGTCATCGGCCTGAGCCTGGCCCTGAAGACGCAGAACATCCTTATCGCCCTGGCCAGCATCCTGCTCGGCGGCATCAGCGGGGAGTTGCTGGGCATTGAGGCGGCGCTGGAGCGGCTGGGGCGCTGGCTGGAGGCGCGCAGTTCCCGGCTGCAGCTTCCAGGGTTGGGGGACACAACGGATTCTGCCTCTCGCACGGCCAACTTCGTGCGGGGCTTTCTCACCGCCAGCCTGGTGTTCTGCGTAGGCCCCATGACGATCATGGGCTCGATCCAGGACGGGCTCACTGGCGACTTCACGCTCCTGGCCATCAAGTCCACGATGGACGGCTTCGCCGCTCTGGCCTTCGCCTCCTCGCTGGGCTGGGGGGTCATGTTCTCGGCCCTGACCGTGCTTTTCTACCAGGGTGGGATCACCCTGGGTGCAGGCTGGCTCAAGGCCGCCCTCACCGACCCCATGATCAACGAGATGACGGCGGTGGGCGGTATCTTGATGTTGGGCATTGGCCTGGGGCTGCTGGAGATCAAGCGCATCCGGGTGGGGAATCTGCTCCCCGCCCTGTTCATCGCCCCGCTCATCGTGGCCCTGGCCGCCTGGCTGGGGCGGTAATAGAGGACGCGGATAAACGCAGATTCACGCGGATAATTTTTGAAAAACCTGCGTTAATCTGCGTCCAACTGCCACTTGGACAAGATGTCTCCTTTGATCGGCATTCCCTGCCGGGCCACGGACGACCCGGCGCCGCGCTTCTTCAACAATCAGAGCTACGTGCGCGCCCTGGAGGCCGCTGGTGGATCGGCGGTGCTCATCCCGCTGCTGGGCGATAAAACCGCCCTGCGCGCCATCTACGCGCGCCTGGACGGCGTGCTCCTGGCTGGCGGCGGCGATATTGAGCCGGGCCGCTACGGCGACCCAGAGCGCCACCCCACCCTCTTCGGCCTGGATCCGGCGCAGGACGAGGTGGAGATGACCCTGGTCAACTGGGCTCTGGACGACGGTCGCCCGCTGCTGGCCATTTGCCGCGGCATCCAGGTGCTCAACGTGGCCATGGGCGGCACGCTCTGGCAGGACCTGCCCAGCCAGCGGCCCAGTGATGTGGATCATCCGGGCAAGAATCGCCCGCGTTCTGCCGTCAATCATCTGGTGACGATTGCGCCGCAGAGCCGCCTGGCGGCCATCCTCGGCGACGAGCCTCTGGGGGTGAACAGCTTCCATCACCAGGCGATCAGGCAACTGGCGCCGGGCTTCGTCGTCACCGCCTTAGCGCCGGATGGCGTGGTGGAGGCTATTGAATCGCCCGACAGCCGCTTCGCCCTGGGGGTGCAGTTTCACCCCGAGGAGATGTGGCCGGTGAGCGAGCGGCTGGCGCGTCTGTTCCGTGCTTTCGTGCAGGAGTGCCAGGCGACATGAGTATCCGTCAGGGTGTGAGCTATTTCCTCATCGCCTGCGTCTTTGTGGGCAGCGTGGCCTTCGCCCTGGGCTGGTGGCCAGAGACGTTCCAGGTTCCAAGTTCCACGTTGACATCTGTGCCGCCGTTACTCCTGACACCTACCCCAACGTGGAACGTGGAACTTGAAACCCCTACAGCCACGCCCGCGCCCACGCCGCTGCCCACGGGCCTCCTGCCGTCGCTGGACGGCGCCGAGCTGCTGCGCTACCTGCCCATGCCCAGCAGCGACTGGTTCATTGTGGTGCGGCGCAGCGAGCAGCGCCTGTACCTGTACCACAAAGGTAGCTTCGTCAAGGCGTACATGGTGTCCACTGGCAAGCCGGGCACCATCACCCCGCTGGGCTGGTGGCGCATCGCCGACAAGGAGGGCATCAGCCCGCCCGACATCTACGGCACCCGCTGGATGGGCTGGGAGCGGCTGAACCGGCGCACCGGCGTTTACGAGTGGTACGCCGAGAGTGCCCCCTTTGGCATCCATGGTACCAACGAACCGGAGAAGATCGGCACGCCGGTGTCCAGCGGCTGCGTGCGTCTGCGCAACGCCGACGTGGAGGAGCTGTTCGATCAGGTGTCCATAGGCACGAGAGTGCTGGTGATTGATTAACGGACGAAAGACAAAAGACGAAGGACGAATTGGTCTTTCGTCCTTCGTCTTCCGTCAATCAAGTTCGTGTGTTTATGAAGAAAACCCCGTTTTCTCGGAGAAAACGGGGTTCTGCATTGGTGGCTTACTTGGGCCCGAAGGCGTACAGCTTGCCGTCCCAGGAGCCGACGAAGACCATCCCGTTGGCGATGGCCGGCGAGGAGAGCACCTTGTCGCCGGTGGCGAAGGCCCACAGTTGGCGGCCGGTGGCAGCGTCCAGGGCGTAGAGCTTCCCATCGTCTGAGCCCACGAAGACCACGCCCGGCACCACAGCCGGCGACGAGGTGACGCTAGCACCCGTCTGGGAGGCCCAGAGTTGGCGGCCGGTGGCAGCATCCAGGGCGTAGACCGTGTGATCCAACGAGCCCACGTAGACCGCCGCTCCCAGTACGGCGGGCGAAGAAAGCACACCACCAAAGGTGGCGAACTCCCAGCGCTTGGCCCCCGTCTGGGCATCCAGGGCGTAGACCTTGTTGTCCAGCGAACCCACGTACACCGTGCCCCGCGCTACCGTAGGCGAAGAGCCCACGCCCCAACCGGTGAGGAATTCCCAGCGCTTGGCCCCTGTCGCAACGTCCAGGGCGTAGAGCTTGCTGTCATCGCTGCCCACGAACACCATTCCGGCCACCACCGCCGGTGAGGAGAAGAAGCGTCCCTCGGCCTGGAAGGCCCACTTCTGGCGGCCTGTGGCGGCGTCCAGGGCATATAGGCGCCGATCGTCCGAGCCGATGTACACCACCCCATCTATGACTGCTGGCGAGGACTCCACCCGGTCGCCGGTGGCGAACTCCCAGAGCTTATCCCCGCGGACAGAATCTACGGCGTAGACCTTGCCGTTGTGCGCGCCAAAGTAGACCACTCCCTGGGCCACCGCCGGTGAGGATTCAATGCGCCCGCCAGCCGAGAAGGCCCACTTCTGGCGGCCCGTGGCGATGTCCACGGCGTAGAGCTTGCCATCCTGGGAGCCGATGTAGGCCGTGCCGCCTACCACCGCCGGCGAGGACGTGTTGATCGCCCCACCGGTGGCGAACTCCCAGCGCTTCTCTAGTGGCAGGTTTACTGGCCCTACGGCTTCGCCGCTGTGCTCCACCCCACGGCGGAACATCAGCCACTGCGCGCTGGTGCCAGCGGGCGTGGGGATCAAGCCCGGGGCGCGGGTGGGCGTAGGCGAAGGCGGCAATGGTGTGGGCGAAGGCAGGGCCGTAGGGGTTCCACGTTCCACGTTCCAGGTTGGGGTAGGTGTAGGGATCAACGTGGAACTTGGAACATGGAACGTCGCCGTTGGCGTGGCTGTAAGCGTTCCAGGTTTCACGTTCCACGTTGGGGTTGACGTAGGGGGCAACGTGGAACTTGGAACTTGGAACGTTCCCCGCAGGGCCACGACGGTCAGCAGCCCCAACCCGCCACACAGGATCAGGATGGCCAGGATGCCCACGGGAATCAGAAACGACCAGGAGCGGGCCGACCTAACCCCTGGCCCCTTCCCTACGAGGGAAGGGGAGACGCTCTCAGCACCTCTTGTTGTAGGGGGGCTGGGGGGCGCTGGGCTGGCCCCCGGCCCCTTGCCGGCGATGGACGGGGAGATGCTCTCCCCTCTCCGTGTCGGAGGGGGGCTGGGGGTGAGGTCGGGTGGCACTGGCTGCGATGCTGGCACAGCCGCCATCTGCTGGGCAGTGCGTAGGGCGGCGACCAGGGCGGCCCCGCTCTGGTAACGCTCGCCGGGGTCCTTGGCCAGGGCTTTGAGCAGCACCTGGCTCACGGCTTCGGGTATGGCCGGGTTCAGGCGGCTGGGCGATGGCGGCGGGGTGAAGATGTGGGCGTGCAGCACGGCCTCCGGCCGGTCGGCGGTGAAGGGCACGCGGCCGGTGAGCATCTCAAAGAGCACCACGCCCAGGGCGTACAGGTCGGCGCGATAGTCCACCGGCTTGCCGGCCTCGGCCTGTTCGGGGGCCAGGTACTCGGGCGTGCCCAGGGCGAAGCCAGGGGCAGTAATGCCCGACTCCTGGCCTACGCGGGCGATGCCGAAATCGGTCAGCACGGCCTGATCGTCCGGGCCGAGGAGAATGTTGCTCGCCTTCACGTCGCGATGGATGACGCCGCGACGATGGGCGTAGTCCAGAGCCGCTGCCACCTGCTCGGCGATGGCCAGGGCGCGCGCCAGCGGCAGCGGCCCCTGGCGCTGCAGCAGGCGCTTCAGCGTCTCGCCGGCCTCCTGCATGGCGATGTACAGCGTGCCATCCGGCGCCTCGCCCACATCGTAGATCTGCACGATGCCCGGGTGGCTGAGGCCAGCCGCCACCCGCGCCTCGCGCTGAAAGCGTCGCACGAACTCCGGATCGTGGCTGAAATAGGTCGGCAGCACCTTCAGGGCTACCTGGCGATTGAGGGCGGTGTCCGTGGCCCGGTAGACCACGGCCATGGCCCCCCGGCCAAGCTCTTGCTCCAGGCGATACTTGCCTAGCGTTTGTCCAGTCAGGTCATTGATAGCCATATAAGTGCATTGTCCTCCTCTGGCGTCACTGGAGTCTGTTCTGGCATAGAGACGCCCGAAGCGATAGATTGGTTCCCATAAATCAGGACGCAGATGAACGCGGATAAACGCAGAAAAAATTAAAATATCAGCGTTAGTCCGCGGCCATCCGCGTCCCATACTTCAACCTTCGCAAGGGTTAGAAACAGAAATCAGGACGCAGATGAACGCGGATAGACGCAGAAAAATAAAAATTCTGCGTTCATCTGCGTGCATCTGCGTTCTATTCCCTACGCGATTACGCCCAGCTCTTTGCCGACTTTAGCGAAGGCGGCCAGGCCACGGTCCAGGTCGTCCCGGCTCAGGGAGGCGGAGAGCATGACGCGGATGCGCGCCTGACCGCGGGGCACGGTGGGGAAGCCCAGGGCCATGGCGAAGACGCCTTCCTCAAAGAGGCGACGGGAGAACTGCATGGCCAGGGGCGCTTCGCCCAGCATCACCGGCGTGATGGGCGTGGTGCTCTTACCCGTGTTGAAGCCCAGGCGCTTCATCTCTGTTTTGAAGTAAGCGGTGTTGGCCCAGAGCCGGTCCACCAGCTCGGTGGACTGCTCCAGGATGTCCACGGCGGCCAGGCAGGCGGCGGTGTCGGCGGGCGTTACGGCGCTGGAGAAGAGGAAGGGGCGGGCGCGCTGGCGCAGGTAATCAATGATCAGCTTCTTGCCAGCGATGCAGCCGCCCACCACGCCGAAGGCCTTGGACATGGTGCCGATCTCCACGTCAATCTTGCCGTGCAGCCCAAAGTGATCCACAATGCCCCGGCCGCCACGACCCAGCACGCCCTCGCCGTGGGCGTCGTCCACCATGGTCAGCACACCGTACTTCTCGGCCACGGCGTACAGCTTGTCCAGCGGGGCCACATCGCCGTCCATGCTGAACACGCCATCGGTGATCAGCATGCCACGGCGGAATTGCGGCAGGTTCTCCTTGATCACCTGCTCGGCGCTGGCCGGGTCACAGTGCTCGTAGACCACGATTTTGGCCCCGGACAGGCGGCAGCCGTCAATGATCGAGGCGTGGTTCAGACGATCGGAGAAGATGACGTCCTCCCGGCCCACCAACGGCGGGATGGCGGCCTGGTTGGCGCAGAAGCCAGACTGTACGTACAGGGCATCCTCCACACCCTTGAATTTGGCCAGGCGTCGCTCCAACTCCACGTGCAGGGTGATGGTGCCGGCGATGGAGCGCACGGCGGTGGGGCCCATGCCAAAATCGTCCAGGGCCTTCTTGGCGGCGGCCACCATCTGGGGATTGTTGGCCAGCCCCAGGTAGTTGTTGGTGCAGAGATTGAGCACCCGCTGGCCATCCACGATCATGTATGGCCCCACGGCGGAGCCGATGGTGCGGATGGTGATCAGCAGCCCCTGCTGGCGCAGGTTCTCCATCTCCTCAGTAATGAACGAGAGCTTATCGGCCATTCTTTCCTCCTCAAATCCAGAGTTAACCACCAAGGCACCAAGACGCAAAGATAAAAAACTTGGTGTTCTTGGTGTCTTGGTGGTTCAATGCGAGCCTGGCCTACGGCAGCTATTTGATGTCCTGTGGGTTAGGGAAGAGCACCACCTTGGCCGCCTGGCGATCCTTGGCCGTCATCAGGTCAAAGCCCTTTTGCCACTCGTCGAAGGGCAGCTTGTGGGTGATGATGGGCGTAAAGTCTAGCTGGCCCGATTTCAGCAACCCGGCCATCTGGAACCAGGTCTCCCAGAGCAGCCGCCCGTTGATGCCCAGGATGCGCGCCCCTTTGAAGATCACCGCCTTGTTCAGATCGAGCTGGATGGGCCCTTGCGGGATGCCGAAGGCGCTGAAGCGCCCGCCCTTGCGCAGCACGGCGAAGCCCTGGTCAATCGCCTGTTGGTTGCCCGTCATCTCCAAGACCACGTCCACGCCCCAGTTGCCGGTGGCCTCCATAATCGTCTTCAGCACATCGGTGTCCGGCTGGGTGATGTTCAGGCTGAAGTCCGCCCCCAGCTTCTGGCCGATGGCCAGGCGCGCCGGGTACTTGCCAACGTGGAAGATCGTGCTGGCGCCGGCAGCGCGCGCCACGGCCACGGCGCCCAGGCCCGTGGGCCCATCGCCGAAGACGGCCACCGACTGGCCGGCAATGGGCTCGACGAGGGCGGCGTAGACGGCGTTGCCCATGGGGTCCTGGATGGAGGCTTGCGCTGGATCGAGCGATGGATCGTTCTTCCAGATGGAGACTTCCGGCAGGGCGATGTACTCGGCGAAGCAGCCGGTGCGATCCACGCCGAGGATTTGCAGGTTGGCGCAGATGTGGGGCATGCCTTGGCGGCAGACGGGGCAGGTCATGTCCGGGATGTGGCTGTCGGAGGAGACGTAGTCGCCCACCTGGACGCTGCGGATGTTCTGGCCCACCTCCACCACGTGCCCACAAAACTCGTGGCCGATGATGAGGGGCGGCTTGATGCGGCCTTGCGACCAGGCATCCCAGTTGTAGATGTGCACGTCGGTGCCGCAGATGGAGGTGGCCTTGATTTTGATCAGCATCTCGTTGGGGCCGATCTGGGGGATGTCCACGGTGACCATCTCCAGGCCCGGGGCGGCGCTGGGCTTGCGGATGGCCTTCATCTTGCCTTGCATAGGGTGTACCTCCTTGTACACGAGAGGGTATCTGAACAACCACCAAGACACAAAGACACAAAGGAGTTTGGTTTTTGTGGCTTTGGGCCTTTGTGGTGATTCTGGAGCCCGTGCGGTCAGACCATGACCGACCAGAGGCATTATAACATGCCGTTGGGCAAAATGCAACGGCAAGCGCGGCACGCGAAAACCCCCTGCCTGGGTCAGGCAAGGGGCTGTTGTCCTGTTCCACGATCACGATAACGTGAAACTTGGAACCTGGAACTTGGAACGTACTTGGAGCGGGTGATGGGATTCGAACCCACGACATTCTGCTTGGGAAGCAGACACTCTGCCGGCTGAGTTACACCCGCCCACTGGCCATATTATACCCAAAAGCAGGGTGAAAGTCAATACCTCACCAGTTGCGACTCGGTTGCATCTGGTGTTGCCGATTTTGGGGCTGTGTTGCTGACAGGTTAGGCAAGCAAACCTGCCCCTGTCTGTCTTCTCCGCTCGGAGGGCAGCACCAAACTGTCCGCTGGGTCAAACCGCT